>JGI12316J15309_10000392_pt1 | contig 93512 bp, 59 predicted proteins | sample MarCyaLeptolynsp_FD_15309 | JGI IMG/M metagenome (IMG submission 15309)
TTCAACCAGCATAGACCGCTTGGGTCAGCACGGTTGATTGGATTTGCACCAACGTAGCTGTAGTCATTCATAAAAAGAGGTTCGCCAACAGCATCATTTCAATGGTCGATCCGAGTGGGTATAGTTGTGAAAGTCCATTCGCTAGTTTGCCTATGACAAGCATAGGTAGAAATGACGACCTTGCAGACTTTATTTCAAACAGTCCAAATAAGCAGAATGTACAGCAAGATAATTGCGCTGAGGTCAGTAATATAGAAAATCGATTTGGCGTTAGGCTAACGAGCTGTTGGAATCGCGAGCGTGTAGATGATGTAGAAAAATCATTAACCCAACTTAGAGAACGCATTGCGCCAAATGATTTCAATACAGCATTTGGTACACCCGAAATAACGCTAGTCAAAGATGACCCCCAGGTAGATTATGGTCGTACTTTCTCACAAGGGCGCCTAATTAAATTTGACCAAAATCAAATAAATCTACCCCGAGTTGAAGGGTGTCCAACAGATGCCTCAACTCAATTTCAGGAAACATTAATGCACGAATTTGGTCATATTTTGGAGAACCGAACCAGAAATATCAAAAATGGAATGCGTGAAATAGCAACAACAAATAGTGGTCGTTTACTTCTGCCAAGCCGTTATGAGGTGGCTAGTAAATGTCCAGTAGGGGGAACATCAGGTGTTGACCCAATCAATGAAGCAATCGCTGATTATTTTTTGTTTTGGGTATACCGTGCATTCAAAAACAACAATCAAGGTAATATTGGAAGAGTCTTTACAGAGGGGGGAATTGGCGTTATAGATTTTAACAGGACTAGCTATTCTATAATTAGCCTAGGTTTCCATCTTCCTAGTGATGAATACAGCATATCGCTATTTCAAGCGGCAAATGAGGATATTAGTGATGGGTTATTCGCCATGACAAGTCCGGGCATGGCCTATTGGCTTAGCAATGCAATTTAAGCATGAGGTAATGGGATTGGTTGTTAGCTTACCAATCCCATTATCAAATTAGGAGAATCATTTTGCATAATCGTAAAATCATCATGGTGATACTACTTTTTCTTGTAATATCGCCCCAATACACCGTACTCCCTCAAGAAAACAACTTTGTAATAGAAACACCAAACTCAAAGGTAAATATTATTGATTGGAACCATGAAAATAATTTACTAGCTATTACTTACGATATTGTTCCATTCATTTCAATTATAGATATGGAGCAAAAACAAGAAATCACAAGGTTAGAAAGAAAGGATGTAGGCCCATATCCCATAGATCACCCTATAGACATTAAATGGGTTCAGTCTGGTAATTTAATAGCGAATTTGAATTCAAATTATGGGGTACACATTTGGGATGTAAATATAGATACTATTATTGCTAGTATGCAATTAAATGATATTACTGAACGAGATACTTATTATAATATGCCTGCATCTTTAGAGTGGAGTCCTGATAGTGAGCATATTGGTATAGTAAATGATAATTATTTGACCATATGGAATTACACCCAACATGAAATATATGATATTAGAATTGATATAGGCACTTTTGATGGAATAACATGGAATATACCAGATGGCAATATAAGGATTGTTAATTTAGTTGGTGATATTTATATTTTAGATCAGTATTATCAAATTATAAATAATTTCGACGCTGTAGGACGTCTAGCCACCCCGCCAGAACATACGGCTCAAATTGTTCAATGGAATCAAAATACCAACACTATCATTCATTTTTACTACAATGATATTTTCATAAGAAATGGGCAAATTGGAAATGTCCTAAAAACACTTAGTCATACTGAACTAGTTCAATCTATTGCATTAAGCCCAGATGGAACGATGTTAGCTAGTAGTGATAATGGTGGGAACGTTATTATCTGGGATTTGGAAAAGTACGAAAAAGTATATGAGTTTGATGATCACACTGATAGAGTGACAACCCTTGCATGGAATTCAGATGGGTCACAACTCGCAAGTGGCAGTTGGGATGGAACTATTCGAATATGGGACATCCCTCCTAATAACTAAAATATCGGGTAGTGGTTAAAAGGTAAGTGATGAAAAGAGATATAATGCTGCTTATCATGATAAAAGAAACCGTTACCTATAACTGTAGTCGGTGTGGCAGCATTAATATCGTGCGCAATGGTACGAATAAATGCGGGAATGCGCAATATCATTGTAAAGACTGTGATGCGTACCGCGTTTTAAAACCACAATGCCGCCACACCGTTGAAGAAAAAGCCCAAATCTTGAGCGCCTATCGCGAACGAATGAGTTTACGCGGTGTGGAACGTATCTTTAGGGTGTGTCGCCAAACAGTGACCCGTTGGTTAACACACTATGTGAATCATCTCCCGACCGTTGCCCAAACTTTATTGCCAAAACGGGCGGATGATGTTCTGGAAGTCGATGAAGCATGGTCATTTGTGGCCAAACGGGACCAAAAACGATGGTTATGGACAGCACAATGCCGCCGTACCCGCCAAATTGTGGCGTTTGTCATTGGTGACCGCAGTGAACAGACTTGTCACCAGTTATGGGATCAGATTCCAATCGCTTACCGTTCGTGTCCATCATACAGCGATTTTTGGAAAGCTTACGCCACCGTGTTTCCTGAAGAAACACACCAGCAAGTGGGCAAAGAGACCGGACTCACGGCTCATCAAGAGCGATGGTATGGCACTTTGCGGCAGTGGTTGGGGCGATATACACGAAAAACCTTATCGTTTTCCAAATCTGATTTTTATCATGAGTTGGTGACTCGCTGGTTTATCATTGAGCATAATCGACGAATGGCTTTATCACTTACTACTTAACCACTACCTGATTTTGATCGGGTATCAGGTAATGGTGCTGTAAAAAGGTCAACGAATTTGGAATTTTGTCAGTTTTTTGAACAGTCCTTTCAAAACCTTGTTTGACAATGGAATGAGCTACCCTCATCACCTCGGCGCAAAAACGAGTGATAGCGGATTTAGCGTTACAATCGTTTTGGAAATAAGGTGCAAGATCATGGCAAAAAAACAATCTCGACAACTAACCGCTGGCTGGGCAATCTACCTCAGAACCAGTACCGAAGAAAGCCAAGCCCCTGAACGTTCTCAGGAAAGCCAACGGCGGGTGATCAATCAACAGTTAATCGCCAACAGTGATTTGGATGTGATTGAAGAATATGCGGACATCTACAGTGGACGTAAAACCGACCGCCAAAATTATCAACGCCTGCTTGAAGATGCACAGCAAGGGAAGTTCTCCCATGTGGCCGTGTATACCATTGACCGCTTTGGACGGAATGATGTCGAGTGTGGACGTGCCTTTGATGAGTTAGCCGAATTGAACATCACCGTCAAAATTTCAAGTTATCCAGACCTTGATCTCTCTAACGCTGCGGGTCGGATGATTGTTGGCTTGATGGCTGCGGTGGCACGCTTTGAATCGGATCGGAATAGTGAGCGCACCATCCAAGGCATGTTAACCAAACTACTCGATGGCGGTTGGCCATTCCGTACCCCTGATGGTTATATCAATGTTGAAGAACGGGCTGGTACTGGTGACCGTAAAAATGCACGGTATAGACGCTGGGTGGAACCCCATCCCGAACAAGCCAAGATGTGGCGGCGGGCATGGGACTTACTCTTAGAAGATCGTTTACCTTTAAAAGATATTTGTGAAGATCTCCATCAACAAGGTTACCGCTTACAATCGGGTGCCCCGTTGGTGCGTATCAATGAGAAGGGGCATCGCAAACCCAATACAGGTGCATTGTCACGCGCCTTCCACAACTGGTTTTATGCCGGTTGGATTGTGATTGATAATGATTGGGTCAAGGTAGCCCCCAAACAAGTGGAAGGTGCTTGGGAGCCGATTGTATCCACTGAGGAGTTTGAACGGGGTCTACAAATCTTGGAACGGCGCAACAAATGCCGTGACCAAAAGAGCAAACATTTTTATTTGTTAACCAGTTTATTGTATTTAGAAGAGGATGGCATGGCATATCGTATGACGGGGTCAACACCACGTGCCAACCGAAAAGGTGGTGCAACCGGATATTATCGAGCCGATACACGACCCGCTTCGATCAACATCCCCTGTGCAACCATCGATACCCAATTGATCAATCACCTACTCCACATTCAAGTGGAACAACAATACCTACCCGCACTTCGGGAGGTCTATTCTGAACATATCGAACAACATATGGAGGGCAAAACTGATGTACAAACCACCTTAACCAATGCCTTAACCCGCATTGATCAGGAAGAAGAGCGAACCGCACGCCTGTTTGCTGCCGGACGGATTTCCGAACATATTTGGAATAATCTTTGGGCTGGTTGGAATGCTGAGCGGGTCAAATTAACGGCTGCACTCGATGCCGCTGGTTCCGAAAAAGAGGTTCATATCGACAATTTGGACTCAGCAATTCGTTTGCTGACAAAAATTGGTATACTATTTAAGAAGCTAGCACCGCAAAAACAAAAGTTTTTGCTCAAGCAGATCATCAAACGGGTTGTTATCAATCGTGAGGGTATGATCATTAAAGTAGAATTGTATTCACCGTTCACCTATCTTCATGCTCTTGCGAAGATGTGTCAGATGAATCGAGATGGGTCAGAAAATAAAAAATCCAGCGAGCTAGGGCTGGATGTGTCGAAAGATGTTGCATTAGGCGTCCCTACCTTTAGTTATATCGAACACCTCTCACAACCTGCACAAGCTGTATTCCTATATTTTGAGTCAATTTCATATCCCCAGCGGGCTGAACAGCACCGTTTCCTAGCTATTAGTTAAAACTTTGCGGAAACACAAGGGGACTCTTCGCAATCCCCCCGTGAATCCTTGAAGTCAAGCTGGAAATGGCAGCTTGTCTCCCAAAGACGAGTGTAACATAGATCTGTGTCACCTCAGTTTTGCGAGCCTTAGCTGACCCTCCCAGCTCACATATCGTTTATGTGGGTTATCTAATGGAGGATATACATCATGACTCACACCTTTGTAATGACGAATCACAAGGGCGGTGTCGGGAAATCGACCACCGCAACCAATACTGCATTTGGAATTGTCCGCTTACTGGAAAATGCCAATGTATCGAATAATCGTGTCTTGTTGATCGATACCGACTCACAAGGCCACGCCACCCTGCTCACCACGGGACGCAATGACTTTGAGCGGGATAACAGTCTGTACACGGTCATCACCGCTAATCGGGAGACCGCCTCAAAAACCCTCGCTGAATGTATCGTGCCCAGCATCTGGGATCCGAATCTTCACGTTTTACCAGCCTCCTATCTGTTGGAAGCAGCAGAACGGGAGATGATTGGTGTGCCTGGTGCGCCCTATCGCCTATCTGCACCCCTCAGTCGAATCGCGCCGCACTATGCCGCGATCATCATTGATACGCGCCCTTCCTTTTCGATGCTCACCGAGATGGCGCTCTTAGCGGCTACCGATGCGATCATTCCCATCGAACCCCGCTACTTGGAATCGGTTGGGTTGCAATCGGTGGTTAACAAAATCTTGGACATCCGAGAAGGCTGGCAACACACCAACTTAAAAGTGAGTGGGGTGGTAGTCACCAAGATGGATCGACGGATGCGCGGTCATATCAATATGATCGAAAAGCTCCGCGCTCATCCACTTCTAGGTAAGTTGATTTGTGGCATCATCCCCGCCAATGAAGCGGTGGCTTATGCCCATCAAGAGCATCTGAGTGTTTATCAATACGATCCCAGTTGTGCGGCTAGTCAAGCCTATGCTCAACTCGTTAAACGTTTGGTACGCAATATCTTCGCTCAAGAGGAGCGTGCATAATGGCGGCCAAAAAACGTTCCAATGATCGCATCAACGCCATCCTTGATGGCTTTACCGAAGAAGATTTTGGCATGGGGGACTTCAGCCAGTTACAAAGTGCTGGCTTGAAAGTTGAGTATCTTCCCATCCAATTGGTCTATCCTGATCCGGCGCAACCGCGTCGGGTCTTACCGAGCAGCATCTATCAAGCCTTTTATGCTGAACGCTATACCCCTGCTCAAGCCCTCAAGGAATTTATCCGTCTTGTACAAGTGACCGCCCGCCAAAAAGGGCGGCCATTTTCAAGTGTGGAGGAGCTGTTGCCAAATCCAGATGATGAACAAGAAACCGATTTGGGCAAGCTCACCCCCGAAGAAACCCTGTTACGGGATTTGGTCACACTAGCCATGACCATTCGTGATGATGGGCAAGTCAATCCTTTGACCGTTGTTGACCGCTCCCAAGGTGTTACTCGTCTATATCGGATTGAAACGGGTGAGCGGCGCTATTGGGCAACATGGATCATGATTGAGTTTTTGTCAGGGTATCAGGGGGATGGCACCCTACCCTGCATCATCGTTCCCCATGACCAAGCCTCTGTATTCCGCCAAGCCAAAGAAAACACCGCTCGCTCTAGCTTGAATGCGATTGGCTTAGCCCGCCAAGCGGCATTGTTGATTTTGGCGGTGCATGACATCCACCCACCCGAAGGTGCTGTTTCCAATGACTTTTATCGTCAGGCCTTAGATCTCGATTTGCGTAGTAAGCGGGAATATACAACCGATATTATGGCGGCAATGGGCGGTATCAGCCGTGTTCATTTCAGTCGCTTCAAGAATCTATTGCGCCTATCTGATGAAGCACTAGAGCTTGCTGACCGTCACGCCATTGATGAATATAAACTGCGGCCTATATTGACAATTCACGAAGATCATCACGCTGAGGTTGTACGTCAAGTTATTGATTTTAATTTGACCAGCAAACAAGTTCGTGACTTATGTGAATCCTCTGATGAAGAAGTACCTGTTGAGGAACCGTATAAGCCAGCAAAACATGCAATAAAGCTGGCTCGGTCAATTCTCAAAAATGATGATAGTGAAGCAAGAGAAGTTGTTCACGCTCTTTTGAACGAAGAACGCGACCCTCGAATCATCAAATTGAGATGGGACGAGTTTAATCAAGTTATCAATACATACTTAGAAAGCTTGTAATTGTTACCGCGCGGTAACAATTTGAGGAAAAGGAGAATTTGAAATGGTGTTATCACGTAGCCCCCCAAGAGAAATTGAGTAACTTCTCAGACCATTTAGTGAACTTGATGGTGTAGGGGGGAACGGAAAAAATATCAGTGTGGTAACCGATATTGTAGTACGTCCTCAACACACCTGCAACCGTATATCGCTCATTTTTTCATGCTGAATCAGCGTGAGATGTCTTCAACACATCTATGTACCTATATAAAGGAAGAAGAACGTGACTACCGTTCAACCAATAACACCCATTGTTGAGGCTGCACAACAAGACACCGTTTTAAAAGCAGCACTGGCGTATCAAGCCATGGGACTCAGTGTCCTACCCTTGAAAGGCAAACGGCCTGTTTGTTTTGATTGGAAACAATATCAAATGAAACCCGCTACCGCCGAGACGATCCAACGTTGGCATCAGAATAACTTGCTTGAAAATGTTGGGATTGTATGTGGTTCTGTATCGAATAATCTCGTCGTATTAGACTTGGATGGTGCTTCAGGGTATCCTGCTTTTGCTGCTCAATTCCCTGAGTTAGCTAAGACCTATACCATCGCTACTGGCGGCGGGGTGGGCAAACATGTCTACTGGCAAGTGGAGCAAGTCCCTGAAGCCATTAAAGCCATGAACACCCCGATCGGACATCTGGAGATTTGTGCCAACGGTCGTCAAATCGTGGCACCACCGAGCAAACATCCGAAGACCGGTCAGTTGTATCGCATCGAAAAAGCTGACCCCATTTTGAAAGTATCCGATCTCAAGGATTTGGTAGCATGGGGCGCGTCGTTTAAACCCAAACCCGTAACTCTATCTTTTCCCCGAAACCACCAAGCACCTACTCAAGATGCCACCATCAATCGTGATGTTGTGCGAGCCATTGAATCGCATTTCATCTCACGCGGTTACAAGCCTCAACGAGAATGGTTACATGGAACTTGCATCTATCCCAATCGCCACAAAAATGGTGACCGTCATCCATCCTTTGGCTTTAACACCCACTCAGCTTATGGATTTTGCCATGTCTGTGGCACGATGTTGGCCAAGGATATTTGTGAAGCCATTGGCATTAATCCGGATAATTATGGCGGGTTGGTTGAAAAGCCGATCCATGTGGTTCATCAGTCAAGTAGTTCTGTGAAGTTATCCGATGCACCGCCTGCGGATAATCCCCCGCCAGATGCGCCGAGCCAATTGTTATCGATTGATGATCTCAAACTACCCAATTGGTTAAAGCAATATCTGGATTGGGCAGGCACGACCGGCAACGAAACCCCCATGAACTTCCATCTGGGAGCAGGGTTATGGTTGCTGTCCATCGCCATAGGCAGACGCTTATATGCTCAAGCCCCATGGGGGATCAAGATTTTCCCCAATCTCTACCTGATGATGATTGGGGATACGACCTTCTTTCGGAAATCGACCGCTTACAAGTTGGCTGAACAAATTGCGCGGGAAGCCATTCCGCATATGCTGATGCCTACGCCGGGTAGCCCTGAACGCTTCCAAGAAGCCTTGTCTGGACGTTTGCCCGCTAACTTCAAAGATTTGAGCGCCACCCAAAAAGAGCGAATCAAAAAAGCACAACCGTTTGCTGCTCAACGGGGATTACTCAAGGATGAAGTGGCGGGCTTGTTTGGTGCCATCAATCGTAAGGATTATATGGTCGGAATGCGTGACCTCTTGATGGAATTATATGATTGTCCCCAGTACAGTGATAAGGACACCCAATCGGGATTAACCATTGTGGAGAACGCTGCTTTGAGCATCTTAGGGGTAACGACACCGGCTAGTTTATCGAATGCGGTGAGTGATTCAGATTGGTCGAATGGCTTGTTGATTCGCTTTGGGTTACTGACGCCAGAGCAGAACTACAAAGAACGCCCTGCTTTGGAATTTTTCCAGCAACCGCCACAAAGTTTGGTAGATGATTTGCGTACACTGCATGAACGGCTACCTCAAGCAGAAGCCAATGAGGATGGTTTTGACCCGATTCCTGCCATTGAATTTGAAGTGCAGTGTTGGGCGGAGTGCCGTGCCTATGGCGCTCGATTACGCAAGCGCTGTGATCCGCGTCGTGATGATGAACTCGATGAACGTCTAAAAGGTGTTTACGGTCGGATGCATGTCCAAGCCTTGAAGTTAGCGCAATTGTTCGGCGCTTTAGAGTGGTTGGAGCAAGATACCGAAAAGCCAGTTATCACACTGGAGCATTGGCGCAGTGCCCAAGCCATTGCGGATATGTGGTTGCAAAGCGCTCATCAACTGATTGCCACGCTTGATATGGATAACCATGCCAGACAAGAGCAACAGCTCCAACGTCGGATTTTGGAGGCATTCCACAGGGCAGGGGCGCAGGGTGAAAAGTTACACACCATCTACAAGAACCTGCATGTTTCCGCCAAAAAAGCGCGGCACAATACCGATGAGTTGGTTAAAGCTGGATTGTTGTTACCCATTCAGATTGGCCGCTCGGAAGCCTACCTGCACAAAGATTTCATTGGCGACGATGGGTAATTAAGCGTATTCATGAAGTTGTCGCCCCGTATGCCCCATGCGCGACATGCGGAAACAGCGACAACTTCAGTTTTTTGCAAATTTTGACCTGATTCTGGTGAGTTCGGGGCAACCTGTCGCATGTTGCGCGTGTCGCTGCTGTCGCAGAGGGTGCGACAGGTTTTGATGTGATGATTTTGATATTTACCAGCACTAGCACCCCACAAACCGAGTGAGGGTGGTGGCTCAGATCGATTCTCAGACCACGTTCCTCAGGCTCATTGGGATCGAGAATTTTGTGATCACATCAAGTTCAACGTCCGAAACGGCGGCATTGGATGTGGCGCTGGTATTGGACTCGTCAAACTCGATGGCCTTTGCAACCACACGCTTAGATTATACATCCCAAGGGTTGCAAGAACCGTGTTATCTTGAACAAGGTGGTGGCCCCGGTAAGGCGTGTGGTGCAGCAGCGCTCCCCGCGTCAGAGGCGGATAATCCGGTTGTGTTCCCCGATGGCACATCACGGCAACTGCCGACCGAATGTAGTTACTACCCAACAGTAGGCGGGGGATATGAATTCCGCTCTGGGGCAGAAAACTATGACTATGGACGCTGTTGCAATGACCCATCTGAAGATTCATTATTGCATCAGACAGATACCGGTGAATGGATTATCTACACCGACCTGAACAATAATGGAGCGTATGATGGTGGCGAAGCTGGTTTGCATAATAATGGCCGTGACGGCAATTATTCTGATCTGGTCTGCCAACCCTTTAAGCAAGTTCGTGATGCTGCCCGTAACTTCATCCAACGGTTAGACTTTGTACGGGGTGACCGTGTAGGGATTGTGACCTACGACCGTAATGCACGGGTCATTTACCCAAATGAAGGCCCTGTTGCTCAAGCAGATGTAACAGCGAGTACTGCGCCTCCGATGATTAACTCAGAGGCGGCGGCGGTTGATACCTTAAATCGCTTTGTGGGGATCTACGTACAACCCGGCGGTAACAACCGTGCTTGCCCAATTTATGGTGCTGCCACTGAGTTTATATTCTCAACCGATTTTGCGAACAACCCCATTGATCCTACTGACATGAACCGCCGTCCATTTGACAGTTATGAGTTGGTAACACAATGTGAAACCAATACAAATGTCGGTGATGGCATTCGGACTGCTAACTTTATTTTGACTAACCCTGCAACAATCCGCCGTGATGCGGTTTGGGTAGCCATTGTTTTGAGTGACGGCTTGGCAAATGCCTCTTTGAGTTTAGCACCAGACAAAGCCGATGGTGAATTCAGTTGGCCAGCGAGTGAGATTCAAGGTCAAACCGATATCGTAAACTACGGTGACTTTGGTTTTTGCCCTTGGTATACCTTCTGTTGGTATCGTCCACCTAGTGACCCATACTATGATGCTTTCTACCTTGACGCTAATTCAAATAATATTGTCGATGGTACGGAATTATTCGCATATTGGCCGGATCATCCGATGGGCGATGCATCTCCCCCAACTGGTAACTTCGCATATCATCCGAATACGACCCCAGATGATGGTGATGACTATGAATTTCTACCCGGTTATGCAGAATGCCACTTGAGCATTGCCAATAACCTATCCAACGCATCGAATCCAAACGGGGTAACCTTTGAACGGATTCGCGATATGGCAGCGTGTAATGATGTGAATCCACAAACGCGCCACTATTGTTTGGAATGGGCAGAAATTGACTACGAAGATTACACTGATGTTCAAGCACAAGTGAATTTACCCACCAGTGGTTGTGGTGAGCAAGGTGCTTATGACGCAGATGATTATGCCCGTGACATGGCAGACCTTGCAGGCTTGTTGGTTGTGAATGAAACAACAGACATCCCCGGTAACTTTATTGCTATGTTCTCAATTGGCTTCCGCTTTGCTGATGCCCCTGAAGAAGAAATGACCGCCAAAGAAAAAGAAACGGCAGGATCATTGCTCCATTATATTGCTGATGCGGGTGACAATGGTTTCATTGACCGCAACTACGAACAACAATGGCGTAACAACCGAGGATTTAGTAGCGGTGACTTGGGCGAGCAAGACCCCTGTTTTGATGAGTATGCCGCACGAGACTTTAAGGCACAATGTGGCCAATACTACTACGCAGACAGTCTAGAATCGTTAGACGCGGTGTTTGAATCAATTGCTGGCCGCTTATTTACCCGTATTGCGCGGTAAAACTGCAGGAGAAATTTTCAATGCAAATGCAATGGACAGGTTCGCAACAACGGGTACGGCGAGGGCAAACATTAGTTGAGTTTGCACTAACCTTGCCGATTGTCCTCTTGTTGCTTTTCGGAATTATTGAGTTTGCACGGATATTCCAAGCGTGGGTATCCTTGCAAAACTCCGCTCGGGTGGCGGTACGTGCCGCCATCACGGGGGATTGGGACCCAGAGGTTGTTTATGACTGGATGGTGAATAATCCCCCACCAGATGCTCAAACTGACAAAGATACCCTACTAGAACACTGGGTACCATGTGACGAAAGTGGTGCTATCTTCTTAAACCAATGGGGCTTTTTGTGTGACCCAACGGAAGATGAGCATCAAGGCTTGCGAAACGACATCGCACGAATGCCTTGGATCGTCGAGAATGCACGGATTGGTGCTTCTGGACTGGCGATTGGCAATGGTGACGCGATTGTTGGGTTAAACAATGATGCTAACTTACCAATTGATACCTATGGTGAATTTAACGAAAGTGAAAACGAACCGGGTTGGTTCCATGTCTTTATGTGTAGTAGCCGCCCCTCCGTTATCACTGGTAGCGAAGATACACGCTATGTCACTGACAATGATCGGCTTTGCGAGGTGCAAGAGTCAACTCATGATGCGTCAGCCTCATTCGGTCCGTCAGTTGGTGAAGAACAATATGATGCTGGTGGCCCTGGTGATGTAATCGAAGTAGTGGTGCATTTTAATCATCCACTGATTACCCCCATCATGCCGATGTTGGGCGGTAACGGGGAATACGTTCTGCTCAAGGCGCGGCGTGTAGGGGTCAACGAATCGTTCCGTAACACACGGGCGGTGAACTTGCCTCCACAGATCGAACTGCCAACCGCACCACCGGTGACCAATACGCCATTCTCGAATGCAACGGCAACTGAAAGCCCAATACCAACGGATTTCCTTAGCCCAACACCGATTACACCAACGGCAACTGCATCCCCAACAGCAACACCGGATTGTAGTAACTTAACCGTGAGTTCCGTGTCTGTTTTGGCGAACTACTTACAAATCGGGGTGCAAAATGCAAACGACGCGCCCATGTACATCAGCAAAGCAGAAGTTTACTGGCGTAATCCTGGCATCTTTACCGCCAACTGACGGTGGTAATTACCGCTTACCAACCAGCTGATACCATCTCGGTAGGTAAGCTCAATTACCATGTTCCCGTCAGCCGCTCCGCCGCCCTTCGGGTTGGCGGTAATGGGCGATGCCTTGCTATCGTGATACGCCCTTCGGGCTTCTCCGCGCCCTACGGGCGGCGGTAAATCACGATACCACTACTTATGTCTTCGCTTATAAGTAGAATGGCATCGCCCATTACAGGGATGTATGCTGCGCGGATGTTGGTTGTGGGGAATGAAGATCACTGGACCGGTGCAGATGTGAATCCTGATCCGACAGCTTGGACGTCAACAATTGTCGAAAATGGCAGTAGTGGCTGGATCAATGAATTAAGCCGCCGTGAGTTTGACAGTGATAGTACAACCTTATGGCAAATACGCTTTGAAAATGGTCCTAGCTCACTTGAAGGATACTTTACTGACCATGACTTTGCTGGCACAAAGTTATACCTACAAAATTCTGATGGTGGAAATGAATGTGAAGTTGCCATCACAGATGTCACACCAACGCCCGATACATCTGTTGCAACAGATACCTTAGCGCCATTCTGTGCTGATCCGTTAAACACTGATTTCACACTCCAATTCCAAAACTTCTTGGAACGTGCTGTTGTGCGGTTAACGCTCCGCAATGGTAGTGATGCCCCACGCCGTTTAACAGACTTTAGTATCAATTGGCAAAAGACTTTTGCTAGCATGAGCCTTGAACGGATTTCCGTAAAGGGATCGGATCCATTTTCGCCACAAACAGTTGTGATATGGGATGGCTCTGACGCAGGCGGTAGTGTTGGTAATAACGTGAATACCTCTGCCTCAAGTGGGTCCGCTGATTGGCGGGTGGATGCGGTGATTGACACCAATGAAACCGTCAATGTATGGATAGACTTTGGTGGTACGGCTGGTCAGTTGGATGTGCAAGGCTCGTTAGCCAGTCACTTTAACGGCACAACATTTACTATAGATGGTAGTTGTGTAGTTGAGATGAGTCCAGTTTCAAGCTTTGCAACGTTTACACCAACGTTTACACCAACGTTCACGGCAACGAATACGGCATTGCCACCAACGGCAACTATTGACCCGAACTTTACACCAAGTTTAACGCCAACGGTGCCAACCAATACACCATTGCCACCAACCGATACACCGACGAATACCTTTACACCAACGAATACCTTTACACCATCAAATACACCAACACCGTCGGATACACCGTTGCCATCGGATACACCAACCAACACCAATACACCGACCAACACACCGAGCCCAACGGTTACGGACACGCCAGAACCTGCATCGCCAACGCCAACATGGACATTGCGGTCAGGCCGTTAAGCTAAACAATAATCTGAGCTATTGGCTCAGGTTATTGCTCAATCAGATACCCTATAAGGTCATACCTTATAGGGTTTTTTTATATCTATAGTTTCATGCCTACAATACAAAAATGAGCGTTTTAGCGATGAGAGCAGGGCACGACACCGTTATATATTTGCGGACATGGTAGCGTAATGTGAGTTCAGTTTAACAAGTTAGCCGTAAGGTGTTAAAGCACCTTGTGGGGCGTCTTGGCTTAACAACATAGCTTTAGCGCATTGTTTATGAGGTATAGGCAGGTAATTTCCCATCCTTTCACCAGTCCTAAATGTAGTGTTCCATTAGTTTTTTTAAAAAAGATAGATGAAATCGCCGTGATCGTGCCTAACAATAATTTGTTTTTTATTTGTTTTTCATTTAAAATTATTTGGTGTATGTGTCAATAATAGTTTGGGGTAGTGGACTGTGGTAGAGCAATCCAGCAATGATGCTTATGAAGTTGAGCGATTAATGCAAGAAGGGCAGTTTACTACTGCATATACCTTGTTAAACAATATGCTCAATGCAGGTGCCAAAGACGATTATGTTTTAGAAGCTCAGTTAAAATCATTAGAAAATGACCTGTCCACTAAAGCAACACAAGTACGTCGTGATGCAAGGGCACAGCTAGATAGTCTGCTCCGTGAAACGGATGAAAATTTTGATGAGACTGCCGCTCAAGATGTTTTGGAACAATGGCGTTTAGCGATCTTAGATCAAGATACTGCTTTTTCTGGCTATGAAAAGCGTTTTTATGATAAGGTTGAATCTTATCAAGCCTATCAAGCCTATGTTGATGTACGACGAGATGTTGAGTATCAATGGAATCAAGCTCGTCAACTGCGTGAAGATAACCCAAATGTTGGTATTGGTACTTTACTAGAGATTTATACAAAAGCACGGGACTTGGTTCGTTCAGTGCTGTCAAATTATCCAAATTCTTCTCAACTCAAAGCCTTGCTAGACGAGGCCAATCAGCGGCGTGACCACATTTCTAATGAAGAAGAAAACATGACCTCTGGTGCCCAGCTTGGTCAGTTTGAAATCACCTTAAACCATATTGACAAAACACCCGATGGCGAACGGGTCACTGTTTATAACTTGAATAAACAATCTTTAGGAGCTAGGTCTAAAGAAGAAGCTCGCGCCATTATCTTGGAACAAGCAGCGACATTCGCTGATGAGAAAGCCAGTGAATATATGTTCCAAGCTGAAACGCGCCTTGATGAAAATAAACCACGTGAAGCACTGGAAATCTTACACCAACGTGAATCGTTAGAGCGGTTTATGAGTGATGATCGTAAACTTGATTTAAATGAATTGGAAGTTGATGCGCGTAAATCACTTGAGTTATTAGAAACAAGCGAAGAAAAAGCTAAAGACGCTCAAAATATGCTCGCGAATAACGATGCTTTGGTTGCATGGCGCTTGTATCAAGACGCATTGAATTATTACGATGGGGCTATTTATTCAGGGGTAGTTAAAACCTCTCAACGGGCTATCATCCAACGGGCAAATGCTGATGTACGCAAGATTGCCCAAGAATTACAGTCATTATATAAAAGCGATGATCTGCGCCAAATGATTGACCTCGCTGAAAAAACTATTGAGGATTACAGCCCCCTAGGTACTGAGGTGGGTGCTGTTGCTGAAGTAGAGCGGTGGTTGGAAGATGCCCGTAACTTAGAATCCCAAAAGGCAGTAGCGTACGATACATTAGATAATATTCGCCAACTAATCCGAAATGATCAGTTAGAAAATGCTGAAGATAAGCTGCGTAAGTTAGAATTAGAGTATCGTGGCACTAAGATTCTGTTAGACCCCACAATCAAAGAACTCTATGATAGTGTAAAAAACGACGTTGATGTGCGCTTAAATGCACAAGGGCAAATCGAACACCTTGAACGTGATTTAGATTCAACGAATATACGTGCGATCGAAAACTCAATTCGGCGTGCAGAGCAAGCGATCGAACAAAACCCTGCTTTTGAAAAAGAGTTTTTTGATTTAGCTGAACGGCTAAAAGCCCATAAAGCATACGTCGAAATTAAAGGGTTAGAGAGCCGTCGTCAATTAGGGGCAGTGGTTGAACAGATCGACGAATTACTGGGCTCGTCTACAGGCAATATGCTGGATAATCATAAACGCGCTGAACTTGAGGATTCCCGTGAGGAGTATCAACAACGGCTAGAAGAACAACAAGATGCCCAGCAGATTTTGCAAGAAGCTCAACAATTGTTGGAAAGTGACCCCCAGAGAGCATACGAAATTTTAGATGATTTCATGCCAATTGACCCCAAAGATGAACGCTCACGAGATAACTATCTCAAACGAGCAGAACGTAATTGGGCACGCCAAATTGAAAATGAAATTAGTGCGATTTCGATTGAAAATCCACCCTCTGTTGCTACCATACAAGGGTATGAAGATGATCTAGCCAAGTTAGATAACCGGTTGTACCAGCGCTTTAGTGCGCAACTTTCGACATTAATTGAAGTTCGTGAGGCGCTAGATGCAAAAGAGCGTGGGGAATTAGGTGTCTGTCTAGCCAAGTTACAAGTGGCTAGTGAAAATGCTGAGCCAAAAGATAGTAGGTTTATTAATCAACTGGTTCAAGAAACACGTAAGTTGATGAAAGAAACCGAAAAGACTCAACTTGTTAACCAAAGTCGTGGGTATCTCCCTGAAGAAGAGAGGGAAGACCATTTAGCCCGTTTAATTGATATGCAGCAAGAGCTTGAAAAATTATATAATGATGGCTCTGATCTGGATTATCTGATTTGGTCTTTTGAAGTTTTGTTGTTGCAGGCACAACTGATCCCAGACATTCGTCGTAGCCGTGACATTTTTTCTCACTCAAAAGCTGTTGCCGACCGTATCAATAGTAAGTTGACCTATGCCCCAAACGCAAAAACCCCCCAACTCACTCGATTGCTTGAATTAGCAAAAAATGCTCCTCAGATCGGTAATATTCGTACCGCTGTTGACCAAAACCTAAAACCAAAGTCTGACATTGGGTTGTTTATTGAAACACAAAATGATTGGGATAACATCGTTGCCCCTTACCTTGAAGAGCTACCCCTGTTGCAACAATGGTATGACGACTTAGTTAGTGAAACACGTCAAGCTTTGCGGAGTGAAATTGGCGGGGGCTCTGTTAGTGTTAGTAATGTAGAGCCACGTGCACGGTTATTAATTTTGAATGAACTTGATGATCTTGGTAAAGAGCTGTTGACAGCCTTACCAAGGTTGCAAGCGACCCTTGAAAAAGATACTGAAGGACGGGTGAAATCCATTAGCGCCTTCGATCGTCATGGTAAGAGTTCTGTCGATATTCTCACTGAACAAATTCGGCAATATGAAAAGCATCAAACGGATCTCGAAAATGTAAATCGTGTGTTGGAACGATTTAAAGCGAGCCTGGGCGATAATGTCCAAGATACGCTTGATAAAAACAAAAAATCACGGACTTGGATGGATGCTGCTGTCAATGCCCTAAATTTGCTACGGCAAAAATCGGTCAATATCGACAATTATATTTCTCAACAAAAGGGAGAGGTTGTTCGTGATGTAGTGGACGAAACATGGGCCGGCTATATTTCTGATGTCAATGATATTCAAACGACGTTACTAGAAACTATTGACGAAATCTCGATCAACGACATTGACTTTGAAAAACATCCGACAGTTAAGGATTTAGAAAGCCGTAAAGAAGGGCTCTTTATAACGGTTGAAGAACTCAATGACAATATTGAGAAACTCAAAAAGATGGTTCAAGCCGAAGACTATAGCCAAGAATTGCGCTCTGTGACGGATAAAGTGAGCCTCAAGCTAAGAGCGCCACAATTTCAGGATGTGCGTGACAGCTTTATAGTTTTAGACCCATTTAATAACGAAGCCTTGACTTGGGATAAAGCCGTTAATCTGATCAATAAACGCCAACTTGAGTTTAAGTCTATTCTGGCATGGGGTGCATCATTTGACATTGATGACATGCTAGTTGGTAGCTTGAAAAAAGATGCTGTGTTGGCACAATTTCGCTTGTTAGATTGGGATGCTGAAAAAGCAGAAATTGAACATGCTATCACTAAAGCTGACTTTGATAGTGCCGAAGAACGGCTCAACAAACTGTTGAGCACTCAAAAGATTATTGATGGCATGCCAGCTGATACGGTGCCATCAATTAATTCCTTATTGGAGTGGTTGAATGCGCCACCAAGCGGGATTACAACTAAACATGGGCAAAATATTGTTAATTTTGTTCAAGAGGGTAACATTAACAAATATTTGGAGGCTAAGCAGGAATGTCTCGATTTGCTGAAAACCGTTGACCGCTACCGTGATTTGGAAAAAACTTACATTCGCAACTTCCAAACAGGGTTGGGGCAAATGAGTGCCAATAAGCCGAGTGGGTTATTAAAGCGCATGAATAGCAAATTTACACAGGGTAAAGCAACAGCCAAAAAAGCGATTGATGATCTGCGCAAGATTTGTCCAAATCATCCCAAACTCCAAGAGATGAATAAAGTCTTTAATAGCTATAGTAACTAGGTAATTGTACTAACGGTCAAGGGGATTTATAAATTGATGTATACGAAACAAGTGGCTGTGTTTTCTGATATTCATGGAAATGCGTTAGCGTTACAAGCAGCTTTGGATAGCATCGAGCAACGGCATGTTCTTCCAGATGCCATCTGGTGTTTAGGCGATATTTTAGGACGCGGGCCTCAACCAATCGAAACAATGGAAAAAATTTTTCCTGTGTTCCATCAACAGTCTGAAGCTAACCAACGGGCCTGGCTTAAAGGTAACCATGACATGTTAATTACCGGCGAGACCTCCACTAGCCTAATTGGTGATGTGGGGGAGTCAGGCTTGGTGAAAGATGTATTAGCCGTTGCTGAACAACACATTGAGGCTCTGAATCAAGTCGATCAGGGAAAAGAATATACGGCATGGCTAAAATCTTTAAAAACCCATCAAGATATGGGCGGGGGGCTTTACCTTGCACATGGTGCATATTACCTTGACCAAGACGGGCAAGTTAAAGATAAAGAATCTTACATGTCCTACTTGACTAACCCAGTGATGATGCGTGACCAAGTAAATGGGATTACCCGTAACAATCTGCCGGTTAGCCTCATTCTTAGCGGGCATACTCATAATACACATTTAGCATTATTTGATAAACGAACCCCAACCATCATTACACCAAAAGATATAGCCGCTGATGATTATGTATTTACTGTTCCTGATTTAGTAAAAACACCGCTCTATGTTAATGTCGGGAGTATTGGGTTCCCCCGGCAGAAAAAGTTAAAAGGTACGGACATTGAAGTTGGGTCAACCTACAGTAACTACATCCTACTAGAGTTAGGATATGACGATGATACTGAAAGCGTGTTACGGTCAGTAAGAGTCGCTTTGTGTTTTGTGGACTATGATCCATCTCCATACATTCATCGGGTAAGCGGTATGGGGTTAGCTGCTTATGACAACTATCCATCTGGAATTCGTCAACAATTTGAATCACACGGGCAAGTTGCGCTCTAAGTTGAGCACAGGCTTGAGATAACACATTATTTGTTTTTAATAAGGAGAGTGTTGTGAAGCGTTATCTAGGAATTTTACTGTTGATAACGGGGATTGTGGTGGGTATTACTACTCCGACGTTAAATCCACCATCAGCCGATGCGCAATCAGGCCAAATTTTTGGTGGCATTGATATTGTATTTGCGGTGGATGTATCTGGTAGTATGTATTCGACCATATCTAATCGGAGTAACTTATTGGATGAAGATGTGGCGATGCGTTACATCTTTGATAACGCTGGTGGCGAATTTGAAATGGTGCCAACAGACCCCTCTAATTCTCGTTTTGAAACTGTGTCGTTTATGTCGCTGTGGTTGCAAGAGTTTGCGCGTCGCCAAGAATCGTTGGGGGCAGACTTTGATGTCAATTATAGTCTTGTGACGTTTGACCATACGGCTGAAGTTGCAACTGATTGGATTAATCTTAATACCTACGATCCAAGTATTGTCGAAAATGACAATACTCTTGAATATTCTCCACCGACCAATCAACCTGAAGTCAGTAGCAGCGATTTTATAAATCTTTATGAGGCCGTTGCTGAACAGTTTAATAATGTGCCTGAAGCGCAAGAGTTGCCTCATAAACAAGTGTTATTTTTGATTACAGATAGTGTGCCGTGTAACCATGAATTTGATGCACCAGTTCGTGGCTCAGATGGTACAAATGTACGTGAAACTGCGTGTGCATCTGCTGCGCCAATGGAAAATCACCTCAAGATTGTGAACTTGGATCCAACGGGGTCCTTAAATTCGGTTGAACAATTTGGTTATTTTATTATCCCCACCACCTCAGACAAAAGTAACTTTACTACTGTTCGTGATGAAGCATTTAGTCGATTTAATGATGAGTGGGAACTTGTTTTAGAAGCTCCACCGGTCTATATGGCGGGGGCAGAAGAACTTCCCAACGCTTTATTTCGAGAATTAGTGCTACAAGCAGCCGATGTTTTAGGACAAACAGCAGGTACGCCCCAAGAAACCTTTGCACGTGTAGGGTTAATTCCTGTTTCTGGGACATTAAGTGTTCCACCCTATCTAAACTCAATGGAAGTATTGCTCTTTACAGATCCAAATGAAGCGGTTGGGTTGCCCCAATTTGAACTCGATAGTTCAGAAATTTTACCAGACGATACGAGTTTAAGCGCTGGCGAAGGGCTATTAAATCGATTGACTTTTGCACAACCAAGTCCGGGTGATTGGGCGTTGCGAACAGGCGCAGAAAACTTAAGTGTTTGGGTATCATTTTTCCGGGCAGAATCTCAATTAGAACTAGTGGCTACTAGTGGCGCTGCTCAACAATTTGGCTCGCTTGCAGTTCAATACAGTGTGGTAGACAATAATGGTGAGCCTTTGCCAATTGAAGATGATTACCCATTAAATTTTGATCTGGTGCTTACAACACCTGATGGTGATGAGCTCTCAGTTACCGAAATGGATATCCGTAACAATGCCTACACGGCTACATTTGTCTCTCTCCTAACGGGTGAATATCGTGTTGAAGGGTCAGTCACGAGTGATGAGAGTTGGGAAGTCCCAACTGTTAACTATAGTTTTTTGTCCCCGCGAAATACATCTACACTCACGGTTGAGTCTGTTGACTGGGTGACTCAAGTTGGCACAGAAGAGCAACAAGCTCAAATTGAAGAAGATGAATTACCAATTTCACGGCGCGATCCACTTGTCGTAACATTACAAAGCCAATTGAATGGGCAACTTGTGAATATCCCTGATGGTATTTCTGCCACATTAAACTTTAACACACCAGATGGCGCCACCAACGCTTGCCCCGAGAACGCAACCGTTCCGTTTGAATTGAACCAAGTTGACACACTTGAGACCAGTGAAATTATATTCCCTGTCGCGGGTACTTGTGTTTTATCTGTAAGTATTGAGGTCATTAGCCAACTGCCACCATTAAATGGGGGTAACGCCATTGTGCTGGATGAACGTGCGCTGGGTCGTATTGTGGTGAGTTCTACATCGCGTTTGGATACACAAGTGGTTGTTGCTGATGGTTCACCTGTGACACTTGCTGGTGCGAATGAGGATGAACAAGACTATGAATACCAAATGCAAGATTTTGTGTTTGAGGTACCGCCAGCATCCATAGAACCCGCTGCGAGTTTACCGAATGAATGGATCACATGGGAAAATGACACGCTGACGATTGAATTGTTCTTTGTGGATGAAGATGGTACGCCAACGGATCCAGTTTTTGAACAAAGCCAAGTACAAAATACTACAGACGAAGATGCACTTGATGATGTCCTTGTTCCATTTCTAGTGAATATCACATCTGGGGATAGCGAAGAAAACCTTGCTGAAGTCAATGATATTTCGGTGCGTAAAGGCGCACAACAAGGGTATTACTTGTTAAGTATTTCTGGGCTAGAGGCAGGGACATATCCACTTGAGATTATTTTAGATACTGAGCTTTATGATCTGACAAATGATTTTGAATATGCGGCGAGTATTTTAGATTTAAAGACACCCGGTGTAGAACCAACCTTCCGCGCAAGGTTGATTGTTGAAGAAAATAGTACGGTAGTTTTGGCAAGCCAATTATTTACTGGCGGGCTAGGATTACTCATACTATTGATCATTGTTGTGATTGTTCGTGGTATTTTACGCCGCGTTTCTCCATTAAGTGGTGATATTTATATTTACCGCTATGAAGTAGAATCTGGCAAGTATACTCAAATTTTACATGAGGAATTACCGACCAATCGTAATAGCCACCAAGTTGAAAGTAGTAAATTGCCACACTTTGCGCCACCTATTAGTGAAATGACGATTAAGAGTCAACGGCGTGCTGATAAAAGTGTACGGGTGAGCCTAATTGTTTCTAATGGACGTTTGGAACAAGATGTTGCAGGGCAAGTGTCGCGTGAACAACTTGAACCTGTTTGGGAAGAAGACGGTGGCAAGGTGCTTTACTATGTGATGAAAGACAGTCCTATTGAATCCTTATCTTAGCGTTATATATAAAGTAGGCTGATATGAATATTCTGCCTAGTTTGTTGATCGGATTTGGTGAGACAGGTGCAAAGACTTTGCAGCAAATTGCTGCTCAAGTCCGCCAATCTTACGGAGCAGAGGCGATTGCCTCTCTCTCCTTTTTAGTGTTGGGGGTGGCGCCAAAACCCTATAATCTTGATCCGGCGATTCAGTATCAATCTATAGCGTCTGACTTGAGTGACTGGGGGGCAGCTTTTCCTCCCGAAGTCACCACCTGGTTTAATGTTGACTACTACCGCCGGCGGCTCAATAATGCCAAAATGTTATCAACAGAACGACAGTTAATTCGGTTACAGTTGTTTCGTTTTATTGCCGAAAATCCGTCCTTCTTGCCAACTTGCTTTGATACTATGGTGAGTGAGGCGATAGCCTCAAAAAAAGAGATGGAACAGCGGGTCAATTTTGACGTTACTAAGCGAAATCTCAACGTATATTTTGTTGGCACATTTGATGATCCTGTAATGACAGGGCTATATTTGGATATAGCCCATTTGTTACGAGTAATGACCCAAAAAGTAGTTGAAGTGCGTATTTTGTTATATGCAGCTTTTCCTGAAGTATTGCATAAACGTCCTTCCTTAGACATGCAATTGCAAACAGCAATCGTTTTGCGTGAGCTTGAACGATATGCAGTTTCATTTGAGCGGCATCAACACCCCCGATCTATCACATACCCAACATCAGATTCTCGCTATCGAGAGACCGACAGCCAGTATAGTTTGTTTTTTGCGACCCGCTTATATTCCGAATATTTAGAGTCTGTTGATGCATTAGCAATGATGTTTGCGGATGTGATTACACCGTTGGTGGATCGCTCTGTAGGAGAATTTTTTGCTCAATACCATCTTGTAAATCTATCTTCAGGGCAAGAGCAGGCATCTACAAGCAACGCTTCTATTGCGCTGATTAGTACGCAAGTGTCATGGTTGGCAATTTTTCCACGGTACAACATCTACCAAATATGGGCACACCATCTATTTAATGATTTATGTACCCAATGGAATACATCAAATGAATCGTGGCTGAAAGACATGGTGGATTTCCTTAAAAATGGACGAGCCGTGGAACGCACGCCAACCGAATCCCAATCATCATCAGGGTGGTTCCAACAGGTGATGCGATGGTATCCTCAAAAATCGGTTCCTACATTGGTTAATGAACTAGCTCAAGCTCCTTACTTGAATGGGGTTCGTGAATTTATCCGTGCTGCTAATATTGCGGTGCCTCAGCACAGGCTTAAGCCTAGTGAACTTGATGACCTCGCAATGCGTGCATCATCAATTGAAAACTTCCAACAAAGTGTTTTGCGCGAATTACACCGCCTATTTGGTGATGACCTGAAGGTGTCTAATGGTGATGGCGCCTATGGGAAAGAGCTACAACAATATCTCGAATATCATGAAAGTGACATTCAACAATATCTTTATAGTTGGATATTAAACTTGTTACAAGCACCCTCTGGTGGCCCCGCAAAGACTTTAGAAGTCTTAGACATAGTTTACAAGCATCTCATTTTTGTCGAACAGGTATGGGAAAATACGCACCAACGCTTGCACCAACGCCTCGGAGTGGATGCAAAAGTTGGTTTTGAGCGCAAATTGGAGCAACGATTTCAATATGTTTCACATTTGCCACAATTACCACAAACTGGCCGTCGCTTTTGGGGGCGTCAGCGCCAACCAAGTGAACAAGATTTGAGTGGGTACAGGGAATATTGCAACGTCGTTGTTGAAACCATATCTTATATGACACGCAGCATGGTTTTAAACATGTCGCAGCAACTTACACATCGCTTGATCGAATATCTTAAATTATGGCGTGAGGAAGTTGCTCTATGGGTCGATATTATGCTGACAGGTGAATATGCACTGCAAAAACATGCGACTGACGTCAAGATACCGCTAGAAAATACCCATACGCGTTATCAATTGATTGATGAACAGTGGGTAGCAGAAAAATATCATACTGCAGTATTGTCTGATGTATTACCTAAATTTATTGAGTTATTTGACTGGAACGCTCAAGGACAAGCAACGGATCCCCCACGATTAGAACTATCTATTGCAGTAGACCATACAGCGTATCAATTTGACCACAGTAATATAGAGATAACACAACAACAAAATATAAATGCTGTGTTACAAGCTTGTACTGATTTATTAACTCAGAACATAGATATTGATATGTGGTCCTACATTAACAGCCACAATGTAAAACGTGGGAAACCCACCGAGCTAAAAGCATTTTTTACAAGATCAACCTCAATGCTTGCATTTGATGATCGCTTGGATTTAGAAATGGTACATCCACCACAAAAAAGTGTGTATTTTCTAAAACCTGACCCTGAAAACCGTCCAAATAGTAAACGGGATATTGATTCAATACGGCTAGCTGAAAACCCCGATAAAGATTTAGCATTGCAAGAAAACTATCATAGTCGTATTGGTGTGATGACATTGATTGATTTTATTCCATTGCAAGCCTTAAGAACGTATACCCAAACCGCTTATATTTATCAAACGCAATTTTCAACCCAAAAAGCAGCGCATAAATACATTATGCCTGAAGACTTGCTACCTGCTTTATGGGAGCACCATATTGCTAAAGCTTTTGGTGATCCTAATTTCCGATTTAGCTATGAGTTGATATTTGCTTTGAATCACACCGCCCAAGTTGAATTATTTATGTGGGTGTACATTCTTGGATGGATACAATTTTTGGATGATGGCCGTTTTTATATTGAACAAGAAGCTATGGACATCTTATGGCCGTTAAGCTATACCGACAACCCCACCTATATTGAGGCATTTGTTCACTTTTGCTATGAAACAGAATGCCCGCCCAATGTCCGTGCACGGCTATTAGCGGCAGTTGAAACAGCAATACAAGGTAGAGCCGCAGCATGGCAAGCAAATTGGCGACAAAATGAAACCCCATTCCCTGAGCCCGATGTCAGGACTCGTGTACAGCAATTACAAAGTCGTTCAAACTGTGCTGACGAAGCAGCAAAACTTGGTACACAATATCAGTATCTTAAGTCATATTATGACGATGTTTACCAGCGGTATCAAGCAAATGAACGAATACATGAGGTTGAGCTATTATGTGCGGGTTTGGCTTACCAGTCGTATGTACCGCTTGAACGCGCTCTGCGTGATTTGATAACAAAATGTTAGTAGGGAGCACAAATTGATATGCCAGAGATTATCTTAGACCCCAATAGCCCATATAATGGCGCATCATATGAAGATGGTGTTGATAGCTTTATTGATAAAGGGGTTGTTGCGTCGGTTTATAAAGGGGTCATTCAAGATCAGGGGCAGCAAATTGAGGCTGCGCTAAAGATTCCTCATGAAGAATGGGGGAATAAAGAACTTGATGATGAGTTTAATTTACTCCGAAAGATTGAAGTTAAAACTAAAGGCGGAATGTTTACACCGAAAGTAGCACGGGGCTCATTACCCGGTAGTTCACTTAAAGTGTTAGTGATGCCCTTTTATAAAGAACAATTGATGACGGTAGTGCGGAATCATTTAAGTCGTGGCGAATTTATACAAGCAGAAGTACAAGCAACAAACGCCCTTTGGGAATTCACCGCTGTGGTGGATGCGGTTCATGCTTTAGAACAAACTTGCCTTGACCGCAAAATTAAAGATTACTACTTACATGATGCGCGATTGGTGGTCATTGATTGGAATGTCTTAAACGATTTGTCGGCTGAAAATGTTACCAATGAGCTAGCGATTTTTGGGCGTTTGTGGCATGAGATGTTTTTGCAAACACAAGGCCAACCACCATTTAATGAATTAGATGACGCCCGATGGCAAATTGTAGGGCAACCTGTGCGGGATGGTGGCATGGTGAGCTTGGGACTACGGTACATTCTTGCCGCCATGGTCAATCCGTTTGGGCAAGGGTTTCGTTCAGATGGTCGTGAAGAAAAAGCAGACACCGCCCAAACGATTGCTGACGATGAATTTCCGCAAGTGGGTCAGTTACGACGTGTGTTAGAAATTTGGCGCGGGTTTTTAGAAGTCTCTCCTGATATGTTGCCGGCAACCGGTAGTGCTGGCTTATTTGAAGGGATTATTGGCGTCACGACGCCAGAAGCAGAAGCTATCGTTGATGATTTACGCTGGCGGAAGCTAGGCGGGGTGTCATCGGGTAGCGCATGGGAAAAACGTCAAGCAGCAATTGATGTTGTTATGTATTCAGCGGATGAAAGTCGCCAAGAGATTTATGATGTTATTGCTGGTGGAAATCGACGGGCAGCGCATGACATTGTCTCACGGTTAATGCAAAAAGCAAAACAAGATCATGATTATATTGCTCAGGGGCACTTGTCGCGTTGGCAGTTACTGACCGAACTCTCGCGGTTTTCTGCCCAAATGCGCAAACAAGAATCAAAATTGCCGGATCTGTTTAGAGCCTTGGATAGTAGTTATAGCCAGCCCTTATCCCCTGAAGTTGAAACTGGTATTCAAGCTATTAAAAACGACCTGAACAGCGCGGATCGCCGTGGACGTCATGAAATTGCGGCGCTTGAAACCGTGTTGAGTGAAATAAAATTACGTAACCTCGCTTATGACTATACTCAAAACCCAAGCAGGGACATTCAAGCAAAGCAAGATGATCTAAGTCAGATGGCGGCATTCACCGAACAGGTGGCCTATGTCTATCCTGTAAAGAATGAACCAACACTGTTAGGTGCCTTTTTAGATTTTGATGCCGAACAGATGGAAGTGAGCCGTGCGCTCAATCTTGAACAAACGATACAAAATAGCCTAGATGCCTTGTCGAGCGCTCTTCAAAATGGGGAATATAGAACGGTTATTGCACTCTACCGCGAATATTTAGCAGATATTTTGCTGAGCAGCCACATCAAAGAGTCTGGAAAAATCTACTTCCAAATCGCACGATTTGCCTTATGGATACAAGATGGTCATCCGGCATCATTAGACACGACCTTGAAGATGCATCAACGAGTTATTGAAAATTCAAATAGTGATAATGTTTTAAGAGAGGTCGCACAAAAAACCGTCGTACAATCACTACAAGCGATATATGAAAAGTTTTCAGATGCGTTTCAAGATGACACGTCTGCCAGTCGTGAATATGAGGCATTGCAAGATGCTCTCCCATATTTTGAAGCGATTCAAACCTTTCGCCAAGAAAATCCTAATCTTTTTGCTGAATGTGAGAAAGAAATCGCTACGCAACACTTGCGTGAATTCCAACAAAAAGAAACGATCTACCGTCGCTTGTTAGGGTTTTATGATAAGTGGCTCGATGTGGCCAGAGAAACAGAGCAAGCGTCACTATCGGTAGATAGTACCGCAATTACTGAAAGACAGTATTTGAAACAATACATTGTTGCAGTTAAAGAGCACGCTAATACAGTGACAATGTATTTAGATGAAGCAAAGGAGTTAGGGGTGAACACAGATGAAATTCGGGAAGCTTTGCTTAAGTTAGAGCATGATGGCACCACCGTCAGAGATGTTATTGAGGCAGGTGTTGAATCATTGTTGCCACGACGTACAGGGCAATCTTTGGATCGGGCATTGGATGAGATTACCTCAACATGGAGCAGTAACATTGAAGCGGCGCATCAGCAACATGAAGTGGTAAAAGCTCAATACGAAGCGATGATTCAAGATTATGAAACTAAAAAAGCTGAGCTTGATAGAAAGTTAACGGAGTTTAATCAGCGACAAGATGGGGTTAATAAACTTGTCGACCATGTTTCTGAGTTGCAGACAAATTTTCAAACTGTTAAGCAACAAGTTGGCAATATAGAACAAAATCAATCCAGAACGGATCAAACGATTCAACAACACCAACAATCATTTGCAACAGTTCAAGCTGACATGACAATTCTTCATGAACAAGGGGCACGGTTTCTAGACGTTCGTAAGAGCTTTCGGAACGGTGACATAGCATCAACCCGTGATGCACTTACCAATATCTATAACTGGTGGAGTGATAACCAAACGGTTAAAGGTAGCCATTTATTGCGGGAGCAATTAGAACAATGGAACATTTACCTAAAAGAATATGATGCCTTTACCGTGAGTTACAAAAATGCCAAAGGGTTACTGGAACAGAGCAATCCTCAAAATAGTAAACGCACTAATGTCCGCTTACTATTTAAAGCAATAGATGCGTTGCAAAATGGGTTGCAAAATACATCATCATTTGTATTTTCTGTTGTTTATCAAGATTGGCGATCTCTGTTAGAACAATGCTTTCATCAATTATCTGTCACTGATAGTGAACAATCAATTCGCTCTGACTATCAAAAGCAATACAACGTTTTGTTGCAACAAGGTCAAGAACATGCTGAGCAAGGGAAAAGAGTGTAGCTGATGTCCGATGAACAAAAAAAACCCTTTGGTGAACAATCATTCTCGGATGATAATACCAATATAGATCCCAATACCGCGCCATCACCGTATGGGACTTATGAACAAACACCCCCTGCGCGGTCAGTTTCATCATCTGGAGCAAAATCACTAAAAGATTCTCAGGGTATGGTGTCACTTTCAACCTTGTTAGAACTTCAGGCTGCTGAAGAACAAGAGCTTGAAACACAAAAACTTCAGCAACGGGTTCAGTATTTAACGATAGGCTCAGTGGTGCTCGGTATTCTAACAGCAGTGCTATTAATTTATACGGGCTTATCTGCCGCTGGTGTGTTTGATGAAGCGGAAGTGGCTACTGAAACCCCTATCGCAGATGCTGATGGCGACGGGTTACCCGATGAAATCGATACCTGTCCGTTTGGTGGGGATGTAGGGTTAGGGGTCAATGAAGATGGGTGCCCAATTTTAGTAGCAGATAGTGATGGCGATGGTGTTGTGGATGCAGTTGATGCCTGCCCTGAGGTAGCAGGCTCATTAACGAATGGGTGTATCCCCACACCATTGCCGCCAACTGTTGCGCCACCCTATGATGTTTATATTTTTAAAGCGGTTGAAAATGTGTACTTAGGGCAAATAGTGCCGATTACCTTGCAAACACCAAATACGAATGCGGGCATTGTTCGTATTCAATTAGCAGGTGGCACAGCGGAGCTATCACTTAGCCCCACAATGGATTCCACCGCAACAACATTTGATGTCAACTTAACTGGTGGCGAATTCACCTTGTATTTACGGGCAATTCCGCCAGTTAGTGAAGTAGCGTTACAAGTTTATTTCCCAAGTACTGAGGGAGCAACTGACTATACTGTTCAAGGTTCAGAATTGCGCTTTCCAACTCGTCGGGATGATGTGGGCGTGGTTTTAACCTTATCAGAAGGTGGCGTTACAACCCTTGGGCAACCAACCTATGTTAACCTAACAGTTAGTTCAGAAAATTCGGTTGATTTTCGTGAATATGATGTGAGCTTGCGACTATTTGATGAAGCGGAAATCATAGTGCCTGATATTCGTTTGGTTGATGATAGCGTGCAAACGTTGGTTACTGTTTCGGAGCCAAATGAAGATGGTGAAACAGAAGAAATTACCCAAACTGTTTATAACGATTTACCAACAAGCATTACACTAACCCCTAATGAGGTTGTGACTGTTGGGGTTTTGCTACCCAATACATGGACTCAAGCCAATGTGAATTTCACCTTGCGTGCGAACATCCAAAATCTTGGTACTGGCTTAGACCCTATTTTAGCGAGTGCTACGTTAACGGTACCTGTTCAAATTTCATGTGTGCTGACCAATAACACGGAAAGCACAATAGCTGTTTATAGTGAACCCGCCTCAACAGGCACCACTACTTATAATTTTGAAGTTGGGCAATCATTAACCCTTAATGCACAAAATGGAGATGGATGGTTCCGCGTACAAGGCCCCGTGGAAGGTGTTGCTGATACAGTGCTTGAACTGTGGGTCGAACAACAGCCATTAGCCGGTTTTAACCTAACTCCGCAATCCATTTGTCAAAACCTACCTGTGGAAGGCGCACAATAATGCCCAAACAACCACCACCCTCTAGTTTTATGGAGCGTTTTCAAAATATGCCTTCTAACTGGAAGTTGGTGGTTTTAGGCAGTCTATTGATTCCTGTTGGGTTGTGCATTGCCATACTACTTCTGTTACAACCTGACTTTTTAGGCATAACACCCCAGCCAACAGCTATTGTTATTGTGCCAACAGAAATCTCAACCAATACACCGACACCGACACTGACACACATCCCAACTGCAACGCCAATACCTAGCTTACAGTTAAATATTGCAAGCCTTTCGGGTGAAAGTATCGCTGCGGATGGACAATCACAGCTTTTGGTTGAGGTGACGATTGGTGAAATTGCTCAAGGAATTAATCTAAATGGGTTAACTTTATTCCTTCAAGTTTTAGGTGCCGGTAGTATTGAGCCATCTCGTTTTGACTTAACTAACGAGCCAGCTACATATACCGCGGCCTACACGGCAGGAGAAACCGCCTCCGAAAGTAGTGTTGTCATTGAGGCGATTGTCGATGTTCCTAATGTTGGGCGACAACAAGCAAGTGTCGCGTTGATTTTATCTCGCGAGGAGTTATCGATAGGGTTGGGATGTGGATATCTCGTAGAAGCATCTCAAATACAACGTATCCCTATCCAGCTAACCGCCCCCGAATCAATAGGGGGTGTATATACACTGAGTGCTTCTTTAGAGGGAAGACCGCTTGGCCAGTTGGGCACTGGGCAATTAGGTAATGTGCCACAAGTTGAGTTTGATGTATCCACAACACAAATCACTGAATTAGTTTTTTCGCCACCCACCTCAACAGCTGCGGGTACAAATACATTATGTGTTGAAATTTTAGACCGCCCAACCGAACCCCCTGTTTGTGTTCCGATTGTTTGGGGGCCTAACACACCCCGTCTAGAAACCCGTGCCCGCACTGCAACACGTTGGGCAGATGAGTTTATTCCAATTGTCTGGGGCTCCGTTGTGCGAGGTAACGGGGCGCAGCAAGAGATATTAGCATCCTATACATTGGTCTCTTATGACGTCTTATGGACAGACCAGCCAAGTTATACACCATTAACATTAGCGCAACAACCATGGCAACCTAACACTTGTGCCGTGATGCCCACAGGCTTTGAAAATACAGGGTTTTTAGCCCCACAACCCTCTCAGCAGACAATGGTTGGTCGGTTTATGGTGCAAGCGCCTCAAATAGATGGTGTAGCAACTCAATATGAAATATTTATGCTTGGGGCACATCGGATAGGATTGTTATCTTTTGCAAAAACATTCTTTTTGCCTGATGATAGCACCTTGGTTTTTCAATCGTTTAATGACCAACAGCGCTTACAAATGGTCAGTGCTCAACCCTTGCCTGCTCAAATTGATGTGGCAAACCCGCCCCCCCTTGGCGCATTGATACGCTTATTTGTTTTAGATTCATTTTTTGAGCCCGAAACTGGCAATCTGGTACCCGTCAATGGCGTACTATCTTTTGAAGTGGATATGACAGGCAACACCCAAAACCCAGATGGAGTGATTCGCGCTGTGTCTGATCAGATTGTACCAGCCTATGTGATGCCCCAACCGCTGACACGGATATTAAATGGTGAGGAAACATTCTGGCGTGAAGTTTATGTCTACGCTCAAACAACAGCTGATGAATTATTTATGTATCGACCAGAATAGTAAAATTTTACTAGCGACCGTACACCAAACAAATGAGCGAGTTGAACAAAAGCCAAACTCTGATTAAGGTTGAATTTACGACAAAACAGCCTATGAAGGAGACAACTAGTGTTCAACTCACAAAGTTATGGTAAATGGCAAAAGATGTTAGTGCAACTAATTCCTGATGATTGTCCTAGTCGCTTGCTTAATCTGACATGGTTAATTGTTGGGATTTTTGTAAGCGGTAGCGTGTATACGAGTGTAATTGCGCGCCATCTACCGATTCGGGCAAATAAATTGAGCATCGCCAAGCGCTTGGAACGCTTCATGTCAAATCCGGCGGTTAATGTTGAGGAATGGTATTATCCGTGGGCAAGTTGGTTACTTAAAGCGGCTAGTGTTGGCGGGACTATCCATCTTGTTGTTGATAGCACGAAAGTCAGTGCCTATTGTCGTCAAATCATGGTGAGTGTGGCTTACCAACGCCGTACCTGACCGATTATATGGGATTGGGTAGAACATCCACGCGGTCACGCGAAAACACAAATTCAGATTGACTTGCTCAAACGCTTACATGCTATTCTTCCAGAAGATGTTCAAGTCAGTTTGGTCGGTGATAGTGAGTTCGGAGCCAGTTCCTTAATTGCTTTACTAGACGAATGGGGATGGGATTACGCTTTGCGGCAAAAGGGCAATATTCTGTTCCAATACACCGATTCAAGCCAGTGGCAACGGCTAGATAGCCTTGAGCTCAAGCGCGGGGAAACCTTGTGGCTAGGCAACATATTGCTCAGTGAAAGCCACGCACAAGCAACACATATTGTTATGCATTGGAAAGCAGACGAAAAAGAACCGTGGTACTTGGCAACGAACCAGACAGCGAGTTCATCCTCAATACGTCTTTATAAACGGCGTATGTGGATTGAAGAAATGTTTGGGGACATGAAAGGACATGGCTTTGACCTTGAACTCAGTCGTTTTCGTACCCCCCAACGATTATCGCGATTGACTTTGGCGGTTTGCATTTTATATGTATGGTTGGTTACGATGGGTGAATACGTCTTGCAACAGCGCTTCAACGGCGAAGTTGACCGCAAAGACCGACAAGATTTGAGCATCTTTCGCTTAGGGTGGGATTGGCTCGAAAGACGATTTGTCTTCAATGATCCCATACCTATTTTATTCCGACCTAACTTTACTTTAGTGTACGGTCGCTAGAAATTTTACTTATTTTTTTATTTAAATATAATAGTAGTAGCGTTATGGCTTTTGTGTTCAAAAATATTTATTTATCCTTATTTTATATTGGGTGTACTAAAGTTCTATGCTATATAACATTTAATTGGGTATAATAAACCGTATTTACTAAAGTTGCGATATTTTGGGAGGGTGTATAATGAAAAATAACCGTAACGTGGTGCTTTTTATAGCCTTTATTTTCAGTTTATCCATTTTTGCCCAACCTACATATAGCCAAACCCCAACTTATGATGGGTTAAATATTCTATTTATTGTTGACCAAAGCGGTAGCATGGGGGGGGTGCGCTACGGTGGGGATTCGATATATGGTGAAGGCTATGATCCCGCAGACTTGCGATTTTTTGGCCCTCAGTATGTATTAGAATGGTTGAGCAGTTACGTCCGCGCTACAACTGGGATCGACCGCCCTGAAGTTAATATTGCAATGGTTAATTTTGGGACTGAACCACGCCCTATTATGGATTGGACTAATGTTGACCTTGATTTTTTAAATGCCCCAGAAGTTGATCGTGACAATATTGTTAACGCGCTGTCCAGAAACCGTTATTTTAACCCAGCCACTGGTGAATATGAAAATTTAGTTTGGACGAATCATCGCCAAGCATTTCGGTTTGCTAAAACTGTTTATGATGGTGCCCCTAAAGCACCAGTGGGGGAACAGTACTTAACCGTTGTTATTATGTTGACCGATGGTTCCCCGTGTATGCCGAATGAAAATTGTGATAATTTGGGAAACGATGGGTTTGCCGCTGGTCACCTCACAAATATTGCGCCCGAAGTACATAGTGCCTTTCCCCAATCACGGGTTTATGTGGTAGGTATTGATGCGTCTGATGCGTATTGGTCTGCATTGCTCCCATATTGGGAAACCGTTGCTTGCCCTGACCCAGCATCCTGTGACCGTGACTTGCAATTAAAACAGACGGTGACTGAGCCAGAAATTGCCACACATTTTAATGAAATCTTGACGAATTTAGTTGGTTTGTTAGGGAATGTGAATGTTACCAGCCAAAATCTCAATCCGCCGCAAGATTTTTTTGTGCAGCCATACAGCCAATCAATGCAACTCAACGTCTTTAAATCGGTGTCTGAACCACTAAATAACGCTATTGAGTTGCTTCAACCCGATGATCAAGTTCCTATTGATTTGAACCCAAGTGGTTTAGATACGCCTATTGAAATTTATCAGATTGATAATCCTATTCCAGGAGATTGGTCGATTAATTTTGATAGCAGTGCATTGAGTAACGTTCAAACTGTTAATTTTGTCGTCGATCAAATTAATGTTGGTGCAGAGATGCGGGTTGATAACCAACCTGCGGGTAATGCCTCAACCATTGATATTGATCAATATGAAGCCACGCCCTTAGCGGTGGCTATTATTGATGGTGGCGGGATTGCTGTAGAACGATATGGTGACAGCAATGGCGATGGCCAGCCAGATTATCCCTTAACAGTGGTAGCGAAGATTTACGATGCGACATTAACTGATCCATCATCACGTCCGTTGATAGAAACCGTTACGCTGGAAGATGACACCACCTTACCTGCCCAAAATTATTTTGTCACATCATGGATGCCTTCTCTAGCCGATACACCATTTGAGGCTCGTGTTGATGTTAGTTACATAGATGATGCTGGTCTGACCCAGTATCTGTTGCAAGACTACCCTGTCTATGAAGGGTTCCGTGCTAATGAAGTTGTTTTTATAACCACAGGGCCCAATACCAATAGTGTTTTACAAGATAGTGCTATCGAAATTCAAACGGCTATTCAGCGCAAAGCTACTGCCCAAACGGTTGATTGGTTATTGCCTAATACGGTCACTCAAATCGAAGTATTGGATGATACTGGTACATCCATTAGTACCGTTCTGTTACCCAATACATCAACTGAGGCAGGGACAATTACAGCTGATGTTGTCTTGACAACCCCCGGTCAATTTGAATTAGTCACTGAGGTAGGTGTTGTTGATGATGCAGGAAATTTTATCTCATACAGCGCATTACCTAGCACATATCCCATACAAGTGCGTCCGAAGCAATCGTTGAGTGTGAATATTACTGTTTCACCAGATGAGGAATCGGTGCCTGCCCAAGCGCTAGATGTGCAAGTATTTCCTCCCCAGCTATGGCGTACAACATCAACCACTATTCAAGTTGAAATCATTAATGAGTACACCAATTCACCAGTTTCCTTGTCTTCATTGACCAATGGTGCCGTTGACCGCCCGGTTGTTATATTAAATAACAATGATATAAGCGGTGATCTACAGGAGGTTTCACCGGGTGTTTACGCCCTAACCCGCGACGATTTAGGGATGGGGGAGCAAGAAATTGAAGCAAGTGCTGCCAGTAGTAGTGCTAATCTGATAGAAGATTATGAATGGCAAAATCCAACAGCTGCCTTAACGCAAAACCGCACCCTAGCCGGGTTTATTTGGCAAGGGATATTAGCATTGTTAGTGGCGCTAGGTATGCTGGCTTTTGCTGGTGTGTTACTCAAACGACGTCATACAAAGATTACGAGTTTACCATTGAAAGGTGACTTGACGCTTATCAAGCGTTATGTTGAAACGCAAGAATATGATATTGTTACGACTATCCAATTGACTGAGTTAAACCGTAACAAACTCACTTTTACCTCAAAACATTTTTATGACCTTGGTTTTACTGTCACAATTGAGTCACCGGAAGATGAAAAACAACATAAGGATGGTATTGCAGTGGTAACACGGCTGATTAACCCCAGCGGTCAAGAGGTCGCAAGCGATCTAAAACCAATGCGCCTTCACCCCGCAGAATATTCAAGAGTTGTTTACACTGATGAAGAGTATAACGACTATATGCTCGTCAAAGATTTTGAATCTACCACATTTATCGGCGGTGGAGGAGCATCTGATGATGTGATCTTCTAACAAGCTGGTTTGGTTAGTATTAGATGATAAAAGGTTATTTTAAAAGGGAGACTTATGGCTGTTGAACCTATTTCGACGTTAGTAATTGGGCTTGGTGGTTCAGGTGCTTGGACTGCTGTGCATGTTAAGAAACAACTTTTAGACGCTTATGGGCGTTCTGTGCCGCGTAATGTTGGGTTGGCTGTTTTAGATACCGCTGCTAATGCCGTTGCCCGTGTGGGTAATGTTGAATTAAGCCCACAAGAATATTCGCATATTGGTGGTGAATCTCATGAAATTGTGAATCGTGTTGCCAATACAAAAGAATATCCACATATATCATCATGGTTACTTGCAGACTATTATCTACAGAATTTGCCGAAGGCAGTTTTTATGCTGGACCAAGGTGCAGGTCAGTTTCGGCAGTTTGGCCGGTTGGCCTTGTTTAGAGATGTGATGACTGTGGCTCAGTCTGCTGTTGCCAACCTGCTAGAGCGCAAGTTGGTTAACATTGCGCGCATGTCTGCACGTGGGAACCCAGCTATTTCTGTAGTTGTTGTGGGGTCACTAACCGGTGGTACCGGGGCTGGTCTCTTTTTAGATATTCCTCACTTGGTGCGCCAAGTTGCCCAAACGCAAGGCATTGATATTATTGTTCGTGCTTTTTTGTTTTTACCAGACGCATTTAAGCGCACCCTGAACCCTGCTGACCTTGAACCCGCAAAACCCCGTGCATTTGCGGCTATGCGGGAGTTGAATCGCTTTATTTTGAACCAAGATTATAAGTATGGTTATCCTATGTATTACCATGGGGAACGGTCGGGCGTTAATCAAACATTGTGGCGGTCAAAACTGAGTAGTAAGCTATATGATTTTGCCTATCTAATCGATGGCGAGGGTGGGGCAGAAGTTGCCGCCCGTGACTTTAAAAATGGTGCTGCTGCTGCGGTGGCGGACGCAATTGTGAGTTATATTGATGGGTATTATGGCAATGTCTTGGAACAGTATAATGCCAATATCCAAGCAAAGATTTCCTTACGCCAAGATGAAGTTGGGCGAAAAGCATTTGTGGGAACAATTGGTTCCTACTCTATCATCTTACCCATCCAACAATTGATCGAACATTGGTCTTATGAATTAGGGCGTGAAATTGTGGGGTCTTTGGTGCCTGGGGAGCGGTATGACGATCGCGACCACGTGATTGGCCTAAGCTACAACCAAAACCCTGAGCGTGGCGAAACATCTCCCTATGAAGAAGTTGAGCGGTTGATGACATCTGGCACAGCGTTGGTTGATCCACATGATGAAGAGGGTAGTACTCGTATTCAGCCAACATCACTGTGGCGTCCACTATTTAATATTCACCGAGAACGTGAAGAGGGTGAACGTCGTCTGGTACAAAAGCTAGACAGCACCTATAACTTAGATGATTGGATGGGGATGTTAGTGCCCCAGGCGCTTGAAACTGACCCTGCGACGCGACGGGTTATTGCTGAAACACGGAGCATTTTAGAAGAAACTATCTTTGACTACACCGTTCCTTCTGACCAACGAAAACCCAAAGGTAATCCTGGGGTTGATCATACAGATATTGCTAAAAACGCGAGTCGGTATGTTGTGCGGCAATTAGGCGATGTTGGACGGAGCGGGGCTCGTGAGGGTGGACGTTATGAAGAAGCACTTGAACGCTTTGTTGACTATCAATTGAATCGTTTCCGTGAATATCTGTCTGCTTACATCATGAGTACCTTAAATGGTTATGAAAATAGGGATGTAACGCTAGCAAAGGTTGGTAAGTTGGGTTGGTTGCTAGCGGTTATGAACGAATGGCAACAACTTTTTGCGTCTGTACGTGAATTATTTGAAATGTTACGCCAAGGGCTTTCACCAGATGCCACTGAACGGCGCCGTGCGAACATGGAAGACGACCTCAGCACAAGTCTAAAACAAATGAAAGATGAAGCAGACAAAACATCTGTGTTTGGTAAGTCGCCAGCTATCAAAGCTCAAGAAGCCTTTTTGGCGCAAGTTGAGGAATATGTTGAATTCCATCGTGCGCAATTAGCACGAGATGCTATCTCTGTGACAGCACTCAAGATCAAAAACTTGCTTGAAAGTACCATCACCGAATTGGAACGATGGGCAGGGATTATGGCAACCGAAACAGGTAGTCTTTATACAGAGTTGCTGGATGGTGGGCGTCGTGTAACGGTTGAACGTCAACGTGCGGAAACGATTGCTAACCATTGGGTGATTGAAGATCAAGATTGGGAACGCGAGCGATTTTTGCAATATGTTGATACCACTAATGCACGCCGTAAATTTTACAATGCGTGGCAATGGCGCACCGAAATTATCCAAGATCAACGGGGGCAATTTACGATTGGCGTCTCTTCAGAATTAGGTGGGCAAACGTTACGAAGTGACATGAAGGGGCGTTGGAATGAGGAAAACTTAGACGTTGTTCTCAACTTTACGCGCCAAATTTTTGATGATGCGACCGAACGCGAGAGTGTACTAGCCTATTTGATGGATTATTCTGGCAATATGGGTAATTTTATGGATGGCCGTGAGCTAGGGAGTTGGCTAAAAAATCGAACTGGTTATTTGCTCGCAATGGGCGAAAATCAACTTACCAAGGGGCGCATTCCAACCAATGTCTTGCTAGCCTACCATGATGATACGAAAACAGGTCAACAAAGCTATTTGCGCCAAGTGATGGGTTCCTTAGCGGAATTAGATGATCCTGAAAACGAAGACAGTGTTTTGCACCGTGTTGAACAAAGTACAGATCGGTTCCGCCTAACGCTGTTGAGTGCGGCTGAGTTGGTGGGGCTAGAAGGTATCCAAGCATATCAAAATTATAGAGCAGACTATATGCGGTTGCCTTTTGATGCACGCCAACGGACACATATATTCCCAGCTGAAGTACGTGTGGTTGAGTATGAAGAGATGTTATCCTCTCGGCTAAAACAAGCGAAACGGTTGGTGGAAGATCGGGTAGCGCTGTTGATGGAAAAACAAACACAATTTATAGAATTTTTGTTGCTGTATGCTCATGGCATCATCTTCAAAGCGCGTAACAATAATGATGATAACCGAACGACCTTTTTATGGTTGGTGAAGTCGCCACCCGTTAATGAGCGAAGCCGCGAAGATATGGAATATTGGTGGCTTACAGAACCCTCTGACAACCCATCTTTATTAGAAGCAATGATCACATATTGTATTCTTGAAAAAGATATTCGGTCTTTCCGGCCTGATGCAACCATGGACCGTCCAATTCCTTATGACCATATTCTGGGCTTCCTCAAAAAAGAACGGCTAGAAATTACCAGTAACCGTATTGGTGAGGATAATGTGGGGTTGGATGTGCCAAAATTGCGCCAAATTTTGGAAGAAGCTTTTATGCCGCCAGTTGATGAAAATGGCAATGAGATATTAGACAATTGGACGGACCAAGATGAAGATGCTTTCTTAGAAATCGCTGCCGAGATCGTGCGATATGACATTTTAAATGCTTTAGTGGAGCGCCTACGGCAAGATATTCCTCGCTTACAGGCAGATGTAAAAACTGCCGAAGGCCAAGTTGATAGTGGGCGTAGCTACAACCACTTAACCCAAACACGCGAAGAATTTGACATGTATTCCTTGGCAGTGGTGGGGTTAGAAAAAGAAATGGACCAAATTTACGCTTACATCAAAAATCGTTACGAAGAAAAACGCAAAAGAATGGGGTACTAATCCCTAATCCGCATAACGGGCTGCCTTACATCTGTATAACTGGGCAGCCCGACTGATGATGTATGGACCTGATTCCGGCTACGGTTGGGGGGAGATATGATGATACAAAAAAAACAATTCTATAGATTTTTATTGTTATTTATGGTCTTAATGCTGGTGTTGTTAGATGAACAACCATCCTTAGTAACAGCCCAACAACAACCAGATGAACAACCGTTAGCTATCACCTTGACAAGTAAAGCGCGGGAAGGTGATGCTCAAGGAAACCCCATTAATATTGCGGGGAAGGACATTACCACCGTTACAATTGAGTTAACCGGTAGTACATGTCCTATTGTTGAACGCACCACGCCCGTTGATGTTGTCTTGGTTATTGATGTTTCTGGTAGTATGGCTGGAGAGAAATTAGAGCAAACAAAAGTAGCGGCGCAGAGCTTTGTGACACGCTTTAACCTTGACCCTAATAACCCTGCTGCGGACCAAGTGGCGGTTGTAGCATTTGACAATGATGCCTCGATTATTTCTGGACTAAGCCGTAATGTTGCAGAATTACAAGCGGGTATTGGTGCATTGTCAGAAGGTGGTGGCACCGATATTGCGGCTGGTTTAAGCGCCGCTGCGGATATTTTAGATAGCCCTGCACAAAATTTTGCTTATGGTGCACAACCCGTTATTGTTTTGTTGTCTGATGGTGGCAGTGACGCCAACGCAGCAATGAATCAGGCGGATCGGGCGCGAAGAAATGTAGATGCGCGTGTTGTCACTATTGGATTAGGGGATGTGGATCGGGCTACGCTTACCAGTTTAGCAGACACACCTCGTGATGCGTATTTTACGGCAAATGCTGCTGATCTGGCGACCATTTATGATCAAATTGCGACTCAGATCCAACCCCGCATTGCAGCGACCAATGTTGTTGTAACATACCGTTACAATCGCTCCTTATATGAATTTCAAGATGGATCCGATCGTCCAACAGCTACTATTAGTGGAGATACAATTACTTGGACTTTTTCGCGCTTAGATGTTGAAGATTCCACGAGTTTTTCATTTGATGTTCGCTCAACGTCACAAGGTGAAGCCCCCGTTGGAACCTTAGAAGTCTCCTACAATGCTTGCGAAGAAGAAATCCCTAGTATTCAAACTGATGATGGCCCTATCATTAATACAGTATTAGCAACTGCGACCCCACTACCCACTGCCACATCAACCCCTACAGAAACACCTACACCAACCATCACCCCTACTGCTACGGATGTAGCGTCTGTGGTTGGTGTTATAGAACGTGCCGCACCATCTACTGAAGGTGTTACCAGTGATTATTGTGCCAACGAAGGAATCAGTAGCGTTTGGTCACCATTTTGGTTGTTTGTTGCTATTCTTTTAACCTTAGTGGTTTTAGGGTTTGGTTGGCGCGCGGCGAATCAGCAATCTAGTATCATGATGAGTTTATGTGTTTTACCATGGGTACTATTTTTAATCTGGTCTATTTTCTTGGGATATTTGTTGTTACTCCCTCTGGAAAGCCAATTTTGCGAACGTCCCGAAAGTGTTTATTTCCGCAGTGCGTTTAATAGTGTTGATGGTGTCTTTCTTTCACACGAAAACTGGGATGAAGGGAATACGCCTGCCCAAGCACATGCTTTAAATGAAGCTGGTTGTATAGGGTGTCATATCGTTAATGATGAATCAGAACGGATTGCAGCAATTCTTGGGCCGGTGCCTGGGCAAATTGTTGTTAGTGATTTTGATAACCAACTCATTGACTTGCCCAACAATATTCGTGCCAGTTATTTGGCGTTTTCGCCCGATGGTCGTCAATTAGCTTTCTCTGATGCGAACGCAGATATTCAGATATTGGATTTAGAGAGCCTACAGGTTACACCATTAGCTGGGGCTTCAGACCCTGCTGTTTCCGAAATTATGCCAACATGGAGTGCCGATGGAGAGATTGCCTTTGTGCGGGGGGATTTAAGTGAGGTTACAAACTTAATCGCCTATCACCGCTCGGCTATCTATACTGTTCCAGCAGATGGTAGCCAACCAGCGACTGAATTAATTGGTCAAGACGCACTTGCCGGGGTTAACTATTATCCTGCATATTCTCCTGATGGCCGGTGGTTAGCCTTTACCAATACCTCACAGGGGGACTCTTATCGTAATATCGGTTCAGACATTTATTTGTATGATCGCACGACTAATGAAATTAAAGCAATCGAGAATAATACGCAAAATGCAATGGATGCTTGGCCCTCTTGGAATGACAGTAGTGACCAATTAGCGTTCCATACCAACCGTGATGACGCATTGTCTGATATTTACATTGTCGATATTGATGCTAACGGGGTTACTAGCAATGCTCGCCCACTACCAAATGCTAGCGTGAGCGGTATTTTAGAACATATGCCTACTTGGGGGGCGGCACTCAACCCAGATAGTATCTTTGATGAATGGCTTGGTTTATTCCCTGCATACTTCTTATTCTTGCTGCCGATTGGTTTGCTATGGTTGTTGTGCCGCTTTATGCCACAACCTGAAGTTGTTGAAGAGTCAGGTGAAATTACAATTGCTAACACTGCAAAACCAGTTGATACAAAAGCTATCTACATTCGGGATTGGCAAGAATTGCCCGTTTTATGGAAGCCACAACCAACCTTAATTATTGGGTTAGGGCATAGTGGGCGCCATGTGTTGACATTTATCAAAAAGAACTTGCAAGATGCCGGGTTAGGTGAATTACCTGCTTCTGTACCCTTGTTGTGTGTCGTGACGGGTAGCCAAGCAAAAGGTACACAAAAAAGCTATACATTTGCAGGCACAACCATTGAACCAGATGAAATGATTGTTTGGCAAGATAGCCTCAATAGCTTGGTTGATAGTGCCCAATACAATCAAGACCGTACACTTCGTGAATGGGTGGTGTCTAATCGCCTTAAGAATATTGATCCATTGTCTGGTTTTGAAGAACAACGGACAGCGGGGCGTTTGGCACTCATTCATAACTTGCGCGGCCAAGCAACTCAAACAAAAACCTTGCTTTGGGACAAACTCCAAACTCTTGCAAAACAGGCTATCGGTAAAGACAATCGTTTGAATGTCATTATTGTGTCCGCTTTAAATGATGCTGTTGGGTCTAGTGTGATTGCAGATATGGGCTATTTAGTGCGGCAACTAGAACCTACTTTGAAAGCCCAAGGGCAACATGTTGAATCAATTCGTGTGACGACGCATTTGCTAGTGGAACCTGAGAGCAAGGGCGATAGTCACTTACAAGCGAATATTGTGGCAACCTTGCGCGAGCTTAAACGCTTCCAAATGGCGAACAATGTTATCATAACGTATCGTTCCGATGAGCAATCGACTGATCCTGTCACAAATAAGGTGGAAGATACAATAGTGCGTGGCCGATTGTTTGATGAGTTGTATGTTTATGATGGCGAGGGGGATTCCCGCTTAAGTAATAGCCCACTCAGCAATGGATTTTATCCATCCATTGCCGACAGCATTACCATGTGGTTAGATTCTGCTGCACAAGAAGCAGGGTTCAGTGGCTGGCGCGATGGTGCACTAGGGGATATTCACCGATTACAAAATCGTGAGTCCGAGCTTTTGTTTAGCAGCACTGGTATCTATGAATATCGGTTACCCTTTGCTGACTTGCTCCGCGACATTACGTTGAAGTTTTCACGCCAGCTATTACAAATGTTGTTAGTTGGCGAAAGGGATATTTCCCCGAAATGGGATCCTGACTTTGTGACAGAAAATTTTGTTGCTGGTACCGAAACCCCAACCGACTTGGCGAAGTACTTCTTGCAAGGGCGTTTGGGCAATCTTTCGGCTATGAATGCTGATATGCAAGAGGTTGTCCAAGCCATTCCGATGGATGATGATACAGAGTTGGCACAACGATTAAAATCTTTAAATCGGGTATCTGCTCAGGATTTTGCAGCCTTCAAACAAAGCTTAAATGGGGCGCTGAGTATTGTCTTAAACGGACGACCCCAAACACAAAAAGCAAATCCTATTGTTCAAAAAACTGCAAAACTAGGATTAGTCAAGAGTATTCTTGATTCCTTACAGGATCAATGGTTCCAAGTCGGGATTGACCGAATTAGCCGGGTTGATTCTGTGCATCCAATGATTGAAACCCTGCAAAATATGCAAGGATATGTGAAATCCCTAAATGACCAAGTCAATACTTTAGGCGAGGCTCTTGGCATCGGTAACCTTTCGGAATCGCTCTATCGCCATTTGGGGAACCAAGCGGCGGCACAAGAGGATGTTTGGAAAGACATCCAAAAAGTTCAAAGTCGTCAATACATATTACAAGACAGTGATGACAAAAAACTGACAGATGTCTGGTATGAAACCTATCTTGTAAAAGACAACATCGCACAAGCCTTGGCACAGTTTTATTGGGTGTTTGGGCAAAATGGTAACATTGAATTGCGGTTACGTTTAGGTGACAAAGATGAACGCGTTTTTGACCCTCAAGACCCTACACGGTTTGAAAAATCCTTAAACCAACTGGCTCAATACTTTGCACGTGGCGTGCGGGATCAAGAGTCGCTCACCAAATATTTGCGTGATGGCAAGCTTCATAAAGATGAAATTCATGAAACAGCAGCCACTTTAGCAAACGAAAGCCCCGTTAATTTGGGGGTTCAAGAAGGGCGTGCAATTGATTCCAAAGCGAGTTATGTGTTATCAGTAAACGCCAACATTGAATCTAATAATCTTGACGATGAGCTGAAAAACCAAAATCTAGAACCTCTACGCCTTAAGACAAGCAATCCGTTTGCGCTGTCATTCCTTAAAATTCTGGATACCATTCCAGAAAGCAGTGTGAACTCCTTGGAACAAGCCCGCGAACAATATAACGCAGATCAATATATGGTGGGCGGTGTTAAGCCACCAACCAGTGTCTTTGAGCCAGAAGCTGCTGCGCTTGATTACGAACGGGGTATTGAAGAACGTAAAACCTTCTTTGAACGGGCCCGCCGATTGCTCCATGCTGATGTCGTGTCCAATTTGTACTATCGCCCGATTGTAGAGGTCTTCTTACTATCAGCGGCGGCAGCATTACAGCTTCCGCATGTCGAAGATGCACAATATAAGGCTGAATGGACACTAGATGCACAGGGGTTACGGTTTGTGAGCGATGCTTGGACTGGCAATTTGCTGTCGGCTAAACAAGTCGGTAATGGCAATCTTTTGGTGCAAGGTATTCGTGCATTAACAACCCAAATGCCAATTGCAACCGCTGAAGAATTACTGAAACAATATGAACTCAATGACGATTTATTAGAAGTATTGGGCGAATGGTTGGATGATGGCGGAGCAGTCTGGCGGCAACAAGCTAATTTAAGCACTCAGGCCGCTGCATTGGATGATTGGATCGCAGTTACACAGTTACTCATCTTACGATTGTTAGGGGATTAATTTATGAGCCGACCACAACAACTGTTTTTGGCTGTGATAGTGTTGTTGCTGCCACTGATGGCGGCTTCAGCACAGTCTGACACTGCAACGGTGGGGGCAGTGCCTGAGGTGTGGCAAGTGATCGAAGGGACAAATCAGGTACGACAGTCGCAAGGGTTACCCCCCTTGCGATATAACCCATTGCTTGAACAATCTGCACAAGCACATAGTGATGCAATGGCTGCTGATGACTTTTTTTCACATGATAATCCTACTACGGGGACTAGCCCATCAGACCGCATAACGGCTGCTGGCTATGGTTGGCAGGCAAATGGCGAAAACATTGCTATTGGTAATTTAACAGCGGCATCTGTAGTAGAAGGATGGGTGAATAGCCCCGACCATTATGCCAATATGATTAATTCTGGCTTCACCGAGATCGGTATTGGGATAGCGACAAGCCCAACAGATGCCACTGTTACCTATTGGACACAAAACTTTGGTAATCAATTCGATAACTATCCCGTGGTGCTTAATCATGAAGCATATAGCACCACAGAAACTACGGTTGATGGTTATGCCTATGCGCCAGACGATGTGATCGATATGCGTATTTCGGTGAATGGGAATGTTGTGCAAGATTGGCAATCTTTTACACCGAATTTTTCAGTAGAAATTCCTGCCGAAGCCGGTGAACAATCTGTAATGGTGGAATTACGTACAGCTAATGAAACATTCACGGCTACTGATACGATTCTATTTGATGGCCTTGCTATTCAACAGGCAACACCGGTGCCGACGGACCCACCAGCTCCGCCAACCGCAGACCCAAATGCAGGGGCAGGTAATAGTGGTGTGATTGCAACCCCCATCCCCAACACTGGCGCTACTGATACCATTGCTGAACGAGGAAGTTTTGTTCAAGCCCCAACATTAAACCCAGACCCACCAACAACACAAGATGATCTTGTGCGATTGGATTGGTGGTTGTTCTTGCCACTTATCATGATTCTTTTGATCGTCTTATTTGTATTGTGGCATCGCCGCCAAGCACATGAATGGTGGTTCTATCCCTTAGCTGTAAAAAATGGTACTGCCTCATGGGTATGTGTCATCTTCCGTTTATTATTTTTGGTTTACTTGATTTTTATGGCATATGCCATTGGGGATTTAACCCGCAATTTACGTGAAGATCGGGGCAAGATTATTTGGCAATTAGATGGCAATAGTGCCCAATTGGTCTTTTTCGATGATTACACCGAGAGCTTGCGCGAACTGCCAAACTTTGAAAGCGAAGGATGTATCGGGTGCCATGTATTTAATGAAGAAACTAACCGCTTAGTTTATATCACTGGTGGGTTAAATGGCGAGGCGATGTTATGGGATGGTGATGAGACAACCTCACTGGGTTTTAATACATCCTATGTCGCATTTTCCAATGATGGTACACAACTCGTTTTTGCCAAAGATGATGAAGACCTCTATATCTATGATTTTGAAACCGGCACAGAAACACCGCTAGAAGGGGCATCTGAACCTGAATTTATTGAAACCATGCCGTCATGGAGTTTTGATGGTAAAACGATTATTTTTGCCCGTAGCGAAACTCCCTTAACGGGGTTGGACGATCGATTGGCATTACCAACAGATTTATACACCGTTCCCGTGGGTGTGGAGGATGCGCAAGCAACGCCCTTCCCCGGTGGTTCGGAACCGGGTATCTATGAATACTATCCACGCTATTCACCGGATGGGATTCGTGTTGCCTTTACACGTCATGACAATGAGACCACATATGCTGATCCTGCTGCTGAAATCTGGATGTTGCCCGTTATAGGTGGCAATGCAACGCGTCTAGCAGCTAATGATGATGCTGCGACGGGGCAGCGAACGCCCGGCAATTCTTGGGCGGTATGGAGTAATGATGCGCGTTGGTTGGCCTTTGGTACACAGCGCCAAGGCATTACATATGATGTTTTGATTACCCAAATTAGTCCAGATGGCCAAAGTGGTGACGTGTATTCTTTGCAAGGGGCTTCGGCACCCGGTGTTTTAGAATTAACGCCTGTTTGGTGGGTTTTCCCTGCAAAAATGACACTTGCAGAATTCATTCAGCAAGCTTTGTTATGGTTGCTCCCCATTATTCCCTTTTTATGGCTGATTCGGATTGTTTGCCGTGGTAAGGTGGTAGAAGAACCAGAAGAAGTTGAATTGCCGCCCGTGCCGCCGCTCAAACCTGCTACACCGCTGGAGCTGCCTGTTACTGATGGGCTAGCACCATTGTGGCAACCACAACCAGCTTTAATCTTAGGGTTAGGGGACGCCGGACGTCATGTTTTAACACAGCTTAAAAAGAGTTTGTCCAATGCTGGGTTGGGGGTTATTGACCCACGAATTGCATTTTTATGTCTAGCTCAAGGTAGTAATAGTGAGCAGGAACGAGACTCTTTCCGATTTGCGGGTGTTGAACTAGCGAATGATGAACTCATTTTGTGGCGTGATTCTCTCAAAACCATTATTGAGCAATCAACAGGTGATGGCTCGCTGAATACATGGGTTAATGATGACTATTTTCTTGGCTTAGGGAGTGCCGCGCTGGATCCACAATCCGGATTGGAAAATCAACGTGTGTTGGGGCGGTTAGCCTTGTTAAATAACCTGCGTGGTGAACAGCGGCAAACGCAGGTGAATTTATGGGAACGCATTCAACAAGCTGCCCAAAAAGCACGGGATGACCAAAACCGTTTAACCGTGATTTTGGTTTCTCGTTTGGATGATGATGTCTCATCTGGTCAGTTTTTGGATACTGCGTACATAGCTAAAACGTTAAAAACTGTTTTAGGGTTCCAGAATGTGCGTTTGATCGGGCACTTAGTAACCGATGAAGTCAACAATGAAGGAAATCAAGTTTATCGTCAGATGAATACGATAGCCGCTATTCGCGAACTGTCGCGGTTCCAACTAGCGGATAATACCCCTTTTAACATGATGTATTATGAAAATGATTTGTTAGATGGGTATTGGGATCAACAACTTTTTGATGAACTCTATATGTATGATGGACATAGCAATCCACGTCGATTGAATGTTTACCCTGCCGCCCGTGGTGTTTACCCCGCGATTGCTGATAGTATCGCGATGTGGCTAGATACTGCTTCAGCAGAGTCTGGGCTTGAAGGGTGGCGTAATGGAAAACTTAATACAACGCGTACAGCACAAACCAGAGATAAAGCGCTTATGGTCAGTGGATTGGGATTATATCAATATATTCTGCCATTTACAGACCTCTTGGATGAAATTACACTACGATATGCGTCTAATGTTTTGTATCGCTTTTTGATGGGCGCTGTTGAAGGTAGCCCCCCACCTCGTTTGGATGCAACTTTAGCAACCGAACAACTTATCCCTGAGCAAACTGTAACGGTTGATCAATTACCGGTGCGATTCTTCCAACAACAACTTGGTGGTACAGACGCACTTTCTGGCGGTTGGCGCTATCTCTTGAATGCGTTGGCATACTCTGATGATAATGATGTTCATCAAGCGTTAAAGGGCATCAAAGTCAAGGACAATGATCCTGATGCGTGGCAAACGTGGCTTAAAAATACGCTATTAGTTTTGCTGAATGGTCGGGCAGACAATCAAGAAGATATTGTCGTAAAGCGTGGTGCTAAGCTTGGTTTGGCGCTTGAATTCTTAGATGGGATTGACCGTTTACTCCAACAATCTAAAACTCGAATTCGTGAGATGAAGCATAAGAAAGGCGATAGTGTCGTTATTACATTAGAGGCCTTCTCTGAGCGTACAAGATCCTTACGTAGCCAGTTAATGCGCCATGTTGACGGGTTAGGATTGGGCGACAACAAAAATACCACCTCACTCTATGATGGCATCATAAACCGACTACAAAAAATGGAGTCTATCTGGGATGAACTCAACACCATCTTAACACGTCAATATATTTTGACAGATGCTGATGGTGAATTGCTCAGCAAAACATGGTATGAGCAATTGATGGCGCAAAAATGGGAACAAGGGTTAACACAATTCTACTGGCAATTTGTGGATGGCGAACTCGAACTAGTTTTGCATAAGATGGACATTCGGTTTGATCCACAAAATCCCGCAGCGTTTGAGGCGGGTATCTTAGCATTAGGCCGTTACTTTGCAGAATCACTGCGGTCTGAAATGAGTTTAGGGACGATCTTGCGTCAAAACCAGTTAGACCCAGAAAACCTGAATGAGACGGCAACTATTTTGATGGAATCTTGTGGGGTGTTACTTGGTTTAACCGATGGTGCGGCACCTGACCTCGATAAGAGTTTAATCTTGTCTGTGAATGAGACAGTCCGTGAAGCTGACCAGTTAGAACAAAACTTGGCAGGTCGCCAAACGATTAATGAACTCAGACGACTAAACACAAGTGATCCATTTACCTTAACGTTGGCGCAAACTGCTGACACCATCCCATTAACGGCTGTGCCGAGTTTGCGGAATGCTGAAGACCAATATAACGCTGAAGAAGCGATTACGGCTCAAGATGGGTATGAACATCCCACCGCTATTTTCCCTGAAGAAGTTCATGCCTTGAAATATGAGCGGCGGTTTTCTGAGCTGAGCCTTAAGCGGCACCTCGTAAACCCTGTATTAGTATCTGCCTTGTATGTAGATGTTCGTGCGCGGGTTTATTTGCTGGGAGCGGCCTTGAAAACACCGTGGCAACTAAAGCAAACACTGACCTTTTATGAAGAAGAAATGCAAGAACCTTTGCAATTGTTAGATGCCAATCAATTGCAATTTACAGTCCACGGCGCTTTGGTTGATGGTCTATTGCAATTTGTGCAGAAAATTCCAACCCAAACTGCTGAAACCATCTACAATCGGTATATGGTTGATGATGATGCTTTAGAGATTTTAGATGATTGGTCTGATGCCAATGAGGGTGCCGATTGGCGCGGAACCCCTCATATTGCAGCGCCATTGCAGGAAGACCTCATCATCTTAACCCGTTTGATAATCAATGATTTATTGGAGTGATGTATGAGTGATATTGTCTTACCATATCCTGACGTTCCGCCTGTAATGTTTGTGCGTATTTTGGAAGCTATTGCTGAGAAATATGGTGATGACATTAATTGGAAGAGTTTGGACATTAATTGGGATAGTGAATACCCTGAAGTCAAGCGAGCGCGTCGCGCTAAGTTACTCAATAATACATTTCCATTGATTGTCGCCTTAGGATATGCTGAGGCAATGGATGACGGAGGGAAAACTATCAACCCAACGGGTTTAGCTGCACAATGGTTAGATTTTCATCGGGCTAATTTAGATGATTCCTTTGCTGCATTACGTGAGCAAATGGGGCAGTTGCCCTATGCTCAAGATCCAAGTGTGCTAGATAGCATTGGTGGTGATGAGGCGGCGGCAGCGTATGCTTATTTAGAATATTTTGACTTAGCAAATGGGGCGGCGGTTGTATCCTCTCCAGAGGATGTTTCTGATCCATTAGATGAACCCCATAATGCCATTGATAATTTGCCACTTGAAGATGAAACAACACAAGTGGGTATGATACAACCTTTAGAAAACGAGATTAATGCACCAGCAATAGAACAATCCCATTTAGCTGAAACATTACCCTCAGGTGCATCCTCTATTGACAACGAAGATATGGCACCCGATCAACCAAATGGTGAAGATACTGCATCTAATATAGCAGATACAGCTATTTCAGAAACCTATTCAGTGCATAGCTCTAATAGCGGCGATGCCAATGCTGAGTACGGTGGCGATGTCAATGCTGACTACGGTGACGATGCTGAGTACGGTGGCGATGCTGAGTACGGTGATGATGCCAACGCTGAGTACGGTGGCGATGCTGAGTACGGTGATGATGCCAACGCTGAGTACGGTGGCGATGCCAATGCTGAGTACGGTGATGATGCCAACGCTGAGTACGGTGATGATGCCAATGCTGAGTACGGTGATGATGCCAATGCTGAGTACGGTGATGATGCTGAGAATACTAATAATTCATTTTCTTTTGTTCAGGATGAGCCTTCAGTAGTTGACGCCACAAATTCATTTAAAGCACGGCAACGTAAATCTGGTAGACGACGCCAAATTAATCTAGATCGTTTGGAAAATAGCCTTGATTCATCAGGAAATGACTCAGTATCTACCGGTACATCAGGTAGTGATATGTCTGGAAGTCTTACAGATGCGCAAGGTACCCAAAATGATTTTCCGCCAGTTGAACCCTCACCTCAGCTTGGTGCAAGGAATGATGATGCCGTTACCATAGACTTTTCATCACCGGCATCAGACCCCACAGATAGGGGTAATAAATCCGGCTATCGGCGTCGTCAAACAACCTCTTCTCCCCAGATTCCATCTGATGATGGTGGTATGATGCCGGTGGACACGCCACCAAGTAGTAGTGGTAGCGGTGCTAAACGCGGGCAATATCGTCGTACAGTTGGCTCAAGTGCTTCGACTAATCCAGATGGGTTAATTATCGATGACAGTAATCGTAGTACTGGTGGTGGAGGACGTACACGACGTCCAACCGTGAATTCAAATAGCAGTGCTGGTAATCCCTTAGATCGAATTCGGCGGACTGGGCAAGGTGGCAATCGTGCTACGCCCGGTAGCCATCGGCGAACAGTTGGCAGTGGCCCGCGCAAAGGACCACGCTCCTCAGGGCCCCCCCCTAGCAATAATAAGCAAGAACCTGAAGGGGTAAAAGTTGAAGTTGCTTTTGATGGTGTGCATGTTCAAGTGACAGTACCATTTGATATGGCAGATGGACTTGATAAACTCGAATTGTATGATTTAGCATCCAATATGGCAAAACAGATACTCCGAGATTCTTATGATGATGATGCCTAGAATTCTATTATTGTTCGTACTCCTCGTGATGGTGGTGAGTATTCCACTCCATCAGCCGGCACTGGCACAAAGTACCGACATCACTGGTATAGATGTCGTATTTTTGGTTGATCAAAGTGGGAGTATGGGGGGGGCAGCGTTTGGCTTCCCTGACCGTGAAGCCACAGACCCTGAAGGGTTACGCTTTAGCGCAGTAGATTATGCGCTTTCGACGTTGGCGGCCTATCGGCAAAGTATTGCACCTGAATTGGATATTCAAATGGCTGTTGTTGCTTTTGGTGATGACACCTTAGAAGTACTAGATTGGACACCCATTGCTGATCCGACATCTCCTATAGAATGGTCAGTTCGTGAGCAAGAACTATCTCAAAGTCTATCTGCTGATAGGTTCCGGGAACAATTGGCACCTGACCCAGCAAATTTAGGGAATACAAATTTTATTGCTGCATTTGAAAATGCTCAAGCATTATTTGATCGGCAAACCGCTTCTGGAAACCGTTTAGGGGTAGTTATTCTGTTAACAGATGGCGAACCCTGTGTGGTGAGCGGTGATGATGCGTTTTCTTGTGGTAACTTTGTTCTAGAGCAAGAATACATGCAAGACCTACTAACCTTCACCAATGATAGTTTTTCTGAACAAGATTATAAACTTTACACCTTAGTATTAGACGCAAGCGGCGAATTATGGGATACATGGCGTGCAGACTGGCAAAGTATTGTTACTGAGCCAGATAATGCAATGCGTGTAGAAAGTAGCCAAGAAGTTGGGGCACAGTTTTTAACAATTTTGCGAGATGTGGTGGGTTTTGTGACAGGGCAAGAATCGATTGTGCCATCTGCATCGTTGTCAATTGGTGAAAATCGTATTTTTGTGCCCCCCTATCAACAATTGATGCGTATATCAATCTTTAAGGCAACGGCTGATTCTGGTTTGGTGACTATCCAACAACCAGATGGCCAGCTATTGACTACTGATAGCTCGAATTTAGACATTACCAATCCCGCAAGCCCTATTGAAATTTGGGGGATCAGTAACCCTATTCCAGGAGAGTGGTTGTTTACTTTAGATTCAACAGCGGATCAATTAGATGTCTTCTTGGAATTTATTCCTATCAATGTTGATGTTGCTTTAGGAAACCCTGACGTTAAGTTATTGGACGATGTGAGCTTAACGCTTAGCTTGTTAAATGAAGATGGTAATTTATTACCTGTATATCCTGCCCCATATGATCAAGTGTCTGTAGAAGCAACGGTTGATTATCCAGATGGAACAAGTGAAGTCTTATTGCTGTCTGAATTGAGCCAAAGTGTTTATACAAATACATTTATTGCGCAACAAATTGGTACTTATCGCATTGGCTTCTTAGCCGTGCTGAACAATCCAGACGGTACGACTACACCGCTTTTTAGTGATAATACAGCGTTACAATTCAGTGTAGGGGGATATGCCATTGAATTAACAACACTGCCACAGGCTGAATACCTAAAGGGTGAGCCAGTTACGATTGGTGCTAACCTTAGTGATGGGAATATCGAAGATTTATCAGACTTGACGATCACCGCAACCGTAACCAGTGGTGGTGATGTATTGCAAGCACAGCCATTAACACTTTCTGATGGCGAGTATCAGACCTCGCTCAGCATTGATGCAGAAGGCTCATACCAGATTACACTGAATGCAACCACCACTGACCGCACTGGCCAACAAATTATATTAGATACGATTGAATCAGATAGTTTCACGATATTACCGAGTTTATTGGTTGGGTTACAAATCCTAAGTCCTGATGATGGTAGTTCTGATGTTGCGACCGAGGGGTTGCAATTTAATACGCGCGATCTGGTGATTTCATTTCAGGCAATTTTGGAAGATGGTAACGTTATTGATATTCAAAATGTGGCTGAACAACCAGAAACACTTTTGACTGTAACCGTACTTGATAGCGATAACCAACAGGTGACGACCATCACAGAGGTCACCCCTATCACGGGTGGCGCCTATGAAGTACTGGTTCCTGAACTTGGAACGGGTGATTACACCATAGAAGTTAGCGCACAAGGGGTTTTAGAAGGACGCTATGTAGTTCATCCCGTCAATAATACTGCGCGAATTACCGTTACGCGCACCATGGATTTTGTTAGTATGGCGGCATGGGGTGCGATTGCGGTGCTGGGTATTGTCGTATTGGGGCTTGGCGGGTTTGGTGTTCGTCGGTCAATGGCGCGGCGTGAACACCCCGCACGGGGCAAACTCTCAATTTTAGAAGTCGCTGAATATGGTGAAGACATCAGGCCGATCTTTACCGTCGATTTAGGTGCTTATAATCGCAATTATATTGTCCTGAAGAAATTACCCAAAGCCGTGAAATTAAATCGAATTATCGTAGAGTGTACTGATGACTCTATGTATAAGCGTAAGCGAATTTTGTTAACTGCGTATCGTGGTAAAAAGGCTGTCATCCAAAGCAAAACCTTGTCACCTGGGGCAACGGTGCGGGTACGTTTGGAGCGCGAGAGTGGTATTTCTCAAGACGCGAGCTATCAGATCGCGTTGGATTATGATTCATTTGGTGGAGGCGTTGACGATGGTTTCTTCTGATTCGCATCAAGCTCAAACTGAGCAAAATAAGCTTCAGGTATTTATTTCCTATAATCGTAAAGAAGAACCATTTGTTCGTGCGCTAAGTAGTGCGCTTGAGCAGCGTAACATTGATACATGGGTAGATTTAAACCGTGATGATGATGCCGGATTGAATCCTGGGGATCCGTGGGCAGAACAATTACGGAGTGCCATTGCGGGTGCTGATGTGTTTTTAGTAGTGGCAACTCAGCACTATATGAATTCTGAAGTTTGTAACCAAGAATTAGCACTGGCACGGCAACAACGTATGAAGATGTTAGTGGTGTTGCGGTCAGAAAATTTTTTGGACGCCACATTCAAGGATCAGATAATAGGGAAATCTTATGGCGAATTGGCCAAAGAGAATTCATCAGGGGTCATTGATTCTTTTGAACAATGGGACTTTTTACGAAGTATTCACATTGAACCGCGCAATTTGATCACCCAAGATGAATTACCTGCTCATATTGACCGATTAGTTGATATTATCCGTACCGATTATAATCTCATCAAGTGGCACACGGCCTTAACACGGCGGGCAGCAGAGTGGCGTAAACAGCTAGAAGCAGAAAATGTAGATTCAGGTGTTAATGGCCTGCCGGGGCAAGCTGAGTCGCAGTTATTGCGTGGTGCCGAGTTGGATAGTGTGATCGCGTGGCGCGGCGAGGTACTAGAACAGTATTCCCCAAATAATGTTCGTAAAATGATTAGCATTGGCGTTGAGCTAAACCAATATATTGATGCTAGTATTGAAAATCGGGATGCAGAACGCGCACAGGCTGCACGAGAAGAACAAAAACGTCAGACACGTTGGAATCGCTTTATACGAGGAGCACTTATTATTGTCGCGCTTTTGGCAGTTGCCGCCATCGTGGCGGCAATTGAAGCTGATGAACAGGCTGGTATTGCCCGTGACGAACGTGACCGCGCCAATACAGAACGGGATCGTGCAGAAGAAAATGCTGAAGATTTGAATGATCAACTTCAAACATTTGTATTAGATAACGAGATAGCGTTTTGGCCGTTAGAACGTCGTGCAACAGTCCCAGTAATTTTAGAGAATCAGGTTTGGTTTGGGGAACGCGGCAGTACGGCTATCCAGCCACGGTGGGTTGATAATGGGGATGTTGCCAACGCCCCAATTACGGTGAGTGAAAGTGTATTACCACCGGTTAGTGATGGACGTTTTGTGTGGGTAGCTAGTGTGACAGATAGACTGCTCAGCCGTATTGATCCTCAAACATATGATGCATTTCAAGTTGAGTTACCCTATGAACCGCAGGAAATTATCTTCGTTTCGTCTTATGTGTGGATACGTGCTGAAAACGGCTTTATTCAATTAGATGCGGGTACACTACAAATTCTGAATGTGGTAGATGTTGGTAGTAATATTTTTCAAGTAAGTGTTGGCAGTAACCATCTTTGGACAGTAGAAGGGCGTACACAAGATGTCGTGGCTATCAATGCTCAGGATGCAACGATGCAGCGGGTTGCTGGTATTGGTGCCTCTGAAGCCCCCATTGTTTATCACAGTGAACAGGGCGATGTTGTCTGGCAGGTGATGGGCACATCATTAGCCCAATGGCAAGCGGAGCCATTACAAACACAGGTAACCATTCCTTTTGAGGGTCAATTGCAACAAGTGGCAATTGGGGAAGGGCGTTTATGGGTGCTTGGCAAGATTGGTGACTCCCAAGTTATTTATCAATTAGATCCTTACTCTGGTGAAACGATTCAACAAGTGGCGGTAACACTCCCAACAGAAGCCAATCAACTTTACGAAGTAGCTGGTCGGTTATGGGTGTTGACGGGGGGGCGTTCTGTTGGGGTTTATGTGGCTGAAAGCCTAGAGCCTTTAAGAGTGGTTGAACTTGCTGATAGTAGTGACCTGACAACACCCGTATTAGCTGACCGCCTGTTGTGGTTTACGAATCGGGACTCTCAGGTTATTTATGCTTTTGATGTTACAGATGGCGAATTAGTGCGGCGGTTGCCTTTATGTAACAACCCTACCACACCAGTTTTTGATGGTGTGTACTTGTGGGTTTCTTGCCGAGACATCGAGAATCCGCAAATTGCACGGATACCAGGCTATTTGTACTATCATGGTGTTGGTGATATTCAAGAAATTGCCGAGTATCGTAACAATTCGCGTCCGCATATTCCGATTTGGGATGGAGACCGTCTGTGGATGGTTCAAGAAGCCGAAGGATGGCTAGTCGTTTTTGACCCTAAACAAGGATGTACGATTGGATCGTTAAATTTGGGGACTTATCCCATCGAATTATATTTTGATGGACGATATGTATGGGCATCTTTAGAAACAGAAGTTCCTGAATATGCCTTGCTGCGTTTTGATACGCTCAATGAGTCAGCTCTGTCTGTCTGTGATGCAGGACAGTTACAACCTGATGATCGGTTACCGTATCCGAATGAAATTACCAAGGTGCAACCTGTAGAAGATACAATCTGGATTTACTATTTTACGGAACCTGTCAGCCAAGCAACGCCAGCGGCGGCGTCACTAGATGAGACCCAATCCCTACTGGGGTTGCAGATTCTGGATACTGATCTCAATGTATTAGAGCCGATTGACTGGGGGCAGACTCGTTCGCTGGCAATTGTGGATGTTATCTTTGATGAAGGCTCAAATCACTGGTGGGCTGTAACCAATGGTGTTACCAGCAGTACATTTTATCAATTAGATTACGACGCATCTACGTTACAGTTTAAGGTCGTTAATAGCTATGAAGTTCCATACATGGCATCCGTTCCTGTGATTCATGATGGGGTTTTGTGGTTCAGTAGTTTATTTGATGGCGGACTTGGATCACTCAATGATTTACAAGTATTGGGCGGAGATGGGGCTGGTTCAATTGTAGGGGTTGATCTGGCTACGAATGAAGTTGTTACTGATTATCGTCTAGACGGGTCGCCCTATCCATTGATTGAAGCCGGTGAATATTTGTGGTTTACCCAAAGTACGGATACCCCCGCCATGTTTATTATGCCAGACCGCCGTCAGGATGCGAACGCTATGGTGTTTTCACCCCGTACCCGTGAGATTGTAGAAACCTTTACCCCTTGTGTGGGGATGCGTCAGCCGTTTTATGACTCAGCACACCACCACATATGGTTAACTTGTTTAGGGAGTGGGGGAGCGCCAGGTGATGTGCAAGTGATTGATACAGAATCCCTAGAAGAAGTTATTTATCATCGTGATCTAGGAGAGGTTGCATGGGATCCCATTATTATCGATGATGAAGTATGGATTGTATATCGTGGCAGCAGTACGGCGGTTGTATTTGATATTGAATCAGGGGAAATTGTCGAGCGCTACAAGTTTAGTAATTCTCCATCGCCCCCTGTGTTAGACACGCTCGGCAATTTTTGGATTATGAATTCTGGTAACGGTACCTTGCAAAAGGTAGAGCAATAAGGAGTATATAGCATGAACTATCGAAAAATTATTGGCATCTCACTTTTCTTGGTATGGTTTGTTGCAGGGTGTGACTATGTTGGGCAAGATATTCTCCCTAATTTTCAACTGACACAAGAGCAATTTGATCTGGTTAGTAATTCTGATGATGCTGGCAGCTATACATTTGAGTTTACAGGAAATCTCGATCTTGGTGATGCCCTCACCAGTGGTACTCGGCTCAACCTGTCTGGTAATGGGGCATATAGTGTTGGTGAAAATGAGGTGATCCCCAACATGCGATATGATATTTACTTTGAGAATACAGACAATGGTATGGGCGCTTGGCTCCAATTTATTTCCGTAGACGGTAACTATTATAATCGTACTGTCTTAGATGTAACTGATACAGCAACTCCTTGGTCTACTTTTAGTATTCAGGATTTCACAGCATCTACTGGCTTTTCGCTTGGTCCCGGAGATGATGTGCCGACCAGTTTTTTTGATTTATTGAATGGGTTTGGGGTAGCCGGGTTACCGGCTTATACCACCATCAGCACGAACGAAAATGCCCTTGTGGTTATTGATGGCGAAGAAAGCCGCCTATTTACGATTGAAGCTGATCTAGGTGCTTTAGTGACCTCTTCTGAATTTGCTACTTTTTTTGAATCGGATGAAGCTGCACAGCTATATCCTGAGCTATCGCAAGATGAACTCGCAGAGCAGATACCGTTGATGCAAACGCTTTTCCAAGATGTTGTGGTTTCTGTTGACCAATATGTTGGGTTAGACAGCCGCGCCCAAAAACGATCGGTGACACAGATGACATTTAACTTGCCTGCTGTTAGTGAAGATGGCGCTTTGGTCGATGAAAATTTTGAATTAGGTTTATTTATTGACACAAAGTACCGCAACATAGGTGATCCTGTTGCGATCGAAGTGCCAGCTAATGTTGTCGTTGCGGGTTCAGGCTCGCAAGAAGTCACTACTGATTCACAGGATAGCACAACACCGAATCCAACCATTAATCAGGATGTGGTCACAATTGAAACTGTCAATTCAGGCGTGCAGTTAAGTGATGTCCAAGCCACCATTAGCCCCCCCAGTTTTGACTCTCAAGCGATTATCTGTAGTGATAGAAGTTTCGACACAACGATGAGCCTGACCTTTCCACCAATACCAAACCCTAGAACAGAAGTAGACGTTGTGTTTGCTATTGATGTTACCAATAGTATGGAAGACGAGGTTAGTGTTGTTCAAGATACCATTACCAATGTCGCCACAAGCCTACAAAGCCAAGATCCAAATGTCCGCTTTGCGTTGGTAACGTTTGCGGACTATCCCGTCCAAGAGAGTGAAGATCCGTATTTGTTGTTAACTGATTTCACACAAGATTTTGGCCAATTACAGTCCGCCGCAAATAGTATCACTAATACTGGTGGTGGTGTTGACTGGGAGGAATCATTGCTCTTGCCATTGCACAACATCGCTAGCTTCAATTGGCGTTCTGATGCTCATCGAATTGTGATTCTTATTACAGATTCACACCCGCGTGATGTGGATCCCGGGGCAGATGGTGAATTTGGTACAGCTGATGACTTATCTGTGAATCAAGTGTTGAGCGAAATCCATGAAGCAGATTTAACCATCATTGGTTTGCAAGCGGATAATATCGGACTATCTCGGCAATTTTTGCAAGAGCTAGCTGTTTTGACAGATGGGTTTTATAGACGATTGCAAAATGCGGGTGAAATCCAGCAATATGTAATTGAATTGGTCACGCTCGCCACTGATGGAACCGTGGACTTAGAGCCAGTGGGGGCAAACTTTCGCGTGGTTACAGAAGGGAATAACTGGCTGTCATTAAGCCAAGACGAGTTTGAATACCCACTGGAGGGTGGCACTGTAGATGTTGAATTGACAGTGACCCCTTCAGAATTGATCTCGCTGCCAGATGGGCAATATCAATTTGTTATAGATATTCAAGGTGGTGGAGGGACTCGTTCTTACGGTCGATTTCCTGTCACGTTTAACTATGACAATGTTTGTGCAGATGTATTCATACCGGACAATTTAGCAGACGATGGACGTCTTTGTAGTGACATTGATGAAGTGGTTTACTGGGACTCACCGGCCATTTTTGTACGCTCTGCTCCCACTGATAATCCTGCCATCAGTGAATTCCCCACAGTAGGGCAAATAAATTATGTCTATGTCAACGTGACAAACCTTGGACCACTAGATGCCCCCGACGTTACCTTAGAAGTTTTTGCTAATGATGAGCAGTTTAAAGAAGTTTTTGACGATACATGGGTCTCTTTAGGAACGCTTATCGAACCATCATTAACAGCAAACCAGTCAACCATTTTGGGGCCGTTTGAGTGGGTGCCAACCCAACCACATGTTACTTTGCGTGCAGTAGTGCGTACTGAGGAAGATGGGACATTTGAAGATATTAATGATGTTGCTTGCGAAAATAATATTGCTGTTCAAAGTCGCATCCCTATGGTGTTGGATAATGCCTCTTATGGCGAAGGTGTGATAGGCGGAAATCGATCTATCTCATTAAACGCCACGTTAACTTATGCCAGTTTAGATTTAGTGGTAGGCGTTGATCGATTGGCTGGTGATGATAGTTATGTTGCGCTCGATATGGATAATACAACCTATCAAAATTGGTCAACACAAGCGCAAGATATTCGTAACGGTCGTGTGTTGCCTTCTGGACGTATCCAAAGTACTCGTAGTAATTCACTAATGGTTATTGAAGAAATGGTGAGTAGTAGCGACACCTTTCAAGCAGACGTTAACCTATTAGTTGTTTCATCTTTGGATGGATCATCTGGTGTGTTGCCCATTGGTTTACAAGCGCAAGATCGGATCATAACCGGTAGTTCTGTTTATTATGTACAAGATGATTCCGCAATTCCTAACTTGGAGGCTAGCCCAACGATTCAGCCATTACAACAAGATGAGGCCGTTGGATACCCCTACCTTACACCGGTTGTAATAGCGGGGCTATTGGTGTTGATTTTGGTTGGTATCTATCTAAATCGAATGCGCTAATTGCCGAGCAGGGGAGCACTATGGGGCGTATTTAAGCGCATTGGCATTAAGGTAAGGGTTTACCGAATTTCACAGGTTGACATAATGTAGGGGAGGGTTTGCAAACCCTCCCCTACGAGTGGTTTGGGCGGTAATTTTGAACCACCGAGACTCTAATCAACCGTGAAAAGGGCTTAACTTAATGCGTATGTATTTAAGCGACCCATCCAACGTTCGGCTCACGAGGCTCCTTTGTACCTATATTTCTTAAACGAAATTGTAACTACTCAGGCAGGCAAGCCGGTATGAAGGGGTTGCCAGAAAAGGCATCATGAAGTGCCTGCATAACATCCCCGCCTTGTTTTCGGACCGTTGAGATGTAACTGCGGATAGCACAAAAGGTTTCGGCACCGGTTCGAGTGCGAAAAGCCCCTGAAACTTTTTGCTTAACCTTAATCATGCGGACATCGCGTTCAGCGAGATTATTGTCAAAAGGCACGCGAAAATCATACATGAAAGCCAGTGTTTCGGCGTTGTGCTGTTTGAGTCGATCCAGAAGGTTTTTGGGCTTGGATTGCTTCTGACGTCCGCGCTTTTTGGGTGGCGGGATTTCTGGTGGTGGGTTCGCTTCAAAGCCCTGCTGTATCACGTCATCGTAGAATTGTTGGTAGTGTGCTAGCCGCTCGGGCGGCAAGGACATGGCATCGGTGGTTTGGTCAACTTCGGCTTTAATGTCCAACAAGAGGTTGATCAAGTCGGTTGCCCAAGTCTGCTCGTATTGTTCTTCGACAAAGGTTAATTCGCGTAGATGATGGGCATTGCACAGCGCGTGCTGGCAATTGTCAAAGGTGAAATAGGATGCCCACGCATCATGCACGGCACGCCCTTGTAGGCGAGGCAATAGCCCGATGTCGTTCATGGCGTCTTGCCCTCGCTTGCGATGGACCGCGTCGTAGGTCAGTGTCTCGGTGCCCATGCTATGTAACCAATTCAGTTTTCCCTCGACCCGTAAGCCACTTTCATCACAATGAACCACATCTTCGCGGATTAATTGCGCTTGAATCATGTCTAGTGTGGGGGTAATCTGCTCTTCAAGGGTCGTATTGGCACTCAAAACGAGTGCTTGGCTGGGCTGATGACCGTAAAAATCGCCGAATAACTGGCAGATGCGTGCCCATGGCAAGAGTTGGTAACCATTCAAATACACCGCTTGCGCTTTCAAGCGCGACCCATATTGCACCGGTTGCGTCACCCCTACCGGAAATGTGCCTTTGATGTGTTCACCACAATCCGGACAGCACTTCACCTCGGCTTGATGTTCTGTCACTTCCAGCTTGAGGGGTGGCACATCAAACACTTGGCGTTTCTCAACCCCTACTGCCTCAACATCGCTCAAGTCACTCATACACTGTGGGCAACTCACCACCGAATGTAACACGATGTGATCGGGGTCGGGCACCATCGTCAGCGTGTGACCCTCATGCCCCGGTTGCCCCCCAGACTTGCGCTGTCCCTTTTTACGAAGGCTTTTGGGAGCAGGCTTTTTCTTCAACCCATCGCTACTTGGCGGCTTACCACTGTTGCCGCTATGCTTCGCTAGTTGATCTTTCAATACCTGAATTTCTTCAGCCATTTGGAGCATCTGCTGATTCATCTCTAGGATCAGGTCAACCAAGCTCTTTTTGTCGAGACCTTCGAGATGGTCACGGGGGAACTGGAACTGTTTTGTCATGACAGGGCAATCGCATCAAAATAAAAGATAAGGGATAATAGTAACCTCGTTCAAGGAGGTTGCCATGTCAGAAGAAGAAATCACCCTAATCGCCCATTTTCGTAATATTGAAGATCCGCGCGTAGCTGGTCGCTGTGATCATCGTTTAATAGACATCATCGTGATCGGCGTGTGTGCGATGATCGCCGGAGCGGAAACATGGGTGGATGTCGAGAATTTTGGGAACGCAAAAGAAGAGTGGTTAAGTGGCTTCCTTGAGTTGCCGAATGGGATTCCATCCCACGACACATTTGGACGGTTTTTTGCGGTGTTAAATGCGGACACCTTTCAGACCAGTTTTATGCGTTGGGTAGAGGATGTGTTTCGGGTCACCAAAGGCCAAGTGATTGCCATTGATGGCAAAACGGTTCGCCGTAGCCATGACAAAGGCATCGGGAAAGAAGCGATTCATATGGTCAATGCGTGGGCCAGTGAGAGCGGTATTGCGCTTGGACAGTGGAAAACAGACGCCAAATCGAATGAAATCACGGCTATTCCGCAATTATTGCGGGTTTTAGACGTCTCGGGTTGTCTTGTGACCCTTGATGCGATGGGTGCCCAAACCAAGATTGCGCAAGCCATCCGTGATGAAAAAGCGGACTATGTCTTGCGTGTCAAAGATAACCAAGGCAATCTCCATATGGATTTACAAGATTGGTTTGCCTATGCTGACCATGTGCAATTTGCTGACATGACCAGCACCTATGCCAAGACGGTTAACAAGGGACATGGGCGCATTGAGATTCGAGAATGTTGGGCTATTAGCGACCCATTAGCCTTTGACTACATTCGCAATTATCAAGGTTGGGCTGACCTCAAAACCATCATTCGGGTACGACGGGAGCGGAGATTCAAGGGCAAAGTTGAGTCACAAACGGCCTATTACATTAGCAGTTTGCCGCCTGACGCTGAAAGACTCTTAATGGCAACACGTTATCATTGGGCGGTCGAAAATAGCTTGCATTGGGTACTGGATGTTATTTTTCGGGAAGATGATTCGCGCGTCAGAATGGGCGATGCGGCTCAAAACATGGCTATTTTGCGACAGTTTGCACTCAATATTCTCAAAAAACACCCGTCTAAGGGCAGTATTCGCACCAAACGCTTCAAAGCGGGGTGGGACACCACATTTCTTGAGAAAATACTAGACCATATTTGATGCAATCGCCCTGTTTGTCATGAAATTACTTTACCCCTTTCTCTCAAATCACGGTATACTGAATTATGTGTGAATTTGGTTACCCAACAGGGTAGCCTGAGTAGTTACATATTTAATAAATCAGGATTTTCACCAAAAGTTACCCATAAAATACCGTCATCAAAAGCGTTTCTGATGCGCCAGTCATGGCATAAGGCAATCGCTAGTGTGGTTTTTCCAAAGCCACCACCGCCTTGTAAGGCCGTAGTGATGGCCACAGGATTACTTAAATCACCATCGAGTAAATGCTCGATTAGGGCGTCAAGTTTTTGGGGACGCTCAACAAAGTGCTTGGGTAAGTTCGGAACCGTGAACGGTACTTTGGGTTGAGTACATGGATTTTTAAGCGCATTCAGAAAGGTGTTATATTGACTTTCTAAGTCAAAGTTATAAAAATGAACCTTGCCCATCCAACGTGGCATATTGTCAAAATCGGGTTCAAATTTTTGAGCATCAAATATGGGATAAATACACACACCCTGCTGGCGTGCATAATGCCATTCATCATTCACCACTTTACTTTTGATTGCCGCCGGTGAAGCTACCAACACCATATAATCGACTTCATCCAAGGCATTCTTGATCTGTTCCCACCATGAGCGACCGCCTTCTATTTCTTTGATGTCATGCCATACCTCAAAACCTTCATCTTCAAGTTTTTGGCGTAAGTCGATAGCAAAAGGTTTACCCTCGTCTTGGCGTGAATAGGAAATAAAAATCTTAGTCATAGCATATTATCCCTTGGGTTCCTGATTTAGTTAATGATAACCCTACCCTCGCAAGTTAACCAATAGCCTGAATCACAATCGATAGGATGCGTAACGTTTCAGAAAAAAAGCGCTGCCGATCTCGACAACGCTTGGTGTGAATCCCTTAAAACAGCCAATGAATCGATTTGTTGGTGGTACGTTTCTCTTTGGGTTTGGGATGTCGATCCTCCATCCGCCATTCGTAATCCGACCAGTTGTGTTCGCGTTTGAATGCCATCTCGCGGTCACCTTCAGGACGTTCGGTGCGGCTGTTCATCATCGGATTTGCCGTTTCATCAAAAAGGGCAACGGTTCTACCGCGCCAATTGCGATAGGGCTGCTCCGAGAGGTCAATTAAGGGTAACGGGGCTAATGCCCCGCAGCCTGCCAGATACTCGCCAATAGCCACCATCACCCGACAGGACATCGAGCGACTCAGGCAGTAGGCAACCAATTCCGCCCAACAGTGATCCTCGCCACGACGCAAACAGCGCGCCGTTTTGACAATTAAGCCAAGGGTATACGAGACATCATTGACGAGTTTCTTGGAAACCTCATCTTTCCACCAGATGTGTTGACTGGCAGCATACTCTTCTTTCAACAACTGATGTAGTGCGCCAAGTTTACTCATTGGTACAACCCCCGATACGCCGCGACACGGCGTTTGTGATGCCACATCGCATGAATGTGCTTGATGCGACTACCAATACGCTGACGGAGTGTCTCCGCCGATTCTTGCTGCCATTCAACCTGTGGATACTGGACTAACAAGGCGCGAATCTTCTGCCGCACTTCCCGATTGCCATTGAGCTTCTTGGTCTTGCAGACATTCGGCAGATAGTGCGTATCGTGGTGAATCACGAGGCGTTCTGGCCGCTCATTCTGGAGGGCTTTTAATCCTTGATGGAGCATGTGCAAACCAGCAGGCTCTTTGCTGCGGACATTGGGTAACACCAGTTCACGGCGTCCCATGCCTGGCTGCACCACGCCCCCAATCCGCCGCCATGTTTCGAGGCGATAGTAACCGATGCTATGCCGCTCACCATCGAATCCGGGCACAAAGCGCGAATACAGGTACAGATGCGCTGCGCCCAAGATAGGCGCCTTGTGAAGGTCGGTCTCATTGACCCAGATAGCATGTTGCGATTGGATGATGTACTGCTCACCCTGCACGCCACGCCGCTCACACGCCAAGTCAAAAGCTTCGATGGTGCTGAGTCCCATCGCTGGCCCGCGTGTTTTGGCTGAGTGGAAGAAGGTCACTTTGTCCGCTTTATCCGCAAGATAGCGAAAGCGTTGCCAACTGGGGCTAATCACCTTCTGAAGGGTTACCGAAGGGGCTTGAGTACGAACGCGCCGTTTATTCTCACGGCGAATATCTTGGTTATTCGAGAACTCAATCACTTCCAGTGGATGCTGCTGTTGCTCGCAGTGGCGCAGAATCAAACGATCCACACCAGGTTTGTCGGTGGTCAGAATCGACTCGCCGCGATGGATGAGCAGATCGAGGTAATCGGGTAGAAAACGCTTGAGCGCTTTCCCCGGTTGGCGTGTCCCAGTAATGTAAGTCAAAGTCATGATAGAATGTCCTTGTGTAGCGAAGCCCGACTGAAAGCTTGGTAGGCGTTGTCGGGCCTCACTGCTTTAGAATCCGTTTGTATCGGTGCGGAATAACTTCACACCGAGGGTCGAAGCGGTCACAACAACGCTGAGCGTCATCAGTGCGGGGAGTTGCTCACACAAGAGTTCTGAGAGCGTGGCCAGTAAGACAGTCGCGACCAAGGCCGCCACCGGAATAGCCGCACAGACCGCCGCAATCAGCAATGTCTGGCGTAGGGCGAAGTGAAACAAGCGCTCGCTTTTCATGAGCGTTCTCCTTCTGATATAAAAACTGTGAAACAATGAGGGATTCTGAGTCCGTTTTTTGGGTATTCATCCTCAGCCGCCTCGGCGCCGTTTGATGGGCTTCTGCCCCACGTAGAAATGGGGCGCGTTTCGCCTTACTGTTCTCTTCAGCCCGCTGCGCGGTCGGTGATCTGGTGATGGGTTGTTAAAGGTGCGCTTTCTAACAATCGGCCAGCACGGCGCTGGCAAGGGGACTGTCGTCGGAGACCTGCACGAATTTTGCATGAGCGAAGCGGCACCAGCCGAAGCAAAATTCGTAGCAGCAGCCCATCGGGCTGGACAGGCACCCGCGCCGTGCTAGATTGGCAAATAGAAAGCGCACCAAGCCATCACTGCACCGCCTTGGCTAAGGGCTGAAAACAGCGAATGCAACCAAACCATTACAGATCAAAATCAATATTCATATCTGATGATTGTTGGTTTTGTGGTTCGTGATCTTGTTGCTGTAATTGTTCCAGTTCATCCCAAAATCGCTGGCGTTGTTGTGGACTGGATTGCTGCCAGCTTTGTGATAAATCGAGAACGGTTTGATACCCTTGCGGTTGCGATTGCAATTTGTTTTTCATGACCGTAGCGAATATGTCCGCTTGGTCTTGTTCAAGGTTCTCAATCAAGGGTTGAAAGGTTTGGCGGCTACCGTTTTTGCCTTCTTCGCGTGTGATGATGCCCACATGATAGATGTCGGGATCGAGATCACCTTGGATGGCAATCCAAAGTTGTTTGTTATCTTGGTCTTGAGGCGTATGCTGGGTGAAATGGGGATCAGCATCAGGTGCAGGAGCTAATGTTCCTAAAGTAGTTTCCAAGTCGGTGAGTATGGCTTGACCTGGTGTTGCCTCTGGTGGGTGTAAGGCATCATACCGTCGCTCCCACTGTTTGCCCACATACTGCTCCATCAAGATACCGGTTTGTTGCTGTGCCACCTCATGCAACAACTCGATATGATTATCCGCTTTGCGATTGTTGAAATAGAGGGGTAATCGCCCACCATCTGACCAACTCTCATAAGTGCCGGGCAAGATGATATGGGTATGCGGGTTATCGCGACCATCTTCAGTGGTTTCGCGTTGATGTAAAGCATATGACCATTCAGGCGTATCCAGTTCACGTGCCTCAAAAAACTGCTCGATGGTATTCTCGGTTAACTCCCGCACAAATCGCGCACGCTTTTTCTCAGGAATCATGTCTACTAGATCAGGATTGGGGTTGATGACCAAGGTGAAGGCTTGGACATGCTCGGATTTGAACAACTCACAATTGGCGGCGGTGGTCTGGAAGTTGCCTCCCAAACCATGATCAACCCAACGCTCCAAGCCACGTTCTTGGGGGATGTGACCATCACGATCATTGCGATACTGGATATAACGCAAAATCCCCTTGAGCTTAGCAGCGCCTTGCCCTTTAGGGGATTGATATTTTACATTCGCGATAACTCGTTGTTTGGGATCCATGGGCTTATTTGGGACGTGGTTTGATCCGCTCAAAGACCGGTTGCATAGCCATCAACAATTGGATCAGCATTTGATTTTGTTCATTGGATTGTGTTTGTAACTTCCCTAATTCCTCGTGTAGCTTGGTAATCTGACCTTCAAGCGATTTGGCGATCTGTTTACGCGATCCACGCGCATCAGCTTGTTCATCCAGATACAAACGAATGGCTTCGCGGATCAAATCAGATTTGCTGATAGGCGTGCCGCGACGGGTGCGGTTCATGGCAATCTCTTCGAGTAGGTCATTCATCTTATTGGTGACACCAACTGACAGGCGATGATTAAATAAGACTTTATTCATGGTGATGTTCCTTTTCTATACGGTCTATATCTTGTGGTTGTCGTGATGCGATCACTTGTTGCTTAAAGGCTTGTGAGGCTGAAAAGCGAAAGTAGTAACGTTTCATGGTGGCGGGAACCCGTTTTCTTTTGGCCACCAATAACTGTCTTACCGCTGGACTGGTTTTGACAACTTGTTCCTCAATCCTTAAACGCCCTAAGCCTTTGAGGTGAATGACACCATCGGGGTCTAACAAGGTTTCTTGCCAGACTTCGGTCAAAACTTCGAGCACCAGTGCCACATCTTTTTTGCTGAAGTGATACAGTTTGCGAGCTACTGCGCTGACGGTTTCATTGTGGTGCATGATTCCACCTCCTGACTGGTGTTTGGAAACACCCCAAAAGTATTGAAAACAGGACTGATGCAAGTAATCGGTAGCGCTTTGATGCGGTTATATGTTTTGGGCGGGGATGCACACTGGCCAAAACGGGCTGACGGTGAATAGCGGCAGTCCACCGATGCAGCGCAAAAGCGCGGGTGCATCGGGGTCTTTCTCGCGAAGCGAGCGAGCGGTTTTAGCTCGCTCACCTTCGCCGCCCTATGGGCGACGGGCTCGAAAAGAAACGCACGCTGCCAGGCGTGCGGCTTCGCGGCGGCGAAGGTGCTGGTGGTCTCGATCATCACTTGGCCTCCTTGGGGGATGGGTGCTGCTGTTCACCACCCTGTTTTTGTAAGGGAAACGACAGGATATTCGAGGCGGTAGCTTCTGGACTTGGTTGCAGATCGTCGGGGGTTGCCACCGTACTCAGTAGCTCGGCTACCGCCATCAAACGACGGACAATATCTTGCGGACTTTCGGGTTGGTTCATGACAACTAGTCTCATCTGATTAACGATGGATTGATCGTAATAGCTGCTCACAGAAATCCTGTTCAAAAAATAAACACCAGCTTGATGATTGCCTTCAACAATAAGCGTGTTCACCAATGATTTTGCTCGGGTATCAGGTAATGGTGCTGTAAAAAGGTCAACGAATTTGGAATTTTGTCAGTTTTTTGAACAGTCCTTTCAAAACCTTGTTTGACAATGGAATGAGTTACCCTCATCACCTCGGTGCAAAAACGGGTGATAGCGGATTTAGCGTTACAATCGTTTTGGAAATAAGGTGCAAGATCATGGCAAAAAAACAAACTCGACAACTAACCGCTGGCTGGGCAATCTACCTCAGAACCAGTACTGAAGAAAGCCAAGCTCCTGAACGTTCTCAGGAAAGCCAACGGCGGGTGATCAATCAACAGTTAATCGCCAACAGTGATTTGGATGTGATTGAAGAATATGCGGACATCTACAGTGGACGTAAAACCGACCGCCAAAATTATCAACGCCTGCTTGAAGATGCACAGCAAGGGAAGTTCTCCCATGTGGCCGTGTATACCATTGACCGCTTTGGACGGAATGATGTCGAGTGTGGACGTGCCTTTGATGAGTTAGCCGAATTGAACATCACCGTCAAAATTTCAAGTTATCCAGACCTTGATCTCTCTAACGCTGCGGGTCGGATGATTGTTGGCTTGATGGCTGCGGTGGCACGCTTTGAATCGGATCGGAATAGTGAGCGCACCATCCAAGGCATGTTAACCAAACTGCTAGAGGGTGGTTGGCCATTTAGAGCCCCCGATGGATACTTGAATAAAGAAGAACGTTCGGGGATGGGGGACCGTAAAAATGCACGGTATAAACGCTGGATCGAACAAAACCCTGAACAAGCCATTGTCTGGCGTTTGGCATGGGATCTGTTACTGACCAATGATTATTCATTAGCTGAGATTTGTGAGGCTTTGTATGCCCGTGGCTTAACACGTGGTGATGGTCATCCTTTTGTGAAGTTTTCAAAAACGGGACGACGCCAACCACAGGTGAATGTCTTATCTCGTGTTTTTCATAACTGGTTTTATGCAGGATGGGTGGTGACCGATAATAAATGGGCACAAATTCCTCCCAAAGAAATTCGTGGACAGTGGGAACCGATTGTATCCACTGAAGAATTTGAACGGGGGTTAGCCATCCTAGCGGCTCGCAATAAACACCGCAATCAGCGTAAGAACAACTTTTACCTGCTCCAAGGCAAAATCTATCTACAAGATGAACAAGATATTGAAACACGCTTGATCTGTTCCACCTCCAATTCGGGTCGTTCAGGGGGTGGTACATCCTATTACTGTGTTCCCAGTAGCAATCTGAACTTTCGTTGTACCACAGTCGATGAACAACTCGAATCATTGATTCAAGCCATACAAATTAACCAAGCCTGTGTACCAACCCTGCAAAAGGCTTATCAAGCCGATCTGGATTATTACTTACGGTTTAAAAAGCAGGATGATAAAAGTGAATTACATACCAAGCTGAACGAATTACAAGAATATGAAAAAACCATTGCGCGTAAAAATGCCAAGGGCATTCTTAGTGATGAGACTTATCAAGCTTTGTGGCTTGAATTTAAGGAACAAACCTCTCAAATTCGTGCAACACTTGACGACATGGCAAGCCAAAAAGCCGTACATGTCGATAATTTAGATACGGCGCTCAATTTACTCACAAAATTGGGTATACTATATATGAGATTGGATCAACCAATGCGCAAGCGTTTGTTGAAACATCTAGTTAGGCGAGTTGTTATCAACTCGGAGGGTATGATTGTTAGACTTGATTTGCGAACACCGTTTACCTATTTGTGTCACTTGGCTTTGGTGAAGGGCGCAATAGATGGTGATGGAATGCAAGCCGGTCGTGAAAACAAAAATGCCAGCGATTCATTGCCGGCATGTTCGATATATTTCTCATTAGGCGTCCCTACCAGGATTCGAACCTGGATCTTTGGCTCCGGAGGCCAACACTCTATCCATTGAGCTATAGAGACATTGAAAAACATTATAACATAGTTTAGCGCAGTTTTTGTATAGAATGTTTGCTCTGTTTGTTTATCATCAAAACTAGCGCTCACTTGCGAAACAATATAAAGCAATTCATCGCATAACCAACATTTCTACAGTATAATGACTAAGTGACGCTTCCCTCAAATAAATTTGAGGTTTTTATTGTATGGTTGCCCCAATAGGTTACATTATACAATATAGATGTGTCTTATCTGGTACTGCACAATATGTGAACAGTACCACTCCATATAGTGGTGTGGTGTATATTGTCCGACAATTGCCGAGATAATATTTAACCATTTACACCAAACGTCTTATATCTCCATTAAAAAATTATGGGAGTATGGCGTATTTCGGTAAATAAAAGAAAACAACGGGAACATTTTGTATGGCTTCAGTTCAACGTGTTTTAGTGGTAGATAAGTCTGAACAATTAAGTAACATTGTTCGCGGTGCGCTCACGTTAATGGATCGGCATTTTATTTTGGTACAAGTACCTACGGCTGCTGATGCCCTTGCTGAATTAGTAAACGCGCAAGTTGATTTGTTAATCACAACATATACCCTGTCGGACTCAACCGGTGCGGATCTAGCAGCACGCGCAATCCGTGAAAGTGCTGGAACGCCGATCATGATTTTAGCAGACCCCAATGATCCTCCTATTGATGCGCAAACTTTGGAAAACGCCCCTTACATGTATTTGGTGCGACCTGTGGGTGAACAGTTCTTACGTGCCTTGCGGGTTGGGTTAGACGGTGAGGCAATTGTTGAGGCACAGGAAAGTAACGCCGGTGGCAGTGCCTTAGAATTAGGGCCTTTGCCAAATATTGATATTGAAGCCTTACGTCCTCAAGTAGATACACTCATTGTAGATACTGGTGCCATGGGGGTTTTTGTGGCTGACCGCCTTGGGCACATTGTTTACACGGATGAATTAACGGGTAAAAACTATTTCTTTGATGTACAGACGTGTGTAGCAAATCTCGCGCCACAATTTTCACGGACAGTTGACCTACGCGATTTACTCGGTGGCAATGCGGGTGCTTTACAACATTTTGATGGCGATAAGTATGATGTCTTCGCACTCTCCTTAGGCTTACATTATTTTATTGGCCTAATCTTTGATGGCAGCAAACGTCCTGCGTTTGGTGGTGTTACCAACTTTGGACGCAAGATAGCTGAGTCTATTACGGACAGCATTGGCCCTGACGCATGGAGCTTCCGTCGTAGTGTACAAACAACACAAACAATGCCTGCTGTTTCTGCTAGCCAAGATATTGTGACATCATTAGATGCTGAAGATGCTAACAGTACGGCAATATCATCTGAAGAAACACAAGACACCCAACCGATGTTAGCCGATGAGCTAAATTTGGAACCTGTTGAAGATTTAGATGTTGATAAGCTCTTTAGCCAAAGCATTGACGAAGGCGATTTTGAAAATGTGTTTGGTAGTGATGATGATGATATTTTCTCATCCACAGGTGGTAGTGTGTCTTTTGATGAAGCAATGAACATGGGGCTTTTGGACGAATAGTCAAACTCACCATCTACATCAGGTAGGGAGGATAGCGGTGCCAGACGACATGATCGGGCGTCAGCTCGGTAGCTATAAAGTAAAACGGATGATTGCTAAAGGCGGCATGGGACGTGTGTATGAAGCAGTTGATGAACGCCTTGATCGACGGGTCGCAATTAAAGTCATCACCTTAGATGAAGATGTTGTTGATGAAATGATGACGCGCTTTGAACGTGAAGCCCGGGTCATTAGCCAGTTGGATAAGCATCCTAACATTATTACTATGTATAGCTATGATAAAGCCGAGGGGGTTCATTTTATTGCGATGGACTTTATTGAGGGGCAATCGCTGGCTCAATATATGAAAGCCCATCGCAAAATGGGAAAGTATGTCGATGTTGTTGAACTGTTGCCAGTTCTCAAACAAATTGCTGCTGCCCTAGACTTTGCCCATCAAAAAGGGGTGATCCATCGCGATATTAAACCTGCTAATATCATGCTTGAGCCAGATCCCGCCATTCCCGAAGGGATGCGCGCTATCCTGATGGACTTTGGGTTGGTGAAACGAGTTGATAACACCATGACACAAGGCTCCGCATTTGGGACACCGCGCTATATTTCACCTGAGCAGGCAATCTCATCGCTACAAGCGGTTGCCCAAAGTGATATTTACTCCTTTGGGGTGATGGTCTATGAAATGTTGACTGGGGAACCCCCATTTGGTGCAGAAGATGATACCCCCATTGGTGTTGCACTAAGTCATGTGACAACTCCCCCCCCTGATCCCAAAGATATTCGAGCAGACTTACCTGATGCAGTAGTACCGGTAATGATGAAGGTACTCGAAAAAACCCCTGAACAGCGTTACCAAACTACCAAAGAATTTGTTGAAGCACTAGAAGCGGCACTATCTGAAGAGGACACTGCCCAAGTTAATGCTGTCGCCGGTGGTGCAGGGCGTAAAACAGATGAAGATACCTTCCATGAACCAGTGAACCCCAATAGTAAGTTAGCAGCCCCCATACCTGTACCACAAAATGCAAATGTAATCACTGGCGAAGTTGATTCTTATACAGAAGATGGGCAGAAAAAGCGTAGTCTGTTACCCCTTGCGATTGTTGCGTTGATTGTTTTAGGTGGAATTGTTGCTGCAATCTTCATGTTGAGTTCTGGTGGTGAAGAAGGTGATACTGCTGATAATGATAGCGAGCAAGTAACATCCGATACGGATAATAATGATACAAATAGTGCTGCCAACAATGGCAGCGATGGTGCTGAAGTTTCCGTTGCCTCCGATGGTTCAGATGGTGCTGTTGAACTCTTCATTAGTGATGACGTATTAACGATTCGCAATGCAACGAGTCGCCCTATTCAGCTATTAAATGTCAGTTTAAGGAATGACACTGGTGAAATTACTCTGGATGATTATGGAGTGGCTAATTTAGAAAGTTGGGGCGTTGGCGTTTGTGGATACATCACATTGTTCAATATAACTGTAGACAATGATATCCGTCCGCAAAGCTGTGTGCCAGAAACGGAAAATCCACCCTTACGGTATGTGAGTAATGCAAACTTTGTGTGGCAAAATGGCAGTTTTGATGTCTGGCAAAATGACACTTTATTGGGTACTTGTGAAGTGGGTGAATCATGCCGCATTGAAGGTATTTTGCAAGCAGCGCGTTAATCATAATCGTGGATGAATGTTAGCCTTTTAAAACCCCATGAGCATTCTGTAGTTCTCAATTTTGTGGCACAGCATCCCCGCGCTCACTTTCATTTAGATTGGGAGCCCATTTATCGCTGGTTACCCGATCGCAATAATCATATTTTTTTACTATGGCAACATGAGTATCTTATTGGTGTGTTAGCATTTGCTCCCATTCACCACAAAACGACTTGGATCCGCCTCTTAGCTCTTCCAATAGATCGTGAACAAGCCGCACTCAAACTATTGTGGGATTATGCCTACTCAATGCTAGCGGAAAAAATTCATCTTGCAGCATTGATGACCAATCAAGCATGGCTGTTACCATTGTTACAAGGAATCGGATTTTACGAACAAGATCGGGTGATTAATCTGCGGCGTCCGCGTCAAGATATGCCAGCATCGCCCCAAACAGCGGCTACCATCCGCAAAGTACGGTGGTTAGAATTTAAGCAAGTGCTCCATGTTGACAACACAGCTTTTGCGCCTCTGTGGCAAATGCGGTCTTATGATTTGCGTGAAGCTGTGCGCCGCGCTCAACATTATCGTGTGGCTGTTATTGATGGGGAAGTCGTTGGTTATGAGCTAACGATGGGGTACAGTAACTCAATGCACCTTGCTCGTTTGGCGACGTTACCGAACTATCAAGGGCAGCGCATCGGGAAAGCACTTGTTTATAACATGTTGCATGATGCTGAGGAAAAAGGAACCCATGAAGTGACTGTTAACACACAAGCTAGCAATATATCCTCACAGCGTGTGTATGAATACTTTGGTTTTGAACATCATAGTAATGATTATTGGGTATACGTTTATTCAATGGTGTGAGATTGCCAAAATTCATCCAGCGCAACCGCAAAAACTTTCGGAACTTCGTGCACGGGTAAATGTCCCGCATTCCCCAAAACCATAAATTCCGCATTGGGAATGTCTTCTGCTATTTTTTCACCCACACTCGGGGTGATCCAGCGATCCTCATTCCCCCAAATAACTAGTGTTGGAAGGTCTAAAGTTTGTAGTGGTTGTGGTAAATAATTGTTATGGTTATTGCGTGCCATCGCCAATAGACTAACATCCCAATCATGAGTTTCAAATGTCCGCTGATAATCCCTGATCAGCGCTTCATCAACAATACTATCATCATAGGCTGCACTGAATAGATTAATTTCAACGGAGGCAGGCAAAATCCAACGCATAAAAATTTTCCCCCAGCGTTGCACAATCGCATTATCAACGAGCGGGCTAGGGACTTGTGCTGATGGATCATAAATTAACGCAGCACTGACCAAAGTTAAGCTTTGTACCTGTTCGGGGTAACGTTGAGCAACATGTACGGCGATGTTCCCACCCATATCATATCCAACTAAATGCGCTTTGGGGATATTTAAGGCTGCCATCCAATCCACAATAAGTGTGGCGTAATCTCGATGGGAGAGCGCCAGATCAAAGCCTTTTTGAGAAAGACCAAACCCCGTTAAATCCAAGGCATAAAGATCATATCCCACCCATTCAGGAAAACTATCCCGCCATGTGACCGATGATCCATGAAACCCATGAATCAAAATCACAGGATCACGATCTCCTGATTGATGGATGTAATAAATTTTCTGGTCGTTAACCTCAACAAAATGACCATTCGAGTCAGCAAACCCTTCAGGTGAATTGAGTTCGCCCAACGGGATTAAAAATGGGAATACTACCAACAAAAAACCAATCACTACAAATCCGCTCGCCAACAGAATACCAATCCATTGACGGCGGGTGAAGGTAGGCAAAGTTGCTTTATACGCTTGCCAACGCGCTTGGGGTGATAAAGACATTAGCGCTACTGACGGTCTTGAATCGCCTTTTGAGCGATTTTATCTATACGACTCGGCATCAGTAACTTGAGCCACATCCCGATTTTGCCGCGTGTGGTCATAATGACGTCCCGTTTGCGCTTTTTCATGGCATCAGCAATGAGGCGCGCACATTCTGCGGTGGTCATGATCTTATCTTCTTGCATGGGGCTCTCACCAAGGGGTTGCCCATCTGCACCAAATGCCCGTTTGTGAATTTCAGACACAACGAATCCCGGATATATTAATGTGACATCCACACCGGTATCCATTAACTCAATCCGAAGGCTGTCAAAAAAGCCCACCAGCGCATGTTTACTGGCGGCATACCCTGTACGGGTAGGGACGCCCGTTTTACCTGCAAGGCTAGAAATAACAGTGATAAGCCCTTTAGATTGTTTAAGGTGAGGTAATGCAGCTTTCGTACAATAGACTGAACCAAAATAATTAAGCTGCATGATTTGATGATAAATATCAAAATCGTCGATTTCTTCAAATAATGCCCACATCGTTCGCCCTGCATTGTTGACCAATACATCCAAACGCCCATAATGCTCAACAGTTTGATCAATCAGATGTTGGCACTGTGTAGGGTCTGTGACATCGGTCGGAATAACAATTGAGTCAGGGCAATCCTTGGCGACCTCATTTAGCTTGTCTTTGTTACGGGCGGCTAAAGCAATCTTTGCACCTTGCGCCGCTAATTGTCTGGCTAATTCAGCCCCAATGCCTGTTGAGGCTCCTGTAATAATGATCACTTTTCCATTCATAACCAATACTCCTCAATAAGTCTATTCATGTTCGGCGGAACGTTTTGCCACCCAATCTACGACTTTAGGTAGCAATAAGCGCCCGATACCTAAAAATTTTCCTTTGGTTCCCATCAACACCTCTCGTTTACGGTGTTGCATGGCCTCTATAATAATACTCGCACAGGTTTCTGCACTCATCATCTTTCGGTTTGATAATGGATTGCGTCCCAGTGGTGTGCCGTTTTGGCTCAATGAATGTTGTCGAATCTCCGTATCCACAAACCCAGGGCTCACCATTGTGACATCCACCCCACTATCCAGCAGTTCAATCCGTAAACTATCATAAAATCCCTGTAGGGCATGTTTGCTTGCCGAATAGCCCGTTCGTAAGGGAACCCCAGTTTTACCGGACAAGCTTGACACCCCCACTAGCAAGCCTTCCGTTTTTTTGAGATGGGGTAATGCAGCCTTCGTGCAATAGACTACCCCAAAATAGTTCACATTCATCAAGGTTTCAAGAACTTGTAAATCGTTCAATTGCTCAAAATGAGACAGCATCGAAATCCCTGCGTTGTTCACCAAACCATCTAAACGCCCAAAATGATCAACGGTCTGATCGATCAGGTTTTGGCACTGATCCGAATTTGTAACATCAGTTGGAATAGTGATCACATTCGGCAAGCTTTGCGCCACCCCAGCAAGTTTTTCTGCATTACGGGCGGCAAGTGCTAATTTTGCGCCTTTAGCAGATAGTTGCCGTGCGAGTGCTGCCCCAATCCCTGATGAAGCGCCTGTAATAATCCAAACTTGATTAGAAAAGCTCATTGGCGAGTACCTGCCCACGGGTGACGGTTTCTTGTACGAGAAAATCAAGATCCTCGAATTCGGTGCGATGATTGGTAATACAAATCCGATGACAGACTTTGCCATAGATTGTAATATTTGATGGTACGGCAATACCGCTTTCTTGAATTTGGATCAGCAGTTCTGCGTTTAACACATCGAGTTGAACAGCGGATAACCCATCCACAACAAAACGGTAACAGACAACATTCAAAGGGGCAGGGGCAGTCCGTTCTAAGTGAGGGGATTCATCAACTAATGTGGCAAAGTGTTGTGCTTGTGCCACATTCCGTGTAATCAGATCACGGTAGGCAGAAACCCCATAATTTTTAAGCGAAAACCAAACTTTTAAGGCGCGGAAGCTCCGTGAAAGTTGCACCCCATAATCACTGAACCAAACTTTTCCACCGGCCAAACCACGAGCTGACCGCGCAAGATAATCTGGGGTGAGGGTAAAAGCTGCATGATGTTTATCATGTGCCTGTACCAAAATGCATCCGACCTCGTAGGGCATCACCATCCATTTATGCAGATCAAATGCTAATGAATCCGCTCTGTCCATCCCCTTTACCATATGCTTAGTATCATCAGATAGTGCTGCCATAGCACCAAATGCGCCATCCACATGAAACCATAAATTATACGCTTTGGCTATGTCTGCCAAAGCATCCAAATCATCAATCGATCCGGTAGCTGTGGTGCCAGCATTGCCAATCAAGCCGAGTGGATGATAACCCGCAGCAAGGTCTGCCACAATTTGGGTTCTAAGCGAATCTAAGTCGATTTGAAACTGATCATTGACGGGTATTTTGCGTAAGGCTTTGTTGCCAAAACCAAGCAGTTCAATATTTTTTTGCACGGAACTATGGGTTTCAGCAGAGCCATAAAACGTCATAATCTTATCTAAGCCTTGCAAACCGTCTTCTCGTACATCAAAACCCATTTTGACGTGGCGTCCCACGGTTAGCCCCACAAGATTCGCCATTGAGCCACCGCTCACCAATAAACCGCTAGAATTTTCAGGGAAGCCAAGCATTTCTTTGCACCATGCTAAGACTTGTAACTCAACCTCATTGGCAACTTGGTCAGAAGCCCCCAAGCTAGTATTCATCGTTGCAGCTAGCATTTCCGCTAACATCCCAACAGGCGTCCCTGAACCCAATACCCAGCCAAAAAAGCGTGGATGAATATTGCCTAATGGATAGGGTAATATATGGTCTTTAAATTGATTGTAAACATCATCCAGTGGTTGCCCATCTTCGGGTAGTGGTGCTTCAAATTGCGCACGTGTATCATCAGGAATCGGTTGCCATGTGGGACGTTCCCGCACAGTTTGCAGATATAGTAGCATGTCATTCACCATTTGGTGCCCTATTTGGCGTAGCGCTTCCCAATCTTGTGGATCAAGTGGTGCATTGTTGGTCATTACCCCTCCGTTACAAAATAAAACGCCGCCTAAAACCTAAGGCGACGTTGTCAATATATGATTGAATTAGTATGTTTAATTTTCCCAGCGTTCGATAATGGTTCCTGTACCCATGCCGCCACCACAACACATGGTTTGTAATCCATAGCGTCCACCCGTGCGCTCAAGAGCGTTGAGCATGGTCACCATCAAGCGGGCACCAGACGCCCCCAATGGATGCCCAATCGCCATGGCTCCACCATGAATATTAACCTTATCCATATCGGGGTTATATTCTTTTTGCCATGCCAACACAACAGAGGCAAACGCTTCATTCACTTCAAAAACATCAATGTCATCAAGGCTCAGGTTGGCTTTATCCAGTAATTTTTGTGTCGCTGGGATAGGGCCTGTCAGCATCAACGCAGGATCAACGCCAACAACCGTTTGCGTGACGATCCGTGCGCGGGGTGTTAAGCCAAGTTCTTTAGCTTTGTCTGCGGTCATGACCAGTAACGCAGCAGACCCATCCGAGATTTGGCTTGAATTGCCCGCTGTAACGATCCCATCATCCATAAAAGCCGGTTTAAGTTGTGCCATTTTTTCAAGTTGAACATTAGGGCGCACGCCTTCATCATGTTTTAGGGTGACGGTATCGCCGACATCATTCACCACATCGAGCGGCATAATTTCATTCTCAAACCAGCCTTCTTGGATCGCCTTTGCAGCGCGCATGTGGCTGTCATAGCCTAATTGATCGGCTTCTTCGCGGGTAATGTTCCACTTTTTAGCAATCCGTTCTGCCGAAACCCCTTGATTAATAATGTCCCAATCTTCCATGATGGAATCCGTCATTGGTAACCCGACATCTTTGCCTAAACTGGAAAACATCGGAACGCGGCTCATATTTTCGACACCGCCAGCCATCACCACATCATACTGACCACTCATGACCATTGTGGCGGCGATTTGTACGGCTTGTTGGCTAGAACCACATTGAAAATCAATCGTTGTCGCAGGAACTTCAATCGGTAACTTGGCATGAATCCATGCTTGCCGCCCGATATTGGTAGATTGTTCACCAACTTGGCTCACACAGCCCCACACCACTTGATCGATTAAGAGTGGATCGAGCCCCGTACGTTCTAGGATGCCACACATAGATTTTGAGGCAAGGTCAACCGCATGAGTTTTGCTTAACAATCCATTACGGCGACCAACAGGGGTACGAACAGCTTCAACAATAACAATATCATGAGACATAATGCTAAAAATCCTTTTTACCAAAAAATCAGTTTTGTATCATGCCTCAAGAGGTTCACGAAAGTCATAGACCCCGTTGGATTTACCCCATTCGGCATGGCAATTTGTACAAACGAGTTTAACATCTTTTTCTTGTAACGCGGTAGATTGGCACTTTGGGCATTTAAAGAATGCATCTGGTAAGGTGTTGGGGCGTGCCCCTGCCAATTGATTTTGGGTAAAGACACTCGGCGAATATAACCCCGCACTACGTTGGAGCGCGGCATCAATCCCCGCTAGCACTTTTGAGGGAAACAAGGATTTTAAAATCCCCAACCGCAAATACGACACAGCCAGTTCTTCTTTTGTCGTGAATCCCACTGTGTTCAGTTCTTGCCGAATGTAGTCAGGGTGAAAGTCAAAATGAAGTTTTACAAACTCAATCGGAGCAATATCAGATGGGTTCCATGACTGTTGCCCAAAGCGATAGCGTAACATGGCTTTTAAGTTTCGTTTGTTGGCATATTCCAAAATAAATAATGCGCCATCACTTAATACACTGCGAATTTGCTCAAAGGCTGCAGGAACATCAGCAAAATGGTGCAAGACGCGGATCATCGTCGCGGCGTCACAGCTTCCATCAGCAAAGGGTAATTGATAGATATTGGCCGCAACATAGATGTACTTTTCATCCCCTAAACGCGAACGGGCATCTTCAAGCTGTGAATGGGAATAATCGACCAAAATGACGGTATCATATTGATCATAAAGGCTACTCAACCGTCCAAACCCTGCCCCAAGTTCTAATAACCGTTTACCACTGACAGGTTCTAGCAATCGACTAATAGCGATGCGTTCAACACGATCTTCGTAATCCCGATTTGCATTTTCCCAAAAATCTTGGCGATAGGTGGCGTTACCATTGCCATCATAATCATGGATAGGGGTGGTGGTAGACATAGGCTATTTATTTTCCTCATAATATCGAGTGATGGCGACCAGTAATTCATTGGTGAAGGCTTTGATCTGACGCAGTAAGTCGCTCCATTCAGATGGTGCAGAGGACATATTGGGCGCGATCATTTGGATTACTGATTCTATCAAAAAGTCATCAAATTGTACGTAGCCTTGCACTGCTTGTGGAAGGGTCATGCCTTCTTGTTTCAATAGTTGGGCATACTCCATACCAATTTTTTGAGCAGCCGCAAGTTCTTCACCTTCTTCGTATTTATCTTCAAGATGCAGCAACAGTGCCTCGAGAATATTACGCCCAAACAACCGAAATTTTTTAATACTCTCATCACTCATTTGGGCATACCAAGCTTCTTGTTGAATGCCGCTTTCACTAATGTTATAGCGGGTGTGCCCCAAGGCATACTTCACCAGTTGTTCTGCGTTATGGCTACCCTGTGAAGATTTATCATCAACATTATTTTTTGCTGCCCAGTCTCGCAAAACCTGACGGTTGAAGCGCCGATGGCGGCCAGGGGTGCGCCGAAAGGGGAGATCACCTTGGTCTGCCCAATTGCGCACGGTGGTAGGATGCACACCAAGTAATTTGGCGGCTTCGCCAAGGCTAACCCATTCACTTTGATCAGACATTCTTTATCCCTCCCATTTTTTTCATTGTACGCGATGCTAAAGCCCCTTCACAAGAGACTTAACGGATGAATATCTATCGTAGCGGTAGGCGGCAAGGGGATTTCTCGTAAAAACTCAGCCGGATAATCTGCTTTAACCACAATCTGCCAATGATAAATATCATTCCGTTTATGAAAGAAACACGGCGCAGGCCCTAACAATCGAACATCTGTAAACCCAGTCTGCCTGACATGTTGACTCAAAACTGACAACAGCCCCCGTGCATCTTGAATCACTTGGCTTTCTAACCGATCACGGAACAAAATCCGTGCTACCTTTTTGAAAGGTGTCCATTTCTCTTTTTGACGGAATTTAATATCACGACCAAAAAACGCATGATAATCATGTGCCGCCGCCGCTTGGATCGCATAATGTTCAGGTTGATAGGTTTGCAAAATAACTTTACCGGCAATGTCACCGCGTCCCGCCCGTCCCGCTACTTGGGTTAGTAGTTGAAAGGTCGTTTCATTAGCACGATAGTGGGGCAAGCCTAGCGCCGTATCCCCAGAGATGATGCCAACAAGGGTTACATTGGGGATGTCTAACCCCTTAGCAATCATCTGCGTACCGACCAGAATATCAGCCTCTTGATTGGCAAAGGCTTCATAAATGGTTTCATGTTGCCCTTTGCCAGAGGCCGAGTCCCGATCCCACCGTAAAACCCGAGCATGAGGAAATTCAGTTTCTAAAACTTTGGTGATTTGCTCTGTGCCGCGCCCAAAATATTTAATCCGGTGGCTATGGCAATTGGGGCACACACGCGGATTTTGTTGGGTATGCCCGCAGGAATGGCACACTAATTGATTTTGATATTGCCCCGATTTTTCATGATAGGTTAGGGTGCTGTCACAGGCGTCACACTTGGCAATAAAGCCGCAATCCCGACAAAAGACATAGGTTGCCATGCCTCGCCGATTCAAAAAGAGGATCGCTTGCTGTTGCTTGTTCAATACCTCATGCAAGGATTGTTGCAACACACGGCTAAAAATACTGATGTTGCCCATACGCAACTCATGCCGCATATCCACGATTTGCACGGGGGGCATGGCGGGCACGTTGCCATTGATGGTCACTCGTTCGGGCATTTCAAGTAACGTGTAATCACCTTGTTGGGCACGATAGTAGCTCTCAACATCAGGCGTTGCACTACCGAGCAAGACGGTTCCATTTTGCCGCCGCATATATTCCAACGCTACATCCCGCGCATGGTAGTAGGGCGGCATGACAGGTGGCGCTTGTTTATAGCTGGGATCGTGTTCCTCATCTAAAATGATCAAGCCCACATCAGGCAAAGGGGCAAATAAAGCAGACCGCGCTCCGATCACTACTTTGATTTTGCCATCCCGAATCCGTCGCCAGGTATCAAAGCGTTCGCCCATTGACAGCGTGCTATGGATCAACGCAACTTGATCAGGAAAGCGCCGCGCAAAGCGTTTCACAGTTTGGGTGGTCAAGGCAATTTCCGGCACCATGATCAATGCCTGCCGCCCTTGTTCAAGTATATTGTCTACTGCACGGAGGTATATTTCTGTTTTTCCTGATCCCGTGACCCCATGAATCAAAAAAGCGTGAGAGGGGACATGTTGCCCTGTTGCGCGGGCATTGAGCGCAGTTTCAATAGCACCCCATACATGGGTTTGGGTAGGGGTTAGGTCGGGGGGCATGTCAGGCATCATATGTTTATCGGCTAAGGTTTTGCGCCATACTTCTGACTCGCCTAAGACAATATACCCATCCTCATGGAGCCGCTTTAAATGCCGAATGGTGGTGCCGGTTTGCTGGTAAACATCTCCTACATCCAACATACCACCCGACCATAACAACGCTTGTAAAATATCAATATAAGGTTGGCCGCCCCGCGCCTTGATAATGGCGGATCGAATTTGTTCGGCGGATAGATCGAGTTGAACAAACCCATCATGGTCGATAACAACGCCCTTAATCTTTTTGATGGTTGCGAGGGTACAATCTGCGACTTCGGCAACATCATCCAATGGTAGTTCGCCATGTTGCCACAAGATTTCTAACACATTGGCTCGTTTGGATTCGCGACCAACCTTTAATGACACGTGTTCCAAATCTTCCGCAGAGATGGCTAACTGAGCGTTCCGCACCATTTTTGGCTTAACGGGTGGGGCGCTAAGGGTCGCGGTTTGTGCAACGCTCCCATTTTTGACCAGCGTTTTGATGCTTGATTGCCAATTAGCACCGCTCATCGCTGCTTTGATCTGGCGTTGGCTCAATGTTCCGCGTCGTTGTAATAAACTGATCAATTGATTCTGTATTGTATTTTTACCCGCTGCATCAGGATTATTCAATGAATATTGATAATCACTTTTGGGGGTAAATCCGGGAGGGAGCATAAGCCATAAACAGCGCCCCAATGAACTCAGGGTATATTCAGCGATCCAATGGGCAAGTTCAATTTGAACAGGGCTTAAAACGGGTTTTGGATCCAAAACTTCTAAGATGGGTTTGGTTGCAAAGTCAGGTTTTTCATGGGTAATCCTCACCACGATTCCTGCTTCATTCGCTGTACGAAATGGAACACGTACCATGTGCCCAATGTCTATCAATAAGGTATTAGGGATTTTATAGGTAAAGGTCTGTAAATCTCGATTGATGGCGATTTCAGCATAATCAGTCATGAGTAAAAGATCGCAGCTCCATATCCAACAACACTACTTTTATCTCCGCTTATATCACCCGATGTTGCATAACTCACAATGTGGCTTTGATAGTGTCCATACTGTAGTGCTATAGCTTGCATCACGGCAGCAATAGCACCGCGTCCACAGGCAAAACCGCGTTTTGTAGCTTCCGCATTTAAGATTTCACGTGGCTGTTTTTGAGCGACTGCATCCAAAATTACTTGATCCAATTGCTGCGCTTCTTGTTGGGTATAAAAATGGGATAGATCCGAACTGGCAACATATAATACTGATTGCCCGGCTAATACGTCAGAAAGCGCAAAAGCGATTGCTTGCACAGCATCCCAGCTTTGATCGCGCATCATTAACGGAACAAGGGCAAATTTGCCGAGCATCAGTTGCAAAAATGGCAATTCGATCTCAATAGCGTGTTCAGGATCATTTTTGATATAGGTCAACGGTAGCTGTTCCCCCAAAGCGTGTACTACATCTTTTGCAATGGGGATTGTACCCAAAGGGGTTTTATAGGCATCATGCCCACTGGTGAGTAAGGGCTCGTGTTGCGGGTGATGATAGGGGCTAATTAAAACCACGATTGGATGTTGAGCATTGTTAAGATAGCGAAAGGCATGACCCGCCACCCGACCACTAAACCGATGCCCTGCATGGGGAACCAACATCCCATATAAGTTTTGGGGAGCATACTGTAATGGCACATCCATATAATGGGTCATGTGTTGCGCTAATGTTGTTGGGTTGTCACTGTACCATTTACCCGCGATTGGTGAGGGGCGAACATCCATACTCTATATCCTTCCGCTTTAGGGGTATGATAGCAAGACCATTTAGAAAATATCAATTGCCGATGTCTACGATTATCCGTTTTTTTAAACCTTATGGGGTGTTAACCAAATTCACTGATCCCGACGGACGTCCTACGTTAGCTGATTATATTGACATGCCGAATGTTTACGCCGCAGGACGCCTTGATAAAGATAGTGAAGGCTTGTTATTGCTGACGGATAATCCAGTGATTCAAACCCGACTCAGCAATCCATCTCACCAACAACCCAAAACCTATTGGGCACAAGTAGAACATATCCCAACTGATGACGCTTTGGAACAATTACGGCAGGGGGTCACGATCAAAAATTATACGACCCGCCCCGCAACAGTACGATTATTAAAAATGGCTCCCGATGTACCACCCCGTCAGCCACCCATCCGTGACCGCAAACATATTCCCACAGCATGGCTTGAACTGACCATTTCAGAAGGTAAAAATCGACAAGTACGCCGCATGACCGCTGCCGTTGGGCACCCAACCTTACGCTTGGTTAGGGCATCGATTAGCACGATTACACTCGAGGGATTAGCCCTTGGCACGTGGCAACATGTCACCACTGATGAGCGCGAGTCATTGCTCAAGGCTCTTAAGATTCTACGTTAAAATACCAATCTTGAATGGTTAAAAAGCGATCCGCTGGATTGCTCACGAAGTCGAGTTGCACACCTTGCAAGCGGGGTGTGGTGGCATATACAAAAATGGGATGATACAGCACCAATGCAGGGGCGCGGGTTGTAAACGCAATCTGGAATTCATCATAGTATGCTTTGCGATGGATACCATATGGTGTAGTACGCGCTTCTAGTAGCAAATCATTAATATAGTTATCATTCATACCACCGTAATTTTGCCCTAACTCCGTTTGCCCAACATGCCAAAATGTAAATTGGTCAGGGTCAGCACTCGGTGCAAAGCTATACTCCACTAAGGCAACATCAAAATCGTTTTCCGTTAAACGCGCATTGAACGTAGCAGGATCAACAATATCAAGTTCGATACCGAAGCCGAGCGCACTCCACTGGCTCATGATCTCAAATGCTACGGCAGCTACGCCGGGGTCATCAACGACTAAGATGCGGAAGTTTCGCCGTTGCTCAACAAGTGGGGGTGGTTCTGGTTCTGCTGGTTCTTCGTCACCTTCGGGTTCCTCAGCTTCAGGCGTTGGCGGTTGGTAGGGTTCAAAGGAAACTTGATCCAACAACGCTTGAGCCCGTGCAAGGTCAGGTGTAGGATACCGTGCATTCGCGTTGTATGCCCATGAATTCACCACAATGGGGGAATCACTTGGAATAACACGATTGCCTAACGTTGATAGCACAATATTGGTACGTTCAGTGGCATGTTGAATCGCTAACCGAAACCGTTGGTCACGAAAATAAGCGAGTTCGTCTTGCTGCCAATTGTAGATTAGCACCCCAACATCAGGGGAAATTGTGGTGTGGAGTGTTAAATTTGGCAAGCCTTGATAGCTAGGGATCGTATTGTTGGGTAACCAACTGAGGCTATTAATTTCGCCATTAAAATAAGCTTCGGTGGCTGCTTCTAGGGACTCATATGTACGGAATACAATTCGATCAATCAAGTAGCCATTTTGCCCTTCGGGACGTTGGCGATAGGTAGGCGCTACGCGCAAGCTAACCCCCGTGATTTGACCATTTTCAGCAAAAATATTTTCGATTTGATAAGCCCCTGTGCCAATCGGCGACAAGTTGAAGGGGTGTTGATCAAACGTCGCAATGGGTGCGCCCTCTAAAGCATGAACTGGCAAAATCCCTAATCGGAGCTTTTCAGGGAAAGATGCCAACGGTTGTACCAACCGAAACCGAATGGTGTAATCATCTAACACTTCGATTTCAACAGTACGCCAAAAATCTCTTAACGCCGGGTCACCGGGGAATGTCGCATCACGAATGGTGCGAAAGGTATAGGCAACATCGGCAGCATTAAAGGGAATGCCATCTTGCCATAGCACATCCTGCCGCAAGAAAAACACATATTCCAATCCATCGGCGCTACTTGTCCAGCCTGTTGCAAGGTCAGGGATTACCTCACCGAATGGATTAATGGTGGTTAAGCCTTCATAGATGAGAGACGTTATATCACGATCAACAGGATTATTCGTGGCAAAGACAGGGTTAAGACGCCCAATGCGCCCCACTAACCCTTCATGGAGTTCAACAGAGAGGGGGTTTTGCTGTTGTGGGGCGCTTGCCTGCACTGAAAAAATTGGCACACACAGCACCGCCACAAGCAACAGGTTGACCCAACGCATGATCTTAACTAACGATAAGTTGCAAGATAGCGTTGACAACAAACAAAATCGCTAATGCGATTGTGAGTTGAAAGAGGGTTTTTTCTAACCCACGACGGGTGCGGGTGACACCGCCGCCATCACTACCACCAAACAAACTCCCCACGCCAGAACTACCAGCTTGGAAAACCACCAAAAATACAAGGGCGGCAGAAATGATAATTTGAATCACTTTTAAGGCATCTTCAATGAGCATACCGTAATTTACTCCTCAAGTTGAACGGCGAGATTATAGCATGGTCGATGATAGAGTGTAAACTGTCGCTCCCCATCAGAACAGGCAACGCTTACACCACGTCACCACCATCAAGCGTATACGAAAACGCAAAAAAGCCGCATCATGCGGCTTTTTAGGTGTGGGATGTACTGGGCTCGAACCAGTGACCTCTGCGATGTCAACGCAACGCTCTAGCCAACTGAGCTAACACCCCAACTAGCGCATAAGTATAGTAAGCCAATCGTTATTTGACAAGAGCATTTTTTGTCGCCAACGCTATGTTATAATGCGAATGCTACCAAATTCGCATCAGTGCCCCTAAATTTATTGATGGGGTGTAGACGCGATTGACAGTCTGTCGCTCAATGCGATAGACTGTCAATATATCAAAAGGGCGGGGACATCTGCCCTTGGCTTAGAGGTCATTAGACGTTCAGATGAATGCAACCTTGTTTAATGCCAAAAAAAGCCCCCGCCATTAGGCGTGGGGAGTATGTCACTAAAACTACAAAGGGTTCGTGCATGAATATCGCTCAATCGGTTGCCCAACGGCTCATTGATAACGTATCACAAGTCATTATTGGTAAAAAACGAGAAGTTCAACGAATCGTGATTGGATTTTTGTGCCAAGGTCATATCTTATTGGAAGATGTGCCCGGGGTCGGGAAAACAGTCATGGCAAAAGCCTTAGCCAAATCGATTGGCGCTGAGTTCCGTCGTATCCAATTTACGCCGGATATGTTGCCATCGGATGTAACGGGTGTGTCTATTTTTAACCAAATGACGAATGAATTCGAATTTCGTAATGGCCCCATTTTTTCACAAATTGTCTTAACCGATGAAATCAACCGTGCAACGCCGAAGACCCAAGCCGCACTGCTTGAAGCCATGGAAGAAAAACAAGTCACGGTCGATGGCACAACTTACCCCATGCAACGCCCATTTTTGGTTATTGCGACCCAAAACCCAATTGAATATGAAGGAACCTTTCCGCTACCAGAAGCCCAACTCGACCGCTTCATTATGCGTGTTCATCTAGGCTATCCCCAACCGCAAGAAGAAATGCAAATGTTGGAAAATCAACAACGCCAACACCCCATTGAAGTCATCCAACAAGTTGTTTCGGTCGAAGAATTGATAGAAGCCCAAACTGCGATTAAAGAAATCTATTCCAATCCAGACATCAAGCAATATATCATCAATCTGGTGACCGCCACGCGAAACCATCCTGATGTGTATTTAGGTGCAAGCCCACGTGGCGCGATTGCTTTGTTCCGCACCTGCCAAGCGTATGCGGCCTTACAAGGACGGGAATACATTATTCCTGATGATGTCAAAATTATGGCAGAAATTACACTCGCCCATCGTGTGATTGTGGGGCCCTCAGCGCGGATTAAGGAAATATCGTCACGTAGCATTATCCAGCAAATTGTTAATGCAACACCCATTCCTGGGGCAACGATTGGGGCAAGATAGCGCGTGTCCAATCGACGGAATGCACTCTATCCGCTGATCTCGTTTTTGCTATTGGCGGCAACTTTCACAGGACAAACCGTATTTTTAAATTTGGCCTACGTCTTTATGATCTTGATAGTCGGAGCATTATTATGGTCATTGGTGGCGGTGCGCTGGGTTGGGATCAATCGTCAAACCCCTGCCCCCCGTGCACAAGTAGGTCGTCCATTTGAAGAACTATTTACGGTTCGTAATACAGGGTTTTTACCTAAACTTTGGTTAGAAGTCCGCGATCAATCCAATTTGCCGGGGCACCATGCCAGCCATATTGTTCCCACGATGTTACCGCGCCGTAATTACCAATGGCGGATTAGTACGATTTGCCGCCAACGGGGGCAATTTATCTTAGGGCCACTCACCATCAATAGTGGAGATCCCTTTGGGTTATTTCAGTTTCCGCGCCATGTGCGGTCTACCCGTCGGATGATTGTGTATCCTGCAACAGTACCGATTCATGAATTTGCATCACCGATTGGGCGGTTGCCTGGTGGCCAAGCGGTGCGCCGCCGTACGTATGAAGTTACCACTAATGCGGCTGGTATCCGTGAATATGCACCGGGGGACAGTCTCAATCGGATTCATTGGAAAACCAGCGCCCGCCGTGGCAAGCTGTACGTTAAAGAATTTGAACTCGATCCACTGTCGGATGTTTGGGTTTTTGTGGATTTTGACCGCAATGCGGCTTATCAAGCCGTTGGGGCAGCGAATATGACCCAAGGTGATGGCTCATGGCAACTACCCCCAAATACCGAAGAATATGTAGTGACGTGTGCGGCTTCCATTACAGAATATTACTTGGACAAAGATCGCGCTGTTGGGGTGGTCGCCTATACACCGAACCGAGATGTCATTCAACCCGATCGCGGAAATCGTCAGCTCAGCCGTGTATTGGAAATGCTCGCCCTCGCCAAAAGTGAAACCTCGATGAATTTGGTGCAAATGCTCACCATTGATCAATCGTTAGTGGCACGGGGCAGTACCCTAGTGATTATTACAGCCAGTACGGATGTTGCATGGGTGCGCGAAGCCGAAAACTTGCGACGTCGTGGGCTACATATCGTAGCAGTGGTAATCGACCCAACCACATTTGGTTACCAACAAACCAATTTTGCAGAGCTTCATGCCCATGCAGAAGAAGCTGGTATCCGTGTATATCCCATTCGGTTATATGATAACCTAACCCAAGTATTAAGTTTTGACCCCGTCAAAAGAGGAGTGCGTTAGCTCATGGAATATGAAGCAATTTTAATGGGGGTACGAAACCGCCTCCGTGAAGCAGAAGAACTAGTTTTGCAAAATGAATTTGTTACCGCACGTCAAAAAGCCAACGAAGCAATTTCATTAGCGCGTGACCAAAACCATACACCCTCTTTAGCGGCTGCGTATTATGCGCTTGCTTCAATTGTTTGGAACAGTGGCGGAACGTCTGAAGAAGCCCACAATTTTGCTAGTATTGCAGCACAAAACACCAAAGCCAACACACAAACTGATTTACTTGTACGGACATTGATTGCGCGTATCAAAGCGGTGCGGGGGAATTTTGAAGCAGCAATTTTGCTTAGTGAAGATGCCCTAAAATACTATTATGAGACAGATAATGTCCGCGGGCAGGCTGATATTTTGCGAAGCTTAGGCGATATATACCGTGCCCAAGGTAATTTTGAAATGGCCGGCGAACGCTATGGCGCCGCGTTACGGGTTTACGAAAGTTTGGAACCTGATCCGATCAATCATGCGGGTGTTTTATTGAGTTACGGTGCATTGAAGTTCCAAGAGAATGATCGTGAAAAAGCCAAAGATTATTGGTTACAAGCCCGTGCCATTGCGGAAGGTAATGGGTTCCGTCATATCATCCAAAAAGTGGATGAGGCGATGGAGTTACTTGAGGAATGAGTCACGATGTTATTGTGATTGGTGCGGGGGCTGTTGGTAGCGCTGCGGCTTATCATGCAGCTAAGGATGGGCAATCTGTTTTATTGCTTGAGCAATTTGAACGTGATCATCAGCATGGAAGTTCTTATGGCGACTCGCGGATTATCCGTTATGCCTACACCGATGCCCCATATATCGCCTTTGCTAATGAAACCTATCCATTATGGGAAACACTGGAAGCCGAAAGTGGTGAACAACTCCTGATCAAAACCGGTGGGGTAGACTTTGGGCGTCCCGATCAACCTGATTTTGCAGCCACACGCCAAGCCTTAACGGATATGAACATTCCATTTGAGGCATTAACCCCTTCAGATGTACAACGCCGATTTCCTCAATTTCATTTAACGGATGACATGATTGCGATTTATCAAGCTGATGCGGGGTTGTTGCGAGCGTCTGCGTGTGTGTTAGCCCATCTCAAGATGGCGGAACAATATGGTGCAATCGTTCAGGAAAATTGCACAGTTGAACAAATTATCCCCCATACTGATGGTGTGACGGTCAAAAGTAATCAAGGAGAGTTTAGGGCGAAACGGTTGATTATTGCGGCAGGGGCATGGGCAACACCACTCCTCAATCAACTAGGATTAGATCTACCATTAGAAATTTCACGTGAGCAACTGGCGTTTTTTGAAGCGCCCTCGACTTATAACGCGCCGCAACACCCTATTTATATTGGGTGGGGTGATGAAGAAATTTAGGTAGTGGTTAAAAGGTAAGTGATGAAAAGAGATATAATGCTGCTTATCATGATAAAAGAAACCGTTACCTATAACTGTAGTCGGTGTGGCAGCATTAATATCGTGCGCAATGGTACGAATAAATGCGGGAATGCGCAATATCATTGTAAAGACTGTGATGCGTACCGCGTTTTAAAACCACAATGCCGCCACACCATTGAAGAAAAAGCCCAAATCTTGAGCGCCTATCGCGAACGAATGAGTTTAC
>JGI12316J15309_10000131_pt1 | contig 93022 bp, 61 predicted proteins | sample MarCyaLeptolynsp_FD_15309 | JGI IMG/M metagenome (IMG submission 15309)
CACACCGCCCGTCAAGTCATGGAAGCTGGTAGTACCCGAAGTCCGTTGGTTAACTTCGTGAGACGGCGGCCGACGGTAAGACCGGTGACTGGGACTAAGTCGTAACAAGGTAGCCGTAGGGGAACCTGCGGCTGGATCACCTCCTTTCTAGGGATACCTAGACCCGATGACGACAACTTCGGTTGTCCCCATCGTGGATAAGGTCAGCACATTCCCGGCGAACTCTGTTCGTCCGGCGGCGGAGCGATCCGCCATCCGTAACGATCTCTGTTTGACAAATTAAACGCCCGGCAGGCTTGAAAGAGTTTGTCGGGCGTTTTTTTGTTTGTTTGGGGGCGGTCACGTTGGCGACTTGTTGTGACCGCTGTAGGAGTTGCACCAGGTGATGTGGTGTTTGGGTATCGAGCAGACCGAGACGGAAGGTCATTACGTATTCGCTCGATCATGTCGATCCAATGGATCGACATGGCACCCACGGTAAGGTAATTGCTGGTTCGCTTGTCAGCATGCCGCCGGCTTCTAGTTCGAAACCTGGGAGGAATCATGACCGAACACCCCGCAGTGAATATTCTGGAAGAACACAACGGTGACACTATCGGTGATGAAGCTCGATTTGGTTCAAAGCTATTTGCTCGGATTGGTGACTTAACCCACCCAGATTTTTTGACGGCGATCATCAGGCTTAACAAATACACAGGTTTCGAGCTGCAGCTGATCGGGAATCTTTTTCTTCAGGACCGAATGGCTGTTACGGTGTCAAGTAAGGGCATTTATTTCTTGATTCGAGGCACTTTGTCTCACATGCCTTGGTGGTATAGTCTGCAAGCGATTGCAACTACGTTTTCTGAGTTGTGTCATTTTGTTGAATTCGAGATAGACGATCGAATTACAGATAGCCTGGTAAGAAAAGGAGTCGCTGGTCGAATCTGGTATTTGAGAATCCACGAAGAAGGTAATGAGTTAATCGAAGAGGAGAAGATACCTCTGAATCATACGATTATTTAGTTGTATCAGTCGCCGGGTGCCATGTCGGTCCATAGGATCGACATGTTCTCTTCGCGCGAAAAATCTACTTTTAGTCGCGTCGGATGGGTCATACTAGATCCACTATAACGCCCGTGACGATAAGGAATGCGCAATCTCTTTTCAATAAATGATCCTCAATAGTGCCGTCAGCGATTCGAGTAAGTGCGATTTCGCCGGTCGAAAGCGGTCGAATTGATCTGTCGTCGCATCGTTGAGATAACTTACGACCCGTTTCCGGGTTAGCGTCCGCTTTGATAGTCAACGACATCGAGCGGTCTATGATCCTCTCTGCCTCGGTAGGTTGAGTACATTCCTACCGCTTCGCCACATCGATTAAAGCGCTTGGGCGACTAGAAACCTGCATTAGGCGTACTTTGCGTCCTCGCAGATATTTTCTCCCGCGGCGATAAAATACCGACATCATGAGTGCACAAGAAATCATCACGGCCGCGCGGCGGTGCGAGCAGGTTTGGTGGGAGCATATTTGCAAGACCGAGCCGTTGGAGTATGGCGTGGCGTTTACGGCAGTCGAATTGCCACAGTTTGCGGAGGCTCAGCAGTTGCGCGACGTCTGGCTGCACGAGGTTGACGGCGCGACGGCGTTTGAACGGGCGGAGCAGTATTTCAGCAAGCGCGAATTGACCTGTCATCTTTGGTCACCGGCATCGGGGCAGGAGATTGAGCCCGTGGCGCGGGTGATGGACGAAAAAGGCTGGCAGAAGGCGTCGCTGGTGGCATTGGGTATGGCCGATACCTCGGCGGTGCCCGATCCGGAAGACGTCGATGGCATTCGCGTGCTACCCGCGCGGGCGATGCGGAGGACGTATCGACAGTTGCTGGATGAGATCGGCAACAAGGACGGCAGCGCCGAGGCGGCGTTTGAGCGGCTCGATGATGCCAATTGCGATGTGCTGCTTGCGGTGCGCGACAAGGTTGCTGTGGGGCGCATGACGTATCATGAAGTCGGAGATTTTGCCCGTTTGCGCGATTTTTTTGTCGCGCAGAGCGAAGATTTTGACGCGTTGGGCAAGCATCTGATCGCGCATGCTTTGCTGATCGCCCGGCGATTGTTGCCGCGGGTGTTGGTGACGTGCGTGGCAGAGGAAGACGCGCGGCAACGAGCGCTGTTCGAAAGCTGCGGGTTTGCCGCCGCCGGAGAGATGGTGCGCTTTCGCCGACCGGCATGAGCTGCGCCGTGGCGGCGCGAATTGCGCGGTTGTTTCACAGATCAAATATACAGATGTCAAGTTTATGAATAGTGTCGCGAATTCGGCAGTTTTGAACGTGACGATTTAGCTACGTTGGTTTGCTTGGAGTTCGGCAGCGTCGATTCGGGTCTAACAGTCGATTTATAGAATGCCGATTTTCAGTGTATGAACCATCGGCACAACTATCGGCGTTCCACCAGCGCTGCGATTTCTGATTATGGCAGCGCATCTTCTTTGCGACTCGTTTTGATTGCGTTTGCGCTGGGATTGACCTTAACTACAACGGTTGCGGCGCAGACGCGAATCGGTGTCCTCACGCTTAATGACGGTCGGCAGTTTGCCAATGTTAGTTTACTTGATCCGGGCATGGCGGCGGCGCGGGTCGCGTTGGAAGGCGAAGGCTATGAGATTGCGCCGATCACGGCGCTGACAGCGCTGCAACTGGGCAATGTTGATATTCTTTGGCTACCACTACTGGCGTCTTCGAACGCGGGCGGCCCGGCACCGGCCTACACGTTGGGCGAACGTTTGGAATTGATTACTTACCTGGAATCCGGTGGTCGCGTGATTTGGTTTGGTGATGCGGGTGTCTATAACGACGGCGACGAGTCGTTTCTCGATGCGTTCAACATCAGCAAGCTAAGCGGCAACTTCACGGCACCGGGTATAACGGTGACGGATGCGCGCTTACCGGCGTTGAGCGGGCCGACCGCACCCGTGCAAACGATCGGCAGCGGCGCGACGTATGGGTTGATGGACATCTCCAGTGCGAACGTTTCGGTGACGGAATTGTTGACCGACGCAAACGGCCCGGGTGCATTCGCGGCGACTGCGACGATTGTTAACCCTAATGGCGATGATGGTCGGCTCGCGCTTGTTTGCGATGTGTCAATCTTCGAGCAGTTCTTCAACGACGACGATCACAGTGCGCTGTTGATTAACCTGATGCACTGGTTGGAGATGCCGACGGGTTATACGCCTAGTGCGGCAAGTGGTGTGGTGGTGTCGGTTGATGGCTTGAGCGGTGCCTGTGCGGCATGTGTGAATGCGACAGTGGCGTTTAATGATGTTAGTGCGACGGGCATTACATCGGTAGCAGCGCTTGACGAGGGTCGTTGCGATATAGCCGGTATCGAGCAGGCGAATCTGCCGACGGACTTCATTGGATACGCGTTTAGCTTGGATACCACGGCAGTTATTGGTGCGGGCAGTGCGTTTACGATTCAGATCGATTATGACGAAGCTGAGTTTAATGATCTTGGCATAGACGCTACGGCGTTACCGAGCTTGAAGCTCTGGCGTTACGACAGCAATGCTTCGTCGGCGATCGACGTAACGACAAACGTGAATGTGATCGGTCAGTCGATCAGCGGCCAGTCGGTGAGCACTGGCATGTTCTTATTCGGTGCGGAGATCGCCCCGCCTGATTGCAATCAAAACGGTGTCGCCGATGAATGCGAGTTGGCGGGTGCCGACTGTAATGCGAATGGTGTGCTCGATGTCTGCGAGATCGCCCCAGCCCCCGATACCGTCGGTGAATACTTCTGCGAGCAGGGTTGCGATATTGATTGCAATCAAAACAACGTGCCCGATGCGTGTGATCCGGACGTGCAGTTTACGTTGGTCGTGAACCCGCCCAATGGCGGCACGATCAATATGGGCGGTATGACGTCGGTGCCGGTGTGCAACGATTTGAACCTGGTCGCGATGGCGGCGCCGGGGTATTGCTTTGATAGTTGGTCGGTTGATAACGGCGCGTTGCCGCGGCCGGTCGATGAAGCAAGCGCGACGATCAACGCGATTGACGATCAGACGGTCACGGCGAACTTCACTGCGATCATTACTGAGCAGCCGCAAGCGCAGGTGGTATGCGAAGGTGAAGATGCGACCTTTACGGTGCAAGTGGCCGAAGCCTTGCGTCCGACAGTCACGTATCAGTGGCGCTTTGACGGCGTAGATATTCCGGCAGCGACCAACAACCTGCTTTCGGTTCCCAGTGTAACGGCGCTGGATGCCGGCAGTTATGACGTTGTGGTGGGCAATGCCTGCGATGGTAGTGTGACGAGTATCGCGGTCGAGCTGACTGTAGGCGAGATGCCCGAGATTGTGACGACGCCGACAGCGCTGGAAGTGTGTCGCAACGACGAGGTGCCGTTGGCTGTTTCGGTGACGGGTACGCCGCCCTTTAACGTGCAATGGCAGCGCGATGGTGTGCTGATCGATGGGCTCACAGGTACGAGCGTGACGTTGCAAGACGTGCAAGCCGACGATGCCGGCGAATACAGCGCGGTCGTATCGAACTCATGCGGTAGCGACACGGCGGCAGTAGCGACGCTCACGGTGCGCGAGCCGCCGGTGGTGACGGATGATCCCGATGACGCGGCGGCGTGTTTGGGTGAGGCGGTGTCGTTTGACGTGACGGTGACCGGCGCGGGACCGTTGTTGATCGAGTGGATTAAAGATGGCGAGTTGATCGATGACGCGGTCGGCGCGATGTATGAGATCACATCGGTCAGCGCCGACGATGCCGGGTTTTATCAAGTACGCGTGACCAACGATTGCGGCGTGGCGGTGAGCGGCGCGGCAGAGTTAATCGTTAGTACACCAATTAACATCATTGTGCAGGCCGATGACGTGGAAGCATGCACCGGCGAAAGTGCCGTGTTTGAAATCTTCGCGAACGGTAGCGGCGCGACGTATCAGTGGCGCTTTCGACCGGCCGCGGGTGGGGCGTTTACCAACCTTGAAGCAGACGTCGACCTAGTGGGTATCGATTCGAGTCGCCTCACGATCAATAACATTACGTTTGACCGCGCCGGCGATTATCAATGCGTGGTGACGGGCACATGTAACGCGGGGGGCGTCGCATCAGGTGTTGTGACGCTGACGGTCGGTGCGGCGGCGGAAATCGATAACGACCCGGAGCCGATGACGGTTTGTCCTGGGCAAGACGCGGTCTTACGCGTGACAGTGGTGGATACGTCGTTGACGTACGACTATCAATGGGTGTTTAACGGTCAAGCGATTAGCCTCGGAAATGCGGACTACAGCGGGCAAACGACGAACGAATTAACGATATTGAGCGCGAGCCCGGCATTGGCGGGGAACTACTCGTGTCGCGTGTTGGGCACGTGTCCGCCGCATGTGTTTTCGCAGACAGCGCAGCTTGTCGTGTCGACGGGGGCGTGTGACTGCAATGGTAACGGTGAAGATGATCTGGCGGATATCGATACGGGCGTGAGTGAAGATTGTAACGGCAATAATCGACCGGACGAATGTGAGATTGATGAGAATAGCACGGCGTCGGGTGGGCCGTTCTACTGCGTGAGCGGGTGCGATCCAGACTGTAATGATAATGGTGTTCCCGATGCGTGTGACATAGCTGCTGGCTTTGAAGACGATTGTAACGGTGACGGGGTGCCGGATGGTTGCCAATTAGCGAGTAGCGACTGTGATGCCGATGGCTTGCTCGATAGCTGTCAATTGGCGGATGACGATTGTAATCAGAATGGTATTCTCGATCGTTGCGAAGCGCCGTATGTGGTGGATGCCGGCGACGATCTGACGATTTGCGTTGGGCGCACGTCGCCCGTACTGGGTGGATCGGTGGTCGTAAGCGGTTCGACGCCGGGCTATACGTATCTCTGGCAGATTGTCGGTGGCCCGGCCAATGGCGGCAGTCTGTTGAATCCGATGGCCGAACGGGCGCAGTTCAGCGCTTCTCAGACAGGTGTCTATTTGATTCGCTTGCGTGTGATGGACGCCGTGGATTGTGAAGCGACGGACGATGTGCAGATAACCGTGTACGACATGAACGTTGATGCGGGCGTGGATCAAACCGTATGCGCGGACTCGGCGATGATTGCACTGAATCCAAGCGTGATGGGCGGCGTCGATCCGTTGACGTATGAATGGTCGATCGAGGCGGGTAGCCCGTCGGTGGATGCGGCGCAGTTCACCAACGGCGGCGCATCGGCGTTTGCACCGACGTTTGAGCCGAACCAGCCCGGCGTTTACACGCTAAAGCTCACGGTGACCGATGCGAACGCGATCAACTGTTTGGTGACGGATACCGTCGTGATTCATGCGGTGCGCATGGAAGTGGCAGTATCGCAGGACGTGGTGATGTGTTTGGGGTCGGCGTCGCCGACATTAGCGGCCACAGTGACGTCATCCGGCACGCCGCCGTTTAATTATGAATGGTCGATCGATGCGAGCAGTCCCGATGGCGATTTGAATCAGTTTGCAACGGGTACGCGCTTTTCGCCGGTGACAACGTTTACGCCCAACGAACCGGGCATATACACGTTGACGGCACGCGTGACGGATAGCAGCGAACCGCCATGCGAAGTGACGAAATCACTCACATTGACAGCGCGAACGTTAAGCGTCGACGTCGGTGGTGATCGCACCACTTGTGTGAGCGGCGCGGATTTACCCATAACGGCCAGCGTGACGGGCGGCACGCCGCCGTTGTCGTATCTCTGGCGGATCGAACCGGGCAGCGCGAGTATCGACAACAGTCAATTTGTGGTGCAAACCGGCTTGAGCCCCGATTGGGCGTTTCGACCGCAGGCGACGGGGGCTTATACGTTGCGTTTGACGGTCACCGATAGTTCCGATCCGCCGTGCGTGGCTTCGGATGCGTTGGTCGTGCGGGCCGATGCGCTCAATGTCGATGCGGGGGTCGATCGGGTGGTGCCGGCGTTTACAGCGAGCGATGCGCTCGGCGCGTTTCCGCTGGTGGTGGGGGCATCGGGTGCGCTTAGCTACGAGTGGCGCGTGATTGCGGGGCCGTCCACGGATGAAAATCAGTTTAGCGATAAGTCGGCGGCGCGACCTACGTTTACGCCGGCGGCGGTGGGCGAATTTGCGTTAGAGGTGCGCGTGCTGTCGGGCGATGATTGCGGCGGTACGGATATTGTTGTGGTGAAGGCAATTAGCGATGCGCTCAGTACCGTGATTAATGGCGACGGTCGCGCGTTTATGACATTGCAATTGGACGACGCCGATGCAAGGGCCGATGTGCGTTTTGCAGGTACGGAGGCGGGGCGTAATGTTTCGGCGCAGTTGTTGAACATCACGCCGACGGCGGGTTGGTTGAGTCGCAGCGTAATCGTGACGGCGTCGCCGTCTAGTTCGGGAACGGTGCTAACGATCGCGTTGTATATGAGCCCAGCGGAATGGGATGCGTTGGATAAGACCGCGATCAGAATGTTACGTCGCGACAGCGCCGAAGCGCAATGGGAAGAGGCTGCTGACGAAACAGTGGAGAACGGTTTCTACCCGGCGCGGCCCACGCGCGACGACGTAGGCCGGCAGGGGATTGATACCCAGCGGCGCATGGTCTGGGCGATTGTGGATCGCATCGGCGAGTTTTCCGTGGGTGACCCGTTGGTGGTGCCGGTCGATCCCGAAGCGCCATCGGAAACGCCCGACGACGATGGTGAAATAGAGCCAGTTCCATCGGGTATGTGCGGCATGGGTGCGGGGATGAGTTTGCTGGCATTGCCGTTGCTATCCCGCAGGCGAAGAAAAATACAACGTGTAGTTACGTAAAAAATTTTGCAGTACAGTATTTGCCGCTCGCTGGGTCTACTTGCGGCGGTACGGAAATTGGCAAAATCTTGGAACGATTGGTATCACTGTACGGGTAACACCTATGGAACGTGGCTGCGTGGCGATCCACGGGGTTTTCGCGAAAGGCATCATCGGCGTCACGTCGAGGGTGATTACAAAAATCCGCCGCCAAAGGGCGCCTACGAAAGCCTGCATCGATACTCAAAGCATTTGATGAAGGGCAAAGCCGTCAAGCTCAATTACGACATGCGGGATTTTGTATGTCGGGCGTTGGTGTCAAAGCTATTGCGCGATGATATTGAAGTATTGGTGGTGGCGACGGGGGCCCAGCATTTTCATTTGCTGGCGCGCTTCCCGGATCATGAGCCGCGCCATTGGGTGGGGCGTGCAAAGAAACATGCCTCGCATTTGTTAAAGGATCAGAAGAAACATCCGAAGTTATGGGCAGTCAGAAGCCGGGCGGAGCCGATCAAGAATCGCGGGCATCAATTGAATACGTTTCGCTATATTCAGCGGCATGCGGAGGATGGAGCAGCTGTTTGGACGTTTCGCGATGAGTCGCCGGATTTGTATTGAAACAGCGGCAGGATTGATTCGATTTGGCGTACGCGCGTGGAGTGCGTGAACGGAATCGATCGATAATCGATCGCGTGTATTTGTTGCCGGAGCATTTTACATCGCCCGAAAGCCCAGGGGTGGCCACCCCTGGGCTTTCGGGTGCGGGAAGCAGCGGAATGCTTGCCCAGTGTTCCGGGTGCGCGCAGGCAAGCTTGAGCCAGTCGCGTCCGCCTGCTATATAAATATGTATGTTCAAAGTAGCCGCGTTTTATAAATTCACGCCGATAGATGATATCCCGAATAGGCGGGCCGAGGTGCGCGCGGCGGGGGCGGCGTATCCCGAATTGTGCGGCACGATCTTACTTGCGCCGGAGGGCATCAACGGCACGATCGCGGCCGCGCCGGATCATCTCGATGCGATAATCGATTATCTCGATGGGCAGTTCGGCATTCGCGCTAACGGTGTGAAGTATTCCGAGGCGGCGGAAGCGCCCTTTAATCGTTTCAAGGTGCGGCCCAAGAAAGAAATCATCACGATGCGCTGCCCCGAGGCGGACCCCAATCAGCAAGTCGGCCAATATGTCGAGCCGCAGGATTGGAACGCGTTGATCGACGATCCAGATGTTACGGTGATCGACACGCGCAATGATTATGAAACGCGCGTGGGCATCTTCGATGGTGCGGTCGATCCGCAAATGGCCGCGTTTACCGATTTCGCAACGTTCGTACAGTCGCAACTTGATCCGCAGAAGAATAAGAAAATCGCCATGTATTGCACGGGTGGCATTCGGTGCGAAAAGGCCAGCGCTTATATGTTGGCCGCCGGTTTCAAAGAAGTGTATCACTTGAAGGGTGGTATTCTGAAATACCTGGAGGATGTGCCGCCCGAACAATCTAAATGGCAAGGTGATTGTTTTGTCTTCGATAAACGCGTGGCCGTGAGGCAGGGCTTGGCCGAAGGGGATTGGTCGATGTGCTTCGGTTGTCGCGAGCCCTTATCACCCGACGAGCGCGCCCGCGACGACTACGAAGAAGGCGTGTGTTGCTTGCATTGTATAGACTCGTTAACGCCGGAACGGGCTGAAGCATTACGGATGCGGCATCGGCAGATGACGGCGGAAGGGCGCTAAAAGTCGTGGATTAAAACACGACGACGGTAATCCCTTCGTTAAACAGATTGAGATCTTCATCACGCTCGAGTTGTGGGCAAAGTTCGAGCAGTTTTTGGGCGTCCGCTTCATTGACGTGCCATTTTTCACCACCTACGAACGCGGCGATTTTGCCTTCTTTGCGGCGCTTGCGTAACGAGGCGCGCAACGCGTTCTTGAGCGTGCCGCCCGTGCCCGACGAGCCGTAACCGTGCACCAGTTTCATGGCTTTGTAGCCTTTGCGCGGTGCATCGCGCACGGCTGTTAACAATTTGGCCCGCGCTTCATCGACCGTCGGCATGCCGTCTTTGATGATAAAGGTGTAAAGATAGTTACCGTTGGATTTGGGCATCGTTAGGGGGTGTTTTCTGGTTGATTGAGTTTGGATCAGGCTAAGTCTGCGACGTTGTCAAAGTTTATGCTCGGTTGCAAGTTCTATGGCACGCGATCGCAATCCAGCAAGATACCACGCCCAGTCATCGTTGACGAGTCGTGGTATCGAGAGATTGTTGCTGGAAATTGAGGCAGGTGTCCACGGGCTATTTGCCGGTGCCATAGGCGGCCTGCTTTATTCATGCGGGAGTGACGGGTAATACTCCTACCAGCTATATCGCACCGTGTAAGATACGACTGCTTCTTCATCGGCGGGCACGTTCACGGGGAAGTGCACGGTACGTGCGTCGATCTTTTCAAAGTCGGTGCTCTTGCCGGTAATTTCCCAGTTGCTCCAACGGTAAAGTGATTCGCGTATGATCACCTTCTGCGGAACGGTCTTGCGGTTGCGTACCTTGATCATAAAGGTCTCGACGATGGTCTTGCGCGCTGCGTTGTAATCGAAGTTGGTCTGCGTGCGCTCGCCGACAACGTCAAACGACTCACCAAGCTTGATCAGCACGGTTTCGTTGCGCGGCGTATGATCGATGAGATCTTCACCGACGAACTCGAGGGTGTCATCTGCTGTATCGCGCTTATAGACGCGTACCTTGCCCTTCGGCAGCGGTCGGCCCATCTGGTTCGCTTCTTCGTTCTTGAAGCTTAGATACACATCGACCTTGGTGTTTGAGTCGGTACCCAATTCGCGGTTTGACATGGGTGACGAGCCGCGCCAGTAACGGCTTTGCGGATTACCGTAGTACACAAGCGATTTTTCGACTTTCACATCGCGGGCGGTGGGAAAAAGCGTGATCTGTTGCGTGGTGTTGGCGAGGATGTCGGTACGGCGCGGCAGTGTATACAAGTGATATTCGAAAAACGATTTTTCTTCGAAGCCCTCTGCCATTGCGTCCATGCTCAATTGCGCCCGAGCGCGCCATTTGTTTACTTGCGGCTGGGGTTTAACGCGTTGCACATCACCGGCGATGAGTTTGAGCTTGGCGTCGTGATAGGCCATGCCGGAGAGATTCATGAGCGTGACCCAAGCACCGATGTCGGCCATGGTTTCGTCTTCATTGACGATCAGGTTGTAGTCGGAGCGCCATGTCAGGCCTTCAGTCTGGTACGTCGTGCGGATTTGATGGTCGCCGGCTTTATCGGTGTTAATTTTCCAAACGAGCGTGGGCCGCGTGATGAGACCGGCAGGAATTTCGCCGAGTTGAATCGAACTGCCATAACCATTCACGATGCGCAGGCCTTCGGCGGTGTTGATGACGAGGCTGTTGCCGGATGCCGACATGAGGGTGCCCGTGATGTATTCGGATGATTCGCCCGACGGAACGTAAACGCCAATATCGCTGTCGATGTATTTCTCCAGCAGCTTCTCTTGGCTGACGAGGTCGAAGCGAAAGTTCTGTTCGAGCACCGATGTGCCGGTTGGGTGGGTGAGATCCGCAAAGCTCACGGTCGTGGGATCGATGAACTGGGCCACATCTTCAAAGGCCAGTTCATTAAGGCCTGCCTGCAGTTGCACGGTACGCACATCTTTGACGACACCGAAGCCGGGCACTTGCGAGACGTAGTTGGCGATCTGTCCGCTGCGTTCGCGCGCGATGAATTGCTGCGGGTCGAAGCCGGCGGGGTCGGCCGATGAATAGATGGTGATCGACGGTCCGGGGTTGGTGGTGTTGTCATTGGCGAGAACTCGTTGGCTGCCGGAGACCGTCAGGATGGCAATGAGTAAAGCAACAATGCCAGGTTTTGTTGTGATGCGTGTCGTCATGTCGGGCTCCTTTAGGGCGTGGTTAAGTTCGATGGTGGGCGTGGTCACCTTATAACGAGTGAGCGTCGTGCCGGGTTCCAAATCGGCTGCCAAAATCGGTTGCACAGGGGTAATGTTACAGACCGTTACGATCTGCTGAAAACGGCGGTCGCGCGATTTCTCCCATGCAAGCTGTGGGTGCCTTGGGACCGAAAAGATCGCGGACGGCGTCGCATGTTGCCTTGACCGATGGCCGATGAAACCATGAGATACGTGCTGGTTAAGCCGTTTTTGCAGGAGTTTATCGATGATTGTCATTATGCGACCGGGGTGCAGCAAGGGCGATGTGCAGCACGTGGTGAAGCTGATTCAGGAGTTGGGCCTGAAGGATCACGTGATTGAGGGCACCGATCGTACGGTGGTGGCGGCGATCGGCGATAAGCGGCATCTCGATATGGGCGCGATTGAAAACGCGCCCATGGTGGACCGGATGGTGCCGATCCTCGCGCCTTATAAGGTCGCCAGTCGAGAAGTCAGCCCCGAACCCTCCGTGATACCGTTGGGCCAAGGTGCGATGGTCGGCGACAAGAAAATTGCTGTGATTGCGGGCCCCTGCAGCGTGGAAAGCGAGAAGCAGGTCATTGAGGTTGCCCAAAAGGTTAAGGCCGCTGGTGCCACGGCTTTGCGTGGTGGGGCCTTCAAACCGCGGACAAATCCGTACGACTTTCAGGGTCTGGGTGAAGAAGGCTTGAAGTTGCTGGCCAAGGCGCGCGACGAGACGGGTTTGGCAGTCGTGACCGAACTGATGAGCATCGAGCAAGTCGGTTTGGTTGCCGAGTATGCAGATGTGCTCCAAATCGGGACGCGCAACATGCACAATTTCAATCTGCTGATGGCGGCGGGCAAGACGAAGCGGACCGTGCTGCTTAAGCGTGGTTGGAGCGCGACGCTCTCGGAGTTTCTGCTGGCGGCCGAGTACATCATTAATGAAGGCAACAAGAATGTGGTGTTGTGTGAGCGGGGTATTCGCACGCACGAGTCGTATGTGCGAAATACGCTGCCGCTGGCGATTATTCCGGCCATCAAGCGCGAATCGCACTTGCCGATCGTGATTGATCCGTCGCAGGGCACGGGTCATTCGTACATGGTGCCGGCGATGTCGCGGGCGGCGATCGCGGCCGGGGCCGACGGCTTGATCATTGAGGTACATCCGGATCCACAGCACGCGCTGACTGACGGCGGGCAGTCGATTACTCCGGAACAGTTTTCGGACCTTATGGATTCATTGCGGCAGATTGCCCCGGCGGTTGACCGCTCAGTTTGAGATGTCGGATCGGGAATATGTTGCGATATTGGGGTGAAATCGGCGGATGAGTCGTCGGCCCCAGACGCTGATTGAGGCAGTGTGCCGTGGTGATGGATTCATAAGTCTATATTTATAATTAGTTTATGTGGGTGGGTGTGGCGTACAATTCGACATCCGTTGTCCTGCATTCTTGGCTTGTGGGCGCGTATAATCGTAAGATCAACGGCTTTATTGTCGCCTATTTCCATTGTGGAATTCGGTGACAACGGTCGCCATCGCCTACCTTATTCGATTCGAGCGTAGCGGCGGATATCGCCGTGCGATTCGAGCTTCGGTCTGGTTGCCAACCCGGTCGGTTCAGCCGCCTACTTGTTTTGCTTAATGATGATGAGTGCGCGTGCAAATCAATCCCGCGATCGTCAAAAGTCAGTCGGTATTGCGATGGCTAGCCAGCGGTGTACTGCCTTTACGCTGATCGAACTGTTGGTGGTACTGGCTGTGATCGCTCTAATAATCAGCATTCTTCTGCCTGCGCTTTCTTCGGCTCAAGCTCATGGGCGTAACGTGAAATGTCTTTCGAATCTCCGAACCGTATTACAGACGGCCGAGGAATATTCGGCGATGGACCCGATGGGCGTGTTCGCGCCGGTGCATCGCAAAGGCCGATATTTTCGGGGTTCGGGATTTTTTGAATATGGCGGCGGTCCGGGCAATGCCCGGTACACCGGCTGGAATGAATTCTTCGATCCCAATACACGACCCTTCAATAAGATCATGTATGGGATTACGGATATCAGCATGCATAGCATAAAGCCGGGTAATTTCGATTTTTTTAAGGAATATCAGTGTCCGGGTGACGAATACGGTTTTCAGCAGGTGCCCGGCAGCGGTAGCATGGGGATTCCGGATGCGACTGAGACGTCTTATTTCACCGAATATGGCGTGGCTTTCCGTACCAACAATTTAAGCTACACCAACGGCGTGATTGCGGGCGTTTACGGTCGTCCTAAAACGCGCGTGCCGAGTGCCGCGGATACGGTGGCATGGATGGAAGCCAGGGCGCAGCAAACGCTGCGCAATAACGATGCAATAATGCCGGGTGCCATTAATCTGACGTTGACTGGCTATCATCGCCGGCTGGGTTTTTTCAATCTGGGCTACGCTGATGGACATGCGGATTTTGTCAACATGGCCCCAAAGACGTTTCATCATCCGTCGAACACGTTTGAGAGATCGTATTACGTTCGAGGTTCGTGGGGCAGAATGGATTGTCAGCCGGATGTGTTCTATCAAGACGACGAGATTTGAGTGCGAAAGCGTTTTAAACGCTGCATTTGTTGACGTCTGTTGAGGGAGCCTGAGATTGCGTTCGTCGAATCGACAAAAAACGCTCGCTTACATAACGACGGTGCTGTTGGCTACCGCCGCAGTTATCTGGATGGTGCGTGACGTCAGGGAAGACGACCCGATAATCGCTGCAACGATGTTGAAGTATGAATGCATGGGTTGTGATCATTCATTTGAGATGGTGATGTGGCGCGAGATCGAAATGAAACGTAATCGTGGGGGCGTGGTGTGCCCTAAATGCCAGAAGGTTCAAGATCCGGACAAAGCACGAGTTTTTGCCGGAATTTTTGAGAGTAGCACTGCCCGGTCGAAAGACAGCGAGCGACCTGAGATTCAATCGAGCCTTATTTTGCGTGAGTAGGCGCAGGCTCGGTAAGACAGTGAGCCGTTTAGCCGACTGACTGACGTGACTGCTCAATTGCAGCAGATTTCGGTTTTGGCGGTTCTGGAAAAGACATATCGATGTTGATCATCATTTTGTTGTCGTGCATGACGATGATTAGATAGCGGAGGTTAATCATGACCCGAAAAAATCGAATGACAGCATTCACATTGATCGAATTACTCGTGGTGATCTCAATCATCGCGCTGTTGATCAGTATTCTATTACCGGCGCTTGCGTCAGCGCGAAATCAAGGCCAGAAAGCTAAGTGTCTGTCTAGTATGCGGTCGATTGCGCAGGCGGGTGTCGCATACTCGACGGATGACCCCCGGGGTGTCTTAGGGCCAATCCATCCTGCTAGTGTGACGATTCCTGTTATCGGAGAAGGGTATTTCGAGTACGGTGGAGGACCGGGCACAAGGGACGAAACCGGCTATGGAACGCCTACGAATCCTGACATTTGGACGCCGCTATCGAGACCGTTTAATAGCCTAATTTACGGCGTAAATGGTATTCCCTCAGGTGTTGAGCCCGGAGATCGCGGGTTTTTCAAGGAATTCCAATGTGCCGGTCAGGAGTTTGGATATCAGGATCCGGTTCCGTCACCTGCGAATGACCCTGAAGGCGATGGCACTGCATTAGAAACACCCTACTTCGAGGCATACGGTGTGTCATTTCGAATGAACAACCTCGCCATTCGATTTTCTGGCGTTAGCCCGCCTGACCGTCAGTTCGGAATTTATGGTCGCCCGATCAGTCGTATCCCTGACACTGGTGCCACCATCGGTTGGTTTGAAGCTCGTGTGATCCAGACTTGGTCCACAAATGGAATCCTACCGTTTCCGCAGACTTCACCCCCAATTAGCTTGACGGGCTATCACGGAAAGCTCGCCTTCTTCAATAACGTTTATGCCGATGGGCACGCGGAATTCGTCAACATGGGCCCGACCGCTTACTATGAATCACCTCCGACGAACGGCCAGTCGTTCTTTATGCGGGGTAGCTTTGGTCGATTCGACTGTAGTCCGGATGCATTTTACGACGACAATCCGAATGGATAATGATCGGCCTTTATTTTACGGGCACTAGAGTTTGCAGTACTCGCTTTATTGCGGCCCACTTGTCAGGCGAAATGGAGAATGCTTATGGACAATAAAAACGCCAAGTACATTGTTATTGCGTCTGTCCTGTTGCTGTTAAGCGCCTATTTTGCTTTTTTTAGCGGTGGAGATGTAGTTGATGAAACTCTGACGAATGCCACAACGCAGTACAACTGTCCTCATTGTCAGCATTTATTTGATATGACGATGGCGTCGGCTTCCGAAGCGATCAGGGCGGGTGGAATCACCTGCCCCAGCTGTGGAAAGAAGATTAATGACACGGCGACGGCATCGGTCGAGAATCGAAAGCTTCGACAAGAGCGAGAGGAGAATTTTACTTCTGACGAACCAGCCCCACCACGCCCGAGAGGCGGACTAAATATCAAGGGACGGTAGTGAATTAATCAAAGAGAATCTCGGCCATGTGTTTAAAGGCTTCTGATAGGAGTTTGGAAGTTGCCGTCGGATTGCCTACGTTGTAGAAGAAACCCGGCGCGTTACTAGAAGCTATTCCAAAATCAATTTCTGGCTGTTCGCGTGCTTGCGATGTTGTGAATTTCTTCAGGAAATGCAACTCTCCCCTCACCCCCCCTGCGAGGCAGGGCGAGTCTTGGGGGCAGCTCATTTTCTTTTTCATTTCCTTGCATCGCATGCACATTTTTTATCGCCCGTTTGAGGCGGTCATGCGTCAAGAAATCAAGATAAGGCACGAAAAGAGTGGGGTCATTTGCCCGAAATTCAGTCAACCGAGATGACTCAGACAAAGGGGGTATGGACCTTGAGGCCCTCGAGAGGCATCGCGGTGGTAGGTGATGGTGGACGGGCCTCGGACCCAATCGGGTCTTATCTCGTGATATTTCACGTTAGAAAGCCCTCCACGCGGCCTATAGTTTTTTAGTCGCCAGCCTCATCAGGAGGCCGCATGTATGAAGGATACCGTCCGATCGTAAATGAGAATCTGACGATGTTTGTCAGTCGCTTCGCAAGTTGCGTTCGGAAGAGTGGGGTCAGTTTAATGATCAGAGTCAGTCGAAAAAGTGCGTTCACGTTGATCGAATTGCTGGTGGTGATCTCCATCATCGCGCTGTTGATCAGTATTCTGTTGCCGGCGCTGTCGTCAGCGCGAAAGCAGGGGCAGCGACTTAAGTGTTTGTCAAACCTTCGTTCGATCTTGCAAACGGCGGACAGCTATTCGAATACCGATCCGCGCGGTGTAATGGTTCCCATTCACCCTGCCGCGATGGGATATATTCAAGAGGGCTACTTTGAGTATGGGGGTGGTCCGGGGAACTTTGTCGTGCAGGGCGGTTCCAGAACCGCCAGTTGGGGCGGTGATTTTGGTCCCGACACACGACCGTTTAATAAATTGATATACGGGCCCGGCGGTATCAACCCCGATATTGAGGACGGCGATACCAGTTACTTCAAAGTCTTTGAGTGCCCGGGTGATGATCTTGGATGGCAGGCTATCCCGGGCTCTACAGCGCCGCCTGACGAGATTGAGACACGTTACGCAACAGTGTACGGAACATCTTACCGAGCAAACAATTTAGTTAATACGTCCGATGGTCGGCAACTCATGTTGGGTGTTTATGGTCGACCGAAAGCGCGCATTCCGGACCCCGGTGCAACCATCGCCTTTCTGGAAGCTAGGGCGTTACAGACGGTAAGCCATAATGGCATCGGTGGGAATCAACCGGCCGTAACGTTGACTGGGTGGCACGGCAAACTTGGTTCCTTTAACCTCGGGTATGCAGACGGCCATGCGGAATTCCCCAACATGGCTCCCGGAACACACCATGAGGAAAGTAGTTCCACGGCGGTTCCGGGCGGATATGTTCGCGGTAGTTGGGGACGCTTTGATTGCCAGCCTGATGCAATTTACGACGAAAATAACCCCAATTTTGGTATCTAGTTCGGTATTGGAAGAAAGTCTTGCTGTCGGTGGTAGGTGAATGGAGCACAAGGTGTAATCAATATGGCAGACGAAAAACGAAAACCAGTCCTCCTCATCGTCGTAATGGTGGTATTGGCAGGTGTGAGTGCTTACGTGTGGCTATCGGGTGAGGGCGATGTCGATTCGTCGCTCGCAGCGGCTCAATTCACCTTTGTCTGCCCCGATTGCAACAAAGAGTTCACGGTTACCGGGGAGCAATACCGGGACCAGTTCGCGCGAGGCGGTGGTCTAGTGTGCCCGGCGTGCGATAACAAGGTAGAGGATACGAAAGCGGCAGCGAAAGATTTAGGATCGTACACGCCGACGCCAGAGCAAGAAGAGCAAGGCCGTGCGGTAAAATTCAAGAAACGCGGTTGATGGCGCTCTTTTTTGTGGATTCCTGAATCTCGGTGCCAGCGTTACAGGATTCGATCCTGCAAGAATTCCAAGAGCAAACGGACTGCGGCTTTATGAAGTCATCATTACCGATACAAGTCTATAAACTTTTCGCTTAGCCGGATTGATTTAGCGTTACGTTTACGTCGGCGACGGCGATTAATGAGGGTTGCGTCTCAGCATTGTCTTTGCCATACGTCCAGCCCCAAGCTCATGTCGATAGCTGCCTCTAACTTCGGCTAGATCTGTGTCGCCGACCGGGGTTGGTCTCTCGGCAGTATCCCAATTAACATAACACCTTCTGCAGTCTTTGTACGCTCGTATCAGCGCAGCGTTCGTGTCTTCGTTTTGGAGGGTATCGATGAGCCAGTCTTTCTTCGCCGATCATCAAAAAACTCTGGATGCCGCGCGCCAAGCGATCCGCGAACGCGGGTATTGGAGTGCGTATCCCGAAATCCCGAGCGGCAAAATCTACGGTGAGACGGCCAAGGACGATGGGCTGAAGGCGTTTCAGGCGCGGTTGAATAAGTCGTTCGAGCTCGATCAACCAGGCAAGGTTGGTGAAGTCGGCGGCGAGCGTTCGCCGTTCGGTCCGGCGATCGACGTTAAGTATCCCAAAGTTGATATTGATGAGTTGTTGCGGGCGGCGCAGGCCGCGTCTGGTTCTTGGGCAAAGGCGGCTATCGATGATCGGGTCGGCGTGTGTCTTGAGATTCTGCATCGATTGAATAAGCGCAGCTTCGAGTTGGCCAACGCCGTGATGCATACGACGGGCCAGGGGTTCATGATGGCGTTTCAGGCGGGTGGGCCGCACGCGCAAGATCGCGGACTGGAAGCAGTGGCCTATGCCTACGACGAGATGACGCGCACGCCGGCCAAGACGGTCTGGAAGAAGCAGGTCGGCAAAGAGGAATTTGTTACGCTGGAGAAGCGCTATCGCATCGTGCCGCGTGGTGTGGCGCTGACGATTGGGTGTTCAACGTTTCCGACGTGGAACGGTTACCCCGGCATCTTCGCGAGTTTGGCAACGGGTAACGCCGTGGTAGTAAAGCCGCATCCGGGCGCGATTTTGCCGTTGGCGATTACCGTTGAGATCGGTCGGGCGGTGCTAAGCGAAGCCGGGTTTGATCCGAATGTGCTAACATTGGCGGCGGATAGCCATGACGCGCCGATCACCAAAGACTTGGCGATTCGACCGGAGATCAAGATCATCGACTACACCGGCGGCGGTGAGTTCGGTAGTTGGGTCGAAAAGAACGCGACGCAGGCAGTGGTATTCACGGAAAAGGCGGGCGTGAATTCGATCGTTATCGATAGCTGCGACGACTTGAAAGCCGTCACGGGCAACTTGGCCTTTTCGCTCAGCCTGTATTCGGGGCAGATGTGCACGACGCCGCAGAACATCTTCATTCCGAAAGACGGCATCACTGTCGGCGGTGAGAAAAAGAGTTTCGACGAGGTGGCGGGTGCGATCGTGGGGGCGGTCAATTGGTTCCTTGGCGAGCCGCGGCGCGCCTCGGAAGTGTTGGGCGCGATTCAGAATGAGAATACGCTCAAGCGCGTGGAAGCGGCGGCGCGCGAAGGGGACGTATTGCGCCCGGCCGGCCACGAGGCGAATGAGGCCTTCCCTGAGGCGCGCGTGTGCAGCCCGCTGATGATGAAAATTGACGCGGGGCAGACCGAGCTGTTTATGCGCGAGATGTTTGGCCCGATCGTGTATTTGATCGCGACGGAGAATACCGAGCAGAGCATTCGGCTGGCGGCGCAAGGGGCAGCGCAATGCGGCGCGATCACGGCGGCGGTCTATTCGACGGATGATAAGGTGTTGGACGCCGCGGACGAACAGATTGCGGGTGCGGGTGCTGCGTTATCGTGCAATCTCACGGGCCAAATCTTCGTCAACCAAGCGGCGGCGTATAGTGATTTTCATGTGAGCGGCGCGAACCCGGCGGGGAATGCAACATTGTGCGACGCGGCGTTTGTGACGAATCGGTTCCGGTTTGTGCAGACGCGCGTGCCAGTGGCTGGTTAGGCCTGATTTCATTTTCTGGACGCGCTTAGCTATCCAGACATTCTCGCCTGAATCGAGATTTGGATACTTGCGCGCAATGCGAAGCACGAGTTAGAGGCGTCCAACGAGTGCGCCAGCGCTCCCGAGGGTTGTGGTTGCTCTTTGTGGTCAATGATAAATGAGAAAAATGGGCCAATTTACATGAGGAAAGACGATGGTCTTGTGGAAGGATGAACTGCGGGCGTTCGCAAAGGCGAGGAACCTCGAGGTTTATGAATCCGATCTTGGGCTGGGTATCGAGTTTCAGGATGGTTGCGATGCGTTTTGGGTGTTGCCGGGCGAGGTGATGTCGACGGTCGATTGCACGAAGTACAATTTGCTGGATGCAAAAAAATTAGTCGAAATTTATGAAAACACCAATCGTATGCGTGACGAAACTCAGAGAATCATCCGGCATTATTTGGCCGAACACGGATTCATCGGGATTCTGCGTCGAACGGGACAGTGGGGATGGCAGCGAAGTGACTCCTATTATGAACTGGATGTTGGTGCCCAACTTACAAATGCAATTCGACGAAATTTGAGTTTGGAGGAGATATTTCAGAAGTTCTATTGTATAGACGGCTTGGAGCCTTCTCCGCAGCGAGTAGCGGAGTACTTACGCGCCTCCACGTCACCGGTGAAGGAGGTTTTGGTTTCGTCAGAACGAGAATGGGCGGAACTAAATATTGAGGATGACCATGAGTCGTCCATTATGTCCGTCGTTGATAACCTGGTGAAGTTCAGTGCTTTAAATGACTTCAAACGACTCGATGATATGGACCTCACCGACCATTCGGTCGTAGACAATGGTCACATTGCCGATGCTCTGCGTGCTGTTGGACGGCGCCTACCAAAGGTTGCAGCGATTCAAGATGGGCGCTCAGCAGGCGTTATCAAACTTGAGTTTGATGACGAGCTAGATAGTTTCGCGATCGATACTAGCGCTCTGCGGTCTAGGAAACTTGTTGTTGAACGCGATACAAACGCGATCGCTGATGAGATTGTGAGTGAATACAAGCGCTTAAATGGTAGTCGCAAGGCGATCTTGTCGGCAATTTGGGACGCCGCAGCTGAGTTGGGGTGGAGTCGGGAGACTAGATGGGGAGAATATGGAGCATCCGACCAAACGATCGTACGGCTTTGCAGAGAGACAGAAGAGATATCATTTAAGGCTGGCACTCAATTGACGCAGGTGGCGGGTGAGAGTAGCTCAGCAGATGCGATAGCCGATCTCTTTGACGAGAGGTGTCCGTTTGTCATTCGATGCATTGAGAATTTCAATAAGGGTGCAAAATTCTCGGGGCGACTACCAGAAAAGCACCTGCCAGCGAAAATCGTTAGAGGTGAATTACACGCGATTGAGTTAGTCGAGTCGTCGGCGAAACGTATCGCGGCGATGGATACATTCGCCGACGAGAAACTGGCTGAATTTTTTTTAGAGGAAGACGTCTTTCGCGATTACGAAGTGCCGAGCTTACTCAAAGTTTCGCATGGAGATCTGCGCCAGATGAGCGAATGGGTCGCGGCGGCATACGGTAATATCGAGGCCACTCCTTCAGGTGAGCACATCGATGCAAATGCGTTGCGGATATTGATCGATGCGGGAGAGCCGAATCTTGATCGGCTTCTTTCTCGGTATTTCCAGAAGATGCGGGCTGATATTTATTACGCAGATGGGCAACCATTCGTTAGTACAATCTATTTGTCGGAAGCTGATTGTTCCTTGGTTTGGGAGCACCGACACGCCCATCCTGAGCTTGCTTCAGCTTTATTCTCGGATTCATGTTTTGATCGTGTAGTGATACGAGCACGCTTAGGCGATCCTGTAGCGAGCCGGTTAATTCGTCATAAGCAGATTGATATTCAATCAGTGATCGAAGAGAGTCTCTGGGCGGAGCTAAATCATATCGATCTCTTGGATGAGCAGCAGCGAGAAATCGTCAAACAACATATTTTGCACTGGGCTGCTACCACTGACTATGTATCACCGCCGGATGACCAGGCTCTCGAAATTGCATACTCCTTAAATCTACCGGAAGTTTGCGTCGCACTCGAATCGAATCCTCATCTATTAACCGGATTGCTCACAAATCGTACTCAGATGGAACCTGCAGATGTGCCGGGTGTACTTGTCAGCAGTGTGTTCCTGACGGTTTGGTCGCGCCTTAACCCAGGCGAGTTTCTGATGCGATTGTTGTTGACTGCGCGGGAAATGAATCTCGTAGACGTCGCTTCAGAGGCCTTCAAGCAAAGGATAAGCAAGAATCCAAATTCTTCTGAATCCCTACCAGAACTCTTACAGATGTATAGGAGGATGAATAGAGTGCTTGCGTTCCATGTGGCCTTTGCTTGGAAGTGCTGCCAACGACAGCTAGCCGATGTCGAGGTGGATCGTTAGCCGATAATTTGGTGTCGCTTTAACAAAGACGGATTTTGCAAATCGTAGTTCAAACCCGAGGAATCGTAAGTGCAGACATTTTTCTCGATCTTTGTGTCGATGGTGACTTCGCTTGGTTTTCAATCAGACGCCAAAGAGGTCATCACCAAATCGACGGTGCCTCAGCGCACGACCATCAAACATCAGGCGTATAAAACCGAGCGCGACATTCTCTATTACGATGACGACGACCTGACCGACTATCAGCGCGAGCGTTGCAAGCTCGATGTGTACCATCCCGTCGATCAGAAAGGCTTTGCCACGGTCGTTTGGTTACACGCGGGCGGGTTGAAGCGCGGTAAGCGTTATGTGCCGGGCGAGTTGCGGAACAAGGGTTTGGCCGTGGTGGCGGTCGATTATCGCCTGAGTCCGCAGGTGACGGCGCCGGCCTATATCGAAGACGCGGCGGCAGCGTTGGCGTGGACGATCGAGAATATCGAACAATACGGCGGCGCGCCGGATAAGGTGATCGTGGCGGGAGCGTCGGCCGGTGGCTATTTATCGTTAATGGTGGGTTTGGATAAGCGCTGGTTGGCAAAGCACGAGATCGACGCGAATCGCTTGGCGGGGATCGCCGCGTTGGGCGGGCAAACGATCGTGCATGTGGCAGTGCGGGAAGAGCGCGGCATCAAGCGCACACGGGCGGTTGTCGATGATTTGGCACCGATGCACCACGCGCGCGGTGACGCGCCGCCGGTTCTTTTGGTGACGGGTGATCGCGAGTTGGAGCTGCTGGGCCGCTACGAAGAAAACGCGCTGATGTGGCGGTTGATGAAGCTGGAAGGGCACAAAGATACGACCCTGCACGAACTAGAAGGGTTCGACCATGCGGGGTTGGAGAAACCGGCGCATGGGTTGCTGCTGCGGTTTGTGGAAAGATCAACCGAATTGACTGGTTCGGAAGGTAACGGCAACCCAACGAAGTGACCGGCCGCTGGCGGGCTCAGAATGCCTGTGCGCTTCGCATCTCTGACTTAAGCTAACGTCTCCGTCCACAACTTATTGAGTGCCTCGATTTCAAATATGAGTCCACATTCGTTGCACCGCCCTTGGTCGGAGTCATTTTGGATCGCATGCAGGCATGATGGGCAGGGTACGAATCCTGCGTCAAAAACCGGCCTCAACTGATTTTTTAGGCTTCTTCTTCCGCGTCTTATGAGTATTGCGGAAATAAATCCAAGTGCGACGGCAATTGGGGCTGGAAGTAGGACCGTCGCAAGTAATGAGTTTATACCTGCGGACACGAATATCATCACCGCAAGCAGAGTGGCTACACCACCACATAAAATATAGTCAGCCTTTAGCGCGCGAAATTCTGTGGCAACATAGAGTTGACGATAGAGTTTATCCGAGTGATGACGTGGCTGCCTTTCACCTATTGCTAGCTTTGCTCGCGCTTTGCGAGCATTGCTCATGATTTCGATTCGTGCGATAGTTAGAAACAGCGATATCCCAGCAAGGAGCGTCGTGGCAATTACGATTGGTGAAAACTGCATTCCCTTACTTAGCGAGTATTGTTGGCGGGTGGCGTTTCCCCGCCTTGCCTATGACGGTAAATCCAGAGGCTTGCATTCCTAGAACTCCGACTCTTCGCGTTCCAGGCCTTGCTCGGCACGCTTATCGATCGGCTCGACTACCAGCTTGGCTTTCAGCGTGTCCGTTTCCACAAACGCCGAGATGATGTCGACGATTTCGGCATAGTCCACGCCGAAGGCGGTGACGCCGTCGTCGCGCTTGATCGGCGTGTCGGCCAGGTAGCGTACCAGGCGCACCAAGTTGAGTGGTGCTTTCAGCGGTGGCGAATTGGCCATGGTGCGCTTGTTGGTGTAGACCAGCGTTAGGTCTTTGGCGCGCGGTGAGGCCGATAGTTGCACCTGCAAGATGCGGCCATCATTGCGTTTGCCGGGGAAGATGGCCGGTGGTCGCACAATCATGTTTTTCCCGAAGATGGCCAGGCGCGGCATGTCGGTCTGTTGGGCATAGACGAGATATTTGCCGCGGCAGTCGACGACATCCATGATCATGTTGTCTTTATTTAAGACGTATGTCTTTATGGCCGGATGGCGACGCTTGCGTAGTGCCTTATAAGCAGCAATGCGGACGTCGGTGTCTTCATTGGTCAGGAGCCGTTCGAGATGTTCACCGGCTACGAATTGATCGGTGGCTTCTCCTAGTTCGAGAATGGCTTCGTCGCGATAGTCGCTCTTGGCGTCGTGGGCATGCTCGGCGACGCCGATGGCGCCTTCGCGCTCTCCGAGCCGCAGCAGCGTGCGGCTGGCGTAGAAGTGCGTGGTCTTCGAGGGGCTATCAAGCAGCGGCGTGATTTTTTCGATTACAGGCTTGCCGATGGCTTCTAAGGCGAGAGCGGTGGCGTTGGGGTTACCATCGCGTTCTTCAAGAGAGACGATCAGCTTGTCGGCTTTGTCATCGAGAATCGACCGGTTGGTGGTCATTGGTGTGGCGATGATCAGTTCGAGCAGGCGGCGCGTGTCGAGGCGTTGGGTACGACCGCGGAAATCGGGAATCAGCAGTTCGATAAAGCCGGCGCTTTCGGCGTCAGCGATTTTTTTTCTGCCGCCGTAGCGACTGTTGATGGTGCGTTCGATTTGGCGCGCGATGCTGTGGCGCGGGTCGTTTAACACGAGTCGAATCTTGCGGGGCTCGTCGACGATACCGCCGCCGAGGACATAGCCGCTGCGCAGATCGACGTTGTCGGTAGGTCGACCGTTGCGGGTGAAGGGCGGCACGTAGATACCGCCAGCAGCGCGGGCGAGGGTTTTGCCGCCGATGATGCCACTGGGCGTGGCGGCGTAGATTTTGAGATCGGCAAGAAAGAGTCGGCCGCCGACGAGCGATTCGGTTTCGCTACCGAGGGCGCGCACGCGCACATCGAAGCGATCACCTTTGCGAGCGCCGGCAGGTATGAAGCCGTCGATCTCAACCATGGCGGTGTCGTAGCTATCGAGCAGGTCGACGGCGCTGATGTTGTTACCGCCGATTTCGGCGCGACGGCGAATTTCTTTGGTGAGATAGCCGCGGACGACTTCGGGGCCGTCGCTACCGCCGGAGTCGACGAGGTCGACGACAAGGCCGAAGCCCCGTACCTGATTGAGCGCGACGCCTTGCACGGAGACGAGTTCGCCGATGCTGTTGCGCATGGCGACGTCGTCGGAGGCAAGTTCGGGGTCGGAGCCGGGCTGTTTGCCGGCATTGCCCATGCCGAAGAGTTCTTCCCATTCGGCCTGGGTGCAGCCGGTGGAGAGGATGAAACTGAATACGATAAGGAAGAGGTATGTCGGTGTTCGTCCCATGAGACTGGTCGACTCCGTGGTAGTTGGTCAGTTCCCCAACCTTGGAAGGGTTAGAGCACCTGGGCTTTTCGAGTCCCCCATCCTTGGAAAGGATGGGGCACCCAATTCTGGTACCCCGGCCCCTTTGGGGCTGGGGGACAAGCGAGCGATCGCGGCGATGACGGCTATTGTGACGTGGCGGCTCAAATCGAAAAGTCGTGAGCCGGGCCTTCGTCTTTTTTCTTCTTCGGCGGGCGTACCTTTAATTCTGGCGGATTATTCATCACGGTGCAGCCGGCGGGCACGCTCGACGTGACAAACGTCGAACCACCGACGGTCGATCCTTCGCCGATGACGGTATCGCCGCCGAGCACGGTGGCGTTGGCATAAATCGTGACGTTATCTTGGAGTGTGGGGTGGCGCTTATAGCCGCGCACCATCTTGCCACGCTCGTCTTTAAGGAAGCTCAGTGCACCGAGCGTTACGCTTTGGTAGATCTTCACGTTTTCGCCGATATCGGTTGTTTCGCCAATGACGACGCCGGTGCCGTGGTCGATGAAGAAGCGTTTGCCAATGCGGGCGCCGGGATGCAGGTCGATACCGGTTTCACGATGCGACCATTCCGACATGGCGCGCGGGATGAGCGGGATGTCTTTTTGGTAGAGCTCGTGTGCATAGCGATGGACGGTAATCGCGAGCAGGCCGGGATAGGTGAAGATGATTTCGTCGGTATTTTCGGCAGCCGGGTCGCCTTCGAAGGCGGCGTCGACGTCGAGCGCGAGCATGTCGCGGACTGCCGGAATTTTCATCATGAATTCGTCGGTAAGGGCAGTGGCTTTTTCGTGGAACGGCTCGGCCTGATTGGACGGGCCGGTGGGGTCGTAGTTACCGCTGACTTCGTTGTAGTGACAGAGCGAGAGGAAGATCTGCAGGTAAAGCTTCTTCGCGAGTCGGGGTAACAACTCGCCCACGTGAAAGCGCACATTTTCAAAGGACAAATTTTGCCGCCCGAAATAGCCGGGGTACGAAATTTCGAAGAGCAGTTCGATGATGCTCTCGATTTCGCGGTTGGTCGGCAGGTAGCCGCGACCGATGTGGCGCGTGGTGGCGGTTGTCTCGTAGCTAGCCACGATGCGCTCGACCAGGCCGGACAGCCGACTGTCGATGTCGTATTCTCCGATCATGGTCTGGGTGGCTCCTGTGACAGGCTGGGCGAGACGGTCGAGGCGATTTCGTGGGCGTAGAGTGCTTATCGTCGATTCGATTATATGGCGTGCGATGTGCCTGGGCCAACGCCGATAAGTTTCGCAACCACCGAGTGTTGCCGTCGTTTGCGTCAGGGGCGGGCTGGCATTAGTTTTTAGCTGGTGCGCAGCCGTTTATCGAGGCACCAAAATGAGAACTGGACATCGATGCATTTTGAGCGATTAGGACATACCGGCGTTATAGGCCTGCAATGGGGCGACGAAGGCAAGGGCAAAATTGTCGACTTGCTGACCGAGCACTTCGATGTAGTGGTGCGCTGTGCGGGCGGGGCCAATGCGGGGCATACCGTGCGGCATGGCGATCAGTCGTATGCGCTGCACTTACTGCCGAGCGGGATATTGCGGCCCGGCGTGATGAACATCCTCGGCCCCGGCGTGGTGGTGGATTTGAAGGTGTTGGTTGGTGAGATTCGCGGCTTGCGCGAGCGCGGGATCGAGATCGGGGAGAACCTGAAGATTTCGGATCGGGCGCACTTGGTGATGCCGTGGCATCAGCGACAGGATCGCTTGTCGGAGAGCGGTTCGAGCGATGAGAAAAAGATCGGCACGACGGCCAAGGGGATTGGGCCGTGCTACGCCGACAAGATGCTGCGCACTTGGGCGCTGCGCGTTTGCGACTTGCGTGATGCGGCAGCGTTTCGACGACGCGTGGAAGATATATTCAAGCTAAAGGGCGCGTTGTTTGGCGCGATGTATGGCGACGACCTCAGTGATTGGGGAGGTGCGGAGGCCACCCAGTTTATTGACGAAGCGTTGGCATTTGCCGAAATGCTAGCGCCGCACATCGTCGACACGACGCCGCTGTTGCATCGCTATTTGGCGGATGACGCAAAGGTGTTGTTCGAAGGTGCGCAGGGGTCGATGCTGGATGTCAATCACGGGACGTATCCGTTTGTGACGAGCAGCGCGTGCGTGGCCGGTGGTATGGCTGTCGGCGCGGGCGTGGGGCCGTCGGTGATTGAGAATGTGTTGGGCGTGGTGAAGGCTTACAGCACGCGCGTGGGTGGCGGGCCGTTTCCGACCGAGCAGGATAACGCGGCGGGTGACCGCATTCGCGAAGTGGGTCATGAGTATGGTACGACCACGGGCCGACCGCGACGGTGCGGCTGGTTCGATGCGGCGGCGGTACGGTATGCGATTCAGCTTTCGGGCGTGACGGAAATCGCCGTGATGCACCTCGATACGTTGGGGGCGCTCGACGAGATCAGGGTGTGCACCGGCTATCGGTTGAATGGGGCGGATATTGAAGGCGTGCCCGCGCGGGCTGACGATTTGGCGGCGGTCGAGCCGCAGTATGAAACGCTGCCGAGTTGGGGCACATTATCGGCGGGCATCGAACGGTACGAACAATTGCCCGCTGCCGCTCGTCAGTATGTGGAGCGCTTGGAGGCGTTGTTGGGTGTGCCGGTGACGCTGGTGAGCATTGGCCCCGAGCGTAGTGCGACGTTGCATCGCGGTGCGTTTGAATTGAGTGGGCAGGCTTAGGTTTGCACCGGCTATTAGCCGGTGCCACAGCGCAGGACAGAGCTGCGTACGAATTGGGTGCCACTGGTCAGCTTGCTGCCAGTGCTGTTGCGGGCATAACAGAGCCGCGACCGTAAGGAAGCGGTTAGCGTGAGATCGCGCGGGATGTGACGGCAAGGCACTGACGCCGTTATCACCGTCGAAGAACACCGGTTGCAAACCGGTGCCACAGCGCGGATCGGCCCGACAAACCGGTGGCACAGCGCGGAGAAAGCCAGGGTGCCCCATCCCCCTCTGGGGATGGGGGACAAAGAACTGTAAAGGCGGAGGCAATCGATTGCCCACGTTAGAAACTCTCGATCCCGTTAAGGAGCTTGGCATTCCCGTTGAGCGGATGCCGCGGCACGTGGCCATCATCATGGATGGCAACGGTCGTTGGGCGAAGCAGCGCGGCATGGAGCGCGTGCGCGGTCACGAAGCCGGTGCGGAAAACGTGCGCGAGATCGTTACGCAATCGGCGCGGTTGGGTTTGCAGGCGCTGACGCTCTATAGCTTTAGCACAGAGAACTGGCGGCGACCGCTCGATGAGATTACGCGGTTGATGAAGCTGTACGTCGAGTATCTCATCAAAGAGCGCGATGAGATTATGGACAACGATGTGCGGCTGGTGCAGGTCGGGCGCCGCGCGGGCTTGCCCGATGAAGTGTTGCGCGAACTCGATGAGACGGTCGCGATGTCTGCCAATAACAAAGGCATGACGCTTTGTTTGGCGCTTAACTACAGCGCGCGGGTGGAGATTATCGACGCCGTGCAACGAATCGCCGAGCGCGTGAAGGCTGGTGAGATTGACCCGAGCGATATTGACGAGCAGATGTTCGATCGCTCGCTTTACACAGCGGGCCTGCCCGATCCGGATTTGCTGGTGCGCACGGCGGGTGAAATGCGGATCAGCAACTTTCTGTTATGGCAAATCAGCTATGCCGAGATTTATGTGACGCAAACGCTTTGGCCCGATTTTCGTAAGGGCGATTTGAATGAAGCGTTGAAGGCGTTTGCGGCGCGGGAGCGACGGTTTGGTGGGTTGAGTTCTTAGCCCACGTTCGACCGCGATGTACTATCTGCGTGAGTTCTTTATGAAAGCAATCAGTCTCGGCGTGTGGATTGAAAATGCGACGCTTAATACGCAACCCCTTGATTATTGCAATCGCCTTGTGTTGGGTGAGCCAAATTTGCTTAATGTCTTATTCTCAAGACCGTTTGATCTATATTAATATTTGGCCGTTTGGTCACGAGGTCAAGATAGTCGACGATGGCATATATGTGGAAGACGATTATCCATGGGGGTTTTTTGACATGGATCGGAATACCGAGATTTCGTCCAGTCGATACAGTCCGAGTATTTTGATTGATTTTCATTTCAGAATTCGATTTAAACACATGATGCTGGTCTTGGCATTGTTGACAGGTGTTGCTGTTTTTCGATTGATTCGATCAACCCCTGTATCGGGCCAATGTTCGAAGTGTCGTTACGACCTACGTGGAAACGAATCTGGCACCTGCCCAGAGTGCGGCACGAATATTAAACGTGAGATACGGGATAGCGCATTAGCGAGCGATGGTTTGGTGGGTTGAAGTAGACTAGGATTTGGTCAAGTAGTATCGATGTCCTTCGGTAAGGAAAAACCGGCGCGGGTCGATATTGCTGATGTCGAGTTGCACGTCGATTTGCGGTCGAAGACTGCCACCGCCGCTCCAAGTTACCCATAGTTCCCCTTCGTCAGATTTCGACAAGCAATCATCTATGAGTTTGAACAATTCTCGATTGCTTTGCTGCGACTGCTTCCGTTCATCTGGTTCAAGTGACTCGAGTGCGATCTCGATTAACTCGGGGGTTGACGACAACTCCTCGAAGCTCGCGTCGAAAGAAAGAAATCCGCACCCACAGCCCAGATGCGATCCAACGTAATAAACATGATCGAAACGGAAGGGTGGCGTGGAAAGGTCGTCGTGATCTGGTGCGACCCGTTCGACCTTTATAATCATCTCATCTGATTCAATGAGTTTATGATCGGTCGATAGGTAAACGACGATGCACATTCGATGTCTCCGGCTATTGATCTGGCGTATTAGCCCCATCGTCCGTTACAGGGCGATTGAAACTCTCAACTCGGATTAACCCGCCCTTGAAAGGGGTGAGCTATTATCCACCGATCCCTGCCGGGATCGATAAACCCGAATGCTCCGTTCCGGGATGTCGAGTGTCTTTGTCAAGTCGCATCATCTCACCTATCAACGTTGGCAAGATGGGACTGTGCGAGGTTTTATAATCCAAGCTCCCGTATCTTTTTTTCGCAAACTAACCGAATTGTCATCCAAGCTGTACTTTTTTGCGGCGGCTGTCGTAGAAACGATAGAAACATCCGTCGGTTACGAGAAACTGCTCGTTTTTCATCCGATTGATGTCAAAATCGACCTTCATTGGGCCCGTCGGGCTGCACTCGTATGCCCAAAGTTCTGCTGTGCCGGTCGCGTTGACTGATCGAATAATGACGTCGGTCAATTTTGCGGTGCTCATGACTGTGTCGTCACGCTCCATATGTGATTGGGCGTTGAGTCCTTCGAACTTGTTCTTCCACTCTTCGGTCCACTCGGGGTCGATGTCGATCAATTCTTCTTCCAACGGAAGACTGTTCGACGAGAGAAAGCCACAACCGCAATCCATGTAGGAGCCTACGTAGTAGGCATTCTTGAGCGTGAACAGTCCGAACGGTGAGTTTTCGTCGGTCGGGTCAGCTAACTCAACTGAATGCCAGAGGCTTTTCTCGGGCACCACCAAGTCTAGGTCTGTCGATAAGTAGACGAGCATGCACATTTTCTTGCTCCGATTGCCGGGTATGTGATTTTATTCGTTGGTATGCGGTGGTAATTGTTAAAATATCGATCTACCCCCTGCGATTAATTGATAGTAGTTCTTCGATTAAGCAGTGATTGTGGTGCTTTTCTACAGGGCCTTTCGTTCGATTAGGGGAATGCGGCATCACCGTGGGTTTCCTTCGATCCCTCCGGGATAAGAGCAAAATCTCCATTTCTGGTGCCAAACTGGGCCTATATAATGGTTCCTGACTGATAAGACCGTCACATTTTTATTACAAACGATCTGGGAACGCGGCGATTATCTTAATCGACACCGTGGAGCGAAATCATACCGAGTGATTTGTTGATAACGATGCGATACCTATATCTCCTTCAAATTTTCGGTTTAACGAAGCTTTGATAAGTCTACGCCTTCTGCGGTGGTTTCATTTCACCGCTGTCCAAGCGCTTGAAGTAATGCCGGGCCGCGCGAATGAGCGTCGGCAGCAAAATTAAACACGCGGGCAAGTTGCAAATGACAGTGAAGCCGGTCATGGCATCGGAGAAGTCGTACACCGTTTTGAAGTTTTGAATGGTGCAGCCGGCGAAGACGGCCAATACGAACATGATTTTATATGGCAGGATCGCGCCGGGGCCGAGTAGGTACTCGACGCCTTTCTCACCGTAGTAGCTCCAGCTAATCATGGTGCTGAAAGCGAACAAGCACACGCCGATGAGAATGATCCAGCGACCGAGACCAACGTATGCCGTGTCGAGGGCTAAGCGCGTCATCTCCGCGCCGTCGAGTTTGAGGTGCACCGCCTGACCGATGGTGAGATCGGCGAAGTTGTTCTTAAAGTCTTCCGAGTCGCGCGTTTCTTCATCGGCATCGAATTTGGCGGCGAACTCGCTGGCCGCTTTGACTGCAGCGGCGTCTTTGTTTTCAAACACTTTGGTCTTGAGGTCTAGCCCGCGCGGTTCTTTGCCTTGTTTGTTTTCGATGAAGACTTGCAGGCTGGTTGCGGGGCGCTGGAGTTCGGTCACGTACGCGTCGCGCAGATTCTCGGGTATGTCGGACGTTGGTGTTTTGGCGATGGTGATGCCCGTCTTGTCGATTGACGCCACGGTACCGACGGGTGGTCGATTCCAAACGCCGGTGCAAAGAATGACCAGCGCTGTCATGGTGCAGATGATGATGGTATCGACGAAGGGGCCGATGGCGGCGACGACGCCTTCGCGCACGGGTTCGTCGGTCTTGGCGGCGGCATGGGCGATGGCCGCCGAACCCTGGCCCGCCTCGTTGGAAAACAAGGCGCGTCGTAAGCCCCATTCGAACGCGACCAAGACGGCGGTACCGGCAAATGCGCCTTCGCCGGCCGTAGTGGTGAAGGCCGACTTAACAATCAGGGCCAACATTGCGCCGACTTGGTCGATGTTAACGAACAGCACGAACATCGCACCGAGCACATATGCCAAACACATCGCCGGCACCAACTTACCCGCGACATTTCCGATGCGCTTGATGCCGCCGATGATGACGAGCGAAACGAGAAAAGCAACGACAACGCCGGTGACCCACGTATCGATGCCTTCGGCTGCCAGTGTGTTGCCGACGTTCCATGATTGAAACATGTTGCCGCCGCCGAAGGATGCGATGGCGATGATGGCGGCGTAGAGCACGGCCATGAACTTAAAGACGACCCACCAGGGCTTGTCGGCGGCCTTGGCCGGATCGACGAGCGCTTTTTGGATGTACCACATGGGGCCGCCGCGTACTTCGCCGCGGCCGTCGCTTTTGGCTCCGGCGGCGGGCGATTGGCCGCCGGCATATTCGAGTGTGTGTGCTTCGGCGTCGCGCTCGGTAAGGGCGGGGGCACTGGGGTCGGGCACATCGCGTTCGTCGCGAAACATGGTGGCGAGCGAACACTCGACGAATTTGATCGCCATGCCGAAGAAGCCCACGACCCACATCCAAAAGACGGCGCCGGGCCCACCCAGACTAACGGCGATACCGACACCGGCGATGTTGCCGAGGCCGATGGTCGCAGAGAGCGCGGCGCAGAGTGCTTGAAAGTGTGAGATCTGACCGGCGTCTTCTTCGCGGTCGTACTTACCGCTGACGACGGCGATGCCGTGCGTGAGCGCGCGCCATTGCACGAGCTTGGTGGTGATGGAGAAAAGCAGGCCGCAACCGAGCAGTAGGAAGAAGAGATAGTTGGTCCAGATAAGGTCGGTGAGGAATTTGGTGATGGTTTCGAATAGGGCCACGGGCAATGTCCTCGGGCGATGGGATCAAGATCGGCGGCGCGTTGGGGCCACCGTGGTGAAAAGCGGCATCATAGGGAAGCCGCGCGACCATGCAAAATAGACGAAGACGCTGGCGGATGATGCGGTCGTTAGGGTGGAGAAGGCGTGTGGCGGTCTACCAGAACAAATAGGTATTGCATGGCCGTCGCTCCGATTAGATATCCGAGGAAGACCTTGGGCCAAAACTTGCTCGGTTGGAAGCAGAACCACAGGGCTGTGATCAGAGTCGGATATCCAATCACGAGAAGGCGAGTGGCGTGAGTCAGCTCGTTGTTTTTTCGTCGCTCTATGATTCGCTCATGCCGTTTCGATACTTTTTTGCCAATATCGCGCGCTGCTATGCTCGGATTTTGACCGCATTCGGAACAATCGGCGTCGCGCATTCCCGGCTTTAAGTATCCGCAATGCGGGCACATGTCTTCGCCTTCGATCCAATGCTGGTGGTACGCGGCCCGTGCTACCTCGTCTGCGTAGATAGATGAGACGATTATCAAGACGATTGCGGTGATGGAGAGTGTCAACAAACTTAAGACGAGGCCGCCAATGGGGTTCGGCATATCGCCGATGAGCCAGTTTACCGCTAAGTAGATACCGGCGCTGGGGAACAAGAGCGGCAGAAAGATGAACAGAAAGCAAATGTTATACGTGACGACGATCAGCGGTATGAGGATCAGGCGTTGATGGCAAAGGGTTCTGAACCAAAGGTCGAGGCGGTCCTGTAACCAGCGTGGGATTCGTCTTGCCATCGATCGTGTTAGCCTTTCCATCGACACGGGAATCACCTTCCGATAGCTTTAGATTCTATGGATCGACGCAAGCGCGTGCGAATTTGTGTATGGCTGATGGTGCTGGGGTTGGGTAATTTTCTGCTCTATACCATCGGCTACGCCATCATCGGCGGCGACGCCCATAACGGCACGATCGAAGACGGTAAGTACTACGTCATGGGGCACTTTGTGCATACGCCCGGCGGCGTGAAAGACGATGTGCCGCGTTGGGTATGGTATTACAGCTATCTGCATTCGATCAGCATCTGGCCGTCGATTGCGGCGGTGCTGTTGGCGATGCTGACGTTGGCGCGACCGCATATTATGGCAACGTATAAGCGCGGCATTGTGCGCGGTGCGACGCTGGTGACGGTGATGTCCACGCTAATTGTGTTTGTGACGATGATCATCATGCTGACGTTTATCGTGCATTTTGTGAAGACGGTGTATCCGTAGGTGGCGAAGGCGTTGTGGTGGTCCAGCCTCAGTGGGAATGGGATTTCGTGCATGATTTCGTCTGCCTGTTCCGATGGGACAGAGATTTCAAAACATCGTTGATATGGGTGCCCCTGCCCTTCCAGGGCTGGGGGACCTTTTCGATGTCGACGAAGCGCGTGATTGAAATCGCGCGTTTGGGATAGTCCCCCAGCCCCAGAGGAACGGGGGCACCCGGTGCGCTACAATGAATCTTTGAGAAACGAACGAATAAGGAATCGCGTTGACTGCGCAAACACAAGATCAGTGGGCACCATTAATCGAGCGGGCGGCGCGGGCGTATGAGCATCGACCGCAGCAGGTGGCGATGGCGGCTGCGGTGGCGCGGGCGTTTGATAAGAGCGATCACTTATTGGTCGAGGCCGGCACGGGCGTTGGAAAGACATTTGCCTATTTACTGCCCGCGGTGCGACGCATTTTGGAACACGGCGAGCGCGTGGTGGTGTCGACGCATACCATCGCGCTGCAAGAGCAGTTGATGGAGATCGATATCCCCGCCATCAAGCGGGCGTTTGACGAAGACTTCAATGCGGTGCTGGTGAAGGGGCGGCATAACTACCTCGGCATTCGGCGGCTGACGCAGACGAGCAAGCGGCAGAAGTCGGTCTTCTCCACGCAACGCCAACTCAAGCAATTGCATCAGATCGAAGATTGGGCTTACGACACCGAAGACGGCAGCCTTTCGGACTTGTCGTTTCAGCCCGATAGCGACATCTGGACGCGCGTGCGCAGCGAGAGCAACAACTGTATGGGGCAGCGCTGCGAATTTTACAATCAATGCTTTTATCAGAAGGCGCGACGCGAGGTCGATGCTGGCCAACTGTTGATCGTCAATCACGCGATGTTCTTCGCCGATTTGGCCTTGCGCCGTCATAACGCGGCGGTTCTTCCCGAATATGATCGTGTAATATTGGATGAAGCGCACAACATCGAGTCGGTGGCGTCGGATCACTTTGGTATCAGCGTGTCGAGCGGAGCGGTCGAGCACTTGCTCAAGAGCATCTTTAACGAGCGCACCGGGCGCGGGTTTATTGCGATGCTCGACTGTGCCGATGTGGTGCGCGATGTGATCGATGCCGAGCGCGCAGCCGATGCGGTCTTTGCGGCGTTGCGTAAGAAGTTTAATCCTCAGCGCGGTTCGGTGCGTATTGACAACACGGATGATATTATCAATCCGCTGTCACCGGCGTTGAGTGATTTGGCAGATGCCCTCAAGGGTTTGCGCGAGCAATTCCAGGGCGAGGCCGAGAAGTTTGAATTGAAATCGCTGGCGGCGCGCTGCGAGGAAACGGCTGAGGCTGTCGAACAGTTGCTGCGGCAGAAAATGGAAGGCTATGTGTATTGGTTGCAGGTCTCCATCGGTCGCCAACCTTCGACGAGCTTGCACGCGGCACCGTTGAAGGTCGATCGTATTTTGAAAGAAGAGTTGTTTGAAACGACGCGTAGCGTGGTGATGACGAGCGCGACATTGAGCGTAGGCGGTAAGCAGGGCTTTGATTATGTACGCCAGCGCTTGGGTGCGGACGAAGCGGAAGAATTGCAACTCGATTCGCCCTACGACTATGCCAGGCAGATGACGTTGCATGTGGAGCGCAATTTGCCCGAGCCCAATGACGGGGCGTTTCTTGAGGCCGCCGTCGAACGGATCGAACACTATCTGGCCGAGACGGAGGGTCGCGCGTTTGTTTTATTTACGAGTTATTTCGCGATGAATCAGGCCGCTGAGATGCTGCAGCCGTTCTGCGAGCACGAGCGCATGTTGATGATGGTGCAGGGGCAGGGACTGCCGCGCAGTCGCATGGTGGAGCGCTTCAAGCGCGAGCCGCGCGCCGTGTTGTTGGGGACCGACTCGTTTTGGCAGGGCGTGGATGTACCGGGCGATGCGCTGTCGAACGTGATCATCACCAAGTTGCCGTTCGCCGCGCCGGATCGACCTTTGGTGGAGGCGCGCATCGCTTCGATTCGGGAAGCGGGCGGCAATCCGTTTATGGATTTTCAAGTGCCCGAGGCGATTTTAAAGTTGAAGCAAGGTTTTGGGCGACTGATTCGCGGCAGTCAGGATCGGGGAATCGCTGTTATTTTAGATAAACGCGTGAAGACCAAGTTTTACGGCCCGCGTTTCCTGGCGGCGCTGCCGCCCTGCACGATCGAAGAACATTGATTACATTACGCCCCTTATGCTAATAGCAATGGGAGGCGTGATGAGTCGTCAATTCGATAAAGACAAGTGTATCAATAAGAGTTTGTCAAATCGTAGTAGCGCAAGATGTTTACTTAGTCTTTCAAGGGCGGGTACTCCTTTAAGGGGTGCCCCTGCCCTTCCAGGGCTGGGGGACGGCGCGCGCGATTTCGGCTTTCGTAGCGACCGTAACGGTGGTGGGGTAGTCCCCCACCCCCGGAGGGGGTGGGACACCCGCACGCAGTTTCCCACGGTCGCTCAGATTGCTCTAACGCGTTTCGCAATTGTGACGGGCTTGATGTTTATTGGGTTGATTCTGCCCGTTTTGGCGTGTCAGGCACCGCTCGATGTTGGCACCAGCGCGAAGGTTGATGCGGCCTATCAAGATGGTGCGGCGCTCGATGCAATTTTCGATGCGTACTGGAATGCTAAGCTACGCCACGGGCCCGAATGGGCGACGTACCTGGGCGATCATCGCTTCGGCGATCGATTGACGGATTACAGTGCAGAAGCGCGCGACGAACGGATACAACAGGCGGCGGGTTTCTTGGGCTTGGTCAGGCATGCGGCACCATACGCGACCGATGCGGATGATCGCCTCAGTGCCGCGCTGTTTGAGGCAACGCTCAAGGATTCGTTGGCGCTGGCTGCGTATCCCGATCACCTGATGCCGATCAAGCAGCAGAATAGCCCGCATCTGACGCTTGGAACATTGAGAACGCACTCTCCGTTTAACACGCCACAGGACTGCGCGAATTATGCGGCGCGCATGTCGGCCTTTAAGACGCAGGCCGATCAACTCATGGCGTTGATGGACGAGGGCATCGCGCGCGGCGTGGTGCGACCGAAGATCACGATCGAGCAAGCGTTGCCGCAGTTTGACGCGATGATTGCCGACGATCCGACGGCGTCGCCATTGTATGAACCGGCAAGGTCGTTGGCGGCAGGGGCGGGTGGTGCTGAGTCGCAAGCAAAGATTCGCGCCGGTGTTGCGGATGCGTTAGTGGGGCTGAAGAAGCTGCGGCGCTATTTGAAGGAAACGTATTTGCCCGCCTGTCGCGAGACGGTGGGATATTGTTACCTGCCCGATGGGGCGGCGTGGTATCGAGCGCTGGCGAAGCATCATACGACGACGGATATGAGTCCGGAGACGATTCATCAAACAGGCTTGAAGGAGTTGGAACGCATTCACAAGGAGATGCGCGAGGTGATGGCCAAAGTCGAGTTCGACGGCACGCTGCAAGAGTTTATCGAGCGCATGCGTAACGATCCGGCGCAACACAACAAAACGCCCGCAGAAATAATGCGGCGGCATCGTGAAATTCTCACGCGTAGCGATGCGAACCTACCTAAGCTGTTCGGTCGTTTGCCGAAAACGCCCTATGACTTGAAGGAGATCGAGGCGTTTCGTGCGCCCAGTTCGGCGACGGCGTATTACTACAACGCGCCGGATGATGGTTCGCGACCGGCGTACTTTTATATCAATGTTTACAAGCCTGAAACGCGCCCGATCTACACGATGGAGGCGTTGGCCTACCACGAAGCGCAACCGGGGCATCATTTGCAGATTGCGTTGGCGCAAGAGCGTAAGGACTGGCCGGCGTTTCGGCGCTTCGAGCATATCACGGCGTTTATCGAAGGTTGGGCGTTGTATTCGGAGCGGTTGGGGTATGACCTAGGTGGTTATCAGGATCCGTATGCGCGCTTTGGGCAACTTACCTATGACGCGTGGCGGTCGTCGCGTTTGGTCGTCGATACCGGTATGCACTATTTCGGTTGGTCGCGCGAACGGGCGATCGAGTTTATGAAAAACAATACGGGACTGAGCGAGCAGAACATCATTAGCGAGATCGATCGGTATATTGCATGGCCGGGGCAGGCGCTGGGTTATAAGGTGGGGCAACTCGAAATCAGTCGACTGCGCGTTGAAGCAGAACAGGCGCTCGGTGATGCATTTGATATTCGTGCGTGGCACGATCATTTGTTGGCGGAAGGGTCGATACCGATGTCGATGTTACGCACGCGCATGCGCGAGTGGGTGGCGCGGCAGTAGGGCGGCACGTTATGGGGGTGGGCGCACGGATCATCCTTCGTGGCGACGAAAGCAGCATAGCCCTTCTTTCAACACTTCGAATTCGCCAGCGGTGAGTATGTCGGCAACGACTGACATAGTAGCGGCGCAATAAAAGGCGACGTGTGTTTCGTCGCGCGCGTACCACCAGTCGCGCATTGCCGCCGCCCCCCTGTGCCATTGGGTTTGCATGATGAAGGTACCGTTGGTTTGCAGCAGGGTAGCGATCTGCTCGAAAGTCGCGCGCGGGTGCGCGAAGTGTTCGACGGTTTCAACGCAGGTGATGATGTCGAAACGCGCTGGGTCGTCTAAGGAAGGTGCGAAGAACGGGTCGTATCCGGTCGCATCGAATCCGTCGCGCTGAAGTAGTTCAACGAGGACCGGGGCGGGGCCGCAACCGAAATCGAGGATGCGGGGGGCGGTGAAATCGGCGGCATGTTGGCGGACCGCCGCTCGAATGCCGTCGAAGGTGGCTACGTAGCCGGCGTTGTCGATGCTGTTGTGATGCTGAAGATAGCGGGCTTTTTCGCGGTCGGGGGTGGGCAGCGCGGATTCATCGACGAGGATGAGGTCGCAATTGCGGCAATGCCACATCTGGCGCGCCGGAGTGGGGAGCACTGTGGCGGTCTCTGGAGATTGGCAGAGGCGGCAGGTTGGTTTGGGGGCTGTGGCGTCGGGCATGGCGGCGATTATCGCGGGAATCGCCTTGTCGGGGCTGTTTGGCGGCAAGTTCTGCACGATTTGGGGTTAGAGCCTCGGGAGGGCCGTCGTCGCGCTACCGCAAAATCTGCGCGGTGGAGAAATATTCGACCGCTCCCGCGTTTGCTGATCTCACCCGTGCATACCACCATATCTTGTGTCGATTGGCCTAAATTTCTGCCCTAAGCACAAAATTTTGTGATGGAAGCGATAATTTTTTGGTGGTTTTCGGACGTAAAAACGGGACATCCAATTCGTGAAATCTGTCACGAATGCGGCAAAGTCCAGTGTTGCCTAAGGTTACGGGTTGTGGTGGCGTAAAGGGCCGAGAATTGGTCACTTCGCTCGTAACTCGGGTGATTTCATGGCCTTACGCGAATACTATATTTAGATAAGTTTTCGTTGACACCCACAATATGTTGGGGTATCTATATCCATCCGCCTCAAGCGAGGTGGTCGAGAGAACCGTTAACAGTTTCGTGCGATCCTATTCACAGCGGGTCCGGTCAGCAGCAAATTCTGCGGGCCTAGCTGCCGGGGGCTTATTCGCTACTTAGGTTTTCTCTTGAGACCAAACGGGAAAAAAGCGCGGTGTCCCGCCGGATTCAACGGCGAACGGGTTAGACATACGGTAGCGCGGGCTTTCCATGGATGGGTAGGTCCGCCGCAGACACACAACAATTGGTGCGAGATGGTCACAACAACTAGCAATCGAATTTCACGGATGAATCGCGAGGTAGAAGACGTCACCGGCCGCTACGGCGCGTATGGCCTTACGGAAAATGCCACACGCGTTTTGAGGGCTCGCTATCTCGAGAAGGACGAAAGCGGCACCTGCACGGAAACGCCGAACGATCTGTTCGAGCGCGTAGCCGAGACGGTTGCGAATATTGAATTGAACTACGGTGCGAACGAGCTGACCCGCAGCGAGTGGAAGTCGAAGTTTAAGAGCCTGATGGCCTCGCGCCGCTTTATGCCGAACAGCCCGACGTTGATGAATGCGGGGCGCTCGATGGGGATGCTCAGCGCGTGCTTCGTGTTACCGGTACCGGATTCGATCGATGGCATTTTCGATTCGATCAAGCATACGGCGCTGATTCAAAAAGCTGGCGGCGGCACGGGGTTTGCGTTTGACGCGCTGCGACCGACCGGCGATTACATTCGCAGCAGCGGCGGCACCACCAGCGGGCCGATCAGTTTTTGGCGTGCGTTTAGCGAAGCGACCAACGCGATTCAACAAGGCGCGTTTCGCCGCGGCGCGAACATGGGCATGATGTACATCCATCATCCCGATATTCTGAAGTTCCTACACGCCAAGCAAGATCTCACGCAGTTCACCAACTACAACATCTCGGTGAAGGTGACTGACGAGTGGATGGGTGATTTCGTTGCCGATGCCAACGCGCCACACACGACGCGTAACCCACGCACCGGTCGCGAGTACTTCGTTCCCAAAGATGTCGATATCGCGAATTACGAACTCAAGACTTTGATTCCGGCGGAGAGCTACGACGGCACCACACCGGTTTACACTCGGCAGGAAATTTGGGACATCATCGTGAAGAACGCCTGGCAAACGGGCGAGCCGGGTGTGATCTTTATCGATCGCATCAACGAAGCCAACCCGACGCCGCACGTGGGCCGTATCGAAGCGACCAATCCGTGTGGCGAACAGCCGTTGCTGCCGTATGAAGCGTGCAACCTCGGAAGCATTAATCTGGGCTTGTTTATCAATGATGCGGGCACAGATAACGCCGATGTCGATTGGGATGGGCTCAAGGAGACGATTCACGAATCGACGCGCTTCTTAGATAACGTTATCGACGCCAATAACTACCCGCTCGACGAGATAGATCATATCTGTAAGGCCAATCGCAAGATCGGCCTCGGCATTATGGGCTTCTCCGATGCGTTGTATAAGCTTGGTGTGCGATATAACTCTGAAGAAGGTGTCGCTTGGGGCGAGCGCTTCATGAAGTTCGTCAACGACGAAGCGCACAACTATTCCGAGAAGCTGGCGCGCGAGCGCGGTAACTTCCCCAATTGGGCCAACAGCCATTGGGATACCAAGTATCAGCGACCGATGCGCAACAGCTGTGCCACCACCGTCGCGCCGACGGGTACGATCAGTATCATCGCCGACTGTAGTGGTGGGATCGAGCCGATGTTTAGCTTGGCATTCTTCCGCAATGTGTTGAAGGGTCAGGAAGAAGGCGCGACGCCGATGGTGGAAGTGAACCACATCTTCGAGCAGATTGCCGAAGAGCGCGGATTTCTGAGCGAGGGACTGATGGAGCGGATTGCCACGGAGGGCACCCTCGCTCATATCGATGAGATTCCGGAAGACATTAAGCACGTCTTTGTATGTGCACACGATATCGAGCCCGAATGGCACATTCGTATGCAGGCCGCTTTCCAGAAGCACTGCGATTCTTCGATCAGCAAGACCATTAACTTCGCCCACGATGCCGATCCGAACGATGTCGAGAAGATTTATCGCATGGCGTACGAGTTGAAGTGCAAAGGCGTGACGGTTTATCGCGATGGTTGTCGCTCGATGCAGCCGATGGCGCTGAAGGACTCGGAGAAGAAGCACACGGGTGATGACAAGGCAGTCGCCGACGCGATTGCCGAGATGCCCGACGACAAGAAGATTTCGACGGAAACAAATCTGTTCGGTGAGCGCATCACCAAGATCGAAGCGCCGGCTACGTTGGAGCCCGCCGTGCTCCCGCCGATTACCAGCGCGATTCGCGTGCGACAGCAAACGCCCTTCGGCAACATGCACATTCAAATCACGGTTGACCCACAGTCTCAGCGCGAATGTGAAGTGTTTGCCCAACTCGGCAAGGGTGGGGATATCGCCACCAGCGACCTTGAAGCGATTTGCCGCATGATCAGCCTCTGGCTGCGTGCGGGCGGCGGCTTGAACCATGTGATCAAGCAACTCGCCGGTATCGGTTCGTCGTTGCAAATCCCCACGCGGCACGGCCGGGTGGTTTCGCTGGGCGACGGCATCGCCAAGGGCCTTAAACGTTACCTCAAGGCCAAGGAAACGCATGGGCTCAAGGCATTGCTACTGGGGGAGATTGACCCGAACCAGGTCGAGGCCGAGCCGCTTAACGGCAATGGTGCGCACCACGGTAACGGGGGCGACGCGACTGTTAAAGCGCCGACGGTGCGGGCAGCCGAGCCGACGGGCGGCAACCCGCGCAACAGCTATCGCGTTAAGTGTCCGGAATGCAGCGGCGATCTGGACATGGGCGAAGGCTGTGTGAAATGTCATGGTTGCGGCTATTCACATTGTTAATAGTGCTGAAAAGTCGGATTTTTCCGATTTTTTCTAAAGCGGGGAACCCAGCGTTCGTCGATAGCGTTAAATAGACAGTCAGATAATTTCGGATGGAGGGAGCTTTATTCCATCATCCCGCTTAGCCGGGAGGGCATGTGAGGCACGGCTTCTTTCCCCTCCGGAAAGCGTCGGGACACCCAAGCGGGTTTCGACGCTTTCTTTTTGCGCTCGCCACATCAATCTCTTTCACAATTGAGTCCGATTCCGAGACGGGGTTTCTCGCGTATATGCGGATGGTGCATAGAGAGACTGACCGCGCCGGCGAAGCGCGTTTTCTGGACGGAAGACGTCTGCTCGGCCCAGCGACACGCGATTTGGTATAATGAAGCCGATGATTCGCCATCTGACAGAGCCAACCCGATATCGATTTACCCGTGCCGAGTATCACCGCATGGGGGAAGAAGGGATCTTGCCGCCGGATTGTCGGGTTGAGTTGCTGGACGGAGAGATCGTTGAGATGAGCCCGATTGGTCCGATGCACAGTTTCTTGGTTGAGGCGATTCGTCACGTTCTCGAAAGTGGCTTGGCGGATTCCGCTATCGTCCGAACGCAGCAACCGATCATTCTCGACGACGCATCGGAGCTGGAACCCGATATCGCGGTGGTTGAGAAGACCGAAGATCGATATCGATATGCGCATCCGCTTGCGAATCAAACGCTATTGCTGATCGAAGTCGCTGATAAGACTTTGAAATTTGATTTAGGTGAAAAGCTCCGTGCGTATGCCCGCGCCAGCATTTCCGAATATTGGGTGATTGATGTGGCCGGCCAATCCTTGATCGTTCACAGTGATCCTCGCGGTGAAGCGTACGGGTCTGTGACCACGCACGCGGCGGATGCGGTAGTGGCACCGAAGGCGTTTCCAAGTTTGCAAGTCGATCTGGCGGCGTTGCCGTTGGCTTGAATCCGCCGTCTGCGACTTCGAATGATAGTGTCGTCATTGTTTTCCCAATAGCTTCATTATTAGCCTCCCTTTTTCGCGCCTTATTTGTGCGCGGACGGCGACGATCTACAATGCCGGTCTGATTCGAATTTGAAAATTCACGCGAGTTGCAGAGAAGACCTCTGCGGCTAACTGGGAAGATTCTGTCATGTCCAATTCCACCATTCGCGCGCGGTTTGCCCCTTCGCCCACGGGCCATTTGCATGTGGGCGGGGCGCGTTCGGCTTTGTTTAACTTTCTTTACTGTCGGCTACACGGCGGCAAGTTTGTGTTGCGCATCGAAGATACGGACATCGAACGCAACATCGCCGGTGCCGAGCAGAAGATTCTCGATGACCTGCGTTGGTTGGGGATCGATTGGGATGAAGGCCCCGATGTCGGCGGGCCCGGCGCGCCGTATATGCAAAGCGCGTGTTTGGATCTGTATCATGCCGCACGTGATAAGCTGCTTGCCGAAGGGCATGCTTATTACGCATTTGAAACGGCGGAAGAGTTAAACGCCATGCGCGAGAAGGCGCAGGCCGAGAGCGGTGGGTTCAAATATCCGCGGCCCGATCCGTTGCCGACGGCGGCAGATGCCGAGAAGGCGCGGGCGGAAGGGCGACCGGTGGTGGTGCGGTTTAAGACGCCGACCGAGGATGTGGCGATTCAGGATGAAATCTTGGGCGACGTGACGCTGGCGGCGGGCGAGTTGGATGACTTTGTGATCGTGAAGGCCAATGGTTGGCCGACGTATCATCTGGCGGTGGTGGTCGACGATGCGCGGATGCAGGTCAGTCATGTGTTACGCGCGCAAGAACATTTGATGAACACGCCCAAGCATGTGTTATTGCAACGGGCGTTGGGCGTGCCGATGCCGAAGTATGCGCACCTGCCGCTGGTGTTTAACATCGACGGCAGCAAGATGTCGAAGCGCGATAAGCACAAGGCGGCGCGTCAGGGTGTGAAAGATGCGATAAAGCAAAAGACGCTGACGAAAGAGCGCGTGGGCGAGATTACGGGTGCCGATGCCAAGGCAGTCGAGCGCTGGATCAAAAAAAAGGCCGATACCGAGCTGAATATGGAACAGGTCGTGAAGTTGGCGGGCGAATTGAACGTAGAAATGCCCGAGATTGATGTGTTTGATTTCCGCCGCAGCGGCTATATGCCCGAGGCGCTGTTGAACTTTATCGCGTTGATCGGTTGGTCGCCGGGCGGTGATCGGGAGAAGCTTACGCTCGATGAGATGATCGAGGCGTTTTCGCTGAATCGTATTAACAAGACGGCGGGGCGCTTCGATCGTGAGAAATTGCTGGCGATGAATTTAGACTGGTGTAGTGAACTGCCCACACCACGCTTGTTGGAGCAGTTTAAGGATTGGGCGGCGCTAAATGATTGCTTTCTGGGCAAGCTCGATGACGACACGCTGAGTGCGGTGATCGACGCCTGTCGTGGGTTCAAGATTTTTCCCGATATCGTCACGAAGGCGGGCATTTTGTTTGAGCCCGACGAAAACGTGGTCTACGACGAAAAGGCGGTGAAGAAGAACCTAGCCAAGAACGACGGCGCGGGTTTTGCAATGTTGGAGCGACTGCGCGATGCATTGGCGACGGTAGACGACTGGTCGGTCGATCATCTCGATACGGTCGTGAAGAACTTGGTGGAAGCGACTGGCGGTAAAATGGGGGATGTGGCTCAACCCTTGCGCGTGGCGGTTGCGGGGCGACCGGTGAGCCCGGGGATCGGACAGACGCTGGTGTTTTTGGGCAAGGAAAAGACGCTGAATCGGATCGGTAGGTGTTTGGAGTTGCGCGGGGTGTGAGTGACGGTCTTATTCCAAGACTTGATAATTGGCGGTTTAAGAAAGCGCCCGTTCGTGTGGGGGGAGTCGAAAGTTACGTTACAAAGGGCATTGCCGCGCCATCCGTGCTCTGTTTAACGAATGGCTGCGACTCAATCTTGGTTGGCATTATTCAATGGCCTTTGGTCAGCGGCGTATTCTAACAGCCCCATGCAAGCGTGAATTGCGATAAACGTCGATTACAATAACTCGTCCCGTTAGGGATGAATCGATAATAGCCCAGCAATTCATTGCTGGGTGAGAAGTTTGCATTGTATGATTTTCGTCCCGTAGGGACGATGTGAACAAAGTTCGCGGGGACTTGTCTTTCATCCGTCGCATTCCCATCATCCCTACGGGATGAAAGGGTAAGTTGTAACGACGATCCCAGCATTGGAAATGCTGGGCTATTATCAAGATTTCCCGCTGGGACAAAGGCAGTTCGGATTCACAGATTATTCGCGGGGCGAATTCAATCTAATACGCCAACTTGAGCCGATTGCCGGAATCGATGATGTGCAGTTTGACATCCCGCGCCTGATGGTTTGCTTTGTTCTTAGCGTCAGTCGGTTCAGTTCTTGATTCGGTCTCAACCTTCGCATGCCGTGCATCGATTATGAGCGCGCTGCTTTCCCCCATCACTTCAATACCGTCGCCCTGCACGATCACGGCCGTGCGTTCGTCGATGCCGATGCCGATTTGATCGGGATGGTCGAGCACGGCGGAGAGTAGTCGATTGAAGCGACGGCGGCGATGGAAGTGTTGGTCGACGATGGTGCCGGGCCACAGGCCGAGGCCGTCGGCGAGTGGTGTGCCGTTGCGCACAATGGCTTCCAGTTCGGCGTTGCCGATGATCATGCGTTGTGACATGACGGCGGCACCGGCGCTGGTGCCGCCGATGACGACGCCGGCGCGATGTCGCTGTTTTATGAGGTCGATCAAATTTGCCTCACGCAGGGCGTCCATCAAGCGCGATTGATCGCCACCGCTGAACCAGATGAACTTGGCTTGCTTGAGTAATTCGATTTCGGCGGCGCGTTGGGCGGGCTTGAGCGTGAGGGCGGTCACATTCGTCGCGCCGGTCTTTTTCCAGAACGCGACATTCTCCGCGCCGGCTTCGGCACGGCGCGAGGCTTGGGGGATGATGACGACCGAAGCGGTAGGGCCACCGGCGAGTTCGATGGCGCGCTGTTTGACGACGTCGGGCGTGCCGCCGCCACCGACGATGATGAGGGGGCTGGGCTCTGTTCGATCTATACTTTGTCCTAAGATTCTTGGCCGAAGAGTGTCATTGCTATTAGGCGATGGAGACACGCAAGACCAAGTGCTGGTGCAAATAAGAAAAGCCAAGAACGAAAAGCAGAATTGCTGTTGTACCGTCGCATTACGAATCATTTTCGATTAACCAGGTTTCAAGTGCTTTTTCATCGACGCCATACCACGTCGTCGGTATTCCTGCCGCCTGAACGATATGTGTTGCTTTAACGATTAGTATCAGCGAAGCGAAAAGGTTAACGAATGGGATTATGAGCCAAAACCGCCAAAGCCAGCATCGAGCGCCGTGTAGACCTAGCGCAATTAAGATCTTATTAAACGCGCCTAGCTGTAATATTGGCGCGATCGGTATGGTCTTCAGTGACAGCATCGTGTTTGAGCAGATTGTATTAACAGACTCGGCTGCGAGCCGGACTCGATCTACATGCCTAATTTGCGGGCCGCGTTCGGTCTCGTATGAAAATGCAGCTGGCTCGTCGTGAGCGCTCACGAGACCTTTCTCTTACACCAATCTATCGCCGCGGCCAGCGCGTCATCGATCTTGCTAGCATCGCTGCCGCCGCCTTGGGCCATGTCGGGGCGACCGCCGCCTTTGCCGCCGACGACGGGGGCGACTTCCTTGATGAGGTCGCCGGCTTTGATGCCTTTGCCGACGAGGTCTTTGGTGACGGCGGCGAGTAGTACGACGCGACCGTCGTTTTCGGCGGCGAGCAAGACAACCGACGAACCGGCGCGATCGCGCAGTGAGTCGGCGGCGGAGCGCATTTGATCGACCGGCGCGCTGCCGAGGTTGGCGGTGCACAATTTCATATTGCCGATGGTTTGGGCGCCGGCGAGAATTTCGTCGAGTTGCCCCATGATGTCGGCGGCGCTGGCCTTGGCTTGTGCCTTCTTGGCTTCTTTGAGGCGCTCGGCGAGACCTCCAAGTTGGTTGCGCAGCGTGGCCTTGGCGCGCACGGGCAGCTCGGTTTCGTTGATGGATTGGTTGAGGCTGGCGGCGAGTTTCTCGATTTCCTCGACGCTTTGGCCCTTCGCATGCGCGCCGTCGTCTTGCTGCGCGGCTTCGTTGGTGGCGTTGGCGGCGGCGATGTCGGCGAGTTTTAGCGCTTCGTCTATTTCGCGGGCGAGATCGGCAGCGGCCTTATCGGCGGCGGCGGCGCGTTCGCCGGTCACGCCCACCACGCGGCGAATGCCTTTGGAGACGGCCGATTCTTCGATGAGGCGGAAGGCGTTGATGGTTTTGGTTGACGTCACGTGCGTGCCGCCGCAGAACTCGACGCTGTATTTCATCCATTCGGTGTTCTTTGGGGAATTCAAAAGCCAGTCGCCGACGTCTGCTTGCTTCGCCTGCTGTTCGGTAATGGGGGCTCCGACTGAAACAACCCGAACCTGCTCAGGATACTTTTCCCCAAAAACAGCCCGGAGAGTGCCTATTTCCAGTGCACGTTTTTGATCAACGATCTCTGTGTACACTTTGTGCTGTCTCTTAATCTGATCGTTAACCAGTTTTTCGATGCGCGTGAGTTCGTCGTCGTTGATGGCCGCGTTGTGCGACAGGTCGAAGCGCGTTTTTTCGGCATCGACGAGTGAGCCTTTTTGTTGCACATGATCGCCGAGGACTTCGCGCAAGGCCCAGTTGAGCACGTGGGTGGCGGTGTGGTTCTTCTCGATTGACGCGCGTCGCTCTTTATCGACGGTAGCCTTGCATGTCGCATATGGATCAATATACCCCTCAACTACCTCACCGCGGTGCGAAATAAATGGAATCAGTTGATCGCCAACAGGTATGGTGTGACGAGTTACTTTCGATATCTTCATTCGACCCGTTTTCGTAGTGATTACACCCGTATCGGCGACTTGGCCCCCTTGCTCTGCGTAGAATGGCGTGCGTTCAAGTCCGAAGAAGACAGTTTGTCCTTGATGGGCGCCGTCAGGTTTTCCTGGCGACGGATTATATGCCATCGTAACGATTGCGCTATCAATCTCTAAGTCCTCACGGTATTTAAGTTCTTCCGTCGTAACTTCCTTCTCTTGAGCCTCTTTGATGATCTTTTCTTGAGCGCGTTGTTCTTCTTCGGATATCTCATCTGCTGATCCTGCACGCGCCTTTTCCCGTGCCTCATCCATCAACCGCTTGTATTCAGCCGCATCGAGCTGCAACCCGCGCTCTTTAGCCATCAACTCTGTCAGGTCAATCGGGAAGCCGTAGGTATCGTGCAGTTTGAACGCATCTTCGCCGGTGACACGGCTGTCATTGGTCTTGATTGCGCGTTCGGCGGCTTCATTGAATAGCGCGATGCCCCGATCCAGCGTCTTCCCGAAACTTGCCTCTTCATCGCGCACGATTTCGCAAACGTGGTCGACGTTCTTGCCACCGTGGGCCGTTTTGAGTTCGGGAAATGCCTCGGCCATCGTGTCAACGACGACGGGCACGAGCTTGTAGAGAAACGGCTCGTGCATATCGAAGAACTGGCGGCCATAACGCACGGCGCGGCGAAGGATGCGACGCAATACGTAGCCGCGACCGTCGTTGCTGGGCACAGCGCCGTCGGTAAGGGCAAACGTGAGCGTACGAATGTGATCGGCGATCACGCGATAGGTGACGTCGCGCATGACGGCTTCGCGCGTAACTGCTGATTGCAAATCTTCGGCGGCTGGCCGCCGATCAGAGCCGCGCCCGTCAGGAAGCGGTCCGCTTTGGACGTCGCGGGACGCATCGGCATGACTGTCAGCGTAGGGCGTACCGACATCTACCAAAGAGGCACCTTGCCCTTCGCGCACGTAATCGCAGGCACGACCTACTTCGTTTTCGTTCCAGAGATAGCGTGTGCTACCGTGTCGCGTCCACGCTTTGGTATCTGGCGGAAAAGCGTAGGCTTCGACGAGCCGTCTCGTTGCGTAAGATTTAAGGTCGTTCATCACGCGTTCGGGTGTTACGTCGGCATTGATGACGACATGCACGTGATTGGTGCGCACGTTGCATTCGTGCAGCTGCCAGCCGCGATGATTGCAGACTTCGCGGATGGTTTTATCGACGATAGTAATTTGATCTTTGTTGAGCGTGACGGCGTCGCCCTTCATGTTTATGGCGGCGCGTTCTTCGCGGGCGGCGTCTTCGGAGTTAAACGGCGTGCCGTGTTCGTTATGAAGCGCATCGACAGAGCCACGGTCGGTGCCCGGTAGCCATGTGCCGTAGGTGTGGAACGTGATGAAGTAGGCGTCGGGGATGGGGCCTGCGGAGCGGTTCTTGTTGGTGGTCTCGGGTTGGCGCGCTTGGCCGGACGGGCCCGGTTGAGTGACGGTGACCGCTTCCTTACGGGCGCGGCTCTGATCAGAGCTGGCGCTCTGATCTGCGGATTCGAGTTGGTCTTCGAGCAAGCCTTGGTATTGGTCAGCGCCGGTGACGCTCTTGATTACGTCGAAAATTGGCGTGAACACATCCGTGTCGTAATTGCTGAATTGCCCGAGCCGATTGGCGTCCATGCCTTGTAGGACCGAGGCGATGCGCTCGAAACCCATGCCGGTGTCGACGTGCTTGGCGGGCAATGGTGCCAAATCGCGACAATGCGCTAAATAAGCATTGCGCGAGGGGACACTAAATTCTTTCTGATAAAACTCCGCAATGGCCGCCTTGTCGTCTTTGATCGCCGCTGGGATGGATACCTGATCGAACCCCTTCAGCTTTGCTTCGCCACCTTGCTTGAATGTGGCGGCGAATTGGATAAACACCAAGTTCCAAATCTCAATCACGCGCGCATCGTCTCCATTGACGAGCGCCGCGCCGCTCTTGTCGGGCGTCAGGTCAATATGCAACTCGCTGCACGGTCCACAGGGGCCGGTATCGCCCATCTCCCAGAAGTTGTCTTTTTTATTGCCGGGGTGCACGCGCTCGGGCGGTAGGATTTTCAACCATAGATCGCGCGCTTCGGTGTCGGGCTCCAGGCCTTCATCGGCGTCGCCTTCGAAATAGGTTGCGTGCAGGCGCGAACCATCGACGCCCCATACTTCAGTGAGTAGTTCCCACGCCCACGCGATCGCTTCTTTTTTGAAGTAATCGCCGAACGACCAGTTGCCGAGCATCTCGAAGAACGTGTGGTGATAGGTGTCGTGGCCGACATCGTCGAGGTCGTTGTGTTTGCCGCCGGCGCGGATGCACTTTTGGCTGTTGGCGGCGCGGGTGGCCATTCCGGGCTTGACGCCGGGCCATTTGTCGACGTCGGGCTGTTGCTGACCGAGGAAAATCGGCTTGAACTGGTTCATGCCCGCGTTGGCGAACATGAGCGTCGGGTCATCGTGCGGCACGCAAGGGCTCGACGGGACGAACGTGTGGCCACACTTTTTCATGAAAAAATCGATGAATTGCTGGCGAATTTCGCTGGCAGAAGGCATGGGAAGCATCTCTGCGCGCCGCGGATGGGCGGCGCGATCACGCACAACCAACAGGCCGAGGGGCGACGCGCCCGGCTCGGCATGCGGGTCGATTTAACATTTTGTGAAAGCGTGAGTTATACCGTATGCGGGCGAAATCGTCACAAGGGTGGGCATTAGCTGTCGCTGGTTGGGAGCCTAGGTGAGGTGGCGGCGAAACCGTTGGTCGATGGGCGACTGGCTGCAGCGAATGTAGGCGTGATCGGTCGTTTTGCACCGGCTATTAGCCGGTGCCACAGCGCAGCCATCGCAGCCAATCGCAATTTTTCAATGCCACAGGGTAGAGATCACAGTGGGCCAGCACACTGCAGCCGTCACAGTCAATCCTGAATTGGCTTAACCCTCGTTGAAGCAGATGCGCCGGATATCGGCGTATTCCTTGTCGCTTAACGGCAGCGCCTTGTTTGGTGTGATCAGCAGGTTTTCTTCGAGGCCGTAAGTGTATTGTCGCTTGTTGCCATACGTGACGGTGAACTGCTTGTTGGGCTTGCGGCTGCGACCGTCGAAGGATTGCCAGCGGCCTTCTCGTTGTTCGAAGAAGCGCGTCATGTAGAGCAGGTCTTTCTCGGCCGACGTTGCGTAGGTGCGCGAGCCGACGTCGCGTTTTTCCTTGCCGGAGGTGGCGTAGTCGACGTTGGTTTGATCGACGGACGATTGGATTTCGATGATCGTTTGTTTGAGTTTGTCGCTGACTTGCAGGTTGGGGCCACCGCTGCGGCGACCGCCCTGTTGGCAGGCGACGAGGGGGCAAAGCAGGCTCAGGCAAAGTACGATCAGGCAAGTTCGTTGCAACACGCGAAAATCCTCCATGCTTTGGCGGCGGCGCGGGCCGTGATGGGCCACCGCGTTAAACCTCTGGCGGGCGTATGATAAACGGGATGGGCGGGGTTTGTCAGGCTCACGACTTTGATCATACCGCTTGGGCATATGGGAGGTCTTGCCGACCGGGTACGCCGGATATTTATGAGGAATTCATGCCGCGCAAACAGCGATACATTCACAAGAGCGATTTCATGAGCGAACGGATGTTGCTGTTGAACACCGTGCTGGCCGGCGTGCATGCGTTGAAGGTGGGTCTGCTGGTCACGATTGCGATGTTTTTGATCGGCGTCGTCATTGGGAAGATTTGGACATCGGCCTGGGGGGCACCTTTATTCGCCTATCTGTGTGGCCCTGCGGCGGTAGTGATAACGGCGGTGACTTTGTTGGTTGCGCATTATCAGCAGATGCCCACGCTGCGGCGGGCCGCCATCGGTATCTTGGGTTTACACCTGCCGATTGTCGTGCCGTGGTTTATTCTCGCGGTGGTGATTCCTGCTTGGCGGTTTGGTGGGCGCGGGTTTTTGATCGCCGAGCTGTTCAGCTTTGGCAAGTTCTTCGCGATATCGATGTTGGGTGGTTTCATCATTTGGGCGGGAACACGTTTGGTATTGGGCAGCACCCGCGTCGTCAGCCAGATGGAGTGTACGGCATGTGGGTATTCGTTGATGGGATTGACGTCGAATATCTGCCCGGAATGTGGCGACGAGATTCGTGATGCGGTCGATGTGTTGGGTAAGGGTGATGCACGACCGATGCGGGTGAAGGATTCTGTGGGCGATTCGGATGAGCGTTAAATACATCGGGCCTGATGATCGTTATGCGGCAGATCGGTTGGTCGGCCTTGGATTTGCCTATGGTGTTTTCGGTGCGGTTGTATATTTTGGTGTCGGCTTGATTCTCTTGGTGTTGACCAAAATACTTGTAGTCGGAGGGGGGTTCTTGTCCGTGCTCGCAATATGGGCTGTGCCCCTTGCCATTTTTGTGGTGCCATTGTGGGCGGGTTTGTGTCATCGCGTGGGCGTGGTCAACTTTCAACGATTTGCATTGATGGGGGCGATCTACGCCCTCACGCTAGCCGTAATCTCACTTATATTCATCGGGCCTCTCGTTTCGAGTGTCTTCGATGTATTCGGCTTTATGATCTCAGTGCTGCTGGTCGCTTGGGTTGGCTTCGTTATGTCGTGGGTTCCGGTTTGGGCGTGCACACAGCGCGTCATGGTGGTCGCGCCCGGCCATTGCGTTGACTGTAATTACTATCTGCGAGGGTTGGAATCCGATGTTTGCCCGGAGTGTGGGCGGGGGTTTGAAAGGTCGGACTTGGTAGCGGATGTTGGCGATCTAGAAGAGGCTGACGAGGCCTAGTCAAATCAAATAAATCGCGATATCTGCTATTTAGTTGAATCTGGTGATACAGATTCGGCAAGTCACCGCGCAACGCATATCATCTCTCTGAAATGTCCGACTTAACGCCGCCTACATCTAACGATTTTTCCAAGCCGGAACATCCGCGTGTGTTTGACGCGCGACCAGCGCAGGAGGTGATGTCTGCGCCTGCTACACCGACGGATTCATCGGTTAATGAGCAGTCGGGGGCACCGCCGCTGGCGTCGGAACCTAATGAAACTGCGTCAGATTCATTACCGCAGCAGGTTGAACCGGCACCTCATGAATACGCGGCGATTCCGGTTGTCGATCCGCATGCCAAGGTGTTCCCCGAATTGACCCTCACGCGGCGGCAGGCGGTTGTCGATGTTGGGGTGGCGTTTCTCGCGCTGCTGTTTCTGTTCTCGCCGGTGGGTAGCTTATTCTTCGGCATCTTGCTGGCATTGATCCCCGCGCTGCAGAACGTCTTTGAGGGTTTATTGATCGGCGGCGTGACCGTCTGCACGGTGGCGTTGGTGTTGATCGTTCGTCGTCATTGGCCGCGGACGATTGGTTTAGGGCGCTTGCGCGGCGTGGATTTCTTGTGGGCGCTGGCGGCGCTACCGGCGTGTTATATATCGCTGTTCTCAATCGGTCTGATTGGTGTCATGGTGCATTTTGCCATCGGCACAGATATGAATCAGATGATGGCTGAGAAGCAGGAATTTATCGACCTGCTGCCCGAGCGCAATTTGCTGGGGTTTTTGTTGATCGGCGCGTTTACCGGTTTTCATGAAGAGTTGCTCTTTCGCGGCTTTTTGCTGTCGCGCTTTACCATGATTGCAAAGATTCGTTGGCTGGCGATGTTCATTTGTGCTGCGGTTTTTGGGTTGTTGCATTACTTTGGGCAAGGTTGGCTGGGTGTATTTCAGACGGCGGGGATCGGTGCGGTGCTGGGCACGGTTACGATCCTGGCCCGTTCGCTGTGGCCGGCGGTGATTGCACATGCGCTGTTTAACAGTATTCAATTGGCGCTGTTTCCTTTATTCGAGAAGTTGCTTGAGCAGTACGCGCCGCCGATGGACGAGGCGGGAACGACGACTGCACCGGCAGTGTTGTTGTTGGCGTGGTTGTAGCGTAGCTGTCGCGTCATGATTGACACTCAGCGTGGACGTCGGCTTGCCGTTTGGCGATCCACGCGCTTGCCCACGCATAGATTATCCCCCAGCCCCGGAGGGGCAGGGGCACCCCGTGCCCAGCGCGCCCGCTCCTCGAAATCCGGCGGCAGATATCGTGGTGGCCAATTACGACACACGAATCGTACGTCGCTTGGCAAGCTACCGGCCATCTTTCACAATGCAGGTTTTGCGAAAATTGGAGGCGGCGGATTCGTTGGAACGAACAGCCGCTTGGAACAGGAGCCCGCAATGACACGCGCGACGATCACCGTAATAACAGGCCTGATGCTTATGACCACGTTTACCCCGCTGCATGGCGACGAAGGCATGTGGCTAATGAACAACCTGCCCGAGAAATACCTGAAAGAAACGTATAACTTTGCGCCGACGGATGAATGGGTCGAACACATTCAAAAGTCGTCGGTGCGCTTTAGTAACGGCGGTTCGGCGTCGTTTATTTCGCCGAATGGCTTGGTGATGACGAACCATCATGTAGGTTCGGATTTGATACAGTCGCTAAGCAGCAAAGAAAACAACTACATGCATGATGGTTTTCTGGCGAAGACGACTGCCGAAGAGCTGAAGTGCGAAGGGCTGGAACTCAACGTGCTCATGGAAATCCGCCCGGTAACGGATGAGGTCAAAGGCGCGGTTAAATCGGGAATGACCGATGCAGAAGCTGCCGCCGCCCGCCGCGCGAAGATTGCGGAGATCGAGACACAGGCGGGCGACGCAACGGGTATGAAGCCGCAAGTGGTAACGCTTTATCGTGGGGCGCGGTATGACCTTTATTTATACAAGCGCTATACCGACGTGCGGTTGGTGATGGCACCGGAACATGGTATTGGTTTCTTTGGCGGCGATATCGATAACTTTGGCTACCCGCGCTACAACCTCGACGTCGCTTTCTTTCGCGCATACGAAGATGGTAAGCCTGCCAATACGCCGCACTATTTGAAGTGGAGCGAGGCGGGGATTTCTGAGAACGATCTGATTTTTATCTCGGGGCATCCCGGCAGTACGCGACGTTTGTACACGGTGGCGCATCTGGAGTTTATGCGCGATACGTGGTTGCCGTTGGTGCTGGAAACATACAACCAGCGCGAAGTGGCGTTGCAGCAGTTGGCGGCGTCGGGTGCCGAGCAAGCGCGCATCGCGGCGGAGGACATGCTAATCATCCAGAATGGCCGCAAGGCATTTGGCGGTATGTTGGCAGGCCTGCTTGATAAGCGCGTGATGGATATGAAGCGGGCGGAAGAAGCGCGACTGCGCGGCGCGCCGAAGGCGGATGATGCGTGGGGCCGCCTGGAAGCGGCGCTCAAGAAGGTCGAACCCGACTATGCTGAGTATTTTCTGTTAGCCAATCGACGCACGGGATTGAGTGAGCTGTATTCGGCCGCCGTGCATTTGGTGCGATCGGCCAATCAACGCAAGTTGCTCGATGGCGAACGTTTCCCGGAGTATCAGGATGCGGCGTTGCCGTCGTTGGAGTTGCGGCTCTTTGCCGAAACGCCGATCCACGATGAACTCGAGCAGTTGCGTTTGGAAGACGGTATTACCCGCATTGCACGTATTTTGGGTGGCGATCATGCGATAGCGAGGACATTACTGGGTGGGATCGATCCGGAAACGCGCGCGGCCAACCTGCTTGGGGGTACGAAACTGCGCGATATCGCCGAACGTCGACGGCTCTACCAGGGCGGGCTCGAAGCGATCAATGCCTGTAACGATCCGATGATTCAGTTGGCCAAGACCATGGAAGCCTTTGCCGTTCCGGCGCGCAAGAAGTATGAGGACACCTTTGAGAGCGTGGAGACGGGGGCTTATGCAGACATCGCCGATGCGCGTTTTGCAAAGTATGGCGAGAAGGTGTACCCAGATGCGACATTCACGCTGCGGCTTTCGATCGGTACGGTGAAGGGGTACGACTTGGGCGGCGCGCGGGTCGAGCCGTTTACGAATATCTCGGGGGCGTTTCAACATGCCGAAGCACACGATCATCGCGATCCGTTTGCGTTGCCGAAAAGTTGGATGACGCATCGGGGTAAGTTGAATGGTTCGGTGCCGTTCAATTTTGTGACGACCAACGACATCATCGGTGGTAATTCGGGCAGCCCGATGATGAACCGTAAGGGTGAGTTGATCGGCATCGTCTTCGACGGCAACATTCAGAGCCTTGTGTGGGATTTTCAGTTTGACGACCGCGTGGCGAGAAGTGTGGGTGTCGATGCGCGGGCGATCATCGAAGCATTGCGCGTGGTGTATGGGGCGGATAACTTGGTGGGCGAGATTCTCGGTGGTAAGAAGCTGGCTGCGGCAACCGCTGGGGTTTAAAGATTGAATGCGATGTGTGCGCTATGGCATGTGAAGCAGCGCAACCATCGCTCTCAATCGTAAAGAGATCTAAGGTTTGTCGTCAGACGAAGCGAGATCTTTCCTCACAGGGATAGTTCTTCGTATCGAAAGATGCGATTCCATCGTCGGAAATAGAAAAAAGGACGCCGCACTTCGTGATTGAGGTGCGGCGTCCTTTTCAATTCGTCGTTGGGGTTATCTAAATCGAGTTGATTCGTTGCAATTGGCGTGTTTAGCTGACGCGCGCGCCAGGCTTGATGTCCGCCGTTGGGCTGACGACGACGACTTGCGCCTTATCATCATCCGAAGCGGCCAGTAGCATGCCTTGGCTTTCTTCGCCGCGCATCTTGCGGGGCTTCAGATTTTTAACGACGACGATGAGCTTGCCGACCAAGTCTTCGGCTTGGTAATACTGCTTGAGACCGGCGACGAGTTGTCGTTGTTCGTCACCGAGGTCGATCTGCAACACCAGCAGCTTGTCGGCGTCGGGGTGTTCCTTGGCTTCGAGAACTTTGGCAACACGCAAGTCTATTTTGGCGAAATCATCAAATACGATCGTGTCGGGGGCATCACTCATAGGGGCATCTCCATCCTATCGGTCAATCCCGATTCAACGCCGGGCGCATGCTTGCGACCGGACTCACGGGAGGTCGTGCAAACGAAATATACTTCGCTGGCAAGCTACCCGATGCGAAAGCGCTTGAAAAGAGATGGCAGCGAATCTGTCAGGATGTCGGTAGCAGCCGCAGCGTTCTATTGCCTTTCCGGGTGTAACGTGCGGATAAGCCGGTGGTTGCACCCAAGCTGGAATTGGCGTTGATCTGTGCTGTGATTGTTTGCGGGTGATTGAGGTCGTCCTCATTCGCCGTTTGTCGATGTATCGCTCAGGCGTTGGCCACATCGATTCGCATGCAACGCTCTGGTCGGCGGATTCATCGGTCGCGCGCGTGATTCAATATCGCGGTCGGCTATGGGGAAACGAATGATTCGAGAATCACGCCGAAACGGTGTCGCATTTCTTCGGAAACCGTTGAATTGACGAATCGGCGGGGTGCGTCTATATTGGAGCGTTCCGATTGCGGGGTAGAGCAGTTGGCAGCTCGTCGGGCTCATAACCCGGAGGTCGGAGGTTCGAGTCCTCCCCCCGCTAGTTCAACGGTCGTTGCGAAACGGCGCGACCCACAGGTTAAGGACCAACGCCGAGAGTTTCGCTCTCGGCGTTTTTGTTTTTACTCCAGTGCTGGAAAGAACTTACGCGGTGACTTCTTGCGAGAGGTCTCGGTTCAGAAGTTGCGCGCAACACCGGGCTTGAGCAAGCTCGCGATCCGCAGCGAAGTCGCGCCCAACCTCTCAGTGTATATGCGCGATCTTTCTTTCAGATTATCAGAATATTGGATTTGGCGGAACAAGCCAGTCAATGAAGTATCTTAAAGTGTCTTCAGTATCATCGTGGATGCATCCCAAGACACTATCTGCATCGATCAGTTAATGTTCTTTTTCCGCGATGTGATCCAATCTGCGATATGTTGGTCGCGCTGATCCGTATGAAACTTCAAATCAACAGCAGCTTCTCCTAATTCGAGTGCTTTTTGCCTTGCAGACAACTCAGCTTCTTTTGTTGTCGACTCGGCGGCTGCAACTCGCGCTTCGAGGTCGGCGATGATCTGTGGAAGAGCATTACCTTCTCTTTTCGCCGATTCTACCTCATTTTTCGCTTTCGAAAGCGATGCTTGGGCGGCGAAAAGCTCGTCGTTCGCTTGGCTTTCTTTCGATCGCGTACGTCGAAGTTCATCTTCAAGCAACCCTAGTGCATCCTGCGTTTTTTGAAGAACAGCGGGCAGATTTGATTCAGTATCAGAAGGTTCGGCTTCATTCATTAGGCGATCTATGACCTCGGCGAGATCGGACCGGACGATTTGCAGCCTTGTCAAGCGCTCGTTTATCTCAGTGACGCGCGTCTGCGCCGTTGAAACAGCCTGGCTGGCCGTTTCAACATTCTTGGTGCGCTGTTTCAAAGTCGCCGAGATATCCGCCAGAGCTATTCTGGCGGAGCTAAGTTCTGTTTGCGCTGCCGCCAACTGATTTCGTGCACTTTCGTGCAAGTGGTTTGCGGTATCCGTTGCAGTTTGGACTACCGATAAGTTTTGGCGTGCTTTATCAATCTCCGGCTCCAGATCGCCAGCTGACCACTTTGCAAGTTGAGCGAACATGGCGTCCCGATCTTGGGCCGCATTTTTTACTGCTTGGGTGGCAACCTCCTCATCATGGGCTGTCCGGTCGCGCTGACTTCTGACATTGGCGCACCGTTGTGCTGCGGCAGCCACCGCCGCTTGTGCATGATTGAGCGCGCTTTGCGCTGCCGAACGCGCGGCTTCCAACGATTCGCGCGATTTCGTTAAGGCGGCAGTCACAGTAGCATCAGCATCGCTCAACGAGACTTGCGATGCCTCCGTGGCGGTCAGATTCGCGCTGGCTTGTTGCAATGCCTTCTCCGCAGTGGCAGCGACTGTTAATGCTTGCTGGTGTAGCAGTGTCGCATTATTCAGTTTCGTTTGGGCGGCAATGGCGGCTTCTTCTGCCGTTTTTCGTGCAGCCTCTTTTTCCTTTTGATTGGCGTCGGCCGCCTCAAACCTCATCTGGGCTGTTTGCCGTTGTTCGGTGAATTTCGGTGGATTGGGTTTTAAGTCGCCCAAGCTGGTGCCGTCGTCAATGTTGAAGACCCGGACTGTGCCATGCAAATCAGCGGCAATGATACGCGTGCCTGCGGCATTGATGTCAGTATCGATCACGACATCTTCCATGGGCGGCAAGTCGCGCAACTTGCCGCCCTTTCCGTCCCACAATCGGACCTGTTTATCGCGCCCGCCCGTCACAAGACGACCATCTCGTGCAAACGCGATGCACAAAGCTCCGTTATCATGGGCTTTCCAACGTTTGATCTTTTTTCCGCCGTGCATTTCCCACAGGAATACCTGTCCACTGTCATCGCATGTTGCCAGCACGTTCGAATCGGCACGCCAACTCAAATCCGTAATTGCCTCGCTGTGACCTTTGAGGGTGTAAAACTCGGCGTGCGTTTCGGCCTCCCAGACGAATAAGCCACCGGCGCGATCGGCGGTGGCCAGCAGAATGCCGTCGGGACTATACGCAACGCCCGTGATCCAGTCAGTGTGTTTGTCATGACGATGTAACAACTCGCCCGAACGCGCCGCATGAATCTTTACAAGGCCCGCCGGGCCGCCAAGGGCGATACGTTGCTGGCTCGCATCGATATCCGCGGCTAACACCTCGTCGTATTCTTCTCCAAATGCGCCGACAAATCCGCCCGTTGTGGCATTCCAGATCCGCACATCGCCGGCAGTCGCGCCGACGCCGCCCGCCGCCAGTAAGAGCGCACCGTTTTGGCTGAACCGTACCACGCGCGGCATGCCTTCTTGAAATGGCAACACGCCCAACAATTCGAAATTTCGCAAGTCGTACGCCAATATTTGGCTTTGCCCGGCGAGCGCAACCCAATCCGCTCCGGGATGCGCCGCCAGCGCGTTCACGGCTCCGCGCTGCGCCGATTGAACAAACGGTCGCTTGGGAAAGTGATGCGGATAACCGTTGATAATTCCTGATTGTTCCGCCGCGTCAAACTCAAGGGCGACAGTTGATCGCTTTGGTGTTTGAGTGGCACTGTCTTTGGATTCACGGCACCCTTGTGTAATCCATGCACGCACCAACTCCAATGAATCGCTAGCGAGCGGTGACTGATTTGGCGGCATGGCTGGTTCTTCTTGATGGCCAATCAGTAAAAACAATCTGCTGCTATTGGCGTTACCAGGTGAGAGTACCTTTCCGCCACTTCCGCCAGCCATAACGCCACGGAAGGTACTCAGATCGAGGCCTGCCTCCCGTTTGTCAGGGTTATGACAGGAAAGGCAATTACTGGCGAAGATCGGTCGTACGTGATCCTGATAGGTGATTCGATTCTCCGCGCGTAAAGAAACTACACTCGACAGATGTGTCACGCCTAGCAACAAGATCCATGCAATCGTTCGAAATCGTTCATTCGATAACACGTCCCGCCCCCGGTATCAATGATTGAACATAAACTCTTTACTATTTAACAACGCCCAAAATAGATCGTTTAGTGCGGTCTGCCTATCATCGGTCGTCGACAATATCTCGGAGACTTTTACGCGCTCGGCCTCCGTCGGCGCGCGTGAAAGACAGGTGATGTACAAGTGGTCAATAATGGCCTCAGGCTTTTTGCCTGCATCGATGAGTTGCTTGACGAGTCCACCTACTTTAATTTTTTGGTTTGTCGAATCGCCATTGATCAAGTGCAACGCCTGAGAGAGATTTGGCTCCATCACGACTTCACAGGTACAGACCGTTTCACGTTTGGCGCGTCCGAATGTTGCTAAAAAGTGATTTGACACATTTCCGTCGGCGATCTGTACCGCGCGGGCTCGTAACGGCAGTCCCTTAAATTTGCTAGGCGCGTTGGTCGCCTGACTGATGCAGTCGAGTAGCACTTCACTGCGAATTCGTCGGATCGCGGCATGTGAGAAATTGCGCCGATCGTCGATATTGGATGGATTAGTCGTCGACGACAACTGATAGGTGCGGGAGTTGCAGATGTCACGCACGAAGCTGCGCAAATCGTAGTTGTAGCTCACGAGGCGTTCTGCCAGCATATCGAGCAAGGGCCCGTTCGAAGGTGGGTTGCTCACACGCACATCATCGACGGGATCCACGATGCCGCGCCCGAAGAAATGGGCCCACACCATATTCGCGACATTCTTCGCGAACATATCGTTTTCGTGGGACGTTAGCCACTCGGCCAGCACCACGCGTCGATCCCGTCCTTTTAGCTCCGGCGTGGGGCCACCCAGCAAACGCGGTTGCATCGCACGATTGCCCACGGGATGTTTTACTTCGCCGTTCCGATTGTTGAACACAATGGTTTCGCGCGGATCCTCCGCTCGTTTGCGTCCGATCTGCGCAAAAAACGCCGCAAAGCTGTAGTAGTCATCCATCGTCCAACGGTCGAACGGGTGATTATGGCACTGCGCGCACTGAATACGCGCACCCAGAAACGACTGCGCCACATTTTCCGAGAGCTTTAGCGTGTCGCGCTCCAACTGGTAGAAGTTCGTCGCGGGGCTGGTGAACGTGCCGCCCGTCGTCGTTAGCAGTTCGCGTATGACCTCGTTCAGCGGCATATCAGCGGCGAGGCGCTCCTGCAGCCAGTTGTAATAAAGCAATGTTGCCTTGTAGCTGACTTCCAGTGTCGAGCGAATTTGCAGGCGCTCGGCCCACTGCATGACCCACAATTCGACGAACTCCTTGCGTTGCAGCAACTCGTCGATGAGTTGCGCGCGCTTGTCCGGGCGTTGATCGGCGATAAACGCGGCATGTGCATCCGGAGTTGGTAACATGCCTATGAGATCGATATAGGCTCGACGCAGAAACACGCCGTCGGCACATACATCCGATGGCTGGATGCGCAGTTTCATGAGTTTCTGGTGAACGAGTTCGTCGATGTAGTTGACGGGTTGTGGTAGCGCTATGTTGGGCGCATCGGCGGGTATGACGATCACCGGTATGCCGACGCTGTGCTCATCAAACCGTGCCAAGAGTTGTGCTTCGCCGCGCTGCCCGGGCGTGACGCGACCCGAGCCGTCAACCTGAGCGCACACATCGTTATTGCTCATCAAGGCGGCGAGTTCTGTCACATCCCGAGTCGTACCATCGGAATAATACGATCGCACGATTATCCGTTGTGCGTCACCGCCCGTCGTTAAAACCATATCCGGTGGGAATACGTCGATGTGTGTCACGTATGCGACATCGGGTGGATCGTTTGGCGCGCCGCGTTCGATCCATTCGATCAGGGTCTTTGCATGTGTGCTATCCCGATCAAACAGCTTTCCGCCCGTGTGTGGTGCGCGACCGACAGCTTTCTTCACTAACAAGCTCTCGGCAGGCTGCGCGAAATTCAATCGACGCCCGGGCAACTCGCGCGTCATCGCGTAATGATCGCCGTTGGGATCGTATCCAAAGAGCGAAAGGTGGAACCCGTCCTGTCCGCGCGCCGAACCGTGGCAACTGCCATTGTTGCAACCGGCACTCGTAAGCGTCGGAATCACATCCAAGCGCAAGCTGACAGCACGGCGATGGTCGATCTTGGTCACCTTTACCGGCATCTTCACCGTTTGGCCGTCGTAGGTAATGGCCAAATGCGATTCACCATTGCCCCACGCTCGCACGCGATGGTCGGACACGAAAACGATGTTGGAATCACCGGACTCAATCGTCGCCGCGTTTGTCACGTCTCGTGTGATCCCGTCGACACCGATATTACGAACAACAATGTGTTGGAAATCCCGCGCACCGGTTAATTCGATCGTGGGTGGATACACATCCAAGCGACCGGGCGATACAGGGGGGCTTGCCGGTTTCGTTTGCGCGGCGGCTAGTATGGGAAATAGTCCGGTCATGAACAGGGCGATGAACGCAGTGCGTTGCGCGCGGAATTGCGCCCGCAAATCAGACTGTTGTCCGCCGACTGGTGCCGTCAAACTAAGGATCGTTCGAGGCGTTCGTGGATGGATGTTGAATCGGGTCATTTGGAATCGGGTTCTGATTTCTCCGCGTCGGCCTTTTCCGCCTGCTCGCGCTCTTGCGCGGCTAGGCGCAGTTGTTCCAGCCGACTTGGCGGCTTTTTGGGGGCTTGCGTCGGCGGTTCTTTATTTTCAGGTGGCTGGGAGTTGTCCACAGGAAGCGGTTTCGTTTTCACGACTGCTATGCGCGGTGGATCGATTCGTAACTCACTTCCGAATGCGAATCGATGTACAATCGGGTGCCCTTCCTGCAGTACAACGGCTTCACAAAAGATGTTTTTGTGCTTCCCGCAAGGCGCGTCCTTCTCAATTGCGACTTCAAATACTGCCTGGTCGTCGCTAGATTTGATACCACCGGTCGCTGCTTTCGTCTTTGGCGGTAAGTTCAGCAGTTTAATCGCGGCCTCGCCATCAAACGGTTTTTTCTGTTGGAGCGCGCAACTGATCGACGTCGTTTTTCCTTGTTCCGCAGCGACCATTTGTATGCTGCCCGATACATACGGCTCCGTCACCGTCAACTTCACGCGCTGCGACGATACCCAGCGCTCACCGCCGTCGTCCGGCCCGCGCGCGATCATCACGAGGGGCCACGTGCGCGGCGGGGCATCACCCGCCGCCGACACCGTATAGACCGCTTCTTTTGCACCCTTCGGGATATTGATCGAACCGGGAAACGACACGCCGGGCGGAGCCCACAAAATGCGTACCTCAATCGCTTCGTCGTAGCCATCCACGCGCTCGACCGACACCTTTAGATCCTGCCGACCGGCCTGCACCAAAGGAACAGTAGGTTGCGTCATGGTGATTTTGAAGGGAGCCGGTTTCGTAACGGCCATTGCCAAACGATCGAGTTGCACCTGATAGTAGATCGTGTCGTTCGGAGGCGCGACCACCAACGGCACGGTTTGCTCGAACCCGCCAACGATGCCACCTCCCTCGCGCGCGATTCGCCCGCGTAGCGGGTAAAGCCCGCCCGCAACCTCTGCATCAGGTGCCGCGCTAAACACCACGGGCACATGCTGCACGTCAGCCATCAACTCCGGCGCGTCGCATGAAACCCCCCTGGGTAAGGTGGTTTCGATGGCGACCGCACCACTGACCTCACGGCGCTGAACGCGCAGCAGCGCTGCCGTGCGATTACCTTGAGCAACGGGAATCGTCTGGCGATATTGATAAGCGCGCGAATTAAATTTTGCGATCGAGAGCGTCAAGCCCGGCTGCGGTGCGTCGATCTCCAAGCGATAGACAAACAAGGGGCCGCCGCGTCCGAGTTGATCGCGAATGCGCACTTGATACTCACCATCCGCTGGTGCGTGAAATCGCAACGCGCTATCCACACCGCTTTGCGAATCGTCATTGCCTTTCAGATGCTTGCCGTCCGCCGTGAGTATATTGATCACACCATCCAAGGGCGAGCGATGGCTGCGCGCTAAGAGGCGAATGTCGTATTCCTGATCCTTCCTTAGCGTAATCCGATAGTCGTCTCGCTCGTCTTCCGAAGCGAGTATTCCGTTGAACGCTACGGGTGGCGCTTGCGGTTTCAGCGGAGCATCGTCCGCCGTCGGCTCCATCACGTTTGTATGGTTTGACACGCGCATCCATGTGGGCGACGGCGCTACGCCCCGATCATCCGACGCCAGTATCGGCCATCGCTCAATCGGCGCATCCGGCAGCACGACAGATTCCGCGATCTCGCCTGCGGCATCACCAAGATGACGCACAGCGATCGTCGCGCCCGGTCTCCCACCGATCGGGAACGTCACACGGGGTCGTGGAAACCTGCCGACATGCAATCGATACCGACAGGCACCGCTGCCGCCATAGGCCGCTTCACGTACTTGTACAATATAGGTGCCGTCCTTCGGCGCGATGATCGAGACGACTGAATCCTGCAAGGCCAAGGCCGAATCGTCGCACGCATCGAGTTCGAATCGCTGCGCGTCCAAAATCGCGACGTACGGATCGAACATCGTCTCACCCAATCGAATTGCCTCAATCTCAGCGCTGATCCGCTGGCCCGCGCTCGCAGTAACGGCGAAATGATCCACATCTTCGTTCTCGACTACGCCGAAGATCGTTTGGTTGAGCTCGATTGCTTGCGGTTGTGCGAAATCGCTATTTGGTTCCCGTTCGTTAACCACGGGCAGCGCTCCGACATGAAACGTGCGCATTTCGGAGATGCCGGTAGCGGTGCGCAGGCGCATAGCATGTTCACCAAGTCGGCATGTCGGCGAAATACGTACCTTTACAACGGCCACCTCTGGCTGCGGCGACGTAATCGATAGAACCTCAATACCGTCGTTGTAGAAAAGAATTGCTTGTGCGTCGGCAAGCCGCTTTCCGCCCAGTATTAATTCCAGTTCGGTGCCACGCGTGCCGCCCGGCGGATCGACGCGGTGTACCTCGGGCGCTGCGGCCAACGCCGGGGCAACCGCGCAGCATACGATAGAAATGAAAGGTAAAAACGAGTTTCGCATGTTCGATTGCATCGAGTTAAGCGGGCTTGCTTAGAATGTCAGTAACCACTTTGCCGCCATTGACAATTTCAACGGGGCGACCACCGGGTGCCATCAACTCTTTGTCTGCAACAATTCCCAACTGGTTATAGATCGTCGTCGCCAAGTCCTCGACGGTTAGCGCATCGATATCCGGTCCACCGCCAGTGGCGTCGGACGCGCCGTACACGAACCCGCGGTGAACGCCGCCTCCTGCCAGTGCGATACTAAAGACGCGTGGCCAGTGATCCCGTCCGCCATCGCCATTGATCTTCGGCGTGCGGCCAAACTCGGTCGTTACCATCACCAACGTACGCTCTAAGCGACCGCGCTCGTCTAGGTCGCGAATGAGTCGGGCGTACGCCTGATCGAACGTGCGCAGTTGGTTTTTGGCGCCACCGGCGATATTGGCGTGATGATCCCAACTACCATAGACAAGCGACACAAAACGGACGCCGGCTTCCGTTAGTCGCCGGGCCAACAGCATGCGCTGTCCGGCTTCGTTGCGACCGTACGCGTCGCGCAGCGCATCGGGTTCTGCCCCTAGGTTAAAGGCTTCGCGCGCCTGCTTCGAGCTGATCATCGTGTAGGCGCGCTGATAAAATGCATCCATCGCGTCGAGTACATCCGCGTTTTCGAGCGCACGGAAATGGCTGTCCACAGCTTCGAGCAATGCCTGCCGCCGGGCGAAGCGCTGATGATCGACATCATCGGGCAGCGATAGATCGCGCACCTTGAAATCGCCGCGTGCCGGATCGGATCCTAACGCAAACGGGCCATAGCGCGTGCTTAAGTAACCCGTACCCGCATATTCATTGGGAATGATCGGTACGCACACGTACGGCGGTAAGTCGCTACTCGGCCCCAACTCGTGCGAGATCACCGACCCCATTGACGGGAACTGTAATGCCGCGCTCGGGCGATACCCCGTGAACATGTTATGCGTACCGCGCTCGTGGGCCGCTTCGCCGTGCGTCATGCCGCGGCACACAGTTATTCGATCGGCGATCTTCGCCGTTTGCGGAAGGTGTTGGCTGAATTGAACACCCGGCAGCGCCGTGTTGATGGCTGAGTACGGCCCACGGTATTCCGGTGGCGCGAACGGCTTCGGGTCAAAGGACTCCTGCGCCGACATTCCACCTGGCAGAAAAATATGAATGATCGAATCGGCGACGGGTTCCTTTAATGCAAGGTGCTTCTGGTCGGCCAGCGCCTGCTGACGCAGGAAATCCGGCAACGTCAGCCCCAACCCGCCGACGAGACCGACATATAGAAAATCGCGGCGCGAAGGCTTCGTGTGATCGCGACTGCCACAATTCGCACTCGCTTTCGAATAATTCATGATTCATCCTTATCGCGCTAAAATTGATGCACGCCACGCCTACGACTTGCCAACAGTAGCGTAGGAGTTTTCAGTACGCGACGAGATTCCCAGTCTTGAGCCAACTAATCTGGACAGAGAGGTTATCTCGCCAGTAATGTGCCCCATTCGCCAGAAAAGTTCAATAATTTTTGCGATTGTTCCCATTTCAGGTCTTGCCGCCTTTGTTCATTGGGGGAGCAGACTTACTAAAAAAAGAATCTCCAGATTGCCGGGCAGAAATTACTCGCTTGGCTGAATGCGGACCTTTCCCCCTGAAACAAGACTAAGGCTTGACTTAGGGGCGGGGTAAATGTTGTTTTCTCTCATTCGCACGTCGAATTTGACGCTTGGTATTGCTGCAGCGAAAGATTGATGGGGTTCTCTTCGCTCGTGGGTTTGCCACTCTTGCGGTAGTAGTGGTTCGCGTGCTTGAGAAATTGGGCAATGAGATGGTCGAAGAGAAGCACGGGCGTGGTCTCAGATTCGGGGCAGTCCGCGGTCTGCCATTCGGCGATGGTACCGTTGCCATGATTCCGGGGATTCGTAAGGAACGACGCAACGACGGTGTCCGGCCAGCGTCAACATTGCGCTTCTTCGCATTTCGAGTACATCTGCTGAGTTTGAAATCGGCCTCTGAACAGAGACCGAATTCTAATCGATTCTTAAACACTCATTTTACGCTATGATTCGAGTACTCGCGCGCGAAATTCCAAGTAGGCGTGAGGTCTATCGAGCCGTAATTTGTTGGCACAATAATGAATCTCAACAAGACAAATCGACAGCTACATCGCTGGGCGACACTGATCGTTGCTTTGCCCGTGATCATCATGCTCGTCACCGGTATGCTGCTCCAATGGAAGAAGCAAGCGTCGTGGATTCAGCCGCCGACCCAACGTGGCAGCGAAACGGAACCGACATTGGCGTTTGCTGAGATATTGGCAAGTGCGCGGGCGGTCGATCAAGCCGGAATCAAGACCTGGGATGATGTTGAGCGCCTCGATGTGCGTCCGGGCAAGGGCGTGGTGAAGGTGCGTGCCAAGAACCGGTGGGAAATTCAGATCGATTCGGCGACCGGCGCCGTACTGCAAACGTCCTATCGTCGCTCGGATCTGATAGAGAGCCTGCACGACGGTAGTTTCTTTCACGATGCTGCGAAGCTCTGGGTCTTTTTCCCGGCGGCGCTGGCACTACTGCTGATGTGGATGACTGGCCTTTACTTGTTTGTCTTGCCATATGTTGCGCGGGCGCGCAGCCGCGCGCGTAGAAAAATGAATGCGCCGCCCGAAGTATGATCTAACTGCAGCCTGACGACGAAAGTTTTTTGATGCACCAAGCTAACGCGTTTTTTGGTGACCTCTATCGTGGGGGCACGCGACCCGGCGTCCACGGAGCACCGAGGACGTCCAACTCTTTTTCCAGCGCAACGAGGCGCTCGTGTACGGCGCGAAGTTTGACGCGCGCGTCAGAGAATGATTCGGCAGCGAACTTGAATTGCTCGCGATGCGTCTCAGTCGGTTTACTGGTGACGCGAAGTTGTCCGGAGACGACGGTCGAAATTCGTTCGCGGATCGATGGAAGCTGCGGGTGATTGCGCTTGCTAAGCGTCTGATCGCCTCGGAGTTCGACCAAGATCGTGTTGAGGTCTATGCGAATCGATTCAAGTCGCTTGAGGTGATCCGCACCGGCCTTGGGCGTGTCAAGAATCGCTTGGTGTAGGTGTTTGATTCGGTTTTCTGCTTCACCTGCGGCGCGGATCGCCCCGATCACTTCGCGCCGCAGGTCACAGGCATTGCGGGTAAACGCGAGCGCGTCCTTGGGTTGGTCGGTGCCCATTGTCGCCAGGTCTAGGGCGTAAACGTCAAACGCCTCCGGGCCGGCGAGGGTCTCGACGACGCCGTCGCGATGCAAATCCAGCGTGACGGTAAAGCGTCCGGGGGCGACCAACGGACCCGCCGGTGGCTTCCTCCAATCGGGCAAATCACCGGCCGATAGATTTACGGCCTCCTCGGAGGGGTAGCGCAGATCCCACGCGGTACGGTGAAATCCCTTATCGCGCGCGCCCTTCACGCGGCGAATGACGTTGCCGTCACCGTCACGCACGGTCAAGATGACTTGCGGCTCGAGCTCAAGGTCTTCAGAGCGCAGCTCTTTAATGGTGGGGTATTTCCAGTCATCTTCCTTCTCCGCCGCGCGTCGCCGCTCGACGCTCGACGTGATTTTTTCCGCGAAGTGATACGTGAAGATCGCGCCGAACGGCGGGTTCTTGGCGGCAAAAAACGACGCACCCTGATAGCCTTTTCCGTTGTTGTGCCCGAGGCGACTGCGCTCGATGTAGCTCGGGGCGGCTTTGACGCCAAATAGGACCGGATCGCCGGTTAACAACGCTTCGCTGACCGTTCGCAGCGGCGTGTAGTCATCAAGCACGTAAAAGCCACGACCAAATGTACCGAGCACGAGATCGTTCTCGCGCCGCTGGATCTCCATGTCGCGGACGGCAATGGTCGGTACCCCGCTCAGTTTGATCCAGGTTTCACCGGCATCGACCGTAAAGTACGCTGCGAACTCGGTGCCAACAAACAGCAGATTCTTATTCACATGATCCTGACGGATGACGTAGCAGACGTCGCGATCGGGTAGGTCGCCTGTGATCGATTTCCAGGTCTTGCCGCGATCGTCTGACTGATAGATGTATGGCTTGAAGTCACCCATTTTATGATTGTTGAATGTCGCGAAAACCACGTCCGGCTCGAGCACAGACGCGTGCAGACAGCTAACGTAGGTCATATTCGGCACGCCCTGAATGGATTCGATTTTGCGCCAAGACCTGCCGCCGTCCTCGGAGACGTGAATTAATCCGTCGTCCGTACCGACATAGAGTAGGCCTTCCACCAGCGGCGATTCATCGAGCGCGACGGCGTTGCCGAACATCGAAGTGAATTTGTGCTTGGAGACGGCATCCGGCTTCTGGATCACACCCATGACTTCAAGCGTATTGCGATCGATGCCGCGCGTAAGGTTTGGGCTAACGACACGCCAGTTGTTTCCGCGGTCATCGGAGCGAAATAGAAAGTTGCCGGCGAAGTAGAGCCGCTTGTTGTCGTGCGGGCTCATGATCAGCGGTGTATCCCAGTTGAAAACGTATGGTTCGTCTCTTGGGCGGGCCATGGGGCGGATGTCGGCGATCTCACCAGAGCGGCGATCGTGGCGGACGAGTCCACCGTACTGCCATTGGCTGTAAACGATCATCGGGTCCTTGGGGTCGATGACGGTTTCGTAGCCATCGCCACCGACGGTGATGAACCAGTGTTCGTTCATTATTCCGCCGATATCGGTGGTGCGCGACGGACCGCCCTGCGTATTGTTGTCCTGCGTGCCGCCGTAGATGTTGTAGAAGGGCAGCGCTTGGTCAACATTGACGCGATAAAACTGAGTGATCGGCAGGTTTGTTGTGTAGCGCCAGTTTTCTCCAGCGTCGTGTGTGGTGTAGAGCCCTCCATCGCAGCCGACGAGCATGTGCTGCGGGTCGTCGGAGTTTATCCACAGGGCGTGATCATCCACATGGCGATTCATGTTTGGCACACGTTGAAAGCTCTTGCCGCCGTCGCGGGTGACTTGTAGGTAAGTGTCGAGCGAATAGACCGTGTCAACGTCAGTCGGGTGGCAAATTATTTCGTTGTAGTATTGCGGGCTGTCGGTCGCGTGCCCGCTCATCTTGGCCCAGTTTTCCCCGCGATCGGTGGAGCGGTAGAATCCACTTTTCCCCTCAGCGGCTTCAACGATCGCGTAAACCACGTCGGGGTTCACCGGCGAGATATCGAGACCGATGCGCCCTTTGTCCTGTGAAGGCAGACCTTTGTTGATCTCATACCAGGTATTGCCGCCATCGGTCGACTTGTGAAGGCCACCTTCAGGGCCGCCGTCGATCAGCGTCCAGACGTGGCGACGGCGCTGATACGCAGAGGCGTATATGACATCGGGATCGCGCGGGTCGAGGTGGACTTCATTGATCCCGGTGTCGTCGGAAATATGAAGGATGCGTTCCCAGTTTTCGCCGCCGTCCGTCGTTTTATAGAGTCCACGGTCGCCACCCGAGCGCCAGAGGGGGCCCTGCGCCGCGACGTAGACGACATTGGAATCGCGCGGGTCGATCGCGATCATGCCGATGTGCTCGGATTCTCGCAGGCCGACATGGGTCCAACTTTTGCCGGCGTCGGTGCTCTTGTAAACGCCGTCGCCAAAAGAGACCGAGCGGTGGGCGTTGTTCTCGCCGGTTCCGACCCAGACAACGTCAGTATCGGTGGGGTCGAGCGCGATGCAGCCGATCGAATAAGAACCCTCGCCATCAAAGATTGGCTCGAATGTCGTTCCGTCGTTGACCGTCTTCCAGACGTTTCCACTGGCCACGGCAACGTAAAACTCTGCGGGACGCTTGGGATTCACCGCGAGATCGCCGACGCGACCAGACATTAACGCCGGGCCGATCGAGCGGAACTTAAGCCCTGCAAACGTATCGGCGCTCATCACGGGTGGTTCTTCTTCCGCTTTGTCGCCCGCAGTAGCTTCTTTCGCGGATTCCTTGGATGACGCAGTCTCTTCGTTACCGAGGGCAGCGTTTGAATGCAACTCAACGCCGCTCGCCCGTGTGTCTAGTGCAAGAGTGGTCAAAAGAACGACCGGCACAACGATCAGATTAAGTTGTGTCTGTAACAGATTCTTCAAGTTGCACCTATATTCGAAGGGTGAAGCAGCAAAGCAAACGTATGCGCTGCAGTCCGTTTTGTTGAATGCGCCGACTCCTGAGGAAGGTACGGAGAGGCGGCGCATGTTCGTGAGCTTGAGTGTACGTGCTAACGCCCGGGCACCGGACGTCCCGGTGTCCACGGCACGCCTGCGTCGTCGAGTTTGCGCTCGAGCGCTGGCAGTGTTTCTTGAACGAGCGTGTTCAGCGCCACTCTGAGTTTGGCGAAATCGCGTTTTGCAATGGTGTAGGATGCGCGGTGCGTGGCAGTAGGGCCGTATACCGATTGGCCAGTTCCCATCCAGGCGATGTTTAGTCGTCGCGAGATCGAAATTGGGCCGGGGTCATTCGCCATGTTGCGCTGCTCGTTGCCATTCAATTGTTGCTGCATCTCCGCGACGCGCTGTTCCAACGCCCGGACCTCATTACCGATGGCTGTATCGCCGACGAGTGACCGGTCCAATACCTGACGGATCGCGCCGAGTTGTGTTTGGGCATCTGCCAATGCACGCCGGGCACCACCGACCGAACGCTGCATTTCGGCGAGTTCGCGCCGGAATGCCGATATCGCGTCCGGCGTCATTCCGGCTAACGTGCCGCCGTCGCGGAGGGGGACGACTTCAAACGATTGCGCCTTCCCGGTATCGACGAGTTTGCCGTCGACGCGGGTCGCGAGATGTACGGTGTAAGTGCCGGGTGGGGCGAGTACGCCATCCGCCGGATTGCGCGAATCGCCTTCTTCGCGTTCGGCACCCTCTTCCGACGACCACGGTCGCGTTGACGGGTAAGTCAGGCTCCAGCTTACGCGGTGAATTCCCTTGCCGGTCGGGCCGGTGAGATGACGCACCACGTTGCCGTCGGCGTCGCGCACCGTCAGCACCACAGCTGGTTTTTCCTCGAGTTCTTCTTTGCGCAGGGCGGTCCAGCCGGGGGTTGGCGTGTCGCCGCCGTCTTTGGCGATTTCTTTTTCACTCTTGGTACGGATGTCCTTGCGTGTTTGGAGTGGTTCTTTGAGGTAATACGTGAAGGTTGATCCGAACGGAGGATTCGGTGCAACGAAGAACGCGTGGCCTTGGTACGCTTTGGGGCTGCCGCCTAATGTACGTCGTGGCACGTACCACCATGCATTGCGTACAGGGAATAGTTCGGCATCTTGCTCCAATGTTGCTTCGGATACGTGGCGTAGTGGCGCGTAGTCGTCGAGTACAAAGAAACCCCGGCCGAACGTCGCGCCGACAAGATCGTTTTCGCGTTTTTGAATCGCAAGATCGCGGAACGGGATGTTCGGTACGCCGCCGGTGAGCTTAATCCAGTTTTCTCCGCCGTTGACGGTGAAGAAGATTCCGAATTCGGTTCCGAGAAACAGCAAATTCGGGTTGATGTGGTCCTGCACGAGCCGCCAAATCAGATGACGCTCGGGCAAGTTACCGACGATCGATTTCCAGCTGCGCCCGCGATCTTCGCTCTTGAACACGTACGGCTTAAAGTCGCCAGCCTTATGATTGTCGACACATACATACACGGTGTCTGCGTCATGTAGGTCCGCCTTGATGTCATTCACGAAGAAATAGTCGGGCACATCCGGCAGGGTGCCGGCCTTGCGCCAATTCTTGCCGCCGTCCTCGGTGACCTGGATCAGGCCGTCGTCTGTGCCGGCATAGATCAACCCTTCCTGTCGCGGCGATTCAGAAATGTTCGTGATGGTGCCATACTTGGACATCGCGTAGAGATCCCATAGCGCGTCGATACTCCATACGCGGCCCATCATCGGTGCTGTCAGGCGGTTGATGCCACGCGAAAGGTCTTTGCTGATCGGTGTCCATGAATCGCCGCGATTATCGCTACGCCAAAGGCGTTGGCTTGCGTGATAAAGTCGTGCTGGGTCGTGTGGGCTGATCAGAATCGGGGCATCCCAGTTAAAGCGATCCCATTCTTCACCGTCTCGTGGCTGTGGTTGGATGTAAACGACTTCGCCGGTCTTGCGATCGTGACGTACCAAATTTCCGACTTGCCACTGCGAGTAAATGATGTCCGGATTCGTAGGGTCAATCGCAGGCTGGTGACCGTCGCCACCCACGGTGATCCGCCAGTCCGAATTACGAATGCCGTGCACGTTATCCGTACGTGAAGGACCATATTGTGTGGCATTGTCCTGCGTTCCACCGACGATGTGATAGAAAGGTTCGTCATAGTCGACCGCCACCTTGTAGAACTGCGTGACCGGCAGGTTCGCCACGAACTTCCATGTCTCTCCCAGATCCCATGATTCGTATAAGCCGCCATCGGAGCCGGCCAGCAGGTATTCCGGGTCATTCGGATTAAACGCCAGCGCATGGTTGTCGCTATGCTTGTGCTTTTCCTGCATGCGACGCATCGTCTTGCCGCCATCCTCAGTTACATGCATCCGCACATCCATCTGATAGACACGGTCGAATTTGTGTGGGCTGGCGAACAGCTCTTGGTAGTAGTGTGGGCCTGTTCCCCCCGAGATGTACTCGGCGCCCTTGGTCCATGATTCACCGCGGTCGGCGCTGCGATAGAATCCACCTTTGCGGTGCGCCAGTTCGATGGTAGCATAAATGACATCCGGATTGATCGGCGAAATTGCCATGCCGATTCTGCCCTTATCTTCGTCCGGTATGCCATTGGTGAGTTCACGCCACGTCTTGCCACCATCGGTCGATTTGTGAATGCCGCTTTCGGGGCCGCCATTAATCAACGCAGCCACATTGCGGAAGCGCTGCTGCATCACGGCATACATCACATCGGGGTCGCGCGGGTCGAGGTGTATTTCATTGACGCCGGTGTACTCGCCACCGGCGAGAATATTTTCCCAGGTCGCACCATCATCGGTCGACTTAAAGAGCCCGCGCTCGCCGCCGCCCGACCAAAGTGGCCCTTCGGCAGCAACGTAAATCGTCCGGGAATCGCGTGGGTCGATGACGATCATCCCGATATGCTGAGACGCTTTGAGCCCAAGATTCTCCCACGTCTTACCGCCATCGCGGCTGCGATAAACACCGTCGCCATAGCCGACATGGCGTCCGCCTACGTTCTCGCCGGTGCCGACCCATATCGTTTCGGGGTTTTGCGGATCGAGCGTGATGCAGCCGATCGAGTAAGATCCCTGATCGTCAAAGATGGGCAACCAGGTTGTGCCTGAATTGGTCGTTTTCCAGATGTTGCCGCTGCCAACTGCCACATACCATGTGCTTTGGTCGTGCGGGTGAATTGCGATGTCGGAGATGCGTCCAGACATCAATGCCGGACCGATCGATCGCAGCCCGAGCCCTGCGAACGTCGACGCAGACATGGGCGTATCCGGCTCGACTTCCTCGATTGCCGGTTTTGTGGACTGAGCCTGTATCGGCGTGCTGAGTGCGAGAACCAGCGCTAAGAGATTTCGTAATGGCATAGTCGATTCCGTGAAATTGTTTGCATGCGTCTAATCAAGATCGCAGCCTAATCATATCGGTCGATATGGTAGCCCAGTTGAAAAACGCGCTAGTTGCTGATGTTTCTGGGTTTAAGCGGTTCGCGTACCGGTTGAGGGTTCGTGGGAGCATTTTTCACGTACTTCTCTAGCCAATGGTTCATTTCGAAGAGCATGTGCAACACCGATTCCCGCGCACGATAACCGTGGCTTTCGTGTGGCAGCATGACGAGTTTGGCGGTTGCTCCATGCCCCTTGAGGGCGTTATAGAATCGTTCGCTTTGCATCGGGAATGTACCGGAGTTGTTGTCAGCCTCGCCGTGAATCAAGAGGATTGGCTCATTGATTTCATCTACATGCATAAACGGCGACATATCGAAATACACTTCCGGCGACTCCCAAAACGTGCGTTCTTCAGATTGGAAACCGAAGGGCGTCAATGTGCGATTGTAGGCTCCACTCCGCGCGATGCCGGCGCGAAAGAGATCGCAGTGCGCCAGCAGGTTGGCAGTCATAAAAGCACCGTAGGAATGCCCGCCGATCGCCATCCGGTTCTTGTCTCCAACGCCGCGACGAACCAATTCATCAACGGCGGCTTGGGCGCCAGCAACGAGTTGCTCCACATACGAATCGTTGGGCTCTTCATCGTTTTCGCCAATAATTGGAAGCGACGGGTCATCCAGAACGGCGAATCCTTGCGTAAGCCAAGGGAGCGCGCCATACACCGAAGCCCGAACGAATCGATACGGTGAATCGGTAACCTGTCCGGCCGCGTCCGCGCTCTTGAATTCCTGTGGATAGGCCCACATCAAAACGGGCAAGGGACCTTGAGATTTATCGTATCCCTCAGGCAAATATAGCGTGCCATTGAGTTTCACGCCGTCGTTACGTTGATAGCGAATCAATTCCTTCTGAATACCCGCGCACTGCGGTGTGGGATTCGAAAACTTAGTGATCTGATCCAGGCTGTCGTTATCGAGATTACGGACAAAGTAGTTTGGTGGTTCCGTTTTCGATTCTCTACGTGTGATGATCTTTCGGTCGTCAACATCAAGTAACGTCGACACACTTTCGTAATATGGCGCTTCGGAACGCCATAGCCGCGTTACCTGTCGTGAACGAATGTTCATGCGATCCAGAAACGGTCGGTTTCCTTCCGGCGACGCGCCTTGGCCGCTGAGATATATGTTTTCCCTATCATTAGAAATGACCATCACGCTCCGCCCGGTAGCCGTTGGCCGCATCATGGGGGCACCGGGATCGTTGTATTGATCTTCCCATGAACGATCCCACAAGAGCTGCGGTTCTTCTCGCGGATCGGAGGGATTAATGATCCAAGTCTTCTCATTTCGGTTCTTCCACCACCAGCTCGATACGAATGCGAGTCGATCGTTGCCCCAAGTGATACCCGAGAACCGGTCACCTAGTCCGATCACGTTGACTTTAGGGCCATCGAAGGGTGCGTTCCAACTGATCACCTGATCGCGTATTTCGCCCTCTTTCTTTGGATCGCCGCCATCACGCGCTTCTACCCAATAAAGTTGTGCCGGTGCGTCCGCACGCCAGGCAACGGAGCGCGGACCGCGCCGCGCGGAGGCGAAGCCGATAGGAATATCTTCTGCAAGCGGGAGTTCGGCGACAGTGGCGATCAGCTTTCCAGTTTGAGCGCGCACTTCGATTCGCGCGGGAAATCGACTCACCGGAACGAGATAAGAAAACGGACGATGAATGACCCGCGAAAGAACATATTGTCCATCGGGCGATGGTGATAACTGGGCGATGATCCCCTTGATTCCGATTGGCGTTATCTTTCCATCCAGCGATACGATTAATGCCTCAGACATGGCGACGTGCTCGAATCTTTGCTCGTCGTAGGTGTTCTTGAGCAGATCCTGATACGTTCGGGCAGCGGCCTTTTTGCCAAGGTTCTCTTGGATGATCGGGCCTGTGGGTACGGTCGGTTCTTCAGGAAAGGCGGTGCGGCTGTTCGGAATAGCCTTGACCAGCAAGGACCGGCTGTCGGGCATCCATTTCAATGGTGCCCCGTATGCACCGTTGACGGGCCGGTTTAGTAACCGCTTGGCAACACCGCTCTGCACCTGAGCCGTCCATGCCTCCAGATGGCCCTTTTTTGCAACCAGAAAAGCGATGGAACGGCCATCCGGCGAGAACTGGATCGATCGGATTCCGACATCTGAGGGTAAGCCGGTCACCGACCGTTCTGTAAGACCGTCGATAGAACGAAAAGAAAGTCCTTTTGCGTAGCGCATTCGGGCACGGTCATTATTCGCGGGATTGATGCGCAGGCCCGCCAGGCGCAGTTCCGGCTGGGCTACCTCATCGATCGATGGCAGATTCTCAACTTCCGCAACGAGCATCGTACGGCGATCCGGGCTGAAATAGACCCACGGCGTAGGCGGGGCATCCACGAGTTGTGCAATGGTTGCAGGCGGAAGTTGATACTGGCCGGGTGTGGAACCCGCTGTCAGGATAACTCCCGCAATGGCAATTTTTATCGATAACTCTATACGCATGATTCGGTTCCCTCGTGATATATGACATAGGCTCTTTAACAGTCAGCCGATATGCCAAAGATATTGGCCAACGGGCTGTTGTCCACTGATGTCATAAGAAATGGGTATTGATGATAAGTCACTACAGCTAAATGGCCTTGAGCGCAGGTAGTAATCCGTTAATTACTGTTACTTTACCGTATTCCGAAGTTCATGTTTGGAATTGCGCCGTTTTGCATCGTTTTGTCGTAGATTGCGAATGGATGGTAATGACTGATTAAGTAAGACCGATTGTCCGGAATGTGGTTGCGCTAAAAACCACGTGATGCCACTTACTGTTGGGAGTCAAATACTTCTCGAAAATTGAGAAAAGCGCTTCGAAGGACGTTCGTGGGTAAAGGTTGACGAAACGGCCCAGCGGTGGCCAAAATCAAGCCCAAATCGTTGCAAACCATGTGCTATATGGGTCGGATGCGCCAATTTAAAGTATGCGCGCAACGCCTTGATTTTGCCGTAGGTTATGCGCGAAATCGCACGTTAACGATTTCGCAGCATATCTTGCTCATAACCCGGGGGTCGGAGGTTTGAGTCCTCCCCCCGCTAGTTCAACGGTCGTTGCGAAACCGCGCGACCCACAGGTTAACGCCCACTGCCGAGAGTTCCGCTCTCGGCGTTTTTGTTTTTACGCCAGTGTTGGAAAGAACTTACGCGATGACTTTTGGCGAGCGGTCTCGGGTCAAAAGTCGCGCGCGATAACGGATTTGAGATATCTCGCTGTCTCTTGCAAAGGCTCGCCCAAACTCTCGGTGTCTCTGCACGATTTTTTGTTCGGGTTATGAGGGGGGTGGGTGCAGGCACGGTAACCCACCCAGCTCGGAAATCCCGCAGAATCTATCCGCGCGACAAAGCGGCGTAGTGATTAGCCACCATCCCAGTCAATTGATCATGAATACTTCGCCAATCCTGCGATAAATCCAGCGTTCGGATATGGACTGCGTGGCCTGCGATGCGGTAGTCGAGGCGGACGTTTTCGTTCACGGCTGGATAGAGAAGAATACCTTCGGCGTGAGCATCTGGCCCGTTATTGCGTTCTAGGTTTCTGAGATAGGCATAAATCTGGTATAGATGCGATGACCGTATAGACCGTTTCTCGTAGTTCGTCTGAAACATCTCTTTGTAGTATTTGGTGTCGATGATAGTCGTCAGTGATTCTGATCGAATAGAAATGTCGGTATTCATAGTTGGGAGCCACGATAGGTCTTCTTCATTACCGAGATGATCGGCATCCCAACGGATTTGCTCGCTCTTGACGTGGAGTTCGGGGCACTCGATCTGATAGAAATTCAACACGAACGCTTCAAATAGGGCAGCCATTTGTGCCTCATCGCGTAAGAAATCCTTAAACCGATACGTGCCGCTAGCTTCATTAACGAGGATATTGCGGTGGATGAAATCGCAAATATCCATCAAAAAACCGTAGAACGCATTGTTGCGGTGTAGCTGTAGTCTGCTGAACGCGCGTCGGTCCAGTCGAATGATTGAGATACCAATCAGATAGCGATCGATTCCTGCCAGTTCGGCACGCAATTCTCTATCGAGGACATCGATGCCGATTAAGCGACGGATGGTGCTGCGAAGGATTTGATTATGGAGAATGTTATGGCTCAATTCATCGAAGACACAAGCTGCTGATGCCTGGTGCAACAGCATACGCTTGTTCGATTCTTCAAAATCAACCCTGCCTCGCAGACAGGATAGTGTTTCGTGCTTGGAGATATAGTTGCGATCAAGTCCACGCCGAAGCAGGTGACGGGTTCCACCGATCAAGACGCGGGCGAAGAGATTGACGAGCTCAGATTCTGATACCCCAGAGACGTCAACGACCCTTCCTTCCTCAAGCCGTTTCCATGCATAGCATAGCAAGTAGTAAATGTTATTGATCGGGATCGTCATCCAAATTCACTATGCAAGGAGATCGTTAATGAGCGACTCGGCCAGCGAGGGGTTGTCAAACCAGTACTCACGAACAATGGGAGCGACTTCAGTTGTGATGATACGTCGATACCAGGCGTCGTCTCGCGTTGAATTTCCGTGAGTTGCTCCACAGAAGAAGCTGTGACCGATTCGGTATCCCGGCCCAAGGTTGGTAACGTCCTTTTCGATCCGCTTATTCAGTGTGATCAGGCGGGTTTCGATTCGTGTAATTAAGTCTTGCCCCACGCCTTGAGACTTAAGAAACCCACGAAATGCCTTTGAACCGAAAGCAGGAACAAGATCCATAAAGGCAAAGCGACGCCGCAGGGCATAATCGACGAGTGCCAGTGAGCGATCGGCAGTGTTCATCATCCCAAGGAGATAGCAATTCTCCGGAACGTAAAAGCTATCTTTCGAATCGGTGGAATAGGTCAGCGGGAGAGCCCACCGGGGGCCGCGCTTATCTGCCTCGATCAGCATCATCAACTCGCCGAGAATTTTGCTGAGATTGCCGCGATTGATCTCGTCGATGATGAATACATATTTGTGATCGGGATCGCGCTGGGCCCGCTGGCAAAAGTCATAGAAAAGTCCATTCTTGAGCTCGAAGTTTCCCGAAGCGTTGGGTCGATACCCCTGAATGAAATCCTCATACGAGTACGACTGATGGAACTGAACAAACCCCACGCGATCTGGTGCATTGACACCCATCAGGGCGAATGCAAGACGATTCGCTATGAATGTTTTTCCGGTTCCCGGCGCGCCTTGGAGAATTACATTCTTTTTTTGTCGCAGAAGTATGACGATCTCCTCGAAGGCCTCTCGCGATAGGAAGAGCCCATCCATCGCATCATCGATGGTGTATTCGGGATCTTTGGTGGCCCGCTGTGCTTTTGGCTCTACGGGCTGTTCATCGGCGTCACTATCGGCTTTACCTTCCACAACGTAATACAGCGATTGGATGTCCAGCAGGTCGCGCGGATGCCAATCATCTAGTTGGTCTTGTAAGTCGCCCATCACACCAAGCACACGGAAATACTCCCCTGCTGTGAGACGTACTCCGCGTCCCAGTTTCTCGGCCCCCAGCCGCATCAGGAAATTGTCAAATATTTGAGCTTTGATGGATATATACCGTTGCGGATTCCAGAGCATCAGGAGGTATGTCGGCAGTATCTTCGAAATGTTGGCGCTGCACTCAATCTCATCCAGCCATGAGGTTAGTGCGCCGATCTTCTCTTCTACCTCAGCCGCATCATCGCAGGCCATGCAACTGATGAGTAAACTGAAGAAGTTTTTCCAGCGACCGTCGGTGTTGAGTAGTTCATCCCTGATGTAACTTTTGTCCCGCCAATTCATGAAGTTGGTCAGGTCAAGAATTTCATTGATAACCGAAGCCGCACTCACATCGTCATCAATTCCTTGTTTGCCGCTTACATACGGGTGAAGTAATGACTGGGCCTTCTCCACTGCTTTTCGTTTGTAGGTGTCTTCGTCAACATAGAACCGCTCGCCGGCATCTTTGAACGATCTGAAGGCCGGGTAGTTACGCTGAAAAATCTCTTTGATCCGGTTGATGCGATCGGGGTCGATTTTGGTGTTCGTCATTGCGCTTGTGATCGATTGGTAATGTTGGTTCCATAGCTGTGTGAGCTTTGGCACAGCATGAGGCGCGATCTCTGGTCCGGATGCCTGGCTATTCCAGTTGATTTCATTCAGGGGTGGTTCATGCAGGCGTTCGACTGGTAGCACGTCGTCTGGACTGACCAGCATATGAATCTCGATTTGTGCGGAATTTGATTCCTTACCCTCTGCTCGCTTGTCAGGATTCCAGTGTGGGACTTGATGGACGTCACTGCTAAAGATTCCTGATGCAATGACGCCGCGGGGAGGATCGCCCTGCTTGAAGATGAAAAAGCGATCACCCGGTTCGATCCGTTTGGTAGCTCCGGTACTCCACTTATCGTGGCACTTGCCGGTATTTCTTACTTCTTGAATTTGTTTTTCTAAAGAAGCCCACTCATAGTGATTCGGATTCCATGTCAGAAGGTATGTGGCCGTTGAGGCCTCTTCTTCGTAAATTGGTTCGCCCTTTTCAACTATTTGAAATCCGAGGTTCCGAAGATACTCGTTAGCCTTTCCCGGCTTATCGCCACCTCCGAAATCGTATGGTGTGAACTCCTTTCCAGTAGCGTGCTTGGCTGCGACTCCGAGGACAGCTTTTGGCGCGTAGCGCTTTCCATGATGTACCAGTTCATATTTTTTAGCTTGGCCAAAAGGATGATCAATGCCCGCGTCGAGCTCTTTGATCGCGGCTAGCACATGGTCACTCTTAATGGAGTCTGGAATCCGCATCTAAATTCTCGTCTAGTTGATCTAATTACTGCACGCGTGCAGAGGTTTCCCGAAACATCTAATTTGGTTGCGACGGAGATTGTAATCTTGTTGTGAGTCGTCGTGAAATCCAACCCGGACACAACTCGAAAGGACTGCATAAGTATGAAATAGGTGAAGCTGTAACAGAGATTTTCAGAACGAGGGTTAGGAATCAAGCTGATCATGCGTCCAGGGAAATCATCACACGATTTAAATGCAGATCAGCGAAGAAGACAGATTGCGATTATTCTCGCTAAGGCAATACGGGCCCGGCGTCAATTGGTGGTCAATTCGCTGTACCCTGATTCACTGAATCCCGCCGACGTCCCCCTTGCCATCTCCCCCGAAACAAGCCTCAGTGTGTCGGTGCCCGCCGGTGAAGCGCGGGAGAGCAATGGAGATTGTTGATGAATATGAAGAAGGAACTCGCACTGTTGGACGACATGACGGTAGGGCAGTTGCGACATCGTTACGCCGACGTATTCGGTGAACCGACACGCAGCCGTCATCGGCAGTATCTGGTCCGCCGCATCGCGTGGCGTTTGCAGGCCAACACGGAAGGCGGACTCTCACAGCGGGCGTTGCGACGGGCCGAGGAGTTGGCGGGTCACGCCGACGTGCGACTGACGCCACCCAAGGACGACACGCCCGAACGTATCAAGTGTGAGTCCAAGGTGACGACGAAGATCACCCGTCTCGATCCCCGACTACCCCCGATCGGGTCAGATATTGTGCGGGAGTACAAGGGCAAGCAGATTGCGGTGAAGGTGCGTCCGGACGGCTTTGAATACCAAGGTGATCGGTTTAAGTCGCTGTCGGCAGTCGCCAAGGCCATCAGTGGCACGCACTGCAACGGCTTTCGATTCTTCGGATTGGATCAATGAGCAAGCGCAAAATCAAGACGACGCAACAGGTACGCTGTGCGATCTACACGCGCAAATCGAGCGAAGAGGGTCGCGGTGATCGAACAGCAACTGACGACGGCACAATCAACCACAATTGATAAGAAAGAAGTAACCGATGCGCTCGCTGACTTCGATCAAGTATGGGAAGCACTGACGTCGAAAGAGCGTGTTCGCCTTATCCATCTGTTGGTTAGCCGGGTGGAATTTGATGGCACTGACGCGAGCGTCGAGATCTCGTTCCATTGACCTGCCCCCAAGAAACCGGACCAGTGCTTAGGTGATAGACTTGAGATCTGGTCCCTGGACTGGAGGACAGGTAAATGGCAAAGCGGATTCGTTATTCAACGGAGCAGATCATTCACAAACTACGTGAAGCGGAAGTCATGTTGGCCAAGGGGCAAAGTGTCGCCGAGATGTGCAAGCAGATTGGCGTCGCTGAGCAGACCTATTATCGATGGCGCAAGGAATATGGTGCGTTGAAGATGGACCAGGCCAAGCGATTGAAGGAGTTGGAACGGGAGAACGGTCGCTTGAAGCGGGTGGTTGCTGATCTGACGTTAGATAGCGCAATTCTGAAAGAGGCCGCTAACCCAAACTTCTGAGCCCGGCCCGTCGCAGGATGACGATCGATCACGTTCGTGAAGTCATGCCGGAAGTGTCGGAGCGTCGGGCGTGTCGGGTGCTGAATCAGGCCAGATCGACACAGCGTCATCGGGCGAAGGTTCGTTCAGATGAACCGAGGCTGGTGCAGCGAATGATTGAACTGGCGAATGCGTATGGTCGTTACGGCTATCGAAGAATCACGGCATTGCTCAGGCATGAAGGCTGGCGTGTGAACCACAAACGGATCGAGCGACTGTGGCGACAGGCGGGCTTGAAAGTGCCGCGAAGACAGCCCAAACGGGGAAGACTGTGGTTGAACGATGGTTCTTGCGTGCGTCATCGACCGGAGCATCGTGATCACGTGTGGGCATATGACTTTGTGCATGCGCGAACACACGATGGCCGAGCATTGCGGTTGTTGGTGATCGTAGATGAGTACACGCGTGAATGTTTAGCGATTGACGTGGCACGGAAACTTGATTCAGAGAATGTGTTGGAGCGATTGGCGTGGTTGTTCGCCACCCGAGGCGTACCGGATCATATTCGCAGCGACAACGGATCGGAGTTTACGGCGATTGCAGTACGGACTTGGCTTGCGAAGGTCGGTGTGAAGACGTTGTACATCGAGCCGGGGTCGCCATGGGATTGAAGGCGACCAAGACGGGAGCCTGAAAGTTATGTCGAAAGCTTCAATGGCAAGCTGCGGGATGAACTGTTGAACGGAGAGATCTTCTACACGCTACGAGAGGCCAAGGTGCTAATCGAACGCTGGCGGATTCACTACAACACCGTGCGACCGCATAGCTCGCTTGGCTACAAGCCGCCGGCACCAGAGGCGATTGAAATCGCGCCGCTGATGGCAGGCTCCGCTTCGTTCGCTCCGCTCACTACGCTACGCCCGCCATCAGCGAGGGTCGTAAACGACAACCAACTAACTTAAACTGTGGACTACGATGTGGGGCAGGTCATAGAGAATAGCGCCTCCCCATTCCGGCAACTGAACAAAGTCATTTAGCTGCTATCGCCTTTTCGCGCGTCAAAAAGGCGGTAGTTGTGATCATTTTGCGTCCAAGGCGACATCGCCGCTGCTTACAGTAGTGACCTCATCGGTTTGCAGAGGCGCATTCGTAAACCGTTTAAACTCAACGGTCAGCTATACACCAACACGGGTAGTCTCACCTGTGCCGGTCTTCACCAAGTGCAAGCCTATCGGTTGGTAACGCCGGCGTTGTTCGATGGCACGCCAATAACCTTTGAAGAACGCTTTAGCACCATGGAGAAGGGGGATGCGGCGCGTAGCGATCCCAAGGGCGCACTGCAAGGCCAGCCGGTGACGTATCGCGATAAGCAATTCGTTCTTTGCCGTCCGCCGGTGATCCTGACACACGCACCAGTGCCGTCAAAAAGGCCTTCCACCCATCGGCGCGAACACGTTGCAACACCACCGCACAACGATGCGGATACACCGCCACGCACACAAGGACCGACCACACCGCGCGTAAAGCCTACCTGTTCCAAGGTCGAACAGGGATTACTGTTTGATTTATTGAGAGTCGCGCCGATTTCGCGACATTTCTGAACTGCATCACGCATTTTGACGAAGCGCGTAGCAAGCACCTTTCATGTGATGCAAATAGATGAACAAACAGCAAAAAACAAATAAATATTTCTGTCTATTTGCGTACTACGTAGGAAACGTAACTGATTCGTAGAATAACGACTTGCAATAAGCGTACCTGTGAGGTGCTATTTTGTTGGGTGATTTCTTATGAAAAAAACGTTGCATCGGATTGAACGCGCAGATAATTTGTCGCGTACAGGGGGTCGGAAAAACGGATTTAAGTCATCGCGGATGCGGTGATTTGATTGAGAAAGGAACTTTGATCCCACCTTTCGATTTGATTCTTATCGAATAACACTGTCATCGCCGCCCTTAATCGCTGTTGCGCGACCAAGCTAGTCGCGAGCAGTATGCGATTGGGTGGCAATATTCAGAAGTCGATAAATCAGGTCATTAGACGTTCAGCTAGCTCAGATCGGCTTTTTCAGCCAAATCAATACGCCATCAGCAGGTTTGAGGTGAACTGTGTTGCCAGTTTCATCCAGTTGAGAAGAGAGAAGAGAAAGGAATCTTTGCTATGTCATTAACATCGCGAAACAGAAACGCCGGATTAGGTGTATGGTGCGTCATCTTTGTGTCGGTCAGTGTTCCTTTTTGGGCAGGCGAAATCGCGTACTCTGAAACTGATTGCGAAGGGCATTGCTGTAGCGGTAGGCCACCGGTTATTAGTCGCCCGGATGGCAATCGCACCGGGAAGGCCTGCGATCAAGTCATACTACATGGAAATTCAGTTGATGAAGACTTCTGTTGGGTCGAAGATCATGCCCCCGGTAGTGGTGGTGTCTGTGATCCAGGGGGTTTTGAAAACGCCTGCGGAGTCGGTGTAAATTTGCAGGACGCCTGCTATCACGAATGGGAGCTCATTGGCCCAGGTGGTGCCACGAATCTATTAGGTGGTGGACCAGATTTTTTTGGTCCGGCAAATGGACCAGGGCTGCCCCTACAATGTATGGAAGTCGGAGAATGGCAAATATCGCTCTCGACTGAAGGCTCTTGTATCGCGGACTCGACAGTCGATAACTGCAGTCCTCCCGGCGGCCCGAGCGACACTGGTCAGGATGAATGCACTGGTCTTGCTGGTTCAGCCGAGGAGACCGTGTATCCTGCCGAAGGGGAAGATCCCGATGTTTATACGGTTCCTTGCCCCGATTTCAGTAGCGGTTTTTCCAACAGCTCCATTTCGTCGTGTGAGACGTCTGATCACATGCAAGAGCTAGATCCTGAGGACTGCCCAGATTGTCATACATTGGAACGCGGTGAGATCATTCCAGGGGAAGGTGCGACAGGGTCGCCGGTTTTTGATGGAAGTACGCTTCACCCAGAAGATGCCAACGGTATCTTTTATGTAGAGACCACTCGTACGCCAGACGCCGGTGGTGTGCAATGTCAATCATCGATGGCGACCATCTTCATTGATGGCGGCGGTGATTCCTTTGGTGGCAGTGTCGGTGGCGGCGGGCGTCGTGGTGCCGAAAGTGGCTGCGGCAGTTGTGGTTCTAGTGGTGGCAGTGGCATAGGCCACGCGCGAATTCGCAATGCTCCCGGCGTGGATTTTCAACTCTCGGTCGGCAAGCAAGACGCAGAGGTGCATGGTGGTACGCTTTTTGTACGCAGCAGCGTGCCCGACGAGAATTTTAGAACGCCGGAGGCGATCAGCTTCTCGCCGTTTCAGCCGGCCGAGGTGCTGCGCAACTCTACTACTAACGTTATTGAACAAATAAAGTCGGGCGAGATGTTGCTGCAATCCGAGATCGTTGATGCGGATAGCTGGACGATCAATATGTGGACCATGGAGGATACCGGTCTCGGAACACCGGATACTGAAGGGATGTATTCTCCGACATCTACGCCGGTACGTGCTTTCACATTTTCCTACACCCCCACAGCAGCAGAAATTGCTGCAGCAGGATCAAATCCACCCACCAACCGCACGCTTACGATTGAGAAGATCGTCGAGGGGTCGGTAAAGGCTGAGTATATTTTTGACGGCGAGATAGGGTCTGAAGATTGGTCGATGACGGTATTCGATCCAAATGCTACCACCGGTAGTACCGATGAAGTTCCCTACAAAGTTGACATCAGTTGGACGGATACCAGTCCCACGACGCGGGTCAAGCGCAGCGAGATCTCCCATGGCGTGTTGGGGTCTGAGACAATGGATCAGGTTCTTGAAGAAACCTACACCACCTTCACATTCTCTTTTGGTGACGGCGAACGCCTCACTCATCGCGTGATTGATCCCGACGGTAGCCATCCGCAGCTTACGTTAGCTTCTTACTACGTGGGCGCGAGCTTTGACGGCGAGGGACAGATCAAGTCCCTGCAGTATCCCGATGGCGATTGGATCTATTACTATTACGATAGCTATCTGGGCCTTAAGTCGAACGTGTATCGTCCGTTCGGAGATCAGGCGTTTGTGGATGATCCCGCTGCAAATGCGGGCGCGTACCGTCGCACGGCGTACGACTATGTGTCCCACGACCTCTCCAATGATGATCTTTCACGCAAGCCGGTCTCGCCCCGGACGGTTACCGAGTATACCGATGGAACCCAGACGTCAAAAACGTTCTATGTGTATTCAACGCCGTTTCACAACGGTCTAGATGATGTGGTTGAGAAGGCAGCCACGGCGACATCCGGTTATGGTGACCAGAACAATTTGGTCACGAAAACAGTCTATTGGGGGTCTGCTCTAGAGAGGGTGAACCGTGTCGAACATCCGAATGGGCTAGTCGAAAGTTACAACGAGTACCCGGCGGACTTTACTTACAACGATGCTTCGCCGGAGAACTACACCACATCGGTGGGTTTCGGTGACTACCGTTTAACAACCGGCTCCCGTGGATCGAGTACGCAGACTGATACTCGAACCGACGTTTACACGGACAAATTCGGCAGGGAGGTATTGCGTGAGACGTGGTCTGGGGGAGTGAAGATAGACTTTACGGTCAACAAACTTGACGAACAGGGCCGGATCCTGCGCATCAACCGTCCCGGCGGACAGCAAACCGAGATGACGTACAATTGCTGCGGCATGGACTCCATGACTGCATCGGACGGCACCAAGACGACTTACGAATATGATGCTCTGGGTCGCAAGATATCGGAAACCAAGGAAGGGATCGCCGCAGCCGGCAACTATGCGCTACAGGGTGATATCATCACGTATTTCAAGTATGACGGCGTCGATCGTGTGGTCGAAACCACCGTCGAGGATAGTTCGTCGACGCTCACACTCACGACCAGCCGCAATTACGACGGTGCTGGCCGTATCGATGATGAGACAGATGAAGCGGGATTGCTAACGGACTATATCTATGAAGATGCCGGTCGTACAACGAGGATAGTGGCACCGGGCGGTTTTACAACCGTCCGCAAACACTATCGTGACGGACAGATGAAGAGCCTGGAAGGTACGGCAGTCGTCCATCAGTTTTACACTTATGGCGTTAGCAACGGGGAATATTTCTCTGAGGTTCGCGTGGGTTCGGCTTTATCGTCGCGCTTCACCAAGACTTGGACCGACTTTCTGGGGCGGCAATACAAGACCGAGCGCCCCGCCTATATCACGGGAACGGTCTCAACGGTGACGACCTACGAGCCGGGTACTGGCCTACTTGAGAAACGCGAAGCAGACGGACAACCGGATACACTCTACGTGTATGAGACCAATCGTCCTTGGCGGTTGTGGAAGACGGTCGTGGATCGAAATAACAACGGTATTGTCGATCTGACGAATGACACCATCAACGAAACCTCCCAGTACTATCAGAACATCTCCAGCGCGCTCTGGAATATTAATGAACAAAAGGTGAATTCTGACGGAAACATGGTAATCGTCTCGAAAACGCGCAATCAACTAACTAACTTCAGCGGCAATGTTGTTTCGGTGCGCGAATCCGAGGATATCCACGGTAACGTCACAACGGTCACCGTTACACAGGATGTCGCCAACAAGTTGGTGACGACCATCACGAACACACCGCAATCAACGATCGATGCGGTTAGCGTTGCGCGCAACGGGTTACTGGTTTCGAGTACGGATTCGGCCAATCATGAAACGACGTTTGCCTATGACAGCCTAGGGCGACGGACAGGCGTGACCGATGCGCGCGGCAATACGACAACCACGGTATATGACGGCAATAACGGGCGCGTGATTCGCATCGAGACATCTGATGGCGTGGGCGGTACGGCGCAGACAGTTTTTGCTTATGACGCCACGACAGGCAGACGCGAGTCGATCACGAATGCGCTCGGCAAGAAGACTTACATGACATACACCGATCGCGGTGAGGTGAGGACGGTTTATGGTGATGTGCCGCAGCCGGTGAAGCTCTCTTATAACACCTTCGGTGAGCGCACAGTGCTGAGAACCTACCGCAGTGAAGACTTTACCACGGCGTGGCCGTCTCCCGAACCTGTTGGCGATATCACTACGTGGAGTTTTCATGCTGGCACAGGGTTGCTGGTTAGTAAGACGGATAACGACAGCGAAGCGGTCACGTACACATACGAAGCCGATGGTCGTCTCAAGACGCGCAGTTGGGCGCGCAGTCCGGGCGGAACCGGTCCAGGAAAGACAACCTACGGTTACGATAGCAATACGTTTGAGTTAACTTCCATCACCTACTCGGATGGTACCACGCCCAATGTTTCGTTCGTTTACGATCATCTGGGCCGCGTGACCAGCGTAACGGATGGTTTGGGTACACATACCTACGTCTACAATCCCAACACGCTGGAATTGCTCAGCGAAGAAATTGGGGGCGCGGGCAGCTTGTATAACACGCTGATCACCCGCAACTTTGCGACGACGGGCGTTGTGGGGCGCTACACCGGCGTCGGTGTTGGCCCCGACTCGGTTAATTGGAACGCCGACTACGATTCGGCCATTGGTTACGACACGTTCGGTCGGTATCAAACCTTCACCGGTCCCGGCCTGCCGGCCAATAATGCGACCTACTCGTATTTGGCGAATAGCAATCTCGTCGAAAAGCTCGAGTTTAAGGATGGCTCGACGGTCGTGGGCGGCACCACGTGGGCATATGAGCCCGACCGCGATTTGATCGCGTCGGTCGATAACTATTGGATGAACTCGGGCAGCCCGGTCAATGTTGGTAAGTTCAGTTACACCAACGACACCTTGGGGCGCCGCATCGATCGGGTGAACGACGTACCGACGGCGACCGATGATTCATTTGATGCCTTCTCGTACAACGATCGCAACGAGCTTACCTGGGGTTCGCGTTTCGAGGGGCTCGATCCGCTCGCGGTCAGCCCGGTGCCGGTAGCAGGTTACGATTACAGCTATACATACGATCCGATCGGCAATCGCATCGACGGCACGGCACCCAATGGCGAAGCCGTGGATTACACGGTCAATGGCTTGAATCAGTACACGGGCGTGACCTATCCCGATATCGTGTGCGAGCTCAACGAAGACAGTCAATTTAGTCACACGAATATCTCCGCCAACGATCACTTTGGCTTTAGCGTAGGGCAAGAAGGCGATTGGGCCATTGTCGGAGCACCATCCAAGCCCGGCGTGTTCTTCCAGTCTATTGACCTTGCGAGCGCACCCGCCGGTGGCGCATTCCAATACGTCGCCGCCACTTCCGGCGCTGTCGCAGACGATTGGGGTTCGGCTGCTGATCTCGACGGCGATGTCGCAGTCGTCGGCGGCCCGCTTGCCGATGGTGGCGGCGGTACCAATGTCGACTCGGGGGCCATCGTCGTGATGCGCTATGCCGGTGGCAGTTGGTCTGCCGAACAGCGTATCGATGGTGCAAATGCTGGTGACCGCTTTGGTAGCGCCGTGGCGATCTCGGGTGACATGATTGTGGTTGGTGCGCCGTACTACGATGACGGCACCTTTACCGATGTTGGTCTTGTCTATGTCTATCGCTACGACGACACGCAACCTGTCGGCAGCCGCTGGGTGTTGGATGACACGCTCGATTCCAGTGGTTTTTCCGGCTACACCGAGGCCGACAACGATCACTTCGGGGCGGTGGTTGCCGCGGCAGGGCCGTTCGCGATGGTCGGCGTGCCGGATCACGATGAAGGCAGTGTGACCGACGGGGGTTCGTTCCTCATCTTTTGTTACGACGCATCGACGCAGACGTGGTCGTTCGATCACGGCTTTAACGGTACTGTCAATAATGAGCGCTGGGGTGCTGCCGTCGGCATTACGATGGAGTATGCCGCTTTTGGTATTCCGGGTTACCTGTCGGACAGGGGAAGAGTCGTCGTCATGCGACGAAACGGATCAATTGGCAGTCACTCTTGGGATGGCGATGCGTCGATCACGGCAGCCTTGGGTACAGGCGGCGATCTTTTCGGTTCTGCGCTGCGGTTGGAAGACGATCAGATCCTCATTGGTGCGCCGGGTCGAGCGACCGGCTCGGGCACGCCGGTCAGCACCGGCGCGGCGTATCTTTTCAAGCGCGTCGCGACGTACTTTCCCTGGGACCAGAAGGCGGTGTTGGCACCGTCAAATGGGACGGCCGGTTGGAGTTTTGGTGATCGGCTGGTGGGCTTCGATGACGGTAGTGCCACCATCGGTGCGATTGGTGCCGAGGTGGAAGACACGCAGCAGTTGAGCCCGACCTACGGCCAAACACTGACGGATGTCGGCGCGGCTTATCGCTTCGACCTGAGTGATACGAACCTGAACAACACGCCCGACCGTTGCGAGATCGTGCCGACGTACGATGACGACGGCAACTTACTCAGTGACGGTCGCTTCAATTACGAGTGGGATGGTGAGAACCGGCTGGTGAAGGCGGAGATGATCGAAGCGCCCGATCCGTATCAGGCGGGACCGTTCTGGGTTTATCCGCCCAAGCTGCG
>JGI12316J15309_10007380_pt1 | contig 91338 bp, 76 predicted proteins | sample MarCyaLeptolynsp_FD_15309 | JGI IMG/M metagenome (IMG submission 15309)
GGAAAAAGGTATAAAGAAAAGGGCATTGGAACTTCTCGATCGCGTTGGTCTAGCAGAAAGACATGACCATTATCCCACTCAACTTTCAGGTGGTGAACAACAAAGAATTTCTATTGCTCGCGCCTTTTCAAATAACCCAAAGATCCTCTTTGCCGATGAACCCACAGGAAACCTTGATGAGGAAACTTCTGAGAAAATTGAACATTTACTCTTTGAACTAAATAGAGAGTCAGGCACTACCCTTGTTCTGGTTACACATGACTTAGACTTAGCTAGAAAAACCGATCGCACCATAAGACTCAAAGGTGGCATGGTTCAGCAGAGGGAAGATGAATTAGTCACTGAGAATGGATAAGAAGATATCGGTACCTGCTCAAAAAGTCGCATGGCCTTGGATATTTCGTATGGCATGGCGGGATGCGCGCAAAAGTAAATCGCGTCTATTCCTGTTTATCTCATCTATCATCATTGGTATTGCTGCGCTCGTGGCCATCAACTCCTTTAGCGATAATCTTCAGTCTGATATCAACAGTCAGGCCAACGAACTCCTCGGTGCTGATCTGGAACTGGCCAGTAATGATTCCTCTTTCAGATACCCGGTGATTGAGGAGATGGACCATACCGTATCTTATGAAAACAGCTTTGCTTCTATGATTTTCTTTCCAAAAAATCAGGAAAGCAGGCTTGTTGATGTCAGAGCACTGGAAGGCAGCTTTCCCTACTATGGTAAAATTGAGACCGAGCCAATAGATGCCGAATCTACTTTCCGCGATGGCAGCCCTAAGGCTTTGGTAGACCAAAGCGTAATGGTCCAATACAATGTACAAGTGGGTGATTCCATAAGAATTGGTCGTGTGATATTCAAGATTGAGGGTTCATTGATTAGCTCTCCTTCCCAGTCCATTGGCGCTACGCTTGTTGCCCCAGCAGTTTATATTCCTATGGATTATCTAGATGATACCGAACTGATCCAAAAGGGAAGTCGTGTTTATTATCGAAGGTTCTATAAGTTTAATAACCCACCCAGGGATTTCGACATTGACGAACAGATTCGTACGGATAGTGACTCATTGCGTGCAGCCAAAATCAGTAGTGAAACCATTAGGGAAAGGAAAGAAGAAACTGGTGATACTTTCGAAGACCTGGCCGATTTCTTAAACCTTGTTGCTTTTGTAGCCCTATTACTAGGTTGTGTGGGCGTAGCTAGCGCAGTCCACATTTACATCAAAGAAAAAATTCGGCTTGTTGCCATTTTGAGATGCCTGGGAGCAAGTGGCCGAGATGCCTTCTATATCTATCTCACTCAAATAGGGTTGCTCGGACTGATTGGGTCCATTTTAGGTGCCATTGCAGGCACTTTCATCCAAACCGTATTGCCTAAGGTCTTCGCAGATTTTCTCCCAGTAGATGTAACCATCGCTTTATCCTGGACTTCTATCTTGGGGGGTGTTTTAACTGGCTTGTTTGTTTCAATTCTATTTGCGCTGTCACCACTCATTTCGGTCCAAAAAGCCTCTCCACTTATTACGCTCAGAGGTGTACAAGAGAGCACCAAGCTCAAATTGGACAAAGCCCAATGGCTGATTTACGGATGTATTTTCTTATTCATTATTGGTTTTGCCTTTATCCAAATTGGTTCACTGACAGATAGTCTTGTCTTTACAGTATTCATAGGCTTGGCCTTTGGCTTTTTGGCGCTGATCGCCAAAATCAGCATGTGGCTGGTCAAAAAGTTCTTCCCGGATGCCTGGAGTTATGTCTGGAGACAAAGTCTGGCTAATCTTCATAGACCCAACAACCAAACCTTAGTGCTTATCTCATCAATTGGCTTAGGAACAGCTTTAATTACCACACTCTACTTTATTCAAACGCTCCTCATCAACGAGGTAGAAATAACAACAAACAATGATCGGCCTAATCTGATGATCTTTGATATCCAAAGTCATCAAGTAGATGAGATTAATGAAAGAGCTAATGAGCGTGGACTTCCCATTCTACAAAGTGTCCCGATCGTTACCATGAGGCTAAGTTCGGTAAATGGCATCACGTATCAACAGGCCTTGGAAGATACCTCTATTAACTTACGCGGTGGTATGTTCAGAAGAGAGTGGCGTGTTACTTATCGCGATAGCCTAATAGACTCAGAGGAACTAGTCAGTGGAACTTTGTCTTTTCCCGATGAAAGCTCGGAAGCGTTCAAAGACTATACTAAGGACATGGTTTTGGTTAGCCTTGAGGATGATTATGTCAAGCGCAATAACCTCGAACTCATGGATACACTGGTATGGGATGTACAAGGCGTACCGATCACTACCATATTGGGGAGTACTAGAGAAATTGATTGGCAACGTGTTCAAACTAACTTTTTGGCACTTTTCCCAACAGGTGTTTTGGAACAAGCTCCTCAGTTTCATGTGCTGATTACCAGAGTAAAGAGCACCGAAGAAGGAGCTCTCTTTCAACGTGAAATTGTCAAGGACTACCCCAATGTTTCGGTCATTGATGTTGGTCTTATTCTCAATACACTAGATGATATTCTGGATAAAATTGCCTTTGTCATTCGTTTTATGGCCCTATTTAGCATCATAACCGGACTGTTGGTGTTGATCAGCTCAGTAATACTATCAAAGTTTCAAAGGATTAAGGAGAGCGTATTATTGCGGACAATGGGAGGTAGCAGACGCCAAATACTTAGTATCAACAGCTTAGAGTATTTTTTCTTAGGAAGTTTGGCATCCCTATCGGGAATACTCCTGGCCATGCTAGGCAGTTGGGGACTGGCTTATTATTCATTTGATTCGACTTTCATTCCGAACATTTTACCCATTGTTGCAGTCTACCTAATAATTACCGGACTTACTATCATCATTGGCTTGCTAAACAGCCGTGGAATTATTAGCAAACCTCCATTAGAGGTGCTTAGAAATGAAATTCAATAAAGTTATGGAACGGTCAACTGTATCATTCCCCGTTTAGCCTTGGGAGAATGGTTCTTTGGCATAATTGTGGTAAACTAGCATTGGAATTAACATTAATACCTATGAAAACAGTATTGGCGATATTTTTTGGAATGATCATGATGGGTCAATCCAACCCAAACAGTAAAGTAATTGGCATTTGGGATGGTAAACTAGAAGCAGGAGGAGCAACTTACAGAATCGTTCTTCATATAAGAAGCGATGAAGGAAAACTCACCGGGGCAATGGAAAGTCCTGATCAAGCACCTGGAGAGATTCCTGTGGAAAATCTAAAGTTTGAAAAAGATAAACTTACGTTTACCATCACTGCTGCAGGAGGGTCATATGAAGGCTCTCTGAAAGATGGAAAACTTGAAGGAAAGTGGAATCAAGGCGGTGGGACTTTCGATCTGAACCTAACCATGAGAGATAAGAGCTAACATGGCTCCTATAAAGTATATTGTTAAAGGTTGACGAATTCTCTATCTTTTGATTCGTCAACCTTTATTTTATGCGAACCAGAACCTACCTCATTGGGCTCATCTGCCTGATACTTTTTCCTATTTCAAGCGCATTTTCTCAAATCGAGAGGGCTCCGGCCAGATCAGAAGGCGAAGGACCTTTTAAGCGACTTATCATTAGGGGCGCCACCTTAATTAATGGTAATGGTGCTCCGCCTACCGGCCCAGTAGACATTGTTGTTGAGCAAAACATTATCAAAGGAATTTTCAATGTCGGTTACCCCGGCATGCCTATCAGAGAAAGAGATAGACCTAAGGCTAATCCGGGAGATCAGGAATTAGATGCGGAAGGCATGTACGTATTGCCTGGTCTGATCGATATGCATGGTCACATTGGAGGTACTGGACAAGGTACCCCCTCAGAATATGTATTCAAGCTTTGGCTGGCACATGGCATCACCACTATCCGTGATCCATCAGCTGGCAATGGTCTTGATTGGGTATTGGAGCATAAAGAGAAGAGTGCTAAAAATCAAATCACTGCTCCAAGAATCTTTGCCTATACGGGTTTTGGACAGGGCTCTAAAGAACCCATCTCCTCGCCAGAAATGGCCCGGGAATGGGTAAGAAATAATGCAAAGAACGGAGCTGACGGCATCAAGTTCTTTGGTGCAGCACCTGACATTATGCAAGCTGCACTTGAAGAGAATAAGAAACTGGGATTGCGATCAGCTATGCATCATGCACAAATGGATGTTGTCCGTTGGAACGTATTGAATTCGGCACGCGCGGGGCTCACTTCCATGGAACACTGGTATGGACTTCCCGAGGCTCTATTTACAGACAGACGTGTTCAGAACTATAGCCTTGATTATAACTACCGCAACGAACAAGATCGCTTTGGTGAGGCAGGGCAATTGTGGAAACAAGCCGCCCCTCCATTCTCTGATCACTGGAATAAGGTTATGGATGAATTGATTGCCCTTGACTTTACGCTTGATCCAACCTTCAACATATACGAAGCTAGCCGCGATCTTATGCGTGCCTATACTGCAGAGTGGCATCAGCAATACACTTTACCGTCACTTTGGGATTTCTATCGCCCAAGCCGAAGATCACATGGTTCATACTGGTTTTCATGGGGTACAGAGCAAGAAGTGGCCTGGAAAGAGAATTACAAACTCTGGATGACCTTCGTAAACGAATACAAGAATCGTGGAGGGCGCGTTACCGCTGGATCTGATTCGGGATTCATCTACCAGCTTTATGGTTTCGGATTTATTCGAGAGTTAGAATTACTCCGTGAATCGGGTTTTCACCCTCTAGAAGTAATTATGTCGGCCACGCTAAATGGTGCGGAAGCGCTAGGTGCTGACGATATGCTGGGTACCATTGAAGTGGGTAAGTATGCGGATTTTGCCATTGTAGAGGAAAATCCGCTTCAGAACCTCAAAGTCCTTTACGGGACCGGAACCATACAGTTAGACGATAACAATGAAGTGATCAGAGTAGGTGGTGTGAAATATACTATCAAAGACGGTATCATTTACGATGCCAAGAAGCTTTTGGAAGATGTCAAGCAAATGGTTGACGAGAAGAAAAACGGCATGACCTTTAAACTAACCAACAAGTAGTATGAAGCATCAACTAATATTTGGACTAGCCCTATGCCTCTGCCTTTCTTGTGGCGAAAAGCAAGGCAATGAGACCTATGTTGCAGATGCTGTTCAGGCAACTTCTTTGCTCGGTAAGGAACTGACAATTCCCGATAGAAGCGAAGCACTGGAAGAACGATTGAATGGAAATCTCGAGGAAGCACAAAAGGACTTCAATAACGAGACTTCTGAAATGAATACCATCTGGTTAGGCCGAAGGCATGCCTACCTCTACGATTACAAAAAGGCCATTGCAGTGTTTACGGAAGGGATCGCAGCTTATCCTAATTCACATAAACTATATCGACATAGAGGACATCGATACATTAGCATCAGACAGTTTGATAAAGCCATTGCTGATTATGAAAAGGCCTATGAACTCATGCCAAAAGGCCAAATGGACATAGAACCTGACGGAGCTCCGAACAAACTAAATATACCCTTATCCAATACCCAGTTCAACATTCTTTACCATTATGGCCTGGCGCATTATCTAAAAGGTGATTTTGAAAAAGCTGAAGCCATTTATAAGGAATGCTTAGACTATTCCGACAACCCAGATCTTATTGTTGCCACTACCGATTGGCTCTACATGACTTTAAGAAGACAAGGCAAAGAAGATGAGGCAGCTCAGTTACTAACCACTATAGATGGCACCATGGAGATCATAGAGAATGATAGCTACCTGAAAAGGCTTATGATGTATAAAGGTGAGGCCTCACCTGATGACTTATTGCAGGCTACCGGAGATGATGTGGCGCTGAGTTTAGCTACTCAAGGCTATGGCGTAGGGAATTGGTACTTGTATCAAAATGATACTGCCAAAGCCCGAGAAATCTTCCAGGAGGTCATTAATGGGAGTTCTTGGTCTGCCTTTGGCTATATAGCCGCAGAGGTTGACTTTGCTAAGCTCAGGTAAAACCAGAAGTGATAAACATAAAAAGGGCTCCAAATTGGAGCCCTTTTTTGAGTTTTAATTTTATCCTCTTCTTTTCTTTCCAGCTTGAATCTGGTCAGCTAAGAGTTTAATGCTCTCTTTCAAATAAGCATCTTTCATATCATCTAACGATCTGTCTTGAACTTTGTTTGCTTCAAGCTCAGAAAGTGAAGCACCTATTTTGACACGAGCATCTCGCTTCTTCTGACGATCGTCCTGTTCCTTCTTACGCTGAGCATAGTTCAGCGAAACCTCTTTTCGAGATCTGTTCTTCTTCAACTCATCAATATCATACTGAAGGTCTAATAAGGACTGATCCTTCTTTAATCTTTCATCGTGGCGTGTCTGCAACATGGATAACATACTCTTATCTACATACTCCATTGGCTTAAACGGTGCTGCTGCAATCTTATCCCAAGGCAATGCACTTGGTTTAGAGCTTTCACCAAACTCTTGAGCACTGTATACTGAAGGGTACTCGATGTCTGGGGTTACTCCTCTGTGCTGCGTACTGCTACCCGTCACTCTATAGAACTTGGCAATTGTAAATTTCAAAAGGCCCAATTCTTCTTCATCTGGCTGCCGCAAAAACTCTTTAAGACCTCTCACATTCTGAACGGTGCCTTTCCCATAAGTTTGTTCGCCAACAACGACACCCCGCCTATAATCCTGAATTGCACCTGCAAAAATCTCCGAAGCGGAAGCTGAGAATCTGTTAATCATTACATTCATTGGACCATCATAGGTGACGTTTCGATTATCATCATCGTATTTCTGAATCTGTCCACGGCTGTCTTTTACCTGTACAACAGTGCCGCCAGGCAAGAACAATCCTGTCAAGCTAATAGCTTCTACCAATGCGCCACCGCCATTGTTTCTAAGGTCTAGCATAATGCCATCTACTTCTTGCTTTTCCAGTTCTTTAACCAGACGTCTTACATCGTTTGTGGTACTGGTATAGTCCTCACCACCTTTGTCGTAACCGTCTGGGTCTAGGTAGAAGTCAGGCACTGTTATGACTCCAATGGTATAATCGGTACCATTCTCAGTATACTGAACCACTTCACTCTTAGCTCTTGCTTCATCGAGCTTGATCTTATCTCTTACCAAAGAAACTTCTTTGGTCTCTCCTCCCGGACTTGCACCAGCAGGTAATAATTTTAACCTTACCAAGGTACCTTTTGGACCTCTAATTTGGCCGGCAACTTCATCAGACCTCCATCCAATAACATCAACCATTTCACCTTCAGCTCCTTGAGCAACCCCGATTACTCTATCTTCTTTATCTACCTGACCGCTCAGAAAGGCTGGACCACCTGCCCTAAGGTCTGTGATTTTTGTAAAGTCGTTGTCTTGTTGCAGTGTCGCACCAATACCTTCCAGAGACTTTCTGCTTTGCATTTGGAAGTCTTCGGCATTCAATGGTGTAAAGTAATTCGTATGCGGATCAAAGGCCTCAGTGACTGCATTCATAAACATTTCAAAGACATCATTGCTGTTATACTTGGCAACATTGCTCTGGAATCGCTCATAGCGCTTTGTTAAAACTTCTTTTACCTTTTCATCTTCAGAACCACTAAGCTTTAGTCCAAGTGCCTGATTTTTGATTGTCTTTCTCCAAACCTCGTCCAATTCCGCATTATTCGATGCATAGGGCTCTTTTTCACGATCGAAAGTCAGCGTTTCATTTTTTGTGTAGTCAAATTTGTCACCCACATGATTCAGTGCATATTCTAATCTCGCATCGAGGCGCTTTTTGTAGATGTTAAAAATGTAAAATGCGGGTACTAAGTCTCCATTCTTGAGTTTATCGTCAAGTTGGTAGCGGTACTTCTCAAACGATCTGATATCACTTTCCAAAAAGTAGTTTCTATTACCATCCAAGGACTCAATGAAGTTATTGAAGATGACAGATGAAAGAGAGTCATCCAGATCAGTTTCACGGTAGTGGAAATAATCCAAAATCTGTACGATTATCCTAGCCTCTTTTAAATGTGCCGCTGTGGGTTGTAAAACTTCGCTAGAATCCCTCTCTGCTGCCAAAAGCGGTCCTGTAAACAGAATTGCCAATGGAAACCATAATATCTTTTTCATCATCTTCATTTCAACGCGTTTTTGTCTTAAACGTTTTCCAAAAAAAGGATTTAAATGTAGTGAAAATCACCCAAACCCTGGGGAAACGCATTATAGGAACTACAAGTATAATACCATAAGTGGTCATACTAGTTTCAACTATTGGTCATAAGGATGTTAAAATTTGCAAAAATTACTCGTAGCGTAAGGATTTTGCCGGATTGATGGTGGCCGCTTTGACAGATTGAAAGGTGACCGTCAACAGGGCAATCATTATTGCTGCCAAAGCAGAAACTAAGAACCAAATCCAGTTGATTTCAACCCTGTATTCAAAGTCACTAAGCCATGAACTCATTAGATAGTAAGCCACCGGTACAGCCAGAATAACCGCAAATCCAATTAACTGAGAGAATTGTTTTGAGAGTAAAAGTACAATTCCAGATATGCTAGCCCCTAAAACCTTGCGCACCCCAATTTCCTTGGTCTTTTGCTCTGCTGTAAATGCTGATAATCCAAAAAGGCCCAGGCAGGCAATGAATATTGCCAACCAGGTAAAGCTGAAAACAAGTTTTCCAAAACGCTCGTCAGAAGCATATTGCTGACCGAACTCTTCGTCAAAGAAGCGGTATTCTAAAGGACTATTCGGAAATACCTCGTCCCACGAAGCCTGAATAAATTCCATGGTTTCGCTAACATTGGCAGAAGCAAATTTCACTGCCAGATTTCCGCCTCCATTTGGATTAAAGAACATTGCCAACGGCTCAATTTTGTGACGCATATTGGCAAAATGGAAATCTTTCACCACTCCGATCACAGTTCTTTCTTGCTGACCGAAGGTGATCTTTCTGCCTACTGGGTCTTCCCAAGCTAATTCTTTGACCATGGCCTCATTAATAAGAAGACCTTGTTGTTGGTCGGTCTGCATCTCTCGGTCATAACCGCGGCCATCTACTATTTCCATATCCATCAACTCCATAAAGTTCTCATCGAAATTCAGAACAGAAATAATCCATGTGTCTTCTTGAGGAACTCCTTCGGGCCTCACTCCCCTTCGACCAAAAGTCCTGCCGGGCATTCCACCAGCCCGAGCGGTCTTAATGATATCTGGATTTTGTTCCAATTTATTGATGAGCACAGGCATCGCTTGCTGCAAACTTGGATGCCCCACGTTCAGTGTTATCACTTGCTCTGGGTCAAAACCTTTGTCAATATTGCGTTGGTGCTGCAATTGATCATAGACTATTGCTGTACCTATGATCATGGAAATAGAGATTGTAAACTGAAAAATCACCAATGACTTTCTCAGCAGAACCCCCTTAGAACTCGTTTTGAAAGAGCCTCTTAAAATACTAATTGGATTGAAACCTGAGAGCAGCAAGGCCGGATAGCTCCCCGAAAAAAGGCCCAACAACAACACAAAACCAATAGCTCCCAAAGCCCATTCAAAATGGCTTAGAAAGTAAACTGCCAAGTTTTCCTCTATGGGAAGGTTAATCAGTGTACTGGTCAAACCAACAAAGCCAATCGACAATACAAAGGAAACCAGGCAAAGAACCACCGATTCTATCATGAACTGGTTGATCAATTGACGCCTGATGGCTCCAAAAACCTTTCTAACACCTACCTCCTGTGCTCGATTGGCTGATCGCGCGGTAGACAAATTCATAAAATTGAACGAAGCGATCAGTATAACAAACAAACCAACGGCCGCCAGTGTGTACACATAACCGATATCGGTTTTATTCAGGTTATAGTTCTCAAATAGTATTCCACTAGAATTAAGATGGACGTCTTTCAAAGGCTGTAGTGTCACCTTGAAATTTTCCCCCACATTATTCGCGCGAATCAAGTCTTCCATCTTGGTTTCGACAGTGACTTCGTTATCCTTATTGGCTAATTCCACATAGGTAACCATACTTATGCTCTGCCATGACCTTAGAAACTGTGCAAAGCCCGAAGTAGTGTCTGCTTGCTGCATCGAGACAATCACATCGAAATTCAAGTGAGAATTATCCGGTACATCGGCCATAATACCTACTACTTCAATTCCTGCCTGATTGCCAATATCAATTCGCTTGCCTATAGGGTTTTCGCTTCCAAAGGTCTTAGCCGCCATGGATTCTGTGAAAATAACTGTATTGGGCTCAGTGAGTGCTTTTTCAGTATTACCATCGATCAATTCAAAATCAAATACTTCGAAAAGGGAGGGCTCTGCATAAGCAAAATGCTCGGTATAGAAACCTTGCTGTTCGTAGTTAATCAACTGCCTTCCCTGAGGAATCATCCGAACGCGTTTTTCCACCTCTGGAAAATCATTCTCCATGGCAGGGCCTAGCGCTGGAAGCGTAATGCCCACGAGATTACTGCTTACTCCGAGGGCTTCGTCAATAGTGAGCACTCGAAAAATATCGTCCGACTTAGCGTGGAAGCGATCATAACTAAGCTCATGCTGAACAAATAGAAAAATGATGATGCCACAAGCCATTCCAATGGAGAGACCGAGAATGTTGATGACCGAAGTGCCCTTGCTCTTAAGCAAACTTCTGAAAGCTATCTTGAGATAATTCTTAAACATGACCTTGATTTTAAATAATGATGAATCTAAGTGCTTATAAGTTTCATATCACCGAGACTTATGTAAGCGGTTACGCGTTACTTTGAAGCTATGGCTTTTCTTGCTAATTCCAGGGCCTTTTTAAAGGCATCTTCTTTAGGCAACTCAATGTGAGGTGCAATACCAACACCTTCCCAGTTGGTTTTGGTAATGGGGTTAATGGCCTTGCCTCTAGGCACATTCACAATGAAGTCGCCATGAATTATGGAAGGGCCTCCCGGGTGAGCTCCGCCACCAGTGGTCTCTCCAATGATGGTTGCTCTTTCAAGATTCTTCAGGTTGTAGGTAAACTCTTCAGCAGCAGAAAAAGTGTAACTACTCGTCAATACGTAGATTGGAATATTGGGCTTGGTTTGGCTCGCTATTTTAGGGTCAGTCCAGGTTTCAGAATAGCTGTCAGATGGACGCCAGTAGAACGTATTCAAATGTACAGGCTCATCACCGAACAGATAACTGGAAATGAAGCGAATCATGCTGGGTGATCCTCCACCATTTCTCCTCAAATCAAAAATGATCGCATCTGATTTTATGAGTTTGTCCATGGCAGGCTTAGCCACATCTTCAGCCTGGCCAATATCGGAGAAGCCTCTCAGGTCCAGATAGCCAATATTTCCCTCCAGGATTTTGACTTCCTCAAAGCCAAACTTACCGTTGGACCTAGGTCCAGGGCCAAAATCTCTATTTCTAATGGCCTCAGCTCTTCGGCTGTTATTGGTGACCCTGATATGCTTATCATAAATCACCGACCGCAAATCATCTTCTAATGCCTGGGCAAAAGAGGCTGCATCTTTAAGGTCAGCGTATTCATTGCGTTTGAACTTATCCTTAATTAGGTCGTGCATTTCCTTGCCCTTATCAGGATACACGTAGTTTCGATTCATAATATCTGCCAGCCTGTTAACGATCTTCTCCTTGTCGAAGTCTTGACCAGAGACATTCAGAGCAGATACAGTAAGCACAAAAAGTAATAAGACCCTCTTCATAAAAAATATTTTACGTAAGTGCTTACGTTAATAATACGATGAGGTTCTGAGAATAACAATCATTAACATAAACAAGGTTTAGGATTTAGCCTTGACACGTTCGTACATGGATTGCTCATCCAAGGCGGATTCTACCTTATCCAGCGTTGAAAGAAGATCTCCAGTAGCTTCATTGAGCAATTCATCATTAGCAGATTTAATTCTATCCCAGATAGCGCTCATTTTCTTGACCAACTGCTGGCCTTTAGCGGAAAGCTTAAGGAGTCTCTTGCGCTGGTCTGAAAAATCTTTCCGCTCTTCTGCTAGTCCTTTCTCAACCAACACATTAGCGACCTGATTGACTGCCGGATGTGTTTGCTTGAGCATTGCAGACAACTCAGTTACGGCCAGCTCCTCTCCTTCCTTTAGGGCGTAGATCATTGCGAACCAACGAGGTTCGAAATCAAAGGCTGACTCTTTGTAAACTTGTGCCACATCACGTGCCAAGCGCTCACTTAGATTTTTAAGACGTGTAGCCAGCGCCAGGCTACCTAATTCTTCTATTATATTTCTTTCCAATTAATTCTTCTTTTTAGGTGCTATAAAAGGCACTCTTTCTGTGCGGATCAATTCCGTTAAATCCTCCAAGCCTTTTTCAATGGCTTCTGCTTGTTCCATGACGGTGTCATATTTCCCAATCATATCCTGTACACGTTTCTTCTGCCCGTTGGTGATGGGTGGCTCTATACCATCAATGGTACCATATATATGCAGCAGCTGTACTTCAAGTTTATTTTCGAAGTTGATTACATCTTGAAAAGTCTTTTGCTTAGGCTGTACCATTTCAGCTTCTGAAGCATTGATCATTTCCAGCACTTCATTGGCTTTCTCATGTACCGAAGCGTAGTCATATTTGGAAATTCTCGCTTTCAGATCGTTGATCTGTGATCTAATCGATCGAATATCATTGGCCTTTTCTTGAAGGTTCTCAATCATTTCTCTTACATCATTCAAAAAGGCTTGTTGTGTTGCATAATCAGCGGCATCAGCTTCCCATCTTGGATCAGGATTGATGGTCACGTCCTTCTCTACAACCGTATCCCCATAAGTGAATGTAACGGTGTAATCTCCAGGTGCTACGCGATGCCCACCAGCTCCCAGACCTACAAAGACACCATCAACTCCCTTGAAGTTGGTTTTTGACAGGTTCCAATTGAAACGGTTCATTCCGGATTTCTTAGTAATCTTCTCCTGGCGAACTTTTGAATCCGTTGAGAAAGATCTCACCACATTGCCCTGAGCATCTTTAAACGCTATGCTCATGTCCAATGAGTCCACATTTTCTTTGATGTAATACATAATTGAGAACCCTGGATAAGGATTCTGACCTACCGATCTATTGCCTGTTCTGAAAGCATTATCTCGAATAGCGTCTTCTGGTTCATAAACATAAAAATCAGCATTGGCTGCTGCGCTAAGTTCATAAAGCGGGTTTAAATCATCCATTACCCAGAAAGCACGACCTTGAGTTGCAATGATTAGGTCATTGCCATGCACCATCAAATCTGTGATCGGCACGATAGGCAGGTTTCTTTGAAACTTATTCCATTTCACACCTCCATCAAATGAAACGTATAATCCCAACTCTGTTCCGGCAAATAACAAATCCTTTTGCTTAGGATCTTCACGAACAACCCTCACATGGGCCTCTTCTCCTATGCCATTGACCATTCGATTCCATGTTTGCCCATAGTCAGTCGATTTGAAGATATGGGGCGTAAAATCATTGAATTTATATTTATTGAAAGCTACATAGACCGTACCTGGATCGTGAGGAGAAACTTCAATTTGATTGATCATTCCATCACCAGTATTTGGGATGGTAATCTCTGTCCAGTTGGCACCTCCGTCCTTGGTAATATGTAACATACCATCATCAGCGCCAGTGTAAATCACATCTGGTGTATGAGGGGACTCAGCCACATAATAGATGGCATGATAGATTTCTCCACCGGCCCCTTCATTTGTAATAGGTCCACCACCCCAGTCGATCTTGGTGCTGTCATTTCTGGTCAAGTCAGGACTGATTTCTTCCCAGGTGATTCCTCTATTTGAAGTCTTTAAAAGCTTGTTTCCTGCATGATAAATCACTGAGGGATCATGCTTTGACGCAATGATAGGCGCATTCCAGTTGAAGCGATATTTAACATCCCTAGGGTTGGTACCCAAGCCCTGGAATGGATAGGCCATCACATCTTTGGTCTGTTTTGTCTTGGCATTCCATTCATCAATGATACCCTGATAACATCCAGAATAGACATACTTCGGATCTTTAGGATCGAAAGCAGAGTAGGCACTTTCGCAACCTCCTACCGGAAAGAAGTCATTATTACTAATACCTCCACCATTTACTCTTGACGCAATAGATACCGAACTATTATCCTGCTGACCGCCATAAATACGGTAAGGAAACTGCATATCGGCATTGACGCGATAGAACTGTGCGGTAGGCTGATTGTCTTGCCTCGACCAGTCTTTACCTCCATTGATTGAGACATTTGCACCACCATCATTGGCGTTAATCATAAACTGTGGATGCTCTGGGTTAACCCAAACCTGATGGTTGTCGCCATGAGGTGTTCCCAGGTTAACAAAAGTCTTTCCATTATCAGTGGATTGTACCAAAGGAGCATTCATGATAAAAACACTTTCCTCGTCAGTAGGATGGGCCTGAATGTGCATATAGTACCAGGAGCGCGCTCTTAATAGTCGATCGGGGTTGATCAGTCTCCAATTTTTGCCCCCATTATCCGACCTATAAAGGCCACCTTTGTCAGCCTCAATGATGGCCCATACTTTATTGGGATTTGCTCTTGAAACCGAGACCCCAATTTTCCCCATAACTCCTTTCGGAAGCCCTTTTGATAGTTTTTTCCAAGTGAGTCCTCCATCAACTGATTTCCAAATACCACTGCCGGGTCCTCCGCTCTGCACTTTCCAGGGATACCTTCTATGGTCCCAGTAAGCAGCATAAATTATCCTGGGGTTGGTCATATCCATACTCAGGTCACTAATCCCTGAGTTTTCATCTACATAATGCACCTTAGTCCAGGTTTGACCACCATCTTCAGAACGATAAATACCTCTGTCTTCTGTAGCACCATAGGGACTCCCTTGTGCTCCCACAATCACAATGTCCGGGTCGTCAGGATGCACAACGATTTTCGAAATCTGTCTTGTTTTCTCCAACCCGATATGACTCCAGGTCTTACCAGCATCGGTTGATTTGTATACCCCATCGCCATGAGAGGTCATCACCCCGCGCACAGGTGCCTCGCCCATACCAACATAGACCACATTTGGATCCGATTCTGCTACGGCAATGGCACCTACGGAAGCTGTATTGAAAAAGCCATCGGAAATGTTAAACCAGCTATCTCCAGCATCATCAGTTTTCCAGACACCACCGGTCGCTCCCATATAATAGGTCATTGGGTCTTGCACCACACCTGCTACAGCAGTTGCTCTACCACCACGAAATGGGCCAACTAAGCGAAATTCCATGGCATTGTACAATGCCGTATCATAAGTCAGACCTTGAGGTTCTTGTGACTTACGTTTTCGTCTTTGCGCGAAAGCATCAGGTAAAGAGATAAATAGAATAAGGCTTGCCAGCAGTAGAGAACGTAGCACTTTCATGGATTTTGGTTTAAGGTTGTGTCTCAAGATAGTCATTGCCGTCAGTAAAAACCAACGCCATTTTGATGGGTGTTTTTGTATATTCGAACAAACAGTGATTCTTATGAGACAGCGGCCCTTTTTATATTTAATGATGTTTTCATTGGTCATAGTCTTCTCTTGTGAAGAGGCCCATGATGATGACCATCATGACCAGGAAGTAGTTACACGTTTCGAACGTGAAGGTTCGTCCATTCTAAAAGGTGTGAAAGTTCCTCAAGGCAACAGCATGTACTTTGCCAGTGGAATAGTGGCGACAGAAAAAGATGTTAACAAGCCAGTGGGCGACAGAGGTCGCTTTGGGGATACATATGATCAAAGTGTTAGTGCGCTGAAACGTATTGAAAGCTATCTGGGTGAAGAAGGCCTTAGCCTAAAGGATGTCATTGCCATGAAGGTATATGTCGCACCAGATCCTGAGAATGACAACAAACCAGATTTTCAAGCCTGGTTCAAAGCCTATGGCGAATACTTCGGCAATGAAGAAAACCCCAATAAGGTAGCCCGATCGACCATTGGGGTCTATACGCTAGTCGATCCCAATAAATTTATAGAAATAGAAGTTAGAGCTGTTTATCCATAATGCTATGAAACTCAAATCAACGCTTATTGCTTTACTAAGTCTTGTCACCTTTGCCATACAGGCCCAAACTCCTAATGAATACGAGATCTCGTTTAACAATCGGGTTCATCATGAAGCCAATATCAAAGTCAAATTCTCGAACCTAGAAAACAAAGTGTTGGAAGTGAGAATGAGCAGAAGCTCACCTGGTAGATATGCAGTGCATGAGTTTGCCAAAAATGTATACGGAGTTAGCGCAACGGATAGCAAGGGAAATGCACTTACCGTTACCCGATCTAACACCAGCCAATGGAATATTACCGGACATGACGGAACGGTAAATTTCGAATACACCCTTTACGCTAATAGAGCTGGGGGAACATACTCAGGAATAGATGAACTCCATGCACACTTGAATATACCTGCCACTTTCGTTTGGGCGAGAGATCTGGGGCACAGACCCGTTCATCTCAAAGTTAATCTACCCGAGGCTTCCAATTGGAAGGTCGCTACCCAGCTCAGGGATGAAGGGAATGACACTTACTATGCTCCGGATACCTATTATTTCATGGATAGCCCCATCCTTATGGCAGACTTGCATATGAGAGAAAGAGTGATCGATGGACAGAAGATTAGATTGGCCCTGAATACACCAGCCACAGATGCTGAAGTTGACACCTATTTCGAAGAGGTGATCAGAATTGTGGAGCAACAGAAAGCGGTGTTTGGAGAGCTCCCAAAATTCGATTTTGGTGAGTATACCTTCTTGTCCAATTATATGCCAAATGCCAGTGGTGATGGTATGGAACACAGGAATTCCACTTTTGTGGTAAGTAGTAAACCACTCAACAGACCTCTGGGGAATACCAGCATGGGCACCATGTCTCATGAGTTTTTCCATGCCTGGAATGTCGAGAGAATAAGACCCGCTTCTCTAGAACCCTTCGATTTCGAAGATGCGAATATGAGCGGTGAGCTCTGGTTTGCCGAAGGCTTCACAAGTTACTACACCAACCTGATCAGGGCACGTTCAGGAAACATCACAAAGGAGCAATATGTGAATGGCTTGGGCGGTGCAGTCAACTATGTAATGAATGCTCCGGGTAGAAAGTACTTCAGCCCAATAGAAATGAGCTATCGTGCTCCATTCGTAGATGCTGCAGCCTCTATTGATCCAACTAACAATAACAACATCTTCATCTCCTACTACACCTACGGATCGGTCATTGGCCTGGCCTTGGATATGTCCCTAAGAACCATGGACAATGGGAAAAGCCTGGACGGTTATATGCAGCATGTCTGGAAAACTCACGGTAAGTCAGAAATCCCTTATAGCGTTCGTGACCTACAGGCGAGACTGGGAGAATACGCGGGAGAAGCATTTGCCAATGATTTCTTTGGCAAGCACATCTTCAATAGTGAGATGCCGGATTATCAAAGTCTCTTTAAGAAAATGGGGGTTAATTTCGACCGAACTAATGAAGGAGGCACTACTCTGGGTGGCAACTTGAGGCTTCGAGATGGCTATGCTCAATTGACCAGTAATGCAATAGTTGGTTCTCCTCTATATGATGCCGGCATTGAACGAGAAGATAAAATCGAAGCCATTGCTGGGATCAGAATGGAGGACATTGAAAAACTAAATATTCGAGAAATCCTCAGTCAATACAAGCCAGGTGATGACATCGAAATTTCTTTAGATCGCTGGGGTAAGGGTTTATGGAAAAAAGTAACCCTGGCAGAAGATATGAGTCGCAGAACTTCATGGAATGGTGAAGCTGACGCGGCTGCTCAAAAAAGAAGAGATGACTGGTTAAGAAAGAAATAACAACTGAATTCATAAAAAAAGGCGACTCTTGGGTCGCCTTTTTTTATTGAAGATCACTCTTTTTATTCTACTACTTCAGGTTTTTGAATATTCACAAACTCAACTTCTCTTTCCGTATTAAGCTCAATACTTACGACTGAATCCTTACTGATTGTGCCTGAAAGAATCTCTTTTGAAAGCTCGTTCAGCACCTTTCTTTGAATCACCCGCTTCAATGGTCTTGCTCCAAATTGTGGGTCATAACCGATCTCTCCCAGATAGTCCAACACCTCATTAGTTGCTTCAATCTCAATACCGTTTTCCTTTAGCTGCTTTTGAATCAATCCGAACTGTATTGCTACTATCTGTCGGATGTTATCCTTGCTCAATGGCATAAACATGATCGTTTCATCAATCCTGTTTAAGAATTCTGGTCTCACCGACTTTTTCAGCATATCGAATACTTGATTTCTGGTATCCTCGATCAATTCCAGCACATTTTCTTCATTGATCTGCTCAAAGTTCTCCTGGATCAGATGTGAACCAATATTGGTCGTCATAATGATGATCGTATTCTTAAAGTTGGCAATGCGACCCTTATTATCCGTGAGTCGACCATCATCCAATACTTGAAGTAAGATATTGAAGGCGTCAGGATGTGCTTTTTCAATTTCGTCCAAAAGAACCACTGAATAAGGCTTTCTTCTGACAGCTTCTGTCAGCTGCCCACCTTCATCGTAGCCGACATAACCTGGAGGTGCACCAATCAATCGACTTACCGCATGTCTTTCTTGATACTCGGACATATCGATGCGCACCATATTGTTCTCATCATTGAAAAGGTATTCCGCCAGTGCTTTTGCAAGCTCGGTTTTACCCACACCGGTTGTACCCAAAAAGATAAATGAACCAATTGGCCTCTTTGGATCCTGCAAACCCGCCCTACTTCTTCGCACCGCGTCAGAAAGCGCGGCAATCGCCTCTCCCTGTCCTGCTACTCGTTTACCTAGCTCCTCTTCCAAGTGAAGTAATTTCTCTCGCTCCGACTGAAGCATTTTGGCAACTGGAATTCCCGTCCACTTAGCCACCACTTCACCGATATCCTCTGCATCAACCTCTTCCTTCAGCAAAGTGGATCCACTTTGCATCTCCTTCATTTTAAGCTTTAGCGCTTCCAGTTTTTGCTCCGCTTCGGTGATTTTGCCATATCTGATTTCTGCAACCAAACCAAAATCTCCTTCACGCTCAGCTTTTTCAGCCTCCATCTTAAACTTATCAATGTTCTCCTTCTCCTCGCGAATTCCAGTGATCACTGCTTTCTCATTCTCCCACTTTCCTTTAAGACCATCTCTTTTTTCTGACAACTCTGCAATCTCCTTAGATAAAACTGATTCCTTGTCTTTGTTTTTCTCTCTACGGATTGCTTCACGCTCAATTTCCAATTGCATGATCTTACGATTCAGCTCATCCAGCTCTTGTGGCAGTGAGTCAATCTCAATCCTCAGTTTAGAAGCTGCCTCATCCATCAAATCGATAGCCTTATCCGGTAAGAAGCGATCGGAAATATATCTACTGGACAATTCCACCGCAGCAATCACGGCATCGTCTTGAATACGTACGCCATGGTGTACTTCATACTTTTCTTTAATCCCACGTAGAATAGAAATAGCATCTTCCTGATTAGGCTCATCTACTGTTACCGTTTGAAACCTTCGCTCCAAGGCTTTGTCTTTCTCAATATGCTTTTGATATTCCTTTAGTGTAGTGGCGCCAATCGCATGCAATTCGCCTCTGGCCAAGGCGGGCTTTAAAAGATTGGCAGCATCCATCGCTCCTTCTCCACCTCCTGCGCCTATAAGCGTGTGAATCTCATCAATGAACAATACAATCTCTCCATCAGAGTCTTGTACCTCTTTGATTACCGCCTTTAAGCGTTCTTCAAATTCCCCCTTGTACTTTGCTCCAGCAACCAGAAGTCCCATATCAAGTGAAATGAGTGTTTTGGTTTTGAGATTTTCTGGCACATCACCATCTACAATACGCTGTGCCATGCCCTCCACGATTGCCGTTTTGCCAACACCAGGTTCGCCAATCAGCATTGGGTTGTTCTTTGTCCTTCTTGAAAGGATTTGGAGTACCCTTCTGATTTCCTCGTCTCTGCCTATTACGGGGTCGATTTTACCAGCTTTAGCCAGCTCATTCAGATTTTTAGAGTAGCGATCCAGTGATTGATACTTTGATTCAGCGTTTTGATCTGTCACATTATTCCCTCCCCTTAGTTCTTTTATCGCTTCAATGAGTTCTTTTTTACCGAAACCAGCTTCTTTCATCAATGCAGCAGTCTTTTCTTTTCCTGCCAGCAAACCCAACACAATGTGTTCGACAGCGACAAACTCATCTTTGAACTCATTTAAATAGTCTAACGCCTTGGTTAATGCTTTGTGTGTATCATTTGACAAGTAGGGCTGTTGTCCACTTACTTTTGGATAACCGGTTACTACCTCTTCCAACTTGGTATCAAGCTGTACCCTGTTCATTCCCAACTTCTTTATCAGAAAAGACATCACGTTCTCATCTGATAAAAGGATGGCCTTCAAAAGGTGGCCCGGTTCGATTGCCTGCTGCTCATTGCCACCCGCAATCTCGGCCGCTTTTTGAATAGCTTCCTGCGACTTGATAGTATATTTTTTGAAATCCATATCTCACTAATATCTGGGCTGTTCTACCCGCTATTTACCGCTCATCAACAAACAATACTCCAAGACCCAAAACCGGTAATTATGGCTGGATTTTTGCTTTAAAACTGGCAAATACAGCCATTCTGTCACTACAGTATCAGAATTGGTCAATTAATTCGTATTTTAAATATGCAAAACTCAAGGCCATGAAACGCAAACAACTCCTTCCCATCTGCCTGCTCATTTGCAGCATTCTCAATATCTCAAAAGCCCAAAATGATGATTTTCAAAAGTGGCTAAAAGACTTCCAGAGTTATCAGACAGAATTGCCTACTGAAAAGGTATTTCTTCACTTAGATAAATCAGAATATACCATAGGAGAAACCATATGGATGAAGTCCTATTTGGTCGCTGGTGCCGGACATATCCCGTCCCCTTTTAGCCAAAACGTTTATGTTGAATTGATCAACGAAAATGATGAGGTAACCAAACGATTGACCCTAAGGTCTGAAGAGGGTTTGGCCAATGCAAGCCTAGCGCTAACCCGTCAATTGCAACCGGGCTTTTATTACCTAAGGGCCTATACCAATTGGATGAAAAATCAGGGTGAAGAGTTCTTCTTTAAAAAGAAAATAAAGGTCCACTCATTAAAGGTCAACGAAGTCTTTGCTAAAGAAACTTCTGTTCAAAAAGTTGACCTCCGGTTTTTCCCTGAAGGTGGAGACCTTGTTAATGGAGTCAACAGTAAAGTCGCTTTTGAAGTAACTGGCATTAACGAAAGTAAATTTCCTATCTCAGGTAAAGTATATGATAAGGATCAAAAGGAGATTCTCACGTTTTCTACAAAGCACGAAGGCAAAGGTGTTTTTGCTATGCTACCCAGTGGTGAGGGTTACTATGCCAGAATAGATGGTTCTGATGAGCAGTATGAATTGCCCAAAGTGAAGCCCGAAGGCGTTACACTCAGTGTCACAGAACAGGCTTCTGATTATATAGGCATCGCACTCAAAACTGCCACTCCTCGCGCTCAGAACTATTACTTGATGGTACATACGCGTGGATATGTGACCTATGCCTCAGAAATTACTATTAGGAATACAAAAAACCTTTTGAAGATTGACAAGAGTAATCTTCCGCATGGAATAGCACATTTAACCTTATTCGATCAAGATTTCGATCCGGTTGCCGAACGACTCGTTTTCAATTACTCAACTCCTGAAATTAAAATTGATGTTAGCACAAGTGATCCGCAGTACGCCAGCAGAGATTTGGCTACCATAAACCTTAAGGTTACGGACAAAAAAGGCAATCCCGTTCAAGGGTCATTTTCCCTTTCGGCCTACGATTCCAAACTTGTCCAAAACGATCAGTTCGATTACAACATATCGGCTAACCTCTTGCTCTCCTCAGACTTGGGAGGATATATCAAAAACCCTTCCCAGTACTTAAAACAAGATGAAACTTCTAAAGAGAATACTGATTTACTCATGATGGTCAATGGATGGAGGCGTTTCAAATGGTCTTCGCTAAACCTAGACAATAGAAACCCACAATACGCCTTTGAGCAATCTCTCACTTTGGAGGGAGTAATGACAAGAACAGGTGGTAAAGCCTTTAAGAATGGTCGTGTGTTCTTATTGAATCAAGAAGAAAATGGAGATAATAAAGCTTCGCGTTTTGTAGAGGCTGATCTTGATGGAAATTTCGCCTTTGAAAACCTGGTCTTCTACGATACCACTGAGCTGACCCTTCAGGGTTTTCAGAAGAAAAAAGCACGTGACATTGAGTTCAATATTAAAAGTGATTTCGAAGCAATTCCAAATTCCAAATTCCGGGCAGAACCCACCCCAGACAACCCTGATCGATTGAGAGCTATGAAAGAGTCTGTAATCACATCCATTCGAATTGACAGTACCTATAGAAAAGAAAACGGAGTCATTTACCTAGATGATGTATATGTAACCGCCAGCAAAAGAGAAGAAAAATACAGAACACTCAACTCACAATATGGTAAAGGGGAATCTTACCTCAACTTTGACAACCTTTCATTCGAAGAAAAGAATGGTAGAGACCCATTTACGGTGATGTTAGGCAGACTCGCGGGTTTTTCTTTAAGTAGTTCCAGTGGAGGGAACACCGGGTTATCCGGGGGAGGAAATAGCGGAGGTCCTGGAGGGGGAAGCATAGGAGCAGATGGTTCACTCGGTGCAGGTGCGGTACGATCTTCTTCGGCTTCTCAGGGAAACTTCACGGATATGTCTACCGCAAATGACCCCATGTTTAGACGACCACAACTAAGACCTGGGCCTTTCCAGGGCGGTCCTTTAATTCTTATCGATAATGTTCCTGTTCCATACAGTGCCGTATATGACTTAAGAGCCACTGAGATAGACTATGTAGAAGTATATAAAAGTGCTTCCGCAGCCATGTTTGGTGTTAATGGTTTTAATGGCGCAATGGCCTTCTATACCTTAAAAGGAGACAAACTAAAAAAAGCCATGAGCCTAAAACCTGGCATGAGAATAATCACGGGCAACGGTTATCATGCGGCAAGAGAATTTTATGCACCTAAGTATGATGACTCTAACAAAGAGCAATTTATACCTGATGAGCGCTCTACTATCTTTTGGGCACCGATGATTACCACCGACAGTGAGGGTAAAGCGCAGGTAGAATTCTATACACACGATAAGAATTCAAATGTCTTTATTGATGTACAAGGCATTTCCAAAACAGGATTGACAGGTGTAGGTTCAGCAAGATTTGCCATTCGCAGAAACCTGTAGTTACTGCCAAACAATCCCCTTGTCAATACTGTTTGAGGATCATTAAATACAATTTTAATGAGGTCAAATGTCATATTATTTAGTATTGGTCTTTTGTGCCTGTCCTTTGGGTCTCTAGCACAAAAGAAGTCCGGTTCAGACCCTGCTGATCTACTGAATGCATATCAGAATGGGCTACCGACAGAAAAGGTTTTTCTGCACCTTAATAAATCAGCGTTCGGACTTGGAGAAGTTATTTGGATAAAATCTTATCTGGTAGCCGGCCCTATGCACCTGCCCTCCCCTATCAGTAAAACACTCTATATCGAGTTATTGAATGCCGATGGTCTAGTAATGAAAAGACTCTCGGTATTCTCCGAGGAAGGTGTGGGTCAGGCCAGTCTTGAAATCGATAATGATTGGCCACAAGGTACCTATTACCTTCGTGCTTACACGAACTGGATGAAAAACCAGGATGAGGAATTCTTCTTTAAAAAGAAGCTGAATATCATATCTCCTGATCTTTCAGAAACCTTCCAACCCCAACAACAGATTCAAGAGACATCCCTTCGCTTCTTTCCTGAGGGGGGCAACCTGGTAAAAGGAATGCAATCCTGGGTGGCGTTCGAAATCAATGGTCTTTCAAAAAATGGCATTATTAAGGGTCAAATTTTTGATCAAAATGATCGGCTGATTCAAGATTTTGAAACCTCACATGAAGGCAGGGGAAGAGTCAAATTCCTACCTCAATCAGAGTCGCATTATGCCCGTATCGAATCATCCAGCCAAAAATGGCCGCTGCCCTTAGCTCAGGAAAAGGGAACAATCATGACAGTGAATAATTCCGAAGCCAAAGATGTCATTGCCACCTTTATGACCAACCAACCGGGTAAATACATTCTGCATGCGCATACACGCGGCACCACTATTTATCAGAGTGAATTGAAATTAGACGACAAAAAGGGTAGACTGACAATCCCAAAGGCTGATTTGCCGGAGGGCATTACTACACTAACACTATTCAATTCAGACAGACGCCCAATAGCCGAAAGACTCATATTCATCAATCACCAAAAAGGGCTCAACATACAGGTATCATCGGACAAAACGGCTTTTAATAAAAGGGAGTTGATAAAGTTAGATGTTACGGTTTTAGATACTGATGGGAATCCCGTGAAAGGTCAGTTTTCATTGAGTGCCCTGAACGATAAAGTCTCAAAAAACAATCAGTCTGTATACAATGTTCGGGCAAATCAATTACTCAGCTCTGATCTCAAAGGTTATATCAAACAACCGGCTCAATATCTTGACAACTCGCCAGAAGCTCAGCGCAAAACCGATTTACTGATGATGGTGAACGGATGGCGCAGATTTCAATGGGACGAAGTGCTCTACACAGATTCCATTTCGCCAAAATACGGGGTAGAACAAGGCTTGACAGTAAAAGGTAGAATATACCGCGATGGTAAAGACCTAGTAAAGAATGGCCAGGTGTTTATGTTTGCCAATGTGAATGCCAATGAGTCCAAGGACTTGGTCATTACCAATGACAAAGGTGAGTTTGAGTTTAATAACCAGGTATTTTCTGATACAACCATATTGACTATTCAGGCTTTCTATAAAAAAGGAAGGAAGAATATCAACCTCACCCTTGATTCATTGGGTTATGAGACGGTGCCATGGACACCTCTGCAGACAGAGCAAGAAGTGATTGAAACGCCAGCAGAAATTAACCGCTTTAAAGAATTTATGATCACAAATATCAGAGTGGATACCACCTATAAGAAGATTGGCGATGTAATCGCTTTGGGAGATGTAATTGTTGAAGCCCGTGATGGCCGAGAAGCGGAATTAAACAGACAGACTGGAATACCAGGAAATGCACTTTTTCTGGCTGATATACCCTATGAGGATAAGATAAGTAGAGATGCCTACAGTATTATGATGGGACGTGTTGGTGGCTTCTATTTAGGCTTCGGAGATGAGGGAAAAGTGCCTATGATGGGATTAGGAGTTAGATATAGTGGCCCGCCTGCTGTTATTATTGATGGTATACAGGCCGAATACCAAGATGCTTATGGAATAGAAGCCACACGAATAAAGGCCATTAGTGCTTCTAAAGCTCCCCCTCCGGGAGTGATTATGATATTTACCTATACTCGGGCTGAATATTATGCTGCCAAGCCAAAAGGGCCAAGTTATTATTCAGGAACATTACCCGGCTATCATGTATCCAGGGAGTTTTATCGTCCAATTTATGACGGTAGAGATGAGCCATTCAGACCTGATAACCGCGCTACCATGTTTTGGGCGCCCATGATCACTACAGATGCAAACGGAAAAGCGACTGTCGAATTTTACTCCTCTGATGATGTAACGGATGTCACGATTGACATTCAGGGTATTGGCGTGAATGGCACTTCAGGTGTAGGCTCAGCAAAAATCAAAGTCCAGGATAAGTTTTAAAGACTTATTCTCACTTACTTTGCACCATTCCACTTTAGTATGTCAAGAATAAAAATCAAACTACCAGAGACCAAAGTCTTTGAAACCTCATTAAGTATTAGAATCTCAGACATCAACTATGGAAATCATCTGGGTAATGACAGTGTGCTCAGCCTTATGCACGAGGCGCGCTTTCGGTTTTACAAGAGCCTTGGTTACACGGATGAGCTTAGCATTGACGGGGTAGGTACCATTCAGGTAGACACCGCCATTCAATACAAAGGGGAAGGTTTTCATGGCGATCAGGTGGTCGCAGCAATCTACCTGGGAGATACCACAGCCAAAAGTATGGATTTGTATTATCGCTTATCCATCCATGATTCTGATAAAGTGATCGCCCTCGGCAAAACTGGCATTGCCTTTTACAATTATTCCGAAGGCAAAGTGAGCAATATGCCCGCCTCCATTGGCAAAAAGCTTGCTTCTTACCAATCATAAGCTTTAACCCGATTAGTACTACCTTTGCCCCATGAGTACATCTGCATCTGCCAAAAGAGATATTCGCCAGCTTTCACTGGATGACATCAAAGACTTCTTTGTAACGGAAGGAGAGCAGGCTTTTCGTGCAAAGCAGGTTTACGAGTGGCTCTGGAAAAAGTCTGCCAAGGACTTTGATCAAATGACCAATATTTCTCTGCAAACGCGAGAGAAACTCAAGGCACATTTTGATATTAAGCACGTCAAAGTAGACCAAATGCAGCGCAGCAATGACGGTACCATCAAAAATGCTGTGAAGCTTCATGACAATTTGGTGGTTGAGTCTGTGCTTATTCCTACTGACAAACGGATTACCGCCTGTATTTCTTCACAGGTGGGCTGTAGTCTGGATTGTAATTTTTGCGCCACTGCACGTCTTAAGCGTATGCGTAACCTCAATGCGGATGAGATTTATGATCAGGTGGTTGCCATAAAAGATCAGGGCGACCATTATTTTGAGCGCCCCTTGACCAATATTGTATACATGGGCATGGGCGAGCCATTGCTGAACTACAAAAACGTACTCAAGTCCATAGAGATGATCACTTCTCCGAAAGGACTGGGTATGTCGCCTAAAAGGATCACCTTATCAACGGTGGGTATCCCTAAAATGATCAAGCAGTTAGCCGATGATGAGGTGAAGTTCAACCTAGCCGTATCGCTACACTCGGCCATTGATGAGTCCAGATCTAAAATGATGCCCATCAATGAGAAAAGTAATCTCGCAGAATTAGCGGAATCTCTTCAATATTGGCATGCGAAAACAGGACGCAAAATCACTTTTGAATATGTGGTCTGGAAGAACATCAATGATGATGAGAAACACGCCAAGGCCTTAGCCAAATACTGTGGCAAAGTAGCTTCCAAAGTAAATATCATCGAATACAACCCTATTGATGATGGCGAGTATCAACAAGCCGCTCCGGAAAGTCTGGACATGTATCAGCGCATACTAGAGGCAAAGGGAATTATTGTCAATGTCAGAAGAAGTCGGGGTAAAGATATCGATGCGGCTTGTGGGCAACTGGCTAACAAAAGCTAGTCCTTACTTGCGTTAAAGAGCTTTTGCTTCTCCTCCTTGCTCAAGGCATCATAACCCTTGTCTGAAATCTTATCCAGAATGGCATCAATTTCAGCCTGACTAGTTTCTTTCTTACTTGAAGTTTTAGCACTTGATTTTCTTGAAGCTCGTGACTTAGGTCTTGAACTTGTTTCCTTTTTATAGGAGACTTTAATCTTTGGCTGTGGCTTGAATAGGCTTTTCATCCAAATGATAAGGTTCACTATCGGTTTACTCCAGTCATTCCCTTTTTGCAATTGTGTCATGCCAACATAACCGACCAAAGCACCTCCTAAATGAGCAATCTCTCCACCAGCATTTGAACCCGTAGATTGTATAAATGACACAAAAACGCTAAAAAAAGCGATGTATTTAAGTTTTACAGGGCCAAGAAAAATTAGGTGTACTGCAAAGTTCGGTTGGAAAGTTGCAGCCCCTACCACAATAGCTGTTACACCTGCGGAAGCACCTAGTAAACTAGAGTATGGAACCGCATCTTGAAAGTAGGGTAAAAGGTTATAAATAAGCATATAGAAGAGCCCTCCTCCTATACCTCCCCAAACGTAGAATCCCAATAGCTTATTCTGCCCCAAATACTCAGCGATAATCTTACCAAACCAATACATCCACAGCATATTGAAGAGGATGTGCAGCAGCCCTTGGTGAAAGAAGAAATAAGTGATAATAGACCAAGGTCTATAGAGTAATGCTCCTGGATCTGCGGGTAAGGTCAGGTAATGGCTCAGCTGAGCATAGAGCACCTCCTGCCCAGAGAGTGTTAGCAAAACAGAAAGAACACCCATAAACAGAAACACCACCACGTTAATGACAATGATCTGATTTAAGACGTTTCCCGTCTTGAAGGCCAGCTTAAAATCTTCTAGAATACTATTCATCGACTAATAGAACTTATGGCGATCCTTTTTCCATACCCTCACCAGGAAATAGGCAATCAAGGCCCCTCCAATATGGGCGAGGTGGGCCACATTATCTCCAGGCGCCCGCTGAAACTCAGCGTACAGTTCGTAGAGAATGTAAAAACCTACTAGGTATTTTGCCTTAATTGGGAAAGGCAAAAAGAGCAAGAATAGTTCTGTATTAGGGAAGAAAAGGGCGAATGCAGCCAGGATTCCAAAAACTGCTCCAGAAGCACCGACCATATTATAATCACCAAAATACCTGTATAAACCTCTGGCCAATTCCTTAGATTCCTCTATCAACCTTGGGTCATTTTCATTGCGTGAGTAGCGATCTACAAAATTGTAGATGAACTCGGGTTTATAGACATTATGATCCACAATCAACTGGTTGAAGTCTTGAGAGCTTGGATTCTCAACATAAGACTGAACAGAGTTTCGAATCGAAACGACTTCCAAATAATTCACTGTTGTATAGAAAATACCTGCGCCAATACCTGTAACCATATAAAGGATTAAGAACTTCTTCTGACCCAAAAACTGCTCTAAAAGCGGCCCAAAAATGAATAGGGCGAACATATTCCCAAAGAGGTGCATAATACTTTGGGTACTATGCAAGAACATATAGGTAATAAACTGATAAGGCTTAAAGTCATCCGAGAGGATGAAATACAAACCGAAATACTCCCCGAGGTCCAATTTCATCAGCATTTGAACCACCGCAATACCGATGTTGATAAAAAGGAGCTGTTTTACTAGGGGCGTGAGTCTTCCGAACATAAATGCTAATTAAAAAACTGGGCTATCTTTTCCAATTCGAGAATAAAGGTGGTTTTGATACCGCTCGGTGAATAATTTGGTGTTTTGCATGCAAAGAGTTGATCAATTAACGATGACATCTCCTCTTGGGTTAACTCATTCCCTTTTTTTATTGAAGATCTTTTGGCAATGGCTCGTGCAATATTCTCATCGTTTGAAATACTCAGTTCAGACTTATTTTGTTTGAATTGCTCAATAAAGCCCTCAAAGAGCACTTTTTCATTGCCCGTTTTCAAATCAGCAGGCACTCCATTGATCACAATTGTATGATTTCCAAAATCAGAAAACTCAAAACCGATCGCGTTCAATTCTTCCTTAATATCATTCACAAGTGAAAAGTCCGCTGGATTCAGTTCGAGCGTCTGCGGAAATAACGACTGTTGCGAAGCCCCAGATCGTTGCTGCAACTGAAGCAGAAATTTTTCATACAGGATTCTCTCATGCGCCTCTTGCTGAGTGATCAACATTAAACCCGATTTCACATGTGTGGCGATATACCGTTGATGTATTTGAAAATAGGCTTTATGTTCACGAGGGGTCTGAGCCACAGCATCAGGTGAATTCGCGGCACTACCCAAAGTAATTGTACTCTGTGACTCAGGGTGAATCTCCATTTGAGCATTGGCCTGCTCCTCTTGAGAAATGTCTTGCTTCAAACCTTCATAAAGCTTCTCCCATTGCCCCGCATCCTGCTTCTTTTCAAAAGTTTTGAACTGGGCGTAATCACGGTCGGTCGTACTGGTTCTTTCTTTCGGTGGTGCCGATTGGAAAGAAGCAAAGTTCACATCTTGGTTGAAATCCAAAGCCGGAACGATATTATGGGTACCCAAAGCCTGCCGCACTGCTGCTTTTACAATGGCATAGACCGTTCGCTCATCATCAAACTTGATTTCTGTCTTGGTCGGATGCACATTGATATCAATGTGTTTCGGATCAATCTCGATGAAGAGGGTATAAAAAGGATATGTTGAATCAGGCAGGAGACTTTCAAAAGCCGTCATTACTGCATGGTTCAAATAATTACTCTTAATAAATCGGTCATTGACAAAAAAGAATTGTTCTCCTCGTGTCTTCTTGGCAAACTCCGGTTTTCCCACATAGCCATAAACACGCAGCAGGTCGGTTTCTTCTTCACAAGAAGCCATCTGATCTTGATACTTCTTCCCAAAAATACCCACCACACGCTTGCTGAGTTTGCCCCCGGAAAGCTTGTAAACTTCCATGTCATTTTGATACAGTGACATGCTAATCTCCGAGTTAGCCAAGGCTACACGTTGGAATTCATCAACAATATGACGCATTTCCACTGCATTGGACTTTAGAAAGTTTCTTCTTGCAGGAACGTTGAAAAACAAATTTTTGACGCATGTAGAGGTTCCTTTTGGCGTAGCGACAGGCTCTTGCTTCTTTACTTCTGAGGCTTCAATTTGGATCATTACTCCCAGCTCATCCTCTTCCCGCCTTGACTTCAATTCCACCTGACCCACAGCCGCAATAGAGGCCATAGCCTCCCCCCTAAAGCCCATGGTTTTGATGGCAAAGAGGTCTTCTGCCGTTCTGATTTTAGAAGTAGCATGCCTTTCAAAGCACATGCGCGCATCGATATCAGACATACCAAGGCCATTGTCCACCACCTGGATCAATGACTTTCCAGAATCTTTTACAATGAGTTGAATATCAGTTGCCCCAGCATCAATTGCATTCTCCAACAACTCCTTCACCACAGAGGCAGGGCGCTGTACTACTTCACCAGCAGCTATCTGATTAGCAATGTTATCAGGTAATAACTTTATGATATCGGGCATTCGAAACTTCGGAAGTTACTTTTTAAATCGCTTCCAAAGATAGAACGGAATATAGAGTAAGGCTAAATAAAATATGTCAGATCCTACATAGACAAATCCACCGGCAAACATAACGAGCACTATCATGATGATAAGCCTAAGCATCATCGTCTGCCCAACACCATCACCTTTGGCATGCTTCATGTTTTTTCTGAAAGAACCAGAAATTTGTGAGGTATATCCAGGGTCCACTGAATCATCGGCTATGCCTAACTCAGCTTTTATACGAGAGGTTCTATTTTCAATATCCTCCTTGATAGGATCGTAATAACGTGGAGTAACATGAAAACGCTGGTACTTCACTTTTTTCATTAAACTCGGAAGCTTCATCATATCACTACTCCTTTTTTAACGTTCTTACTAATGTCCTAAAAATATAGTTAATTTACTTTTATTAAAAGTCAAACGCCTCTATGATGAAAAAAGTTACTGTGATGGTGTTGATGTTTCTGATGGCAATTGGGGTTTTAGATGCCCAAAAAATCTATCAAAAAGCAGATACACTGGCACAAAGTGAATGGGTTGATAGTGTATTCAATGCCTTAACTCCTGAACAACGCATCGGTCAGCTTTTTATGGTGGCAGCCTACTCCAACAGGGATGAGAAGCACTACAAAGAAGTTGATAAGCTCATCACTGACCACAATATCGGAGGACTCATCTTCTTTCAAGGAGGACCCTACCGCCAGGCAGAATTGAACAACCGTTACCAGTCACTGGCAAAAGTACCATTAGCCATCGCCATGGATGCCGAATGGGGCATTGGCATGCGACTAGACAGCGTATTTGATTTCCCAAAGCAGATGACTTTAGGAGCCATTCAGGACAATAAATGGATCTATGAAATGGGTAAGGAGGTGGCCAATCAATTCCATGCTATGAATATGCATATCAACTTTGCTCCGGTGGTAGATGTGAACGTCAATCCCAATAACCCTGTCATTGGATACAGATCTTTTGGGGAGGATAGATTCTCGGTTTCAGAAAAAGGAATTGCCTACATGAAGGGACTTCAGGATCATGGCATTATGGCCAATGCCAAGCATTTTCCAGGCCATGGCGATACAGATACAGATTCGCATTACGCTTTGCCTGTGATTAAACACACTACAGAGCGTATGTCCGAAACCGAATTATATCCATTCAAACAACTGATTAAGGATAGCCTCATGAGTTTGATGGTGGCTCACCTGCAGGTACCTGCTTATGATGATAGAGAAAATATGCCAACCACCTTATCTGATAAAGTGGTTACAGGACTATTAAAAAAAGAACTCGAATTCGATGGACTGGTCTTTACTGATGCCATGAACATGCAAGGCGTTGCCAAGTACTATGACCCGGGAGAAGCTGACGTAAAAGCACTTCAAGCTGGTAACGACATCATACTTTTTCCATTAGATGTACCGAAGGCCATCAAACAGGTAAAAAAGGCGTTGAAAAAAGATCGATTGGATCAGTCTTCCATAGACGAACGTGTAAAAAAAGTACTCCGTGCCAAGTATTGGTTTGGTTTGAACAAACCGCGGCTGATCAACACAACCAACTTGACTAAAAGGATTAACAATGATTACGCACAGCTACTCAATCGAATTCTTTATCAAAAAGCAATCACCGTGGTTGACAATAAGGACCAATTACTTCCGATCATTGATTTAACCCAGCGTTCTTTCAAATCAATGAGTTTGGGAGAAGGTGACCCTACAGAATTCAGACGGATGCTGGATAAATATGCCAAGTTTGATCACATTAATAAGGACTCACTCAGTATCGAGTCAATGGGGCCGAAGGATCTGATTGTAGTTTCTTATCATGGGATTACGAACGCTCCAAAGAATCAACATGGAGTAAAAGATGAAGACATAGCCCTTATCAAGTCGCTTCAGGAAAAGACTAATGTTGTGGTCATAGCATTCGGTAATGCCTATAGCCTTCGTTATTTCAATGGTGTGAAGAACATCATTTGTACTTATGAAGATAACCCGATCACACAAAACCTGACCCCGCAAATCATGTTTGGAGCTATAAAAGCAGAAGGGAAACTTCCTATTTCGGCAGGCGAAGGGTTCAAGGCAGGTGCTGGTATAGAAACGCTTGTCACCTCCAGGCTAAGCTATGGTATGCCTTCAGAGGTTGGTATGCGTATTGACTCACTTAGAAAAATCGATGAAATTATTGAAGAGGCAATTCGACAAAAAGCCACTCCAGGAGCCCAAGTCATTGTTGCCAGAAAAGGCAAGGTGGTCTACCAAAAGAACTTTGGCCATCAAACCTATGCAGAAGAAAAACCCATAGACGACCATACCATTTACGATGTCGCATCAATTACCAAGGTAGCAGCAACCACCCAGGTGATTATGAAGCTTTATGAAGAGAAAAAGCTTGATATCAATAAAACCCTTGGCTACTATTTAAAGGACCTTGGTGGTACAAATAAGGATTCGCTTTTGATCAGAGATGTATTGACACATCAGGCAGGATTAAAGCCCTATATCCCCTTTTGGGAAAAGACCATCGATAAAGGAACCTTAAAGGCGGAGTATTTCACAGATGCTTCTGGTCCTAATCATGATTTTAGGTTTCAGGAGAACGAACTACCACCCTCCCTTGCAGATTCCATATGGCAGTGGACTATAGATTCGGATCTCAGGGACTTACCCAAAAAGAAAAAGCGGTACGACTATCTATACTCAGACTTAGGCTATACACTTATGTACCATGTCATTTCTGAAATCATCCAAGAGCCAGTTGAAGAGTACATACAAAGAGAGTTCTACGGTCCACTTGGTTTAAGCAGAACGATGTACTTACCCTTAGAAAAAGGGTATGGTAAAGACATAGCCCCCTCAGAAGTCGATGATTACTTTAGAAACACTATAGTTTGCGGTAGTGTCCATGACCAAAATGCGACTTTAATGGGTGGTATTGCAGGGCATGCTGGACTCTTCAGCAATGCGAACGACTTGGCAATCCTAATGCAGATGAACATGCAAATGGGAGAATATGCCGAAAAAGAATACTTCCAAAATTGGACCATTCCCATTTTCACAAGTGTTCAGTATATGGAAAATCGAAGGGGTTTGGGTTGGGATAAACCCATTACTGGAACAGATGAAGGTCCCACCAGCAAATATTCGTCAGCCAGCACCTTTGGTCACACAGGTTTCACGGGTGCTGCCGTTTGGGCCGATCCCGCTGAAGAATTAGTTTTTGTCTTTCTCTGCAATCGGACTTACCCTGAGAGCGACAACTTCAAATTGCTCGAAGAAAACGTCCGAACCAGGATTCATGATTTGCTATACGAATCTATTTTTGAACCTAAAGCCGATTAATTCGGTTTAACTCTTCGTAGCGCGACATTTTTCAAATGAAGATAGGAATTGTATGTTACCCCACCTTCGGAGGAAGTGGTGTAGTAGCAACTGAATTAGGCAAAGGATTGGCTAAGAACGGTCATGAAGTGCATTTTATTACTTACTCACAACCCACTCGTCTAGATTTTTTCAACGAAAATCTCTTTTATCACGAGGTTAATATCAGGTCTTACCCACTTTTCAAATACCCGCCTTATGAACTGGCACTAGCGAGTAAAATGGTAGATGTGGTAAAATTTGAAAAATTAGATTTGCTTCATGTACACTATGCAATTCCTCATGCTTCTGCAGCGGTAATGGCCCGGCAGATTCTAAAATCAGAAGGAATTGATATACCTGTAGTCACGACACTTCACGGTACCGACATCACCTTAGTGGGTAAAGATCCTTCTTATGAACCTGTGGTTACCTTCAGTATCAATCAATCGGATGGCGTGACGGCTGTATCAGAAGATCTAAAAAAAGACACTTACAAGCACTTCAATATTCTGAGAGAAATTGAAGTAATACCCAACTTCATCGATCTGACCAAATTCAAGAGGCAACGAAAAGATCATTTTAAAACCGCCATTTGTCCCAATGGAGAAAAGCTGATTGTACACACTTCTAACTTTAGAAAGGTTAAACGGGTGGATGATGTAGTCCGCATTTTCCACAAGATTTCAGAGACGGTTCCCGCCCGATTACTTCTGGTAGGTGATGGCCCAGAAAGAGGGCATATCGAAGCGCTTTGCAGAGAACTAGGCATTTATGATGAAGTCCGCTTCCTTGGTAAACTGGAAGCAGTAGAAGAAGTACTTTCGGTAGCCGACCTGTTTATTATGCCTTCTGAAAAGGAAAGTTTCGGACTTGCGGCATTAGAAGCAATGGCATGCGAAGTGCCAGTAATTTCATCAAGGGCCGGAGGTATTCCTGAGCTCAATATTGATGGAGTGACCGGGTTTACGTCCAAAATCGGAGACATTGAAGAAATGACCAAGAACGCGCTGCACATTTTGAGTGAAGAGAACCTGGAGACCTTCAAAAAGAACGCTTTAGCTCAGGCCAAAAAATTTGACATAGAGGTAATTCTTCCGATCTATGAAAAATTCTATGCGGACGTAGCAGCCACTGTATTGGCAACCTCGTAACTAGCATATACTTTCAACGATAATGAAAATAGGAGTCATAGGGTGTGGATGGCTGGGGTTACCCCTAGCTGAATCATTGGTGAATTCAGGTCATGAGGTAATTGGGAGCACTACAAGCGAGGAAAAACTTCAATTACTATCATCCAAGGGGATTGAACCTATTCTCTTTCGATTAAGCCCAATGCCTCAAGGCATTAATTTTAATAGGTTGTTCAAAGTTGATCTATTGATTATTAACATCCCGCCAGGTAGAAAGAAAAACACTCCAGAGTTTTACGAAGAACAGATTAAGTATTTGAAATATCAATTACAGTCCAGCAAGGTCAGAGGTGTAGTTTTCGTAAGCTCCACTTCATTTTACCCAGATACCGGAGGTGTGGTCAACATTGATACACCGGCAAACCTGACGCAAGGTTCTTCAAAAGCAGTTGTGAAGGGAGAAAGACAAATTAGTCAGGTCAACCAACCCTTGACCATTCTGCGCTGTGGCGGACTTATGGGAAAAGATCGCATTCCTGGAAAATGGTTTGCTGGCAAAATAACCAAGGGAGCGGATACACCGGTTAATTACATCCACCTAGATGATATTATCAAAACGATAAATCACATTGTTGAAGAGTGGAATGAGGGACAGGGAAATGCGATACACAATTTGGTTTCTGACCATCACCCTACAAGAAAAGAAGTGCATGAAAAGATGGCTAAAAAATATGGCTTTGACCTACCCATTTGGGAAGAGCCATCCATAATTCCATCTAAAATAGTGGAAAGTAGCTTTAAAAAATCTGATCTGAAATCTCCGCTCAGCTTCTAAGCTTCGATCACTTCTAAAAATAATTCGCCCTGCTTCAATTGCTGATAAGCTTTCATTTGATTCAACCGATTCTTGACTTCAAGAAAACGATCGTACTCTTGCCGAGCCATCTGAAAACCCATTCTGTAGGCTTTGGGTGAGTTTATCACCCTTTCAATTGTTCTAAATTTCATGGTGTCAGTTTAATAAACATACCGCAGCCAATGAACATCCCTACCCCTCAACACGGATTTAAATAGAGAAAGTTCAAAGCGCTATCTATATGCCTATACTATAGACGCCTAAACGTCTACTATACACTTAGACCCAATTATGTTAAAAAAAGTAAATAGGATCTAAGTGTTTAGACTCAACTAACACAAAAGTGTTACTGCCAAGCGCCTAATATTATACCAACAATGGTATAGGCAACAATATGATAGCCAGAATCTATCAGCATTAGACCTACCGACTTTCTTGCGAAAAGGTAATTCATGCTAATGGAGGGAAACAGGAAGAAAATACCTGTCATCAAGCCCATAGTAGCCCCATAAGTAGCATTCATATCTGGGTTTTCGCCAAAACCGTAGAAGAAGACGGCCATACCAACCGATATTATCAGGGCAAAAATAAAAGCTGATCCAAAGAGCTTACCCATGTTGGCGTTCTTAATCTCATCGTCTGAAAGTCCTACTCCTTTTTGCCAGGCCTTGCCGAAAACAGGGCCATACCAAACCGCACCAAGTGCAAAAAATGCGACTGCAGCAACAATCACTGCAAGCCAGTTAATAGCTGAAACATCCATAATATATGATTTAGTTAAAGTTGATTCTTAAAAAACTGAGCTACTTCTTAATCTGAATACCTTCGTACAAATCGTCTGGATGACCATCATTATCCCAATCTAGGTATCCGATGAAACCTGCTTTCCCCTCACGCCAGTCAAAAAAATAAGCAGTCGTTTGGCCGTCTTCTGTCAAGAATAAGCTGTCTCCTTTTAATTCCCATTCGCCTGTCTTACTCTGAAGAACCTCCCCTTCCAAACTGATATAATCAGAATTGAATTTGCCGTCTTCAGTATATGTGGTAAGTATCGGTTTAATACCCAATATAGCTTCCCATTGCCCTGCGGGGACACTAAAAATAGAATCTACAGTTCCGTCAAGTGCATTGATTTTCACCGCCATAGATTCGTTATACCACTGACCCAATAGTTGGTCCTTTTTAAAATTGGACTCACAAGAAAAAAAGGTCAAACAGATGATAAACAGGAGTGTCTGTCGATATTCAAGTTTAAAAAATCGCACGGATGAATATAATAAAAATGGATTATAAACTGATTATCAGTCGTCTAGCATGGTAATCAGGTCGTCTACCCCGGTAATTAATAAAACATTATCAGGATACTCCAATTCTTCCATAAAGTATGGATTGCCAGTAATCAAAATATTTTGTGTGCTAAAAGCTTCTGACAACTCATAGATATAAGCTTGTGTGTCAATTTTCGATGCAGGTGCCTTGATAAAGGTGAATATTGTTTCCGGTTTAGAGATCGCGGTCACCTGTTTTAAATCTTTAAACGGGATGTCAACCCCAAGGTAGATACACTGCTTTCCTCTGTTCTTCAACACATAGGTAAAAAGCAATATGAGCAAGTCATTGAATTCAGATTTAGGTAAAAACAGCAAGTATTTCTCCGCATCCGAATTAGGAATCAACAACCCATCTATGGCTACGATTATCTTTTGACGAATGAGTTGATAAATGAAATGTTCCTGTGCAGTGGACACCTCACCCGTGCGCCACATTACCCCAATTCGCTTCAAAAAGGGATAAATGATTTTGACCAAGGTCTGCTCAAAGCTTCTTTGCAGTAAGCTGGAAGACAGGATCTTTTCAAACCTTCTCTCATCCAGGTCAAGCATTGCAATAACCAACTCGTTGATGATAGAGTTTACCTGATGGTCTTCCTTGGTAGGGTAACCCTTATCGATGATGTCTCTTAAAGTCTCATTAAATTCATCTTGAGAGAAATTGCAGATTTGGGAGATGCGGTAGCCATTTTCAACCAACAATGACACGTTGAGCAGGTACTTCAACTGTTCATCATCATAATATCTAATGTTGGTGTCCGTACGTTGAGGCTTGAGTAACTGATACCGCTGCTCCCATATACGAATAGTATGGGCCTTTATTCCCGAAAACTTCTCCAGATCCTTTATAGAGTATCTTATCACCATGAAAAGATAAGCAAAAGCTAGTCAATCCCGCCTTAAGAAAGGTATGAACGGGGTTACTTTACCCTAAAATTTACTTTGAATCTAAGGTTACTATCTACTGCAGAACCATTGAAACTGGCTGGCTGCCAATTCTGGTACAATTTAAGGACCCGAATTGCCTCGTTATCGAATGCTTCTCCCATCGATTTTCTGATCTTGAAATTCTCCGCCTTACCTTCTTTGTTGATAGTCCAGAAAACTTCCACATAACCTTCAAGAGGTTTCTTTTCTTCTGACACCTCATTGATACCAACACCAATTGGGTCTGCCGGATATTTTAACTCCCTGTTGACAAACTCTCTAAAGGTTTGAAAATCCGGAAGCGGCATAGCTTTGACAATCACGTCTTCAGCTTTGATACTATCAGCCTCATTCGCCACCTGGACGGGAACATTAACCTTTTTTGGTATTTGAGCTTGTGGTGTTACCGGCTTTGAAGGCTTAGCATTAGTCAAAGAATCCGCTACTACCTGGTCAACTTCTGAAATCGAATCTTTTAGAGCAGGCACTATCTCTTCCTGTACCTCGGGTTCAGATTGTGGCAAAACTTCTGTAGTACTACCACTTTTTAGTAAATCGGTATTCGTAGCCACCACCACTGCAGCCGTTACTACTACCGTGGAGGTACCCGCTACAACGGCCGTACTCACTTTGGTACCCAGCTTAAGTATGACAGATCCCAATTTGAATCCTGCCCATATAGACGCACCCTTGACTACATTATCAAAGTTCATATGCGCTTTGATATCACTGGGTGATAATTTCTTTGCCTTATCTACAAAATTGTATTTCACGATGTTCTTCGCTTAAAATGCTTTTTCAACCTCTTCAAAATTCTGTATGTACGGGTTTTGGCATTGCCCTCCGTAATGTCCAGAATGTATCCTATCTCTGCAAAGCTCTTTCCTTCGAAGAACCTGAGTTCTATTAACTCAAGTTCCGCTGGTTTCAACTTTTCCAACACCTCTGGCAACATTGTTAACCAAAGTTCCTTTTCATTTTCTCCTATCTCTACCTCAAATACAATGTCATGAGACACGTAATTCTCAAGAGAAACATACCGTTGCTTCTTTTGTGACCTGAAATAGTCATAACAACTGTTCAGTGCAATCCTGGCCAGCCAAGCTGACAACGGATAACCTTGATACTTATAATCATCCAAATGAGATAATGCCTTACCGAATGCTTCAGAAGTAATATCTCCTGCCAAATCCACATCCTGAACCCTTGAAAACACCAACCGATAAACCTGCTCAAAGTATTTCTTGTAAAGTGACTCAAAAAAACGCTTATCTCCTTTCGCTTTTTCAATCAGCTCAATCTCAGTATACTCTGATATGTTCGATTTGGTCAAGGTCACTCTAGGTTATGACTGTGGCATTGGATAATTTGGACATAAAACGCTTTCACAACTAAAAGGAACACGGCAAGCTAATATTTTTGAATTAATTACGTAACCTATTACATAACTAATTCTCTGTAAAAGACTTTATCAAAGTTTAAACCAATTTCCATTTATTCGTGTTGACAAGGGACTTATGAAGGGATACCGATTTTCGAAATTCATTCCTCAGAAAGCACAGGGAGAATCCGCTTTCGACAATCTTTTGAACATTTTTCTCCAACTCGTCAGTATCACTGGCGGAGACGTGTCTGAAGCACTTTCCTGGTTAACTAATGTTGATCAACAGTATAATATCACAGATGGCCAATATGGTATAGGTGATTTCATAGAAGACTTAAAGGATAAAGGGTATATCACCGAGGAAAATCAAGACGGAAAGTTTGAAGTCACGGGTAAAACCGGTCAAGAGATTAGGAAATCATCTTTGGAAGAAATCTTCGGTAAACTGAAAAAAGCAGGCAAAGGTCAGCATAAAACGAACTTTTCAGGCACTGGCGATGAATCCGGAACTGACAGAAGGCCTTTTGAATTTGGCGATTCGATCCAACAAATTGCCATGACAGATTCTATACGGAATGCTCAGATCAATCATGGTTTTGGTGATTTCATGATGACCGAAAATGACTTGGAGGTTATTGAAACCGAATACAAAACCCAAACCTCTACCGTGTTAATGATTGATATATCTCATTCCATGATCTTGTATGGTGAGGACAGAATTACACCTGCCAAAAAAGTGGCCATGGCACTGGCTGAATTGATTACAACAAAGTATCCGAAAGACACCCTGGATGTCATTGTCTTTGGTAATGATGCCTGGCAGATAGAAATCAAAGACTTGCCTTACCTGCAGGTAGGACCCTATCATACCAATACCATATCTGGCTTAGAATTGGCTATGGATATTCTCAGGAGAAGAAAAAATGCCAACAAGCAGATTTTTATGATCACTGATGGCAAGCCTACTTGCATGAAAGTCGGAATCAAATATTACAAGAATGCTTTTGGCTTAGACCCTAAAATTCTAAACAAGACCTTAAACCTGGCCACACAATGCAGAAGGCTAAATATTCCAGTTACAACATTTATGATTGCTTCGGACCCATATCTGAAACAGTTCGTTCAGGAATTTACCACCGCCAACAATGGCAACGCCTACTACAGTAGCCTAAAGGGCCTAGGCCACCTCATATTTGAAGACTACAAACGCAATCGCAGAAAAAGATTCTAGCATGAATTATAAAGAATTGACTACAGATCAATTACTGTCCATTAACACATTAAAAGGACTTAAAGCGGCTGGTTACCAGAGCAAATCCATTAAAGATGAACTTCGTGATAACCTCATCACAAAGCTAGAAAAGAGGGAACCTACTTTCGAAGGTATCTGGGGATACGAGGACACGGTGATTCCAGACATCGAGCGCGCTATTCTTTCTAAGCACAATATGAATCTACTAGGGCTTAGAGGTCAGGCAAAAACAAGAATTGCCAGGCAAATGACAGAATTGTTGGATGAGTATGTACCCTATATTGAGGGATCCGAATTGAACGATGACCCAATGCATCCGATTACGCGTTATGGTGTTGACACCCTGGAAGAAAAGGGTGATGAAACACCGATCGCTTGGTTACATCGTGCCGATCGCTATGCAGAAAAACTGGCTACACCTGACGTTTCAATTGCTGACCTAATTGGTGATGTTGACCCTATTAAGGCAGCCACATTGAAGCTGCCTTATTCCGATGAACGCGTGATTCATTATGGTCTGGTTCCTAGATCACATAGAAGCATTTTTGTGATTAACGAACTACCCGATCTTCAGGCCAGAATTCAAGTGGCATTATTCAATATTCTGCAAGAAGGCGACATCCAAATTCGTGGCTTTAAACTTAGAATGCCATTAGACATTCAATTTGTGTTTACCGCCAACCCTGAAGATTATACCAATCGTGGTAGTATTGTTACACCACTGAAGGATAGGATTGATAGTCAAATCATTACCCACTATCCGAAAACGCGTGATATCAGCAAGCAAATCACCACTCAGGAAGCGGACATCAAAGACAATCAGAAAGAAAAAGTCATCATCAACGAAATCGCCCAAGACCTAATTGAGCAAATTGCCATTGAAGCACGTGATAGTGAATATGTAGACGAAAAGAGTGGGGTTTCCGCCCGCTTGACAATTTCGGCTTACGAAAACCTGATCAGTGCCGCGGAGCGGAGAGCGATCATTAACAAAGAAAAGCAAACCTACATACGGATTTCAGACTTCGTTGGTGTTATTCCTGCCATTACTGGAAAAGTCGAATTGGTTTATGAAGGCGAACAAGAGGGTGCCGGAATTGTAGCTCATAACCTGGTAGGTAAGGCAGTAAGAACCATGTTCACAGACTACTTTACTCCACCTGATGACAAGTCTAAAGACAAATCCGAGAATCCTTACAAATCAATCATTGGATGGTTTGGCGAAGGCTATACTTTAGATCTCATCAACGACCTTTCGGTAACTGATTATGAAGCAGGGTTGAATGCTGTACCTGGTCTTAGCGATTTGGTCAAAGCCAAGCATCCAAAAGTCAGTAAGCACGAACACCTTTTCCTCATGGAGTTTGTACTTCATGGACTGGCAGAGTATAGTAAACTGAGCAAAACAGCTCTGGATACAGGCACAAGATTCAAAGATCTGCTGAGCAGTATGTTTTCTATGCCTGATCTGGATAACCTGACAGAAGACGACCTAGAGTAATTGGATAACCGGGATAAACCATGGACATCACTACTGTACAACGGTTAGTGGCCAAAGGAGAAGGGCAGAGAATAGAGTTTAAGAAGAAGGTCAATTTTCCAGAGAAGATAGTCAAAGAAGTAGTTGCTTTTGCCAACACTAATGGAGGCAAGTTGCTACTTGGTGTTGATGATGATGGATCCATATCCGGAACGCGAAATATTGAGGGAGAAGCTTTCCTACTAGAAGATGCCATTAAAAAGCTCGTCAATCCATCTTTAGACTACGAAGTCCATATCTTGAAAATCAACCCTAAAAAAGGGGTAGCCATTTTTGACATTCCCAAGGGCGCGAAGAAACCCTATGGAGTCAAAGAGCATCTGAATTCCGATCATGGCATTGCTTTTGTAAGATCAGGTGACCAAAGTATTAAGGCATCTAAAGAGATGAGACAAATTCTCAGAAGACGCAATAATGAACGTGACGAACGTTTCAACTATGGCGAAAAGGAGAAAGTCCTGATGCAAATGATTGATGAAAGTCAATTCGTTACGCTAGAGGAGTTCGCCAGCAAAGCCGAAATACCAAAGTTTATGGCCTCAAAGACCTTGGTTAAATTAGTCTTGGCCAACTTATTAGACATCAAACCCCAAGCTGGCGCTGACCAGTATTTTATAAAGGAATAGATATTATGCGCACTTTGAGAATTTTCACCTGTCTACTAACCATAGCATTAATCACTGGTTTCCAAGCTGAAGCACAAAGAAAAAGAAGGAAGAAACATGACCCTGAAAAGGCTCAGAAGACAATAGTCGAATTCAAAAAGGTCAATTCGGGTATAGGAGGCTTTTTCGATTCTGCCTATGGCTATGCGGTCTTCCCATCCATAGGTAAAGGTGCCATAGGCATCGGTGGTGCAGCAGGTAAGGGAGTTGTCTATAGAGGTGGGAATGTCACTGGTGGAGTCAATATGACACAAGTCTCCATTGGTTTTCAATTTGGTGGTCAAGCTTATAGTGAGGTAATCTTTTTTGAAGATGCTGATGCTTACAACCGATTTGTGGAGAATCAGTTTCAGTTTGCAGCACAAGCTTCTGCAGTTGCCCTAAAATCAGGAATTTCGGTCGATGCCAAGTATACTGATGGTGTGGCCGTTTTCACGATGGCCAAGGGTGGTTTAATGTATGAAGCATCAGTAGGCGGACAAAGATTCAAATATGTTCCACCCAATAAAATGAAATAAAAAAAGGCCAACCATTGGGCTAGCCTTTATAGATAGAAAACATTTGTCCTTTCCAGGATCGGTAATTATTGATAAGTAACCGCGGTACCACTCGCGGTAACCATGAGCATACTGCTTGATTGCCCAATGGTTTCATAATCCAAATCAATGCCCACTACAGCATTAGCACCTAGCCCTTTGGCATGATGCTCTAATTCCATCATCGCGTTCGCCTTAGCTTCACGAAGCACACGCTCATAAGAGCCAGAACGACCTCCCACAAGATCCGTGATGCTTGCAAAAATATCTTTGAATAAGTTGGCACCTATTATTGCTTCTCCGGTAATCACTCCATGGTAATCGGTAATTGTGTGTCCTTCAATTGTATTCGTTGTGGTAAGTATCATTCAGTTATTTTCTTTTTATTAATTACTCCTTGTTGTTCGTAAATCGGCCAATTAGGGTTCCGTGCTGAGGATAAGCGGATGACAAGGCCTCGCGATCGGCCAATTCGAAATCTCTAAATTCAAAACCCGGTGCAACTGTGCAGCCCACAAGGATGAAGTCGCTGCTCTTTACTTCGGCAGCAAACCATGTTCCTTTGGGAATAATAACCTGAAGTGATTCACCCACTTCAAGTTCAGGTCCGATATGTTTAGATATCAAGCCTCCTTCTTCCGAAATCATATGAATAATGGCACCTCCCCCTTGGTGATAATGCCAGATTTCATCGGATGCCAATCGGTGAAAATTAGAAACACTTTCTGTGGTGAGTAAGAAGTATATGGAGGTTCCAAAAACTCTGGGTGATCCATATCGACTTGGAAGTTCACTCCCATCTATCTGCTCTTCAGAGCGATAAGTCTCGTTAAAGTAGCCACCTTCTGGATGCGCTTGAAGGCTCAACTTATCTATCCAATATTCCGCTGTTCTTTCATTCATAGGGTATGCATTAATTCTAACAAAGTGAATTGATTTCTCGATCGAATGAAATTCTCGTTTTCAAAAGATGTTTTGTAGTAGACATCTCCATTCAAGTAGTCTGTTAAAAACCTTACACCCATAATATAACTCATGTACAAGCCTCCAAACTCCAGGTTCTCGATTTCGATGGAAGATAAGGTATCTCCTGTACCTTGAATAAAGCCTTTGCGTAAAGCATCCAAATAATCCTTCCTGATATTGATATGATCGGCTTGCACCTCATTTTCAGCTGTTGGTGATAGTACAGTACGCATAAGATCACCATAGTCATAAAGCACAGAACCTGGACCCAACGTATCTAAATCTATAATATGCTCAAAGTTTTGACCGGATTTTGAGAGGAGACAATTGTTAAGCTTAGTATCATTATGACACACTCGCAGTGGGATCTGCCTGTCCTTCAATTCATTCATTTGACTAAGGATCCAGCGAAAACTTTCGGCAGTTCCAACCAGATCTCTGGATTTCTCTAAACGATCAACTGAGTCATTTTCAATAGCTTGGGATAACTTTTCCAAACGCCAAGAAAGATCATGAAAATTGGGTATAACCTCTTCAAATTGGGCTGGGCTAAAGTCATTCAAGTAGGCAGTTAGTTTTCCAAATCCCTTGGCCACATTCTCTACTTCTTCAAGACTATTCGCAGTCTCTGGAGCATAGGCATACGTTATGAAATCGCAAAGTCGCCAAAATTCGCCTCCTACTTCTGCGTGAAAAGCATTGTCTAGGGTTTTATAATGTCTTACAAACAGATTAGAAGGCCTGCCAAGCAAAACTTGAAAATTGGATTCGATTAATTCTGGTGATTTAAAAACCTCTTTGTTGATACTTTGAAGCAAGTATGGCCTCTCCTTAGTTTTAACCAGATAGGAATCATTAATATGGCCTAAACCAAAAGGAGCAACCGACATGATTGCTCCTTTAATATTAAATGCCTGAAGTGCCTTTTGAGCAGCTTCCATTACTTTACTTCCTGGGGATAAATACCATCAGCAATCATTTGCTTAATACCATTGACTACGTGTGGTTTATCTTCTTGATAAGTGACACCCAGCCATGAAGCTGATGTTGGCTCTACTTTCACAGTCGCCTTACCCTCTTTCATTAAGTTATCTACCTCAACTGGTATAAAGCATTCGGACTTTGGGTCTTGATTATTGTGCCTTACAAAATCGATGAACTTCTTTTCAAAGTGATTCAAAACGGAAGTTGGGAAACCCCAAAAATTCATTGAAACATAGGTCTTTGGGTCAAGTGTATGTCGCTCTCCATTTTCTTCATAAGAAATATCATCCCCATCCTTTCCTATAGAAAGTACTTCCTTGATACCTGTAAGGTTCATGTTCTCATCTACCTGGCAAACCCCGCGATTCACAGTTCCGTGATCTGAAAGTGTATTGACCAACTCGTAGCCCATAATCAGGTATTCATTATCTTTTAGTCTTTTGATCGCCTCGACAGCCTCACCAAAGGATTCCGTTCCATAGTAATCATCGGCATTGATGACTAAAAATGGCTCATTGATTAAGTGCTTAGCAGCTAGAATGGCATGGGTCGTTCCCCAAGGTTTCTTACGGTTTGGCTCGAATTCAGCAGTGTGTTCGGTATACTCGTTCTGGAAAGCGTATTCCATTTTTATCTTCCCTTTAAATCGATCGGCATAATGTGTTTCAAATGCTTCTTTGAGGTCCGTTCTTATAATGAAAACTACTTTGTTGAAACCCGCTTTAATGGCATCATGGATTGAATAATCCATAATGATTTCACCATTGGGCCCTATACCATCTAATTGCTTATTTCCTCCATAACGACTGCCCATACCTGCCGCTAAAACCACTAAAGTCAAATCCATAATTTACTGCTAAAAATCTTTCTATATTGTTGGGTCGAAGTTGACGAAAAACTTTCGACCAGTCAATCTAACAACGGATAAATATGAACCTCTCCTCTCTCGATTGGACTATCATCGTCATATTCTTTGCGGTCTTCTTGGTTATCGGTGTTATGGTATCCAAAAAAGCAGGCTCCAGTTCCAAAGAATTTTTCCTTTCGGGGCGCAACATGCCATGGTGGCTGTTGGGGGTATCTATGGTAGCAACCACTTTTTCTGCAGATACACCCAACCTTGTCACTGATATTGTAAGACAAAATGGAGTTGCAGGTAACTGGACCTGGTGGGCCTTTCTGATCACCGGAATGTTTACTGTATTCATATATGCCAAATTATGGAGGCGTTCAGGAGTCTTAACTGATCTCGAATTCTACGAAAAACGCTACAGTGGTAAAGAGGCTGCTTTTCTGAGAGGGTTCAGGGCCATTTACTTAGGTGTCTTTTTCAATGTAATGATTATGGCTACAGTATCGTTGGCAGCCATCAAAATTGGCGAGGTCATGTTCGGTTTGGAACCATGGAAAACCGTTGTCTATGCCTCTTTGATTACAGTTGCTTATAGCTCGCTTGGAGGTTTGAGAGGGGTCATTCTTACTGACTTCCTACAATTCATTGTGGCCATGGTGGGTTCAATCGCTGCAGCCATTTACATTGTGAACCTTCCAGAGGTTGGTGGGCTCTCAGCGCTCATAGAGCGACCTGAAATTGCAAGCAAACTCAGCCTTATACCCGATATAAATAATCAAGAACTATTCATCACACTGCTGGTCATTCCAATTGCTGTACAATGGTGGAGTGTTTGGTATCCAGGTTCAGAACCAGGAGGCGGTGGGTATATCGCTCAGCGAATGTTATCAGCAAAAGACGAAAAAAACGCTGTTTCTGCCACCCTACTTTTCAACATTACACACTATGCCCTCAGGCCCTGGCCCTGGATTTTGATTGCCTTGGCTTCTTTAGTTGTCTACCCTGATCTAGCTTCCATTCGTGAGGCCTTTCCAGGAATCGATGAGAGTAAAATGGGTCATGACTTAGGCTATTCAGCCATGCTCCTCACACTGCCCAAGGGACTGCTTGGAGTTGTAATTGCCTCTTTGATTGCCGCCTTTATGTCTACCATTTCAACACATCTGAACTGGGGGTCGTCTTACGTGGCCTATGACTTCTATCAAAGGTTCGTAAAACCCGAAGCCTCTGATAAAGAGCTTGTGAATGTGGGCAGAATTTCGACTGTCCTGCTGATGGTTTTAGCGGGCCTTTTTGCCCTTGCACTGACCAGTGCCTATGATGCTTTCCAAATCCTATTATCCATTGGAGCTGGAACGGGCTCTATATTCCTGCTTCGTTGGTTTTGGTGGCGTATCAATGCTTATTCTGAAATCACCGGAATGATTGTGTCATTTGTTTTCGCATTGCTGCTTAATGAAAATATTGGCCCTGAGTTCCTGACTTCGATTAAACCAGAATTTAAGCTATTGCTAAGCGTAGGGGTCACTACTGTGGCCTGGGTTGTCGTAACACTTTTCACAAGGCCAACGGACCATCAAACGCTGGCATCATTCTATAATAAAGTAAAGCCCTATGGTGCTGGATGGAATGGTTTCAAAAGAATTGCAAAAGCACAAAACCAAGCGTTGGAGGTAGGAACAGGTAAGTCAAGCATCGATGTCCTGGCTGTATTCCTGGGCATTATTGCCGTCTACAGCGCATTGTTTTCGACAGGCATGTTTATTTATGGAAACCTAACCAATGGAGTCATTCTGCTAGCTGTGGCACTTGCCGCTATTTTAATGCTGAGAAATACCTGGAGAAAACTCAAATTCTGATTGAAGCATCAAGAAAAAATTGTGTGAGATCAGTTAGTAAAAGCTTCATTACCAGTCGGTTCAAAAAAGTGTTTGATTAACAAACTATTAAGCATCCATCAGACCTTTGTTTGAGTCGATTTTTTCCTAACTTAATTCAACGTTCTATCAAATATTGATCACTACTCTATGCCGAGAGCTAAGAAGACCGAAAGGAAGATTTTTGTACTTGACACTTCCGTAATCCTTTTCGAACACAATGCCATTATGAATTTTGAGGAGCACGACATTGGACTCCCCATTACGGTTCTTGAAGAACTAGATCAATTCAAAAAAGGAAACGATACTAAAAACTTTGAAGCCCGGGAATTCACCCGATTGCTGGACAAACTGGCAAAGGATAAATCCTTGCAAGATTGGATTCCATTAAACGGAAAAACACGGGGTAGCTTTAAAGTGGTAATGGAAGCCGGTACCGGTGAAAGTGCGCTGGACGCCAACAGAGTCTTTGGTGAGAAAAAGAATGACCATAGAATTCTGAATGCTGCACTCCGCCTGCGGGAGGAGAATGCTGGGCGAAAAGTCATCTTAGTCTCTAAAGACATCAACCTAAGGCTCAAGGCCAAATCAATGGGATTGCCAGCCGAAGATTATGAGACGGGTAAGGTAAAGAGTGTGGACTCTTTAAGAAAAGGGGCAATCGAAATTGAAAAGGTTGATTCAGATATTATCAATCATCTGTATGAAAATGGTACCCTTCAGCCTAAAGAGGTTTTGAAACGCAAAAAGTCATTGCCAAATCAATACTTTATCCTCAAGAGTGACAGGAATTCAATCCTAGCGTATCATAACTCTCATGACGATGTGATTCAAAAGGTGGATAAACGCCCAGTTTCTGGCATTAAGCCTCGCAATGCGGAACAAACCTTTGCGATTCACGCCATTATGAACCCTGATGTCAAACTTGTAACCATTCAAGGTGTTGCGGGAACTGGTAAAACATTGCTTACTCTGGCTGGGGCATTGGAACAGCGAAGGGATTTTAAACAAATCTATCTGGCCAGGCCCATTGTACCCCTGAGTAATAAAGACATTGGTTATCTACCAGGTGATATTAAATCAAAGCTCAACCCCTATATGGAACCGCTTTGGGATAACCTGAAATTTATTCAGAATCAGTACAAGGAAACGGACAAAGAGTTCAAGGCCATCACTGAGATGGTGAACAAAGAAAAGCTTTTGATCACGCCATTGGCTTATATCAGAGGAAGAAGTTTATCTAACATTTACTTCATTGTAGATGAGGCACAAAACCTCACGCCTCACGAGATAAAAACGGTGATTACCAGAGCCGGGGAGAATACTAAAATTGTTTTTACAGGTGATGTAAATCAGATTGATACCCCATATCTGGATTCACAATCTAATGGACTTTCATATTTAATTGATCGAGTGAAGGATCATCCGCTGTATGCGCATATTACCTTAGAAAAAGGTGAACGCTCCGAATTGGCCAACTTGGCCAATGAGATGCTCTAAGCGGAAAGATTCAGTTCAAATGTGGTTCCATGCGCACTTGATTCAACCATGATATCTCCTTTGTGAGCCTTCATTATCTGCTTAGACAGACTTAGGCCTATCCCATTGCCTTGCTTTTTGGTAGTAAAGAAGGGCACGAAGACTTCATTAATGATATCCGCTGGAATGCCTGGCCCATTATCTGTTATTTCTAAACAGGTATGTTCGGGCTCTTCTCTGTAGTTGATATCAATTTGAGCATCGGACTGACCCTCCATCGCTTCAGCCGCATTTTTGATTAGATTGATAAGCACCTGACTAATCAGTTTTTCATCGACTTGAATGAATGCATCCTCCGGAATACTCGGAGAGATATTCAATTGAACAGGGCCTAACTGAGATTTGATGATCTGGACCGTGTCATTGATCAAGGCAAAGAGATTGACTTTGGCGATTTCAGGCACAGGTGGTTTGGTATAATCACGATATGCCTGAACAAAGCCAAGCAAGCCCTGCCCTCTTTTTTCAATGGCCACAATGCTCTTGAAAACATCTTCGAGTTCACCCTTATCGAACGGGTAGGATTTAAGCTTACCTCCTTCATCTTGCATAATGATTTTTATGGCTGTGGTAAGCGATACCACCGGAGTAACCGAATTCATGATTTCATGTGTCAGCACTCTGATTAGTTTTTGCCAAGCGTCCATTTCACCCTCTTCTAATTCAGAAGAAATGTCCTGAAGGGAAATGAGTGTATAGTCCTCCTCAGCAAGCTTAAATGACCGGCTGACTACGGCAAGTTTTGTTTTTGATTCATCAGGAGATAGGACTATACGATCACCGGGTTGCAGAAATGATAACGCTTTCCAAAATGCTGGCTTGTGATTCTCCAGCTGATCAATTCTTCCCAAGGTAGGTATGCCCAACAGGTTTTGTGCTGCAGAATTTAATAAATCTACCCTCCCATCATTCCTGAAACTGATCAATCCAACTGAGACATGTTCATTCACCATTTGCAGGTATTGATATTGCTCCTCTCTTTCTAAAGTGAGTTTTTTGAAGGTTCTGAGCACATTATTAAAGGCTACTTTCAACTCATCTTTACTCTGCCCCCAAGCAAATTCATTATAGGCCTTGTTGAAATCTCGATTGTCAAAGGACTTGAAGAATATAAGTAACTCCTCTCTGGTCTTGTTGATGAAATAAAAGAGCATGACCATTTGGGCAATGGTAAGCACACTAAACCCGAGTGGAGACATTATAATCTCTGTCTTAAAATAAGACCAGACCGCAGCAAATATGGTCACAGCAATCAGAATGAGTCTTACTGCAACCTGAACTGTAAATCTATTGAAAGCCATATTTTTCTAGTTTTCTATAGAGAGTGGTGCGGCCTATGCCGAGTTCTTGAGCTACCTTACTCATATTACCTTCATTCTTCTTTATCACCTTGTCAATTGTAATTCGTTCGAGTTCTTCAAGGTTTGTAGTCGCAATAAAATCGTCTGATCTCATCTGCTTTCTCAGATTAAAATCTTCAGGCATCAGTGTTACGCCATCGCTCAAAATGACGGCTCGCTCCACCGCATGCTCCAATTCTCTGATGTTCCCAGGCCAGTGATACTTCTTTAACTTTTCCAATGTATCTGCACCCATTTTAGGTTGGTCCTGTGCATATTTCTTACAGAACTTCCCGATAAAATGATTTACCATGGGTCCTATATCGGCCAGGCGATCTCTCAAAGGAGGTAGATCTAATTCGATCGTATTTAATCTAAAGAACAGGTCTTCTCGAAACTCACCTTTTTCAATCATTTCCTCCAACTTAGCATTGGTGGCAGCAATGATACGCACATCAAATGATCTCGGCTTATTTTCACCGACTCGGGTCAGCTCTCTATTCTGAATGACCGTCAGCAGCTTTGACTGCATTTGTGGTGTGAGGTTTCCTATCTCGTCAAGAAATATGGTCCCACCGTCAGCAGCTTCGAACCGTCCCATTCGATCTTCCCGAGCATCAGTAAATGCTCCCTTTTTATGACCGAAAAGCTCAGATTCAAACAATGATTCGGTGATTGATCCCAAATCAACCGACATAAACACTTCACCGGCACGTGACGACATTTCATGAACTAATTTTGCCATCAAGCCTTTGCCAGTGCCATTTTCACCCAATAACAAAATATTGGCATCGGTTCGGCTGACCTTTTCCACCATTTTCAAAACCTGCTTCATTTCTGAAGACTCGGCAATTACCTGATCTGACTTAGCCACAAGATGTTGCTTTAAGCCTTGCTGTTTGGTTTCCAGTCTCTGAATTTCCTTTTCTGATCTGGCCAGCTTGACAGCATTACTTACAGAAACTTGAATCTTTTCGTACTCCCAGGGTTTGGTCACAAAATCAATCGCTCCACGCTTCATGGCCTCAACGGCCAAGGTAATTTCTCCATAAGCCGTAATGATGATAATCTTTATTTGTGGATGACTATCGTGTAATTTTGAGATCCATTCAAGCCCCTCCTTACCATCATTTGCACCTGGTGAGTAGTTCATATCAAGCAGAAGGACTTCGACTTCTCCAGACTTTAAAACTTCATCTGCCTTTTTCGGATGATCAATAGAGGAGACCTTACTGAACCTTTGCTTTAATACAATCTCACCTGTTAACAATACATCAGGATCATCATCAATGATTAGGATGTGCGCGTTTTCCTTTTGCTTCATAGCTCAAGTTTAAAAAATGTTCCTGAGCGGAACAGAAATCTGTTTCATATCGGAACACAGATGAGCCACATTAGTTTTTATAAATTTGTAACTCATTGATTTAAAGATATTTGTACTGATGGCATGTGAATTGGGAAAAGATTGACAGGTCCATACACCTGTTTTAAACATTATTCACAGTTAACGATTAAATTAATACTGCCATGAACAAAATTTTCTTTAAAACGGCTTTTAGAAATCTGCTCAGAAATAGGGCAAATACTGGAATCAACCTCTTAAGTCTGATCATCGGTTTGACTGTGAGTATTGTAATCTTCACACTCATTAAATACCAATACACCTTCGATCACTATCACACAAATGCCGATCGTGTATTCCGTGTTAACTTTATTGAAAAGACAACTTGGGGAGCGAACTATGGTAGCCAAACGCCTGAACCACTTCACAAAGTGCTCAGAACTGACTATCCTCAAATTGAAGCGGTATCCAGAACTATCGGCCCAATTGAAACCAGAGTCTTTATAGATGAAGAGAAGTTTGACGAAGGGCAGGCGCTTTTTGTAGATCAGAACTTTTTTAAAATGTTTGATCAAGAATGGTTACGCGGCAATCCTGAAGAGGCCTTTTCTGATCCTCAGGCGGTGGTGCTAACAGAAAGTACCGCTAAAAGGTACTTCGGTACCGAAGATCCAATGGGCCAAACAGTAAACTTTTCCAGAAGAGCGAATGGAGTGATAAGAGGTATTGTGGCCGACCCACGATTGAATACAAATCTTCCCTATAATCTATTGGCTAATGTAGCCATGATGCCTAAGGTTCAGGAATTCTATGTTAGGAATACGTGGAGTATCACAAGCATGGGCACAACATGGGTATTACTCCCTGAAAATGTTGACCCTGTTGATCTGGCCAGTCAATTCCAGGACATTGTCGTTAATAATCTCGGTGAAGAAGCAGCTGAAACTATCTCTTTTGAATTAGGTGCATTAAAATCACTACATACAGACGATCGCTACAGTGGGGTGAATTATACCATTCCTAAGGATACCATCTATGGATTGCTGATCATTGCTTTTATTGTACTAGCGACCTGCATCATCAACTTCGTTAACCTATCAACCGCCCAAGTTTTAAAAAGAAGTCAGGAAGTTGGGATTAAGAAAATCATTGGCTGTGCAAAAAGTCAACTGGCCAATCAGTTCTTTCTGGAGCTGTCTATTGTCACTTTTACGGCTGCCTTCTTTTCACTTTGGATTGCTGAAGTATTATTGACTGAGATAAATAACTCTATCTCTGCGGTGGGTATTGACCTAAAACTCGAACCCGCCTCGATCTTCTTTGGAATTGGTCTGAGTATTGTGATCACATTCCTTGCCGGGTTGTATCCTGTGGGTATGTTAATAAACTTTAAACCCTTAGAAGTGATTCGCAATAAGTTCACGCAGGTGAGAGGTAGTAAAGCCATTGTCCGAAATACCCTGCTAACCATTCAATTTGTTGTAGCACAAGTGTTGGTCATTTCAGTACTTATATTCAACAGTCAGTTCTCCTACATCAAAAACAAGGACCTTGGTTATGAAACCAAGGATATCATAGGGCTGGGAAACTTTGTTCCTGGCGGTTTTAGGGTAGATCCTGCGCTACTCAAAAGTGCTAAAAGCCAGTTATTGCAGAGCCCTTATATCGAAAGTGTGACTTTCGGCACTGGTGGGCCAAATGCGATCAACCCATGGAATACAACACTAGTTGATCCGGAGAGTACGGAAAGAATCGAAGTAAACTGCGATTTTAAACATGTAGACATAGACTATGCAGAACTATTTAGCCTAAAGCTGATCGCAGGTAACTGGTTTTCTCCTTCAAACTACCAATCGGAAAATAGAGAGATCATTGTCACAGCATTAGCTCTAGATAAGCTCGGGTGGGATGACCCGCAAGAAGCGATTGGCAGAAGAGTCAATATTAATGGGTACTCTGATAATGCTACCATTGTGGGTGTGTTGGCTGATTTTCATACGGATAACCTGAGGAATGAGATCAAACCTTCTGTTTTCGAAGGAGACTATTCTGGGTACAATCAAACCTTTGTGAAAATAAAGAAAGGCTCCTATTCAGAGGTGATCAATCACATTGATAAAGTTTCTTCAGCCATGAACCCAGATTTTGTGAGCAATTATAAAACTTTTACTGATGAGATGGCCATTGATTATGAAATCGACAGAACACTTTTTGGTTTTATCAATGCTACCGCCATTCTGGCCATATCAATCGGCTGTTTAGGATTATACAGCTTGATAGCCTTTGTCGTACAACAAAAAACCAAAGAACTCGGCATTCGCAAAGTAGTTGGTGCTAATACAAACAGTCTGGTGCTTTTACTTTCAAGCAAATATGTATGGCTAATTGCCCTTGCCACAGTAATTGCGGTTCCCTTTGGCTTCTATGGGACTAAAGAATGGCTAAACTCATTCGTATATCAGGTTCAGGTGAGTCCCCTAATATTTGTGGGTGCCTTTGTACTCACCATACTGATCGCTTTGATGTCTATTGGATATAGAGCCTTCAAAGCTGCCACGACTAACCCGGTAAAAGCACTACGCTACGAGTAAAAGTGTTCTAAAATTAACCAAAAGGTGTACGATAATCGTACACCTTTTTTTGTACAAAATCGGTCACTAAATTATAAATACATGAATATCAATTACTTATAAGTTTTGGCACAGGCATTGGATATAAAAGGGCAGGTCAGTAAAAAAGTTAAAAACTCAAAACAACAACAAAATGAAAAGCCCAAACGTCAACACAAAAAACAACAACAGCCCAAAGCTCAAAAACCTAAGTGCTATCATCGCTATCTTGCTTGCAGCGGTCACTTTATTTCAAGCAGGAACGGTCAAGTCAAATGACCTAAATCGCGAAGTTTCAGTAATGGAAGCACAGTTGATAGCAGAAATTGAGCAATTCTTCGATGAAGAAGAGATGGATCTCGAAGAAGAGATTTACATGGAAATGGAAGAAGAAGCAATCGAAGAGGTAAATGTTTTCGACAACAACGACAACCTAATCGCTTCTGGAAACCCTGCTAATGATAAAGAATTAAGAAAGCTCGTAAATCAGGCTGATTATTTAAGCAGCCTAGGAAACAACAAATATTACAGACTTTCTAAGTAAGAAAACTATAGTACATAGTTAGGGTTAATTTTGGTTGTAAAGCCGGTCGTCAGATCGGCTTTCTTTTTTTACCCTAATCCGAAACTTCAAACAGGTCTTGTGAAGGCCACGACTTTACTCTTTTGATGCCTTCTCTAATCGCCCAACGACTGGTTCCCGGAAAACTCCCCCTACGTGGCGTAGTATTCGAAATGATAACCCAGGAATAACCATTTAAATCTCTGGTAAGCAAAGCGGAGGTTCCCGAAAGTGTTCCGGTTCTCCACCAATGTTGGCCTTTCACACTTCTCCAGCCAAGGGGACGATTCACCCCTCCTACACCATTCACCATTTTGTTGATGAGGTCTGAACTTAAAATATCCTCGTATCTCTTTGAATAGCCATCTACAAGCACCAATACCCGCATGAGATCCACACCATTGGCAAGCCAGCCTCCAGCAGGACCTAACATCTCTATATCATCAGCACCATAGGGCTTATAAACCTTCTTACCGGAACCATCGAAAGACAACTGTTCATTGTCAGCACTATAGTCATAGTACTTCACCTCATTTTGAACACGATCTTTCTCAAAGCTCCCAGCGATCCGCATTTTTTGAATATTATTAGGTTCCAATATTTCATCCTGAACCCAGTCCTCATAATCGTCTCCTGTCACTTCTTCAATCACCCGACCTAATAAGCTATATCCGAAATTAGAGTAATTAAACCTGGTACCAGGTCGATAAGGCAAGTGTCTCTTCAAGACGAATTTTATCACATCGTCAAATTCAATAGGATAGCTTACCTTATCCATCTTATGAATTTTATGAGGGATAAACATAGGGTCTCCATAGGTAATCAAACTCCAACCAGCCGTATGATTCAGTAAATGTTTGACTTTGATTCGATAGACGTTTCGGTTGGAAATATTGCTGTACAACCGTCCTTTTAGTATTCCATTTTCTCCGAAGACATAATCATCCAAACTGATCTTTCCATCATCGACCAGCTTTAAAACAGCAATTGCAGTGATTAATTTTGAAACCGAACCAATTCTAAAGAGGTGATGAGGCGCTACCTTCTCTTTTTTTTCCTTATCGGAAAAACCAAAACCCTTGGCATAGACTAGCCTTTCATTTTTGACTATCGCAACTGTAGCACCCGTAAGCCGAAGGCTGCGCATAGCACGATTAACCATGGAATCAATGGGTTCAAAAGCCGGTAAATCCGACATCTCATTAGTGAGAGATATTCTGGCTGAAGTGGCTTCTTTGATTCGTAACTCTTCATTGATTGCTTCACCTCTGTCTAAACCGGTAAATAAAACTATGATGACCAAGAAGCATAAGACCGCGATTGGTCTTGTCTGAACCTTCATTATATGTTGACCTAATTTTGAGAATACAATTATACTAAATACATAACAAAAAGCCGTCCCAGATATTGGGACGGCTTTTGGGGTTTATTTACACTCTACTGATTAATTCACATCATTGAGGTTCCAGTCGTAGCTAGCAAAACGAACCTTTGCTTTTTCTTCAATTTGAACTTCGGTGTACTTATTCAAAAATTGAATGAGCGACTGGCCTTTTTTGAAATCTCCTCCAAACCATGAAAAGATTTTCGACACCTCAACTCGTTGTGCTGTTATTTTGTTTCGAGATGTGTCATTTAAAAATAAACGTGCTTGTTCATCTAGCTGAACATCTAGTTTTTCGGCAGTATAGGCTTCATTTCTTAGTACAGGACAGGAAATAGAAGCACAATTGACTGCAAAGTGAATGCGTGGTTCTTCAAAATCTTTTCTCAGAATTTTATGCTCAATCCGATCTAAGCTAAAATCCTTACCTCCAATTTTAAACCATTCTTTGGTCCAAATACTCCGAACTGTCGGAATTGAAAGTGCAGGATTGAGGTCTTTGATGCTCTTAACAGGATAATTATCCACGATCAATTTCACTGTAAATGCATTATATGCATTGATCCAGTAGGCCATCTTCTCATTATCCGACCAATTTTCAGCAGGTGGATTTTCGCTCAAATATTCCGTGTAAGCAATCAACTCCTCCTGGTCTTCAATAAAGCCTTTGTAGTCAACCAAGCCATTAGATCTTACGTGCTTGTTCAAAAGCTTAGACCAGTTTTCATGACCAGGTACCTCATTGGCGCTATTGGCGAATGTATTTTTAGAATTGGAACATCCTAATGCCAGTAAAAGGGCCAGGACTACCAAGCTATTTATCTTTGTTCTCATGGTTTCAATGTTTGCCCCATCTTAACCTGTCCTTCATAAAAAAAGTTGCAGGGTCGCGAATTAGAGTGCGCCTAAAGTCCTCAAGTCTGGTTTTTCGGTTTAAATTTTAACTTTTCGTGATATCTCAGACAATGTTTCGTGATAACCACTGAAGGGCTCATCACCAACTAGAGTACATCTTGAAACCAATAAGTAACTGTCTTATCCGGATTTTCTTTTGACAGTTCATATGACTTTTCAACTACTTCACCCTTTGTGAAGCTAACTGGTGCTGAAAAAATAGGACCATCGAAAACGAAAGTGTGGAATTCACCATTCTCACCACAAGGATCCACTCCTCTGGGCAGATCAGCAATAAATTCATTGGTAATTTCCCGACCTATAAAAGACTTATCCAACTTGCTGCCGTCTATCGCCACCACCAATGTTCTAAAACCCAAATCGAGAAACTCACGGATCAGTTCCTGTGTATCTCTTTTCCAAAGTGGAAATATAGCCTTCAACCCTACCTCTTTTAAACGATCCTCACGGTATTTTTTTAGGTCTTCCAGAAAAATGTCTCCAAAAGCAGCATACTCAATTTCCTGCTTTTTTATTTCCTCTAACTTGGTCCTCATGATCTGATCATACTCAGTCATGGATGGCTCCTTGGGCAGCTTTAACAAGTTAAGTGGCAAGCCGATCGATTCGGCTTGCCTTTTGAGCATATCCAATCGCACACCGTGCATTGATACCCGATTGGTAAATGTATTGATGCTCGTAAGGAGCTGTGGTATTTCAAAGTCGGAATGCTCCATCATATAATGAAGTGCTAAAGCACTGTCCTTCCCTCCGCTCCAATTGAATACCGCTCTTTTCATAGGACTAATTAAAAGTCATAGCTCAAACCAAAGGTATAGTTTCTACCCATGGTACTGAAGCCCACAACACCTACAAACTCCTCATCAAAAATATTATTTACAGCTCCATAGGCTGTGAGTTTCTTAGACAGGAATTGCTTGCGCAGTGCAATATCCACCAAACTGTAAGATGGTAACATATCATCTGCAAATGGCGATATCCTTCTTTCTCCTGTGTAGTTATAGCGGAGGTTGATAGAGGATGCCTCAAGAGGAGTGAATATTAAGCCAGCCCCATACTTTTCTTTAGGTATTCTAGAGAACAAAGCATCATCATTGGTGGCTAACTTGGAGTAATTTGCCGTCAGTGACACCTTATCATTTATTTCCCAGGTCAAGTCCGTTTCAATACCCTGTACTTCCCTCCTGGAGTCCAGATTGATATAGTTACCTCCAATGAAGGCACCGTTATTATCAAAAATTGAAAGAAAATCAATGGCATTGTCTTCATCTCGCCTGAAGAATGCCACATTGTAAGTCAGTGCACTTTTTACATAAAATGCTGTTCCGAATTCATAGCTATTGGTCCTCTCTGGAGTTAAATCCTGATTCCCAAAGAAAGGTGAATTTATCTGAAATAATGAAGGCGTATTGTAGGCATTTGAAATAGAAATAAAGGGTTTCATTGAAACATCATTGTCTAAATCAATTAGCCATGATGGGTTTACAGTAGTCAACAACTCATTGTTGTAATTGCTGTGGGTATTAAGCCTTAATCCAACATGTAAATTTAGGCCTTCATCGCTCTCCAGTGCAATGGACACATAAGGATCGAATATTGTAAAATCTCCATCCTGATTCTCAGTGTTATTTTTTAACCGCTGAATGTTTACACCAAAAAGGGCTTTTGCAAATTCTGAGATTTCAAACTCGTTGGTCTGGTCGATTTGTAAATTTTGCCCTTCAAAAGTGGATGGAAAAGCATTTTGAAAAACCCTTTCATTGCTGATATAATGGATGTTCAAAGCTGACCTACCATTTTTGAACTCAAACTGTGGTCTGACCCCAACTCTGAACTGTTGATAATCTGCAAAAGCACTTAGCTCATCTGTAAATGCAAACGCATCAATATCCGCCTTGAAATCGTCATAAGCGACTGTAAAGTCGACACCAAAGGGACTACTTACGTCAAAGCCTCCTTTAAAAAGAACATTCGTTCTTTCAAATCCATCCTCATCAAAGCCAGCCGTTGGGTCAGTTTCTTCCGCTGCCGAAAACCCATCAAAGGTTGTCCTATTAAAAGAGAGTCCATAGTTAAAATCATTGCTGGTACCATTGACACTGGCATTAATACCAAATGCTCCAAAGGACCCAGTATTGAGATCAATATTTCCACTGAACAAATCTTTGGCATTATCTCTTAGCTTAATATTAATCACACCGGCAGCTGCATTGCTTCCATAAAGTGCGCTTAGGCCTCCCTTCAATATCTCAATAGATTCCACCTGATTAGCAGGCAAATACCTCAGGTCATAAAAGAGGCTGATGCCTGTTGGGTCATTCATAGGAACTCCGTCAATCAGAACAAGGGTGTACTTACTTCTAGCCCCTCTAACATAGTATTCGATATTTGTACCGGGAGTTCCGAAATTGCCATCAGTTTGTACTGCTGGTACCTCATTGAGCAGGTCTGCAACCGTTTTTCCCGGAGACTTGTCAATAAATGCACGATCTAGCTTGTAAATCGTCTTACCCGACTTTTCGATTGGTGTCCTAAAACGGGTACCTGTTACTACAAACTCTCCCAAGTCTGTCGTGTCCTTTTTCTCCTGTGCAAAAGAGATTGTTGCCACTAAGGTTAATACAAACAGTATCGTTCCTCTCATTCTAATGTTTGTCATCTATTCTTTAAATGTTTAATAAGTAGTTCTATTGAATTAAATGTCTTTTGTGCCAATGGAATGGTCCAAACTGGATGGTTTCTATCACCATTGATTACAATCTCCGGAATGTCATTTCCTCTGATAAAAGCTCTTTCAAGTGCATTCTGGGTCCATTTTATCAGCACCGCGTCTCCCGATAGTTTTAGGTTTGCTGTGGAAACTTTTTGGGCCTTTTGGAAGCGGCCTTTCAAATAATCAAAAGAGAGATCATCCGATCCAAATGCAGCTTCTAAAGAACCGTTCAGTATGAGGTCTTCAGGTAGACCCGTTGAAATTGTTTTATCCGGCATTATCAACCACATCTTATCGCTGTGCTCAATGGCCATATCAATTTCATGGGTAGAAATAAGAATGGTTTTTCCTGTCTCAACCGTTAGTTCTCTGAGCAAATGGAATATTTCGATCCTATTAGGAGAATCCAGATGAGCTGTTGGCTCATCTAGGATAATAATGTCTGTATCCTGAACCAGGGCTCTGGCTATCATCACCTTCTGCTTTTCGCCATCACTCAGTTCTCCAATATGCCGATCGACAAAAGCCAGGGTTCCGGTCGCTTCTAGTGCCCAATGGATAAGTTTTTTATCTTTTTCATTCAAAGACCCCATCCAACTTGTGTATGGAAATCTCCCGAGAGAGACCAACGCGTAAACAGTTAGGTTTCCAGTACTAACACGATCGGTTAAGACCAGACTCAATTGATGCGCAATCTCTTTCTGAGAATAATCTTGAATCAAGCGGTCCTGAAGTCTGACCTCTCCAGACAATGGCTTTTGAATAGCCGTCAAGGCTCTGATCAAAGTTGATTTTCCTGCTCCATTGGGACCAAGCAGACAAGTGAGTTCCCCTTTATTGAGTGACAGATTTAACTCATGGAGCACTTCCTTCTCCTTATAGCCAACGGCCAGGTCTGTGGACTTCAATATGGTTTTCTCATTAACCATTAGAATGAAGACTTTAGGTTTCTGCGTTTGACAATGATCCATATCACAATGGGCGAACCTATCATTGCGGTAATGGCATTAACAGGCAGGACAGTGTTGCTGCCTGGTACCTGAGAAATGATATCACATACCAACATGAGGATAGCTCCAACCAAGACACAGCTTGGAATCAGCACCTTATGATCAGATGTGTTTAAAAAACTTCTGGTTAAATGAGGTACAGCTATACCTACGAAACCTATTGGACCACAAAAACCCGTAATCGCGCCTGCCAAAACACTGGTCACTGCTATTATAGCGACCCTGGATTTTCGAATGTTGAGCCCCATACTCTGTGCATAGTCTTCACCTAGTAGTAAGGCATTGAGCGTTTTTGACAGGAAGAACGTCATTATGATTCCCAAGGCAACAATGACACTCAAAATTGAAAGCTGATCGCTAGTCACACCCCCCAGACTACCGAAAGTCCAGAAAATGTACTCTTGAATTTGCTCAGGGTCGCTGAAGTATTGCCAGATGCTGACTATGGCAATGGTAATATTTGCCACCATAATGCCGACAATAAGCATGACTACATTATCTCTAATTCGATAAGAAATGGCCAGAATGGCCAATAAAACCAAGGCTGCTCCGAAGCTTGCTGCGATGATGATCAACCAGCTACCGCCAAGGCCTAATTGTCTGATGGTAAAGGCCGTAGTGGCCGTTCCTGCAGCCAACATTACTGCGGCCACACCCAGACTTGCGCCAGCAGTAATCCCTAATACAGAGGGCCCTGCCAATGGGTTTCTAAATAGCGTCTGCATCTGTAAACCACTAACGGAAAGTGCCGCCCCAGCGAGAATGGCTGTGATAGTTCTTGGTAGTCTGATCTTAAGTACAATGGCCTGCCAGGCCTCATTTTCAATAGACTGTCCTAAGAGAATATTGGCCACCTCCATTGTAGGAATTCTCACCGAACCCAAGCCAAGGTCAAGTAATATTAACAGGACGACAGCGATGATCAGAAAAATCATTGACCTCCACTTCATCACCCCATTGTTTGAGGTATGCAATATATTTTCGGAATGCTTCAAGAAGATTACTTTAGCCTGTTATAGTAGACCAATTGATGATCTGGTAAGAGCTGTGGATGAAAAACCTTGATGTTATCCTTTAAGACTACATGTGGATTAACCACCGCAGACTCGTAGTAATCATTCCCACCCCCTTCAGTATACCTACCATAGATATTGTAGATACTTTTATTCTTGAAAGACTTGAAGTCAGCATATCTACTATCCGCTTGTAGAATTTCATCCAGCGTTTTGGCAGTGCTCGGGACCATCCAAAAATCAGCCTTTAATCCTTCTTCATACACCGTCTCGAAATCCAACCTAAGACTTCCCGTATTTTCGCTGTTCTTCCATGGATATTCTACCTTGGCTAAATCGAGGATATAATAAGCAAAACTCTTTCCGCCAGCCACAAACCAAGCATCTCCTTGTGCCAAACCGGTAATAGTAGATGGACCTTTTTTCACATTAGCCTCAACTAATGCCAAGACCTCATTAAACTCTTCCTCCATTGCGCCAAACCGTTCATTGACCAATGCCTCTTTATTGAGAAGAGCTGCAAGTAACTTCATCCACTCCGCTCTACCCAGTAGCGTCTTTTCTTGCCAGTCCGCATTCAGCAAAACGGGGATTCCAGCATTTTCCAGTTCCTGATAGCTGTCATTCTGTGAGTTTGGATAACCCACTCCCAACAATAAATCAATGTTCTCATTTACCGTGAGCTCTGTATTGAGACTTCCTGCGGGCTCTAATTCTTTGATATTTCCATCGTTCACCAGTCTCCTAATGTTTTCACTTGAAACATATTCAGCCCGCTCAATACCTTTGAGTACATCCAAGGCATCTAATTTCTCAAACATTCCAAGATGAGTCGTAGACATAGATGCCAAACGCTTCACAGGAATAGAGACAGTTCTTAACTCTGAAAAACTTTCCGGGACAGGGGTTCCTTCTTGTACCAGTGCGAACTTGATGGTATCAACATAGTCGTTATAATGTCTAAAAAGCAGAAGTTCTTTCCAGTTATTGTGATAGACTAAATCAAAGCCGATGGCATGGTCTATTGATGTCTTTGAAGGAAAATAGTCTCGATCTGGATCGAAACCCTCATCTACAGTATTCTGATTTTTGGAATCTTGACAGCCTAGCAGCAGGGCAATCAATAGTGCGGGAAGCCATGTCAGGGTATAATCCGCCCTGCGATGGGTAATATTGTTTCTCAGTCTTTTCATACCAGTAGCTTTTCCTCAGAAAGCGTATTAGTGATCAAAAACAAAGGCAGGTCTTCTGACTTCCCCGGTTTTACTGAGCCTTCCCGTCTCTAATCTTTCAGGACAGTGGCAAAATTCAGCAAACCTAAAAATGGGTTTACAGCAGCTGGGACTGTTCAGGAATTACACCTGATTCCCTATTAATCTCAAGGCTATTACACCAAGAGAACCTTTGAACTGGTGGTAAAGGTATGAAAAGTTTACAAATGGCCTTTTTTTAATTGAGCGAACGAAGAAATTCTATCACTTGAGACCAATACTCCGCACCTCCTTCTTGGCCCTCCCATAAAGCGCGCGAGCCGTGGTATCCTTCACCTTGAGGAATGAATTGCGACTGCATTTTACTCAGTTTAGCACCTGCTATCAACGATGACAGCACTTTGGCTTCTTCTTTTGAAGAGGTGATCAAAAAGGGTTTTTCTAATGATTGAAAAACTGTCGAAAGTGATGGTTTTGCATCCCCAAAGTAATCTCCAGGACTAAACGATATCATTGCACTCACCTTATCATTTGCCGCACCAATGAATAGGGCAAGGCTGGATGAATAGGAGCTACCCCAAAGAATCACTTCTTTGCCATACTTCTCATATAGAAAATCAATAGCAGCTTCGATATCTTGTTCGGCATTCAGGAATCCGGTTTCAAGCTTGCTTGCCTTGGCACGTTCAAAGGTGGCATTGTTTTGACCTCCAAAAGTCCCACCTGATCGTTGATCTATCGCCATCACATTAAAACCAAATTCGTTCAGTTTTGGCGCTATATCGGCATACTCGAACTTATTATAGCCTGCCTGATGACAGAGTAATATCACTGGTTTATCTATGTCTATTTCATACAGATTAGCTTCAATTTCCAAACCATCCTTAGCTTTAAATTTCACTTCTTTATAAGGATACTTTTCAGCCAGCGGGCCGGGAGTTGGGGTTTGTTTTTGTCGGGCAAGTGCTGCCTGGGCTTCGGCCTGTTCCTTCAATAGGTTATCTACTAATTCAAGCTTAGTAAGCTTACCCTGGTCATCAAAAAAGAGTTTCGAAGAACGATCGCCTAGACCATTAAAATTATACTTGACTGATGCTTCCCCTTGCTTTTGACTAATAATATCAAGACTATTCAGTTTGGGCAAATTGTTAAAAACTTGCCCCAAAATCTGAATGGTAGCGCCTGCTGGGTAAGTACCAAAGGACAAAGCTTGACTGACATAGGGCTTTATAGCCTCACTACTTTTAGTCTCAAAACTCTTCTTTAGTGCTTCGACTTGCTTTGAGTAATCCACCTGAGCATAACTGGCCACAATTGATAGGCAAGTGATAGATAATGTGAATAAGATTTTCATTTTATGGTTCATATCAAGTTGTCCTTTTTTTCCAGTGGATATATTTTTTGGCAAGAATCATAATCACTCCTATGATCGTCACTACATCTCCTACATATGGATAATTTGTAAAAGATATCTGCCCTACAAAGCAGAGCGTCACTCCCAGGTAACAAATACTTCTCTCCGTTTTAGCATTCCACATCATTCTATTGTTTATGAGGTTAGTGAAGAAAAGTCATCCAGAATTACACTTTGAATCAAATATTTTGGGAATCCTCAGATTCTATAGCCTCTAATTCACTCAAACGATCGTCAAGGGCACTGACAAATCGGCCAAACTTTCTGTTCATCATGAATTTTGCCAGGTAGTAAAACCCGTATACCAAGACCACCGCTGCCAATAGAAGATAAAGTAGTCTCAAGTCGAAGGCAAAAGGCTGCTTATTATACACCTGAACGGCTATAATCAAGACCATCACAAGTGGCGTTACAATGGTATCGCTTAATACTCCAGCACCAATTATTTTTTGAAAAATGCTCCTAGTTAGCTTTAAAGACTCCTTAAGCGGTTTAGCCGATTGAACTAATGCCTTGACTTGCCTATGCCTGATTCTGGTATGCACCGAAATAACACCTATGGCTACTCCCATAATGATAAGGGTAATCCCATAAGCAGTTCCTGTGGGTAGAAATTCTCCTACATTCAAATCTCCAGGTACTTTTAATAAAGTTAAAAGTCCCACTCCAAGACCAAAAATGGTGAAGAGTGTAGTCATCAATATTTTATTCTTAAGCTCTTTCTGCACATCCGCAATGGCCGCATGAGACTTCTTCTTTAGCATTTCACGCATGTCTTCATCACTTACCCAATAACCTCGTTGGTCTCGATCATTGGCCTTTTTCCATATGGCTTTTAGCTCGTTGACTTCCATCTTATTGCGTGTTTAAGATCTTTTTGAGTTTTTCTTTACTCCGGTTCATTCGAACTCGAACATAGTTCTGAGATATACCTATTATCTCTGCAATCTCTTCATTATCCTTATCCTCCAGATAGAGCATAATTATCGCCTTTTCGACATTATTTAGTTGGCTAATGGCCTTGTAAAGCTGCTTTAGGTCCTCTTCGTAGTCATCGTCAGGAACGGAATCAGAAAGGTTCTTTACCTCATCGGAAAGCTGTGTCTGGCTAAGTTGCTTGCCTTCTTTTCTTATGTACTGTAATGCGACATTCAAGCTTACACGGTACATCCAGGTAGAAAATTTTGCTTCTCCTTTGAAAGACGCAAATGACTTCCAAAGCTGAATCAGAATCTCCTGAAATAGATCTTTACGGTGCTCTCTATCGTCACAATAGACATTGCACACCTTGTGAATGATTCCCTGAGATTCAGTAACCATTTCAACAAACCTACTTTCAGTATTCCCTTCGATCAAAGACTTAGAACTATCCAATTTGTAATCAATGTAGTTAGTTACAATCAGTAGTCAAGAATTACACTTTGGTGTATAAAACTTCTATCAAGGATTATTAATTTCAGATTCCTATGCGATTATTCATCTCAAGTATTGCCATCATAGCCCTGATCACAACAACTCCTGATCTTTCATTTGCCCAAAAAGTGACCGAACGCTATGAAAATGGAAAAAAGAAATATCAGGGTAAGACAAAGGATGGGATTAAAGTAGGTAAGCACATCTTCTGGTTTGAAAATGGCGAAAAACAAAGGGAAGAAACCTATAATGATAAAGGCATCCATATCAGATTGAAGGTTTGGGATGAGGCAGGAAACCTAATTGAAGATGCTAACCCAGAAGAGGCTTTTGAGAAGCTCAGACATGAACAGTTTAAAACTTTCAAGTGGATCAATGGGCAAAACGGAATTCGATATATGAAACTCAAAGGACGCTCAGATCTTTATGAGCCGCTAACCGGGAGAACCGATATGACGCTACACTATGCCACCTATCTTTATAGTGGCAGAGAATTAGACAGCTCTTTCCGTAGAAAGAAGCCCATTCTGCTTAACCTGTTTAGAAATAACTTTATAGATGGATTCATCAAAGGTCTTGGCTATTTCGAGAAGGGTGACAATGGCTATATCATCGTGCCTCCTTATTTGGCTTATGGCGAAGAGGGTGGTAGAAATGTTCCACCAAATTCGGTCCTTGTTTTTCAGGTAATGGTACTTGACGTAAAGTAAGAGAGTAGCCTCGCTAGGAATCGAACCTAGATCTAAAGTTTAGGAAACTTCTATTCTATCCATTGAACTACGAGGCCAAAAATTACCTTGAGGGGCTACAAATGTAATTAATAATAAGAATCCTTCAAGTAGTTTGGAAAGATGGTAAAGTGCCTTTTTTTCACTTTATCCATGAGTACCGATCTAAATTCTTCAATATTATTCTTCTCTACTGCCGAGATGAACACTGATGTATTTTGACTTTTAGCTATATAGGTATTCTTAAGCTCCTCAAGTGTCAGAGGTGGTTCTTCCATTTCCTCAGCTAGCTCAGGATCAATATGGTTGAATTGGTCAATCTTATTAAAGACTAAAATGGTCGGCTTGTCTTTGATTCCAATATCAGCCAGGGTCTCATCCACCGTCTTCATTTGGTCCTCAAAATAAGGATGCGATACGTCAACCACATGTAAGAGCACATCGGCCTCAACCACTTCTGCCAATGTAGATTTAAAGGACTCAATCAAGTGGGTTGGAAGCTTTCTAATAAACCCAACGGTGTCTGAAAGCAAAAAGGGAATATTTTCGAGAACTACTTTACGCACGGTTGAATCCACTGTTGCGAAGAGTTTGTCTTCAGCCAAAACGTCTGCTTTGGTCAACAGACGCATAATGGTCGACTTACCCACATTGGTATAGCCAACAAGGGCCACCCTTACTACATTATGGCGAGACTTTCGCTGTACAGCGTTTTGCTTCTCGATCTTCTCCAGACGCTTCTTTAAGACCGTTATGGTATTTCTAATAGCCCTTCTATCTGTTTCAATTTCCTTCTCACCAGCACCGCCACGCGTACCCGTTCCACCACGCTGCCTTTCAAGGTGAGTCCACATGCGCGTCAATCTCGGTAATAGATAAGTCGACCTTGCCAATTCCACCTGTGTCTTGGCCTGGGCGGTTTGAGCACGTTGAAGGAAGATGTCTAGGATCAGCAAGCTGCGATCATAAATCTTAACCTTAAGCTCTCTTTCAAGGTTTCGAAGTTGAGATGGTGTCAGGTCATCATCAAAAATGATGGTGCTGACCTCTTCTGCTTTAATATAGGTCTGTATTTCTTCTAACTTGCCCTTCCCTACAAAGCTTCTTGTATCTGGCCTTTCAAGCCTTTGCGTAAAAGACTTCACCACTTCCAAACCCAGTGTCTCGGCAAGAAATGCCAATTCATCAAGATATTCAACAACCTTTTGCTCAGACTGCTCTTGAGTAATTAAGGCCACTAAAACAGCGGTGTCCTTTTCGTAAGATCTGGTCTCGTATCCTCCCATAAATCAGTGCGCAAAGCTACGATTAATCGATACCAAATGGAAATTCAAAGTATTTATCAGTCGGTTGAACTAAAGGCAATGGCATTCCTGAAAAAAGTCACAATATTTGGAGGGTTAAAGAATTAGAATGAAAATAATTGAAACAGGTTTTGAAGGGCTTTATGAATTGGAGCCTAATGTCTTTGGGGATGATCGGGGTTATTTCTTTGAATCTTACAGAAGAAACACTTTTCAAGAGCTAGGCATAAAAGATGATTTTGTCCAAGACAATGAGTCCTTCTCTGTAAAGGGAACATTGCGTGGTCTGCATTATCAGTCAACACCACATGATCAAGCAAAACTTGTAAGGGTCTCTCGTGGCAGAGTATTGGACGTTGCCTTGGACATTCGCAAGGAGTCGCCTACTTATGGCCAACACCATACTGTTCTACTTGAGGCAAGCAGACATAATATGTTTTTAATCCCCGCCGGATTTGCCCATGGCTTTACCGCACTTGAAGACAGTGTTTTTACATACAAATGTTCAAACTATTACAACAAGGAGTCAGAAGGCGGAATTCTTTGGAATGACCCAGTTCTTGGTATTAACTGGGAGGTTTCAGAACCCATAGTATCTGAGAAAGATCAAGTTTTACCTACCTTTGATGCCTATACAGAAGCACCTGCATTTTGAGTCTATTCTCATTTCTTAATAAATCAAAAAATACTGAACCAGATATCGGTTACCTAAAGACTGATGTCCATTCACATTTGATTCCAGCAATTGACGATGGCGTCCAAACCATTGAAGAGAGCTTAGAAATCATAAAGGAAATGGAGAAACTGGGTTATTCAAAAGTCATAACGACTCCGCATACCATGGCTGGATCTTATGACAATACTCCTGAGATAATCAATTCGGGTCTAGAGAAAGTGAGAAAGGTGCTGAATTCAGAAGGTGTTAATGTTCAAATCGAGGCCGCCACTGAGTACTTTCTCGATGAGACCTTTATCGAAAGGTTGGAAACTAATGAACCTCTAATGACTTTTGGTGAAAACCTGGTACTCGTTGAAACTTCATTTATCAGCCCTCCCCCACAATTGAAAGAAGCTTCATTTCAACTCACCATGAAGGGATACAAAATGGTATTTGCTCACCCCGAAAGATATATATATCTGCTAGAGGACAAGACGCTCTTAGAAGAGTTGATAGATCGGGATATTATATTTCAATTAAACGCTGTTGCACTAACTGGCTGTTATTCAAAGCCTGTTAAGAAATTTGCAGAAAAGCTGATTGACATGAAAATCCCGCGTTTGGTTGGGACGGACTGTCATAATATGGGACATATTGATCTACTGAAAGAAGCCACACAAACTAAGTATTGGAAAAAACTATTGGATTTAGACTTGCTTAATAATTCATTATAAATGAGAGTATTTATTACCGGAGCCACTGGTCTGGTTGGCAGTTTTGTTTGTCGTCAATTATTGGAAAATGGACATGAGATTCGTGCCGTAAAACGAAGCTCTAGCAAGATGACTTTGCTCGCGGACATCGAAAAACGTATTGAGTGGGTAGTTGGAGACATGAACGACACAGAGTTTCTGGAAGAATCTCTAGTGGACATTAATGCGGTAATTCATGCTGCAGCCATTATTTCATTCGATAAGCGCTGGGAAAAGAAAATGTATCAAACCAACGTTTTAGGCACTGCAGATCTTGTCAATGCATGTCTAAAGCTCAAGGTCCAGAAGTTTCTCCATATCAGTTCCGTTGCCGCGATTGGCAGAAAATCAGGTCAAATAGAGTTGAGAGAAACAGATCGATGGGAAGGAACAGGGTTTGATTCTATTTATGCCCGTTCCAAATACCTTCAGGAATTAGAAGTTTGGCGAGGTGCTCAAGAGGGCTTGGAAGTCAAAATTGTAAACCCTTCGGTAATTCTAGGTCCCGGACTATGGGGACAAGGCGGAAGCACATCGGTATTTAAATATGCCTATGATGAAAAGTCTTTTCATCCTGCCGGAACTGTAAATTATGTAGACGTGCGAGATGTCGCTGACATTGTTGTCCAATTGTTAGAATCAAATATTAAGGATGAGCGATTCATTCTTAATAGCGGCACACTCCCTTACAAAGAGTTCTTTGGAAAAATTGCCGAGGCCTTTGGCAAAAAGGGGCCGCAAAAGGTAGTCAAACCTTGGATGCTGAAAATAGCAGTAGCTTTTGAGTTTGTCCGATCAAGACTTACTGGTAATGAAGCCATGATCACAAAGGACACAGCCATCCTTTCCAGGTCGAACTTTCATTTTCAAAATGATAAAGTGAGGGAAGCGATCAACTTTGAATTTATCCCTTTAGATGAAAGCATACAGTGGTCCGTTAATAAGTTAAAGGAAATGCATTCGCTCTAAAACTGAGTAACTATTTCTATTTCAGAGCGCTAGATTCTTGAACAACAGTTTATAACATAATTTCGCTTGCCAGAGTGGTTTTAGAAATAGGTTTTGAGTACTTTAAATAAACCAATTGACATCAATGCAGGAAGATTATCCGAGTAGAGAAGAGGAACGTGGGCTAGTCAATAGATTTGAGGAACAACTCAAAAATAAGACATTCAATTTTTTCGATGTAACTGAATATGAGACCATTATTCAGTATTATCTAGATAGACTTAAATACGGCAAGGGTCTTAAAGCTTCTCTGTTAGCCTTAGAACAATACCCCTTCAGCATGGAAATCAGTATGTTGGCTGCACAGTGTTATCTCGGAAAAGAACAATTCGATGAAGCCTTGAAAATCATTGAAAACGCAGAAAACCTACACCCGAATGATGCGGAACTTCTCACGGTTAAGGGTAATATTCTATCCATTGTTGGTGAATTTGATAAGGCCATAGAAGTGCTCCTTAGCACACTCGATCTTGCCGAAGATAAGTCCGAAGTATTTTATAATGTCGGACTCACCTATCAAACCAATGGCAAATATTTAGAGGCTATTGATTATTACAAACAGGCCATTGAAGCCAATCTCAATCATGAAAGTGCTTTGTATGAATTAGCTTATTGTCTTGATGTTACTGGAAAGCTTGAAGACAGTGTTTCCTATTATAAAGCGTTCATTGACAGAGATCCTTATTCATCTTATGCCTGGTATAACTTAGGTATAGTCTATAATAAACTGGAAAGGTTTGAAGAAGCGGTGAAAGCCTATGACTATGCACTGGTCATTGACGACACTTTTGCATCTGCCTGGTTCAACTTAGGAAACTCCTATATGAACCTTGAACAGTTTAAAGATGCACTCGAAGCCTATAAGAATACTTTGTCCAATGAAGGCCCATCTTCAGAAGTTTACTGCTGCATAGCAGCTTCTTACGAAAAACAAGAAGCCTATGAATACGCCATCAAGTATTATAGAAAAGCCTCAAAATTAGATCAATTCTACGAAGATGCATGGTATGGTATAGGCTGCTGTTTGGCGTCACAAGATAAATACTATGAAGCCATACACTTCTTGAACAAAGCACTGAAACTAGACCCTGAAAATGCCAACTACTGGATGGCGGTTGCAGATGCTGAATTTCATATAGACAATATTGTATCTGCTGCAGAGGCCTATCAGGAAGCAGCCATGCTTGAGCCCAATAACGCAGATATTTGGCTAGACTGGTCTTTTATTTACCATGACCAAGGCGAACATGAAAAGTCTATTGAATTGTTGCAAAGGGCTTTAGACGAGTCTCCGGATGATTCTGATCTACTGTATCGAATGGTCGTGTACCAAATCAGTGCAGGTCTCTACAAAGAAGCATTTACATATCTGGAAAATGCGTTAATTTTGGACTTCGAAAATCACGAGGTGCTTTTTGAGTTCTTCCCAAAGTTGGAAACTCAAAAGGCCCTATACAAGATCATTGATCAGTACAGAGAAAAAAACTAGATGCACTACTTTTTGAAAGATGTGCCCGAAAGGACACAGAAGCCTAGAGATAAAGGATTCACCATGGCCATGGATAAAGGCCTTAGCGTTAGACAAGCCGAAGACTTTTTGAATGTTTCCAGTGAATACGTTGATATTGTAAAATTGGGCTGGGCCACTTCCTACGTTACGCCAAACTTGGAACAGAAACTGCATGTATATAGAGAGGCTGGTATTCCTTTCTATTTCGGAGGTACTCTGTTTGAAGCTTTTGTAGCTAGAAACCAATTTGACGACTACCGAAAGGTCTTAGACAAATTTGATATGCCATTTGCAGAAGTGTCTGATGGGTCTTTAGATATGGACCATGATCAAAAATGCGAATACATCTCAAAACTCAAGGAACAGGTGACCGTACTTTCTGAAGTAGGTTCAAAAGATGAGGAAAAGATAATCCCGCCCTACAAGTGGATCGAGTTAATGCAAAAAGAGCTGGATGCGGGTGCCTGGAAGGTCATCGGTGAGGCACGAGAAAGTGGTAATGTTGGTCTTTTTCGTTCTACTGGAGAGGTTAGATCAGGTCTTGTACAAGAAATCTTAACGCAAATACCCTTTGAGAAAATCATTTGGGAAGCACCGCAAAAACCTCAACAAGTCTTTTTCATCAAACTAATGGGTGCTAATGTGAATCTCGGCAATATTGCTCCTGCAGATGTGATTCCGTTGGAGACCATCCGCTTAGGATTGAGAGGGGATACATTCAGCCATTTCCTTAATCTGAAAGGTTAAGATGAATCGTATTATAAACCCTCTGTTGTTATTCCTTAAGGGCATAGCTATGGGCAGCGCAGATGTGGTACCTGGTGTCTCAGGGGGAACCATTGCCTTTATTACTGGAATCTACGAGACGCTTTTGAACTCCATAAAAAGTGTGGATTTAGAAGCACTGAATTACCTGAAAAAATTTGAGATCAGAGCCCTCTGGAACCACGTCAATGGAAACTTTCTAATTGTTCTATTTGCCGGCATTGTGACCAGCTTTCTGTCTCTTTCTAAGGTCATTACCTACCTGCTTGATACGAATCCTATACAACTCTGGTCTTTTTTCTTTGGGCTGATAGTAATATCAGCACTCATGGTTCTACGTGAAATCAAAAAGTGGAATATCGGTGTTTTCATCGCTATAATCCTCGGTGTAGCAGTGGCATACTTTATTACTTCCGCTGTACCATCAGAAACCCCTGATGAGCCCTGGTTTCTGTTTATTGCAGGGGCAGTTGCTATATGTGCTATGATACTGCCAGGCATTTCAGGCTCATTCATTGTTTTGCTTTTCGGCAAGTACGAATACATGATGGCTGCTCTTAACGAGCGAAGAATTGTTGATATATTGGTCTTTATGGCTGGATGTCTTGTGGGTATTCTTAGCTTCGCAAGAGTAATCAGTTGGTTATTTAAAAGATACCACAACATTACTGTTGGTGTGCTCAGTGGTTTTATGATAGGCGCACTCAACAAGGTATGGCCATGGAAAGAAACCATTGAAACTTATGTGGATCGTCATGGCGAAGTGAAACCGCTCTATGAGGTAAATGTATTGCCGAATGACTATCTGATAAAGACAGGCATGGAACCTCACTTTATTGAAGCGCTTGGTTATGCTGCGGGAGGATTTTTAATCGTGCTATTTATTGATCGTTTGGCCAACTGGTTAAAAAACGACTGACATGAGAAAGTTTGGACTCATCGGTTACCCTTTAAGTCACTCCTTTTCAAAAAAGTATTTTACCAATAAGTTTGAAAAGGAAGAGATCGCTGATGCACAGTATGAACTCTTCCCTATACAATCAATTCAAGAACTTCCTAAACTACTTAGAGACAACCCTGATCTTGTAGGTCTGAATGTCACCATCCCATATAAAGAGCAAGTAATCCCCTTTTTGCATCACATTGATCCAAAAGCTCACGCGATTGGAGCGGTAAACACGATCCGCATAGAGAAGGGAAAATTAACAGGTTACAATACAGACTATTTTGGGTTCAAGGATTCATTGGTGAAGTTCATCGGTGCCAATGCCTTTCCTGAAAAAGCCCTAATTCTTGGTACTGGTGGGGCTTCAAAAGCAGTGAAAGCCGCCCTGGATGATTTAAATATCCACCACAAATTTGTCTCCAGAGAACCAGTAGAAGGTCAACTTTCTTATGAAAGTATTGCCTCTTCACCGAATCATGTCCTCACCTCGTTGCTGATTATCAACACTACTCCTCTAGGAATGTCTCCGAATACAGATACACTTCCTAAACTTCCATATGAGCACCTAACACCCAATCATATGCTATATGACCTGGTTTATAATCCCTTAAAAACAGCGTTTATGCAAAAAGGAATTGAAGCTAAATGCTGGGTGAAAAATGGATTGGAAATGCTACACGGTCAGGCAGAAAAATCTTGGGAGATTTGGAACAGATGAGTAGGAAAACAATCAGGTAATCTTTCCGTACTAACATGTTCCTATTAGCTTTAAATCATGGAATTCAAACTCACTTCAGAATTTGAGCCAACAGGTGATCAACCCAAGGCCATAGAAGGATTAGTAAAAGGCGTTGAGGCTGGCGAAGAAGCCCAGGTATTGCTCGGGGCAACAGGATCCGGAAAGACTTTTAGCATAGCCAATGTGATTCAACAAACACAAAGACCTGCCCTAATCTTAAGTCATAATAAGACATTGGCAGCCCAGCTTTATGGTGAGTTTAAACAGTTCTTCCCCGAAAATGCAGTCGAGTATTTTATCTCCTATTACGATTACTATCAACCTGAAGCCTTCATTCCTAATAGTAATCTATACATAGAAAAGGACTTATCTATCAATGAAGAAATTGAAAAGTTAAGGCTTAGTGCTACTTCATCACTGCTTACCGGAAGACGAGATGTGGTAGTGGTAGCCTCAGTTTCCTGCATCTATGGTATTGGCAACCCTGATGAGTTTGGAAAGAACGTGGTTCGCCTTCAGGTAGGTGACACCGTACCTAGAAACCAGCTTCTTTTTGCACTGGTGGATATACTGTACAGCCGATCAGAAGTTGAGTTTAAAAGAGGCAACTTCAGAGTTAAAGGCGATACTGTAGACATTTATATTGCCTATGGAGATTTTGCCTATCGCATATACTTCTGGGGAGATGAGATCGAATCGATCCAAATGATAGACCCCTCCACGGGTAAAAAGATTTCTGAAGAAAAAATAATCACAATATTCCCTGCCAACCTCTTCGTTACGGGGAAGGATGTATTACAGCAAGCCATTTCAGAAATTCAGGATGATCTGGTTGACAGAATAGATCAATACGAGCAAGAGAGGAGGTTTTTGGAGGCTAAACGTCTCAAAGAACGTACTGAATTTGACCTGGAGATGATGCGAGAGCTCGGCTACTGCTCAGGAGTTGAAAATTATTCCAGATATTTTGATCGCAGACAAAAAGGGCAACGTCCTTTCTGTCTCTTGGACTACTTCCCCGATGACTACTTACTCATTATCGATGAAAGTCACGTGACTGTTCCTCAGGTAAGAGCCATGTGGGGAGGAGATAGATCGAGAAAAGAAAATTTAGTAGAATACGGCTTTCGCTTACCATCGGCTCTGGATAACAGACCACTTAAGTTTGATGAGTTTGAGGGCCTTACTAATCAGGTAATCTATGTGAGCGCTACTCCTGCGGACTACGAATTGACAAAAACTGAAGGTGAGGTCGTAGAACAAATTATCAGGCCAACAGGTCTTCTGGATCCTATTATTGACGTCAGACCTTCACTGAATCAAATTGACGACTTGTTGGAAGAGATTGATCTTCGGGTAAGGAAAGAAGAGCGTGTTCTGGTAACCACTTTAACCAAACGAATGGCCGAAGAGTTGACCAAGTATCTTGAGCGAGCTGGTGTTAGGGTAAGATACATCCACTCAGAGGTGAGCTCTTTGGATCGGGTGGAAATTTTAAGAGAACTCAGGTTGGGTATTTTCGATGTCCTAGTTGGTGTCAACCTGCTTCGTGAGGGTTTAGACCTTCCAGAAGTTTCATTAGTAGCCATCCTAGATGCGGATAAGGAAGGCTTCCTGAGAAACCAGAGATCACTCATCCAGACCATAGGAAGGGCAGCACGTAATGAGAATGGTCGAGTAATCATGTATGCCGATGTCACAACTGATTCCATGAGGGAAGCTATTGATGAGACTAATCGAAGAAGAAGTATACAGATAGCCTATAATGAAGCGCATGGAATTGTACCGACTACGGTAAAAAAATCGAAAGAGGCTATTATGGGACAAACCAGTGTAGCAGACTCCAAGAAAGGTCATAAATCTTATTATGTGGAAAGCGAAGAACACTCCATTGCCGCTGATCCCGTAGTCGCATATATGGACAAAAATGCACTTGAGAAAATGATTCTGAAGACTCAAAAATCAATGGAGAAAGCTGCAAGAGAGCTTGACTTTATTGAAGCAGCTAAGATGAGGGACGAACTCAATGAGTTGAAGGAGTTATTAAAAAGCAAGTCATAGACTCTTATACTCATTTCAATCGATTTCACAGAATTAACGTTCTCATGGTTATTTTTTGATCCAATATTTCTCTATTTTATGTAATCAATCAGTTTTTGGGTAAAATTTTTACTCAATTCATATCGAATTACAAAAAATGAGAAAACAATGGATTCCAGGGTTTACGCTTTTGATCATCGTTGCCCTTGTCAGCCTCCTAGATATGCCTTCAGGGGAGGAGTTTTTAGCTGACCCAAACATCAGTGGAGCAGACACCGCCTGGATGCTTGCCGCCACGGCTCTTGTCCTATTGATGACACCAGGCCTTTCATTCTTCTATGGGGGAATGGTGAGCCGTAAAAGTGTCATTTCTACTATGCTTCAAAGCTTCATATGTATGGGTGTGATCACCCTGGTATGGGTTGTTGGAGGCTTCAGTTTTGCTTTTGGAGATTCCATCGGGGGATTTATCGGAGACCCGAGAACTTTCGCTTTTTTCAAGGGAGTTGGCAGTGCCACTCAAGCAGATCTGGCACCCACTATTCCGTTTATTCTTTTTGCATTATTTCAAATGAAATTTGCGATTATCACTCCAGCACTGATAACCGGAAGTTTTGCTGAACGGGTGAGGTTTTCCAGCTTTATTCTATTCATCATTCTATTCAGTATTGTGGTTTATAGCCCGCTGGCGCATATGACCTGGCACCCTGATGGATTCCTGAGAAAATGGGGTGTTCTTGATTTCGCTGGTGGCACAGTAGTTCATATGTCAGCTGGTTTTGCAGCTATTGCCGCGGCAATCATTTTAGGAAAAAGAAAGAACCATGGAGCTATACACAAACCAGCTAATGTTCCATTTGTACTTCTGGGAACAGGCCTATTGTGGTTTGGTTGGTTTGGATTTAATGCCGGTTCTGCTTTGGGTGCTAACGGTGATGCAGCCATGGCATTTGCCACCACCACAGTTGCCTCAGCTGCCGCCATGCTCGCCTGGGTTTTTTATGATGCCTTAATGGGCCGAAAAATTTCCGGACTTGGTGCTTCGATTGGAGCTGTCGTGGGATTGGTAGCCATTACGCCTGCGGCTGGTTTTGTCACTATTGGTCAAAGTGTCTTTATTGGTGTAGCCGGTGCCATTGTCTCTAATATTGTGGTCTACTATAAGAACAAGACTGGAATTGACGATACGTTAGATGTTTTTCCATGCCATGGTGTAGGAGGCATAACGGGTATGATACTAACAGGTGTTTTTGCAAAGGATGTTGGATTGATATATGGCGACCCAACAACTTTTCTGAGACATATCGCTGCCATATTCTTGGTCGGAGGATTCACTTTCGGTGCATCTTACCTTCTTTTCAAAATCACCAATTTCATCATCCCTATGAGGGTCAATGAAGTTTCGGAAGAAGTAGGTCTAGATATTAGCCAGCATGGTGAAAGTCTTTCGAAGAGTAGATCACCGGAAGAAATAGCCGAAATGATGAAGAAAGCATCATGATTATTTTTTCCTACGATCAAAAAAGCCACCCCGACAAGTCGAGGTGGCTTTTTTTCTTGCGAAGAGGAACTAATTATTTTCCTTCCGCATATCTTCGGCTTACTTCTTCCCAATTGATCACATTAAAGAAAGCATTGATATAGTCAGGTCTTCTGTTTTGATAATTGAGGTAATACGCATGCTCCCAAACGTCTAGTCCTAAGATTGGAGTTCCTCCACAGCCGATATTAGGCATAAGCGAGTTATCCTGGTTTGCAGTTGAACAAACTTCAACCTTTCCTCCAGCATGGACACAAAGCCATGCCCAGCCAGAACCGAAACGAGTGGCAGCCGCTTTGGCGAAAGCATCTTTGAAAGCTTCAAAAGAGCCGAAAGCTTCATTGATGGCATTGGCCAAATCACCTGAAGGTTCTCCGCCACCATTTGGCGACATAATAGACCAGAAAAGACTGTGATTGTAAAATCCGCCACCATTATTTCTAACTGCACCATTATCCGTATGGTTGGCTAAAAGATCTTCAATGCTCTTGCCTTCCATTTCTGTCCCGGCAATAGCGTTGTTTAAATTATTAGTATAACCCGCATGGTGTTTACCATGATGGATTTCCATTGTTCTTGCGTCAATATGTGGTTCCAGTGCATCGTGTGCATATGGAAGTTGAGGTAGTTCGAATGCCATAATTGAATTGATTTAATATTTATACAAAAATTGTGATTCTATCTAAGCTTAGCAAAAAACTGCTTCATGAGCTTTTCACTTTCCTCTTTTAACAAACCAGAGGTCAATTCTGTTCTTGGGTGCAATAAGTTTTTCTCATTTAGACTGTATCCCCGTTTCAAATCGGTAGCGCCATAAACTAACTTGCCTAATTGTGCCCAATATAAAGCACCTGCACACATTACACAGGGCTCCAGGGTTACATAAAGCGTACATTCGTTTAAGTATTTTGAACCGATCGCATTGAATGCTGCGGTTATGGCTAACATTTCTGCATGCGCAGTAACATCAGTTAGTTGCTCCGTCTGATTATGTGCTCTGGCGATGATGCGCTTTTCAGCAACAACCACTGCGCCAACTGGCACCTCACCTGCCTCGTATGCAAGTTCGGCCTGCCTCAGGGCCTGTTCCATGAAATACTCATCTTTGTGAACACTAAGCTCCATTTGCTATTGGGTTTTCATTGTAATATTAAACCCAATTGCTAAAACAATTACTAAATTTGCCACTCATTTTTAAAAGGTGCAGCAATGCTAAGATCACATACTTGCGGAGAGTTAAGAATTGAACATGTCGGAACAGAAGTGACCCTCTCTGGGTGGGTACAACGTGTCCGAGATAAAGGTGGCCTGATGTGGATCGATTTACGTGATCGCTATGGGGTAACGCAACTCACTTTCGAAGAAGGAAGAAGCAAGGCTGACGTTATCGAGCAAGCCCGAGAATTGGGAAGAGAATTTGTGATTCAGGTCCAGGGGACTGTCGTAGAACGCTATTCTAAGAATGACAAAATTCCGACCGGCCAAATTGAGATTGACACTACTGAAATCAAGGTACTTAATGCATCGCAAGTACCTCCTTTCATCATAGAAGATGACACTGATGGAGGTGAAGATTTGAGAATGAAGTATCGATACCTGGACCTTAGAAGAAATGAGGTGAGAGAAAAGCTGGCACTGAGAAGCAAGCTAGCAATTGCCGTTAGAAATTATTTGGCCGAAATCGACTTTCTAGAAGTTGAAACACCTGTTTTGATTAAATCCACTCCTGAAGGAGCACGCGATTTCGTTGTTCCTTCTCGAATTAATCCAGGCGAATTCTATGCCCTACCCCAATCTCCGCAAACCTTTAAGCAGCTCTTAATGGTTTCTGGTTTTGATCGGTACTTTCAGATTGTGAAATGCTTTAGGGATGAAGACCTCAGAGCAGATCGTCAACCAGAGTTCACCCAAATAGACTGCGAAATGTCATTTGTCACAAGGGATGACGTACTCGAAGTATTTGAAGGAATGACTAGGCATCTCTTCCAGTCTATTAAAAAAGTTGAATTGAACCAATTTCCTCATATGACCTATGCCAATGCCATGGAAAAGTATGGCAGTGACAAGCCAGACATTCGGTTTGGAATGGAATTCGTCAATTTGAATGAGGTGAGCCAAAACAAAGGATTTAATGTCTTCGATCAGGCAGAACTTGTCGTTGGAATCTGTGCTAAAGGCTGTGCAGAGTATACCCGAAAGCAGTTGGACGCATTGACTGATTTTGTGAGACGACCACAGGTGGGTGCCAAAGGACTTGTATATGTAAAGTGTAATGCTGACGGCTCATTTAAATCGTCTGTCGACAAGTTCTATAGTCAGGGAGATCTTAAGGCCTGGGCTGAAGAGGCAGGTGCCGAAGCGGGAGACCTGATTCTTGTCCTATCGGGAGCAACAAATGTAGTTCGCAAGCAGATGAATGAGCTGCGTTTACACTTGGGTAATGAACTGGGGCTTAGAAAAAGCGATGAGTACAAACCTCTATGGGTAGTTGACTTTCCATTATTAGAGTGGGATGAGGAAACAGAACGTTATCATGCCATGCATCATCCCTTCACATCACCATTAAAAGAAGATTTGGCCAAGCTTGAAACTGCACCAGGAGAAGTTAGAGCAAATGCCTATGATTTAGTAATCAACGGAGTTGAAATTGGAGGTGGATCGATCAGAATTCACGATCGTGAAATGCAGAAGACGATGTTTAAGCATTTAGGGTTTACGGATGAAGAAGCAAAAGCTCAGTTCGGTTTCTTGATGGATGCTTTCGAATTTGGAGCTCCTCCTCACGGGGGTATTGCCTTCGGCTTCGACAGGCTATGTGCTATGTTCGGTGGAACAGAAACAATCAGAGATTATATCGCATTCCCAAAAAACACCTCTGGTCGCGATGTCATGATTGATTCCCCATCGCCAGTGGCAAATGATCAGTTAAAGGAGCTTGGAATAAAGCTCTCATAAACAATGATATTATGAAACTCTTCGTTTCATAGCATCAACCAATACCTTATTTTGTAGTTTCGGAACAGTTTATGCCTTTGAAAGTCCAGTTCACACCGAAATTCTACATACGTGCGAGCGTAACCATGGCCATAATTATATGGGTCATTGCTACGTCAATACGTATACTCGAGATTCTGGCAGTCAAAAGTGGGCTTGATCTTGAGATATCGAGATACCTCCCGATACTCTTACAGGACTTATTCTATGTATTCATTTTAATCTATTACAGATTTAAAATAAGAGCCGTTGAAAGCGGAAACTTTGTAGACCTACTTTGGAAGGTGTTTGCTACGGGTCTGGTCACTACTGTAATTTCATTATCCATCAGGCTATTCTATGACTCTATTGCTGGCACCATGTTGGCCGAAAATGAGTTTTTAGATACATTCCTTTACAGCCTTAATAGGGCACTTATTTCTGTATTTCTGATTTCTACACTCACAGTGTGGAAAAAACTTATTCTTTATCAGAAATCAAGAAAACTTGTCGTCTACTGGAATGTATTTGAAATAGCCTTAGTCGCCTCAATCTTCTTTAACCTCACAGGTTTTACCCTACAAGAACATTTAATATTTGAGATCCTTTTCGCGGTACTAGCCATTATGGCTATCATCCTGTCTGGCAATCTCAAGTGGGTCGCCTATTTGAATTTTAAGCAGAAGTGGAAGAGTGTACTCATTATCGTTCTCATTACCATATATATATTCTATTTCTTTACTTATCTCTATGTTGCTCCAGAGGAAGCCATTACGAATTTTAATGCCATAGATGACTTATTTGTCATTGTAGTTTTCACCTTCTTGCTATTCTACAGCATTTTCTCTTTACTGGTCATTCTTTTCAACTTGCCCACGTCATCCGTTTTTGAGAAGAAAATGGAAGAAGCGATTAACTTCCAAAGGCTTAGTCAATCTATACAACAAGGCGAAAATGAGGATCAAATTTTCGATGTTTTACTCAACTCATCAATGAATGCTGTCTATGCTGATGCCGGTTGGATAGAAGTCAATCTGGACCAAAATGAGACTAAGATACGCTCAAAGCACATCAGTAGAGAGAACATCAACTTGGTGAAAGAGCACATTATGACCAGCAAAAATCGGTCGGTCATTAAGAATCCTCTCGCAGTGGATACAGACTCAGATAGAGTTCTGGTAGGACTCAAAAAATCCAATTATCGCTCTGCCTTTGTGGTACCCCTTACCATACAAAACCGAGTAAAAGGATTTATGTACCTCCTCAATGAGGTATCTGACAGTTTCAATAAGGAGATGATCAGTATCATCAATACATTTGCTAGTCAAGCCAGTGTGTCCATTGAGAATTTCAGACTAATGGGCGAAGCACTTCTAAACGAGCGTTATAAAGAAGAGTTGAACATTGCCAAAAGTGTCCAAAGAGCACTTTTACCAAAGGAATTGGATCACAATTCTTCCTTTTCAATTCATGCATTTACAGAAGCTGCAGCAGAAGTTGGAGGTGACTACTATGATACTTTTCAGCTTAGTGAAGATCGATTTGCGATTGTTGTTGGTGATGTATCAGGAAAAGGTACCTCGGCAGCTTTCCACATGTCTCAAATGAAGGGAATTTTTCAAAGCCTTGTTCAATTAGACTTATCTGCTGAGGAGTTTTTAATTAACGCCAATACAGCTCTCAGTAAATGCCTTGAGAGAACCTCATTTATTACCCTGACATACTTCATCATAGATACTAAAGAAAAAACCCTTGAATTCTCGCGAGCAGGCCATTGTCCAACCCTCTTTTACAATAAGAGGAAAAAGGAAGCCAGATATTTTCAAGACAAAGGTTTGGGCTTGGGTATAATCAGAAATTCTACTTACAAGAACTTCATTCAGGTGAATAAAATGTCTTTTGATAAGGATGATATTTTGGTCTTATACACTGATGGTATTTCGGAAGCCTCCAATGCAGAACATGATGAATTTGGATATGAAAGAATGAAAAATCTTCTGCAACAAAATGCGCATTATGACCCGATGATGATTCAAAAAGTCTTTATCAGCAAGCTATATGAGTTTTGTGGTGGTAAAGACCTTGATGATGATTATACAATGTTGGTGATCAAGTTTAATTAGTTGCCGTTAGATAAAGAGTAGCATATGATAGAAATAAATAAAGCAATCGAGAACAATTATCTGAACATTGCCGTAAATGGAGAAGCCGATGCAAGTTCTTCCATTCACTTGGACAAAGCGATTAAGGAAGCCATGGAGGAAGGTCATCAGCACATTCTTATTGACTGTACCAATCTCAACTATATTTCTTCTGCAGGACTGGGAGTTTTCATGTCTTACATAGAAGAAATCTCCGAAAAATCCATTGACTTCATCCTCTTTGGTTTGTCCGAAAAGGTTCTAAAGGTCTTTGGCATTCTCGGTTTGGACCAATTATTGACTATTAAAGAAAATAAAGAAGCAGCAATAGCAGCACTCAGTGAAATATAGTTTTGACATACCGAGTAGCAAAAACAAGCTACGATTGATGCGCAAGTTCGTTACTGACGTACTAAAGGAGCATAATGTCTCGGACATAGAGATTAACATGATGGTATTGGCCGTGGACGAAGTCTGTGCAAACATCATTATTCATGGTCACCCATCAGATGACATGAGCGAGGTAAAACTCGGAATCCATTTCAAAAATGACGGTGTTTGGTTCGAAATTATCGATCGAGGAAACGCCTTTGACATTGTTAGCTATCAGGAGCCGGTCATTGAAGACTTAGTTAGAAACAAAAACAAAGGTGGAATTGGTATCATGCTAGTCAAAAAGATAATGGATGATATCCAGTTCAAGTCTACTCCTTCAAAGAATACCCTTACTCTTTATAAAAAGGTAGAGTACACCAAATAGCATCTGATATGAAAAGTGTCTGCACTTTGCTGATTGGATTGTTCTTTTCACATACCATATACGGCTTTCAATCCGACCCGATTATCATCGCAAAGGTGAATAACTATGAAATCACTGCTTCAGAGCTACTATATGCCTTCCAAAAAAACCGCAGTCAAAATGATGAGCTGCACCTTGACTCCTTAAAAAAGTACCTGGACAATTATATTGATTTTAAGCTCAAAGTTCAGGCCGCTCGAACCCTAGGATACGATACGCTCCAAAATTATAAAACGGAATTAGAAGGTTATATAAGTCAAATCAGAAAACCCTATTTGGAGAATCCGGAGGCGGAAGAGAAACTCATCAATGAAATTCATAGGAGAAAGCAAGTGGAGATTAATGCGTCACACTTGCTTATAAAGCTTATACCGAATGCTAGTCCGAAGGACTCATTAAAAGCGTATAAATTTGTCGATAGTTTACGCCTCAGTGTTAAGAGTAAAGAACAATTTGAATCCTTAGCCAGAAGGTTTTCTCAAGATGGAGCAGGTCAAAATGGAGGCAAGCTCGGTTGGTTCAGCGCTATGGACATGGTTGGTCCTTTTGAAAATGCGGCTTACAAGACCAAAACCAATCAAGTGTCTCAAGTGGTTAGAACTCAGTTTGGATACCATATTCTCTTTGTGAATCAAAAAAGACCTTCGAGGGGAAGCCTAAAAACATCACACATCTTTTTTAGTAGTCGCGGGCGCAGTGAAGACGCGGTTCGACAGTTGGCAGAATCTGTTTATGATTCTTTAAAAAATGGAGCAGATTGGAATACTATGGCCAGAAAGTATTCTGATGACAATCGCACCAAAATGAATGGTGGCCAATTGCCCTGGGCCAGGATAAAACAACTGCCTGATGACTTTTATGACATAGCCTATGGCATCAAGAGTGTTAATGGAATCTCAAAGCCCTCAAAAACAAGTTTCGGTTGGCACATTGTTAAGTTAAACGACCAAAGGCCCATTGGAGACCTTTCCGAAGAACGGATAGTCATAGAACAGCAATTAAAGCGATCTGGAAGAAACACTTTAAATGATGATCAACTGATTAAAAAACTTAAGAGGGAAAACGGTTTTCAACAGGATGCACAATCCTTGAATACATCATTGCTGGCTATAGAAAAGAGTAGTTTAAATGATGAAATCAATCAACAAGTGCTTTTCGTTTTGGGTGAAAAGGTTTTTAGAGTCAACGACTTGGTGAACAGCCTCCCCTCCCAAAAGATTACCCTGAATAGCACCATAGTTAGGTCTATTTACTCCCAATTTGAAAGGAAAAGTATCATTGCTTATGAAGATTCCATTGCACCGATAAAATACCCTGATTATGGTTATCTAGTGAAAGAATATGAGGAGGGCCTTTTACTTTTCGAGATTATGCAGCAAGAGGTTTGGAATAAGGCCCTGGAGGATTCTCTCGGTGCCAGACGATATTACCAAAATCATCTTGAGCAGTATAAAACCGAAGCGCGCGTTTCGGTAAGCGTTGTGACTGGCGAGGATATAACTCTGATAGAAAGGCTTAAGAAATCCACTATTGAAGAAGGATCCATTGAGAAGGTAGTCCAATCAAATTTTACCAAACAAGAACGCATGCTGTTAAAAATTGTAAAAAGAACAGTTAAGGCATCTGAAATCCATAGATTTGGCTCAACAGAATTAAAATCAGGCAGTTGGATCGAAAACCCTGATGTGTCCGAATACTACTTTTTGGAAGAAATTATTCCCCGAGGGTATTTTGCTTACGATGAGATCAAAGGACGAGTTCTGTCTGATTATCAAGACCATCTGGAAGCGCAATGGATAAAGGAATTACGTATGCAGAGCCTATTAGAGATTGATACTAGGGCACTGGAAAGGATTATTGAAAATTGAAACTTAGATATCTGTTTATATTATCAATACTAATTAGCTCACTTTCTTGTGAGTACTTTACATCTTCTGAGCAAGGGAGTGTTGACAACAGCAAAGAATTGGTCGCAAGTGTGGGCAATTCATTCCTGTTTGAATCAGACATCGCAAATTTAATCTCACCCCAAACCAATAGAGAAGACAGTATCCTCATTGTAGAGCAATTTGTGAGGAATTGGATTAAAAAAGAATTGCTAGTAAAAGAGGCTAATAATAGTGTAAAGATTAACCAGTCAGAGATAGAAAAAAAGGTGTCGGACTATCGTTATGCGCTCCTTTCATATGAATATCAAAGACAGATAATTCAGCAGTCACTTGATACAGCGGTGAGCTTAGAGGAAATCGAAAATTACTATGAAGAGAACCTTGAAAACTTCGCTCTACGCCAAAATATATTTAGAGGTCGATACCTAAAAATTTCTAATGACGCCCCCAAAAAGAATGATATCAGACGTTGGATAAAATCTAGTCGTCCACAAGATTTAGAATCGCTTAAATCCTATGCGTTTCAATTCGCAGACAATTACTCGCTAGAAGATTCAACATGGATTAAGTTTGACGATATAATCAAGAATTCTCCACTTTCCACCGTTTCAAACAAAGTCCAATTTCTTCGTAGAAACAGGTATGTGGAAGAAGCGGATTCTGTCTATCTTTACCTGCTCAAAATTCAGGAATACAAAATTTCAGAGGAAGCTTCACCGTTAGAGTTTGTGCAAGAGGAGATTCGAAACATAATTCTTAACAAAAGAAAAGTAGCATTGGCAAAGGGTTTGGAGAATGATATTTATGAACGTGCGAAGGAAAATGAAGACTACAAGATTTATTATTAAAGCCATTCTCGTTTTGGCCATTTTTATCCCCACCACTTCTTTTGCTCAAGAAGGACAAGTAGTGGACAAGATCATTGCCAAGGTTGATGACAAAATTATCCTGAAGAGCGAATTAGAATCGGCATATATTCAATTTCTTACCAGCCCACAAGCACAGAGCTTTCAAGGAGATGCCAAATGCGTATTGCTTCAAAGTTTTGTAGAGAGCAAAGTGATGTTGATTATGTCTGAAATAGATTCTGTGGTAGTAGAAGAATCCAGACTTGACTATGAAATAAGAAGTAGAAGTCAGCAGATAATCCAGCGCTTTGGTTCAGAAGATGCTATTCAGCAAGCCTATGGCAAAACACTAGACCAAATCATGGATGAGTTAAAACCTTCCATTGAAGAGCAAATCAGGGTTGAGCAACAAGAGAATAATATTCTTTCTGATGTTAAGGTCACTCCAAAAGAGGTTAGAAAGTTCTATAATCGATTTCCAACAGACAGCTTACCGCTCTATTCCATGGAGTACGAGATTGGTGTTATTGTAAAAGAACCGGATGTTAGTGATGTGGAAAAAGAACGAGTAAGAGAAAAGCTTATGGGTATAAGAGAAAGAGCACTTAATGGAGAGAGTTTTGAAATACTCGCGACTTTCAATTCAGAAGGTCCTTCCGCTCGCGATGGAGGAAATCTAGGTTTTGCCTCAAGGGGTACGATGGACCCTGCTTATGAGGCTGGCGCTTTGGGCTTAAAGCCAGGTGAGATTTCCATGCCTGTCGAATCCGCTTTTGGTTTCCATTTGATCCAGTTGGTAGAAAAAAGGGGAAACGAATATTCTACTCGCCATATCCTTATGACCCCAAAACCAAATGAGGACGACTTAAACAAGGCGTCAGATATTCTAATAGACCTTCGAAACAAAATTTTAACCGACAGCATAAGTTTTGAGCAAGCAGCGCAACTTGTATCAGATGATGAGAGTACAAAAGTAAATGGTGGCTTTTATGCAGATCAGTTTGGTTCACTTCGTATTCCTGCGAGTTCGCTTGAACCCGAGTTGTTCTTTGAAATTGACAAAATGAAGGAAGGCGATATCTCTGAACCGCAGGTTATCCAGGTAGGTTCAGATACCCAGGTAGTTCGAATTATTTATTACAAGAAGAAATTACCTCCCCATAGAGCCAACTTAACTGATGACTATGAGAAGCTAAAAGCCGCTACTACACAAATGAAGAAGTCTCTAAAACGTGCCGAATACCTAGAGGAGAAAATGCAAGAAGTATACCTTGAGATAGATCCGGTTTTTAATCGTTGCGGCATTATCAAGAACCAATAAGTATGAGTGAAAATACGTCTGATGTCGCATTAGCCGACAAATTCTTTGAAGATTTTAAGCGTCTCAAAGCAGAAATTTCAAAAGTAATCATTGGCCAGGACGAAGTAGTGAACCTACTACTGACATCTATATTTTGTAAAGGCCACAGTTTACTTGTAGGAGTCCCCGGACTAGCAAAGACGCTTCTGATCCAGACTATTTCTTCTGCCTTAGATTTAAGTTTTAAGAGAATTCAGTTCACACCAGACCTAATGCCTTCAGACATACTTGGTGCGGAGACAATAGACAAAGACAGAAACTTTAAGTTTATCAAGGGACCAATCTTTGCAAACATCATCTTAGCGGATGAAATTAACCGAACCCCCCCTAAGACACAGGCAGCATTGCTTGAGTCTATGCAGGAGTACTCAGTTACTGTGGCCGGTCAGCACTTTGATTTAGATAAACCATTCTTTGTTCTTGCCACTCAAAACCCTATAGAGCAGGAAGGCACTTACCCGCTTCCTGAAGCACAACTAGATAGGTTCTTGTTCAACATAACATTGGAATACCCGTCATTTCAATCTGAGGTGGATATTGTTAAAAATACTACCTCAGATATCGAGAATGTGGTTAACCATATATTAGATGGAGAAGCAGTAATGAATTATCAGCACCTGGTAAGAAGAGTGCCTATTGCTGATAATGTAGTTGAGTATGCCGTTGGCTTGGTTCATAAAACACGAATAGCAAGCGAAATGGCACCATCCGCCACTCAGGAATATATTGAATGGGGTGCAGGACCTAGAGCTTCTCAAAACTTGGTAATCGCAGCGAAATGCAATGCGCTTGTTAATGGAAAGTATTCACCTGATATTGAAGATGTCCAAGCAGTAGCTAAGCCTATTCTAAGGCATAGAATTATAAGAAACTTCAAGGCTGAAGCTGAAGGAATTACAATCGACAAGTTGATTGAAGACCTCCTTTAATTAATCATAGTTATAGAAACCTCTGCCTGATTTCCTTCCATGGTATCCTGCATCGACTTTCTGTTGTTGTATACGTGATGGCCTAAACTTAGCATCTTGGTGAAAGGCATTAAACATGGATTCTGTCACAGAATAGTTGGTGTCTACCCCTATTAAATCCATTAACCTGAAAGGGCCCATACGAAAACCAGAAGTTTCAACTAATCGATCAATACCCTTAACATCACTCACTCCTTCTTCTAAAACCTTTAAGCCTTCAACATAAAAATGTCTGGCCACACGGTTCACAATAAAGCCAGGTGCATCTGCTGCCATCACTGGAGTTTTTCCTAGTTTTCTTGCGAGTTCAGCTGTAGTATTTGCGATTTCCTCTGTCGTGGCAACACCAGATATTACCTCGACAAGTTTCATGATATGTGCTGGATTAAAGAAATGCATACCAACAAAACGTTCTGGGAATCTCAGACCAGCAGCAATCCTGGTCATAGGTATTGACGAAGTATTTGAAGCCAAAATGGTCTTCTCGCTATTCAAATTTTCTAAAGTTTCAAATAACTCTTTCTTTACATCAAGCTTCTCGACTATGGCTTCAATGATAAAATCAGCAACTAAAAGGTCTTTGTTGGCCGAAAAGGTGATTCGCTTTAACGCATTTTCCTTTTCTTCTAAAGTTAGTTTACCTCTCTCAATTCCTTTATCCAAATTCTTTGAGATGTTCTGCTCAGCAAGCTCCAAAATCTCTGCATTTAGATCGTAGAGAACTACCTCATAGCCTGCCAAACCAGAAATTTGAGCAATGCCCTGCCCCATTGTTCCAGCCCCAGCTACAGCAATTCTTGATATGTCTTCAAACTTCATTAAAGAGAATTAAACTGTTTTAAAAACCTCACGTCATTTTCAGTAAATAGCCTAAGGTCTTTTATTCCATACCGTAGCATAGTTATTCTTTCAATACCCATTCCAAAGGCAAAACCAGAGTATTCTTCAGGATCAATACCACAATTTTTGAGAACGTTAGGATCCACCATTCCAGAACCACCAATTTCTACCCAACCAGTATACTTACAGATATTACAGCCATCGCCATGACAAATTTGACATGAAATATCAATTTCAGCACTCGGTTCGGTAAATGGAAAATAGGATGGCCTAAAGCGTATTTTGGTATCCTTGGTAAACATCTCCTTTACGAAGTGGTATAGCGTCTGCTTCAAATCAGCAAAAGATACATTCTTATCTATATACAAACCTTCCATTTGATGGAAGACACAATGTGCTCTGGCTGAAATAGCTTCATTTCTAAAGACTCGGCCCGGTGATAGTGTTCTTATTGGAGGCTTTTCGTTCTCCATAACACGAATCTGAACACTTGAAGTGTGAGTTCTTAATGCTATATCTGGGTTCTTCTCAATAAAGAAAGTATCCTGCATTTCTCGTGCAGGATGATTCTCAGGGAAAT
>JGI12316J15309_10007510_pt1 | contig 90302 bp, 76 predicted proteins | sample MarCyaLeptolynsp_FD_15309 | JGI IMG/M metagenome (IMG submission 15309)
ACCAGGGATTGCACGACCACCTTTTTCTTGCTGTCGACAAGCATCCGATCGACGAAGGATTTGTCGATCTTCAGTCCGTCGATGGGAAGCGATGACAGGTGTGACAGAGATGCGTAGCCGGTTCCGAAATCGTCAAGTTCGATATGCACGCCGATATTGTGCAGGTGCTCGATGAATTCGATCTGCTGGACATCCTCATTGTCGAGAAACAGGGATTCAAGAACTTCCGCGGCAACAAATTCAGGCTTGATTCCATGCCGGGCCATTGCGCCCGTAAAATCGTCGAACACAGTGCCGATCTTGACATGTTGCGGCGAAAGGTTGACGGCAATTCGCCCGAAGTCATGGCCCAGATCGAGCCATTTGCGGGCAGCCGCGAAAGCCTCGTCCAGAACAAACCGGCCCAGGAGCGGCGCCAGGTTGCTGGCCTCGGCAACCCCGAGAAACGAGGCCGGACCGAGAACACCGCGTTGCGGATGCCTCCATCGCAGCAGGCACTCGATCCCCGTGACCTTGTGCGAGGTCGCGTCCAGTTGCGGCTGGTAGACAAGGAACAATTGCCGCTCCTCCAACGCGACGCGCAGTTCGCGTTCGATCTTGGCCTCGATATCGATTTGCTGTTTCAGTTCCTTGGTGAAGAAATGAAAACCGTCTCGCCCGTTTTCTTTCGCCTTGTAAAGGGCGATATCGGAATAGACCATGAGCGCGTCAAAAGTGTCGCCGTCTTCCGGAAACCGCGCAATGCCGAGACTTGCCGTCGGGCGGATGGTCGTGTCTTCATATTGGATGGGGATACTGAGCACATCGACAAGCTCCGCGCACAGGTCAACCAGAGCGTCATCAACCCTGTCGACCAGCAGCAGGAATTCGTCGCCTCCCCACCGATACGCGGTACCTGAGTCGGTCTCTTCCAGAAGCTTGCTCAACCTGCGTCCGATCTCAGCCAGGAGCACGTCGCCGGCCGCATGTCCTAGTGTATCGTTGACACGCTTGAACTTGTCCAGATCGAGATGCACGAGCGCAAACCTGTCACCGTCCTTGCGACCGTCGATCCTGCTGATCATATCCCGCTGGCAGCCGGCACGATTGCGAAGTTTCGTCAGATTGTCCTCGAATGCCAGGCAGGTAATTTGTTTGACCTGAGAGTTCAATGTCTCATGCATTGCACCAATCGCCTTGCTCAGGTCTCCGATCTCGTCGCGACGTTCCGAATCCGTAAATGCCAGCCCCTTGCCGCCTGACGCGATAGCCTGGGCATTGTTCTTGATGCGTATGAGAGGAGAAACGACCGAGCGAGCATGAAAAACCGCCAGGACGAGGACCAGCACCAATCCGCTGAAGACGATGGAGAAGGCCCTCTGCAGATCGCCGACCCATTGCGAATTCATCCGGTTTTCGGCCCGTGAGATCAAATCGCTGACATCAAAGACAAGTTGCTCCGCCGCTTTGTAGGCTTTCTGCTTCTGAGCTTCCACGACCCAGACCGTCGGAACGCTCGATCCTGCTTCCAGTCCCAAGGGCACAGCCGCCAGCGTGAACCAAGCGTCGATTTCAAGCCGCAGTGCGCCCAGGTCCGGCAGGAACTCCGATGCGAATTCGCTGCCGTGCAAGGTTGCGATTTTCTGATCGACACAATCGCGGACGGTCCCGAATTTCCGGCGAATGGTATTTGCCGGTATGATTTCCGTCATCCGGCTGACGGACGAGATCAGGTGGTCGAACTCATCCAGGCAGTCGGTCACACTTGAAGACGATTGCAGGAGCCTTTCGCGTTCCTCGGTGATGGTCAGGGTCCAAAGCTGTACGGCCCGCCCTTCATAATAGGCCCAGCCTCCAAAACCGAGAACCAGAATGAACAGCGCCAACAAAGGCAGGTACATCTGTTTTTTGATGGAAAACCTGGACATCATCAGCCTCCCCTATGCCGGACGGAAGCGGTTTTCGTTGCGCGTTCCGGTGCAAATGCCCTCTGTCATAACGTTCACTCTGCCTTCGTCGAAATTGAATTGGCCGCTCAATTCGGCAATTTGGGAAATTCAGTTCTGGATTTGTTTGACCCAAGGCTCTTCAGGAAGGCCAGGAGGTCATCGCGTTCCTGGAGGGTCATCGGCAAGGGCGCTCGGGAGTTGGACGGCCGCTGGAGCCCACCGGACTTGTAAAACAACAGAACCGACTTCAAGCTCGGTAGGGATCCGTTGTGCATGTAGGGCGAACGCACAGCGATGTCCCGGAGCGTCGGTGTCTTGAATGCATGGCGGTTTTCCGGCTCCGTCGGATCAATTGCGAAGCGCCCGGGATCGTCTGTGTCAACGCCGATATCGTGGTAGAGATTGTCTGTAAAGTTCCACCCCGTATGGCACTGCGCACACCCCATCTTGTCGTTGAAAAGCAGGAATCCGCGCTTTGCCGCCGCGCCGATCGCGGCTTCATCGCCGCGAACCCATAAATCGAAGTTGGAGAGGTCGCTAACAATTGTGCGCTCGTACATGGCGATCGCCTTGAGAACATTGTCCGCATTTATCCCGTCGGGAAACAATGTCGCAAACCAGTGTCGGTAATAAGCGATGCTGGCCAGCCGAAATACAACGAGTTCCAGCGTGGAATCCATCTCTCGCTCGTTGGTTATGGGCCCGGCAGCCTGGTGCTCCAGCGAGCTTTCGCGCCCGTCCCAGAACAAACCGGAAGACCATGCCAAATTCAAAGTCGGCGGAGCCGCCCGATCCAGCGGGATGCCGCGGGCCCCAATGGCAACTTCGGAAGCGGTCTCCCATCCGAAGGAGGGTTGGTGACAGGAACTGCAGCTCATATTGCCGGTCGACGACAGGCGCGGGTCGAAAAACAACATTTTGCCGAGCGTGGCGATCTGTGGTGAAAACGGCGAATCCGCCGGAAACGGAATATGGTCGGGCCTTTGATATGCTGCCTTCAGTTCCTCAAGTCGGTTTCTGTCGAGTTCGGTACTGCTCGACGTCACCACACCTGTGAAAAAAATTACAAGGCAATAAATCAAACAAAAAATTGAATTACCATTCACGCCGCCACACCATATAGTAACAATTTCTAGCCGTATGTTAGCTGTCCAAGATTAATTTTTACTGAATATTAAAGTATACAACAAATTCAGCCAATCTCTTCGCAAACGAAATAGGCTATATAAATCAGAGTGTGAGCGCGTCCGGCCGTCTGAACAAGAATGGGCATCAAAGGCCGGCTCGCCAATAATGTTCAATATCTAACATATTTCGCGAGGGCTATGCTCCGGGCGCCGATATTCAGATTTCGGATTTCCACGGAGGATCGGCGCCAATCCGGCCCAGGGTGCGCGCCGCGACCTTGGAGGCGAATCCGAGCGCTTCGGAAAGGGTGGTGCGGTCAAGATCTGCTATTTTGTCGATGCACAAATGCCCGGTTTGCCGAAGCGCGGCCAAAAGACCAGCATTGAAGGCGTCTCCGGCTCCAACGCTGTCAACGACCGTGACCTGGTCAGCCGCCATCTCGACATCCAGCGACCGCGTCCTTGCCCGGCATCCCGCCGCCCCGCGTGTGAGCACAACCAGAACGGCGCCATCGGAAATCCAGCGGGACGCGACCGAATCGAAGGATTGTCCGGGCGCGAGCCACGCCAGGTCCTCATCGGACACTTTGATTACCGAGCCAATCCTCAGCAGTCTCTTCAGACGGTCGCGGTAAGCGGTCTCATCGGAGACGAAGCCAGGTCGGATATTGGGGTCGAACATGATGACGGCGCGGTTCGAATAGTCCAGCGCCAAGGCCTCGTAGGCGGTTCCGCAAGGTTCGGAGATCAGGCTGATCCCGCCAAACAGCAGCGCGTCGACCGGCTTCGCCGGTTCGGGCAATTGATCGGCATGCAAGTGCTTGCCGGCCGAATTCTCGTCAAAGAAAGAATATTCGGCAACCCCTTCCCGAAGTCTCACGAAAGCGAGCGTGGTGGGACGGTCCGATGCGACCACATTGCCTGTGTCGACCATGCTTTCGTGAAGGCGGGACAGGAGTTGCTGACCGAACATGTCGGTCGAGATCCCGGAAAACAGACCGACATCCTGGCCAAGGCGGCCGAGCGCAATAGCGGTGTTGAAAGCGGCACCACCCGGAACCGGCAAAAAGACATCTTCGCCACCGGCAAGCCGCCGTGGCAGCATGTCGATCAGGGCTTCACCGCAACACAGGATCATCGACCCCTCAACTCTCCACATAATCGGCCAGGGTTCGCCGCACACCGTCCGCATCCAGGCGGGTCAAGGCCAAGGCAAATTCCCGGCGAAACGCATTTTCCTGCCCCAGATTGCCGAATACACAGTCAAGATCAAGGAATTCAACCGGTTGCCGGACCGCCCGTTGCGCCGCGGCGCGCAACAGGTCGGCGCGTTCATCGTCGACATAAACAGGTTCTCCGGTCTCATCGTTTCCCCGGCAATATCGACACCACAATGCCACTTCCAGGGCCAGTCCGGCAATTGGCAGGCCGGCCTTCAGACGTTCGGCAACAATCGGAAGGATGAATTTGGGCTGCCTGTTGGAGCCGTCAAGACACAGTCGAGGGATCGTGTCTGCGACCGCTTCGTTGGCAAACCGCTCGCGAACCTGGGCGAAATAGGCGGAGAAGTCCACTCCGGCCACTGGGGGAACCGTCGGAATGATCTCTTCGTGTTCGAGTTTGTCGAGATAGGCGCCAAGAAGCGGGTCAGCCATTGCTTCGTGAACCAAGCCAATGCCCGTCAGGGCGGCCGGATAAGCAAGAGCCGCATGCCCCCCGTTTAGAATGCGGAGTTTCATGAGTTCATAAGGCGCAACATCTTCGACAAACTTCACGCCGACCTGCTCAAGCGCCGGCCGTCCGGCGCAAAACCTGTCTTCGAGCACCCATTCGCGAAACGGTTCGCAAGTCACCGGGCTTGCGTCCTCAATGCCGAACCGCTCGCGCACCAAAGCCCGTTCCAGATCCGTGGTACCCGGCGTGATGCAATCGACCATACTGTTTGGAAAGGCGCCATGTTTCTCGATCCAGCGCGCGAGTTCGGGCGAAATCGCATCGGCGAGCCCGATGACGGCAGCCCGGGCCGCATCCCCGTTCCCCGGCAGATTGTCACAGGACAGGACGGTGAACGGGGCCAGGCCGGCCTTCCGCCGCGATGCGAGCGCGGCGACGATAACGCCGAATACCGTGGAGGGATCGTCCGGATGACGGCTGTCGTGAACGATCTCGGGGTGATCGACCTGAAAGCCGCCGCTCCTTGCATCCCGGAAATATCCGCCTTCGGTGATCGTCAATGACACGATCCGGATGTCCGGACACCGAAGGCGCGCAACAAGAGCCTCGGCTTCCACGGGTGCAAAACCAACCATCGCTCCGCAGGTTCGCGCGGTCAGGCCGTCGGGATGGAGATCGACGACCGTGGTTTGCCAATCCTGGCCGCTCAATCGCGACCGCATTACCGCATCCTGCGGCCGCAGGCCTGCGCCGATGATTGCCCAGTCGTGGTCGATGCCCCGGTCAAACAGCCGATCGAGATAGACGGCCTGGTGCGCCCGGTGAAAATTTCCAACGCCGAAATGCACGATACCGGGCGTCAGTCGACGTCTGTCGTATCCGGGTTTCATGACGCAGGCCGAACCCTTTGGACTCGACGCCGAACAAGCCTGTTCGATCATCATCAGTTCATCCAGTTCCCGCCATCGACATTGTATGTTTGCGCAAGGATGTAATCGCTTTCGCCGCTCGCGAGAAAAACCGCCATCCCCGTCAGGTCATCAGGCGTCCCGATGCGCCCGAAAGGAACCGCCGCCCCGACAAGTTTTTTCTTTTCGCCCAGTGGCCGGTTTTCATAGCGGGCAAACAGCGCATCGACCCCGTCCCAGTGTTCGCCGTCGACAACTCCCGGTGCTATGGCATTGACATTGATGCCGTACCTGATCAGATCGAGCGCCGCCGACTGTGTCAGGCTGATGATCGCTGCCTTGGTCGCGCAATAGACCGCAACCAGCGCCTCGCCTCGGCGCCCTGCCTGACTGGCCATATTGATTATTTTTCCGCCTTTGCCGCGGGCGATCATCGATCGGGCCACCGCCTGCATCATGAAAAGCGTGCCGGAAACATTGACCGCAAACAGCGTCTCGAAACTTTCGCGGGTAATATCCGAGATCGGAGCCAGATCGAACAGCGCCGCATTGTTCACCAATATGTCAATTCCGCCGAACGCATGCTCTGCTTCCGCGACAGCGGCATCGATAGAGGATTGCTCGGCGACGTCCAGATGAATGGCCACAGCGGACGGACCGATTGCATCTGCGGTTCGGTGCGCCAGATCCGGATCGATATCTGCGACAGCAACGCGCGCGCCCTCCTGCGCGAAACGTTCCGCGAAGGCGCGGCCGATGCCACGAGCCGCACCGGTAATCAGAGCGGATTTCCGGGATAACCTGCTCACCGGATAGCGCTTCCCTGTTTGTCGAACCGGTGCAGCTTGTCCGGATCCGGCGTGAGGTAGACCCGATCTCCGTGTGCAAGATCGATTTCGCCATCGGCCCGCGCCGACACCATTCCGATGCCATCTACATTGATGTGAAGGAATGTATCCGACCCCAGATGTTCTGATACGCCGACGGTACCCTCAAGCTCACCTTCGGAGCTGGAAACGCCCAGGTGTTCGGGACGAAAACCAAGTGTGTGCGCCTGATGCCGTTCAGCATATGGACCCTTTGCAAAGTTCATTTTTGGCGAACCGATGAATCCCGCGACGAACAGATTCGCCGGCCTGCGATAGAGCTCAAGCGGCGAACCGACCTGCTCGATACGACCCGCCCGGAGAACGACGATCTTGTCGGCCATTGTCATGGCCTCCACCTGATCGTGTGTCACATAGATCATGGTGGTCTTGAGAGACTGGTGGAGCTCGGAGATTTCCAGCCGCATATTCACGCGCAGCGACGCGTCGAGGTTGGAAAGCGGTTCGTCGAACAGGAATGCCTCGGGTTCACGGACAATCGCGCGACCGATGGCGACCCTTTGGCGCTGACCTCCCGAAAGCTGGCCGGGCTTGCGGTCGATATAGTCCGTCAGGTTCAGGACACTGGACGCCGCTTCGACTTTCGCGTCGATTGCGGCCTGGTCGAGCCCAGCCATCTTCAGAGGGAACGCAATGTTCTTGCGAACGGTCATGTGCGGGTAAAGCGCATAGGATTGGAACACCATGGCCAGCCCGCGTTTAGCGGGTGGGATCTTGGTGGCGTCCCGGCCGTCAATAACGATGTTTCCGCTGGATACATCCTCCAGGCCGGCGATCAAACGCAACAGGGTCGATTTTCCGCACCCGGACGGCCCCACAAACACGACAAATTCCCCGTCCTCGATTTCCAGATCGAGGGGCGGAATGACCTCGCTTGCTCCGAAACTCTTGGAGACCTGATTGAGTGCGATACGTCCCATGACAATCCCCTATTTTACAGCGCCGAACGTCAGACCTCGGACCAGCTGTTTCTGGCTGAACCAGCCCATGATCAGAATGGGGGCAATGGCCATCGTCGAGGCTGCCGACAGTTTCGCGTAGAACAGCCCCTCCGGGCTGGAATAACTGGCAATGAACGCCGTGAGGGGCGCGGCTTTGGCGGCTGTCAGGTTCAAAGTCCAGAAAGCTTCGTTCCAGGCGAGTATGACATTCAACAACAAGGTGGAGGCAATGCCGGGCACTGCCATCGGTGTCAGGACGTGCACCAGTTCGGCCCACAATGTGGCGCCGTCCATTCGGGCAGCTTCGAGAATTTCACCCGGAATTTCCTTGAAATAGGTGTACAGCATCCAGATGATGATCGGCAGGTTTATGAGGGTGAGAACGACCACCAGTCCCCCGCGCGTATCCAGCAAACCCGTATCCCTGAACAGAAGATAGATTGGGATGAGTACGCCAACCGGCGGCAGCATCTTGGTCGAAAGCATCCACATCAGAACATCCTTGGTCCGTTTTCCCGGTACAAACGCCATCGACCAGGCGGCCGGGATCGCAATCACCAGGCCGAGAAAGGTCGATCCCAGGGAAATCACGATGGAATTCCAAAAATGCAGGAAATAGTTCGAGCGTTGGTGCACCTCTCCGTAATTTTCCATCGTCCAGTCGAAAAACAGAAACGATGGCGGTGAGGCAACGGCGTTTGCCTCGGTCTTGAAACTGGTCAGAACGGTCCACAGGATTGGAAAGAAGATTGTCAGACCGATGATCCACGCCAGCCCGGTGATCGCGAGTTTTCGTCTGGTCGAAACAGCACGTGCCATGGGTTCAGGCCTCCAGGTTCTTGCCGATGAGTCGCAGCAGGAATATCGCGACAATGTTGGCGAGAATGACCGCGATTATCCCGCCTGCGGATCCGCCGCCCACGTCGAACTGAAGCAGGGACTGGGCGTAGACCAGGAAGGTGATATTGGTCGACGCATATCCCGGTCCGCCATTTGTCGTGACCAGAATTTCGGCGAAAATAGAAAGCAGGAAGATGGTCTGAATTAGAATGACGACGGTCGTCGCGCGCGCCAGATGCGGCATCGTTATGTATATGAAAGTGTTGACTTTCCCCGCCCCGTCCATCTCGGCCGCCTCGACCTGATCCCGGTCGAGGGATTGCAGCGCGGTCAACAGGATAAGGGTTGAGAAAGGCAGCCACTGCCAGGCAACGATGAGGATGACCGAAAACAGGGGCGCATGTGCCAGGAAATCGAACGGTTCCAGTCCAACCGCCTGCGCGGCGTATGCGAACAGGCCGTTCACCGGATTCATGAACATGTTTTTCCATACCAGCGCCGACACCGTCGGCATGACAAAGAATGGTGCAATAACGAGAATCCGGACAATGCCCTGCCCCCACATCGGCTGATCCAGAAGCAGGGCAAGAAAGGTCCCGCCAATGACGGTAATAACAAGCACGCCCCCTACCAGCAGCAGCGTGTTGGCCATAGCCTCAAAGAAGGTCGGATCGGTCAGAAAATACTCGTAGTTCAGAAATCCGATGAATTCCTCGGTACCCGGCGACAGCAGATTGTAGCTGAGGAACGAGAAATACAGGGTCATTGCCAACGGCACGATCATCCAGGCCAGCAACAGCAGAACTGCTGGCGAAATCATCACGCGTGCGGCGGTCCGGGAATGATTGGTAGCCATGGCGAAGTCCACTTTTGTTCAGTGGCGGAAGACGGACCGGTTCCAGGAACCGGTCCTCTCCGGGAGGAGCCAGCTATTTGATATAACCGGCTTTTGTCATCGCACGCTCGGTGAGCCGCTGCGCATTGGACAAGGCCTGATCCACCGACGCAGTCCCCGCCAGCGCCGCGGAAAACTGCTGCCCGACGGCAGTGGCGATACCCTGGAATTCCGGTATGGCCACGAACTGCACGCCCACATAGGGAACCTGATCGACGGTTGGACTGGTCGGATCCGCCGAATTGATACTGTCGAGCGTCATTTTCGCAAACGGTACTTCGGCATATTCAGGATTCTCATAAAGAGACGTGCGCGTTCCGGGCGGCACATTCGCCCAACCTTCCTTGGAAGCGACGAGCGCCAGATAGTCTTTCGATGTAGCCCAGCTCACGAATGCCTTCGCAGCCTCGGCTTTCTGGGTTCCCGCGGGAATGGCCAGGCTCCACGCCCAAAGCCAATTGCCTCTCTTGCCGAGACCAGTGTCCGGCGCGAGCGCGAACCCGACCTGGTCCGCTACCGAAGAATCCCCCGGATTTGTTACAAAAGATGCCGCCACGGTGGCATCGATCCACATGCCGCACTTTCCCGTCTGGAACAGGGTGAGGTTTTCGTTGAAACCATTTGAAGAAGCTCCAGGAGGTCCGGCATCGTTCATCAGATCGATGTAGAATGTCAGGGTCTTCTTCCAGGCTTCTCCGTCGAATTGCGGCTTCCAGTCCATGTCGAACCATTTGGCTCCGAATGAGTTGGCCGTTGCGGTCAGAAAGGCCATGTTTTCGCCCCAGCCGGCCTTGCCCCGCAGACAGACGCCATAGACACCGTTTTCCTTGTCTGTCATCGCGCGCGCAGCCTTGGCGACGAAGTCCCATGTCGGCGCATCCGGCATCGTCAATCCGGCCTTTTCCATCAGGTCCTTGCGGTACATGACCATGGAACTCTCGCCATAGAACGGCGCTGCATAGAGATTGCCATCCACGGTAAGGCCGTTGCGGATTGCCGGAAGGATGTCGTCGACGTCATAGGAGGCCGGCAAATCGTTCAGGGAAACCAGCCAGCCTTTCTTGCCCCAGATCGGAACCTCATACGTTCCGATTGTCATGACATCATATTGCCCGCCCTTGGTGGCGACATCCGTGGTGACGCGCTGGCGCAACACATTTTCTTCCAGCGTCACCCATTCCAGTTCGATACCTGGATTTTTGGCGATGAAATCGTCCGTCAGTTTCTGCATCCGGACCATATCGCCGTTGTTAACCGTGGCGATGGTCAGTTTCTCCGCGGCAACGTTGCCGGCCGCAAACGACAAAGCGACCGCTCCCATAAGGGCGCGAGAAAAGTTTTTCATGATAATCCTCCCAAAGCATATATGAGCAATTGCCATACACACGGGCAAATATTCACCAACAGAGCGAGCGATGTCAATCAAATCGGCAAAATTTATTGCCGCCAGACAGGCTGACTAGAAATCAACACACATTTTCAATATGTTAGCACGAGCAGTCGTTCATGCCTCAAGCAGGCGTTCCGCGGTTGGCTCGTTGGTAATCAGGCAATTGATCAGTTTTCCACAAAGTGCACCCGCAATCGCAGCAACTTTGTTCTCTCCGGCCGCGACGCCATATACGGCGTTTTCGGCCTGCGGCGTGAGCGGAGCGCTGGCCACACGGTCATTGACAAAGCCGTCGATCAGGCATCCGTTCCGGTCGTAGACCCATCCGGTGATTTCGCCGACGCCTCCGGACCGGGCCAGAGCGCGCATCTCCTCGCGCGTCACAAATCCATCGACGGCCAGGGGCGCCTGTTCGTCAATACCCCCGATCCCGACGAAGGTGACATCTGCCTGTCCCGCAAGTTCCAGAATATTGTGCACCGGCTCCTGATTGTGAAGAACGCGTTTTTCTTCGGGCGAGCGTGCCAGCACCGGCAGCGGCATCGGAAAATGGCGCGCGTTCGCACGCTCCGCCAGACGGATGACCACATTATACGCCGTCGCGGAACCGTCGGATGTCATGTTGCCGAGAAGCGAGACGATCCGGTGCTGCGGGCAATCCATCGGTTGCAATTGCTCGACACTGGCCCGCAGGGCCCTTCCCGTGCCGATCGCAATGATTTTCGGATGATTGGATTTCAGATGGCGCTCGATTTCAGCCGCGCCTGCCTGCGCAAGACCAACGATCGAATTCGGAGTTTCCGGGTCCCCCGGCACAATCTCGCAGCTGCGCAATCCGAACCGTTCGGTCAGTCCCTGCGCGAGTTCCATGCATCTCGCTATGGGGTGGTCGAGCCGGACCTTGATCAGCTTTTCGCTGACGGCCAGAGAAACGAGGCGCTGCGCGGATTGACGGGAAACACCAAGCTTTCGAGCGATTTCATCCTGCGTATTGCCGGCAACATAGTAAAGCCACCCGGCGCGCGCAGCGTCATCCAGGCGGGTCGTATCACTTTCGGACCGGTTGGCCATCATTTCCGTCGCCGCTTGCAGGTTCGTTAGAGGCAGGTTCTATCATGTCGGAGAAATTCGGCCAGGAGTCAAAAACGCGGCCCCGATAAGGCGTCTCATTGCCCAATGCGGACAAATGGCTACCGCCGACATAATGCCAGACTTCCATCCCAGCCGCGCGGGCCGCATTAATGCCCGGCAGGCTGTCTTCGACTACTAGGCAGCGTGTAGGATCGGCTCCGCATTTCCTGGCCGCGTGCAGAAACAGGTCCGGCGCCGGTTTGCCGTTCGGGACTTCGGACGCGGTGAAAACCTTCCGGTCAAAATATCCGGACAGTCCGGCTACATCCAGCGACATGCGTGCCCGTTCCGGGCTGCTGCTGGTCGCGACGCAATACGGCACCGAAAGTGTGGCCAAAACCCTTTCGATGCCGGGCGTCGGGCGCAGTTCCGCCTTGAAAGTCTCCTGCAGGGCCGAGCGATAGGCCGCTTCAAAATCTGCGGGCAGGACGACATCAAACTCCCGGCGAATGGTTTCGGCGACGGTCGGAAAGCTGCGCCCCAGAAAATACCGTCCGACATAGGCGACATCGAACGAAATGCCCAGATCCGCCACCAACGAAATCAATATGTCCGCACTGATGATTTCGCTGTCAATCAGCACCCCGTCGCAATCGAAGATGATGAGATCAAATCTTGAATCAGGCATGACCATTTCATCGGATAGGGCAAAATCGACCCAATGGCCAATCGTGTCATCGGTTGCGAGGTCTGCGACACAGTCAAAGCCTTAGACACAACTCGCATGATCCTGTCAAATGTGACTATCTTTACACGGACTGCTTGCAAAGCTGTAATGCAAGCATCGACGATTCGGATAGGGATTGTCCTCATCGGTCACGAAATGTTGCCATGCCGGCGCAAATCCGGATCGCTTATCTGGCCTTTGTTTAACCAAGGTGTGCGGTTTCGACGTACAGCGCTTTACCGGGTCCTTTATGGCCGCCGATCCTGGAACTGCGATATTGCCATCTTATTCCCTTGAGGAACTCGGATTGGTTGATGCGGCCAGGGAAGCATCCTATGACAATCTCACTGCCTTGGCGACTTCGATTTTTGAGGTCCCGGTCTCGCTTTTGTCAATCGTTGAAACGCGCAGGGAGCGCCAGTACTTCAAGAGCCTGCAAGGCCTGCCGGAACCCTGGGCGGGCAGACGCCAAACACCGCTCTCTCACTCCTTTTGCAAACATGTTGTCGCAAGCAACCGCGTCCTTCTCGTCAATAATGCCCCGGATCATGACCTGGTGCGCGACAACGGCGCCGTGAAGGACTTGAACGTGATGGCCTATCTCGGCGCACCCGTGCACGATCCGAATCTCGTGCCGATAGGGGCGCTCTGCGTGATCGATACAGAACCGCGCCAATGGTCCGATGAGCAGGTTTCCAGGCTCGGAAAATTGGCCTCCTGCGTCGATGACGCGATTCGGCTGCGTGCCGCCCTGAATGCCGGCGAGGCAATGCGCCGCGAACAGCACGAATTTACATACGCCATATCGCACGACCTGAAATCTCCGGCCAATACGCTCAGCATGCTTCAAAATGAGCTTGCCGGCGAACTCGGCTCTTGCCGCGCCGGCAATGTGCGGGAACTGCTGGACAAATGTGTTGAAACCACCCGCCGCATGGGCGGACTGATAGAGGACGTGTTGAGCTACACACGAACTCTGGAAACCGACACCGCATTTGAGCAAATCGATACGCGGTCCCTGATCGATGACATCCTTGTGGACCTGGGTACGGAAATCTCGCAATCAGGCGCCTCTGTGAATGTGGCTGATCTGCCCGAAATCACTGGCATGCAAACTCAGGTGCGATCCCTTTTCAGGCATTTGCTTTCCAACGCGATCAAGTTTCGTAATCCCGACGTGCCTCCCCGCATCACGGTTGCGGAAGCATCCCGCGGGTCAACCGGAACGGTGTCGATCAGCATCAGGGATAACGGCATCGGAATTCCCCGCGATCATCAGAAACGCATTTTCAATATGTTTCAACGATTGCACTTGCGTGATCGTTTCCCCGGCACCGGACTTGGATTGACGCTGTGCCGGCGCATTGTTGCCAATCACGGTGGAGAAATCGCCGTCAGGTCCGAACCGGCGCTGGGGTCGGAATTCATCGTGACACTGCCCGGGAGAGCGACGTGAGCAGCCTCGTGAAAATCCCGGTCACCATGATCATCGATGACGATTCGATCGATCAGATGCTGTACAAGCGCATCATCGATCGGTCGGGGCTCGTTGAAACCGTTCTGAGTTTTTATTACGCCGAGGATGCTCTGGCTTTTCTGCGGCAACCCGATCGCCCGGATATCGATGTCATTCTTCTCGATATCAATATGCCTGGCATGTCGGGATTCGAGTTTCTTCAGGCCGCCGAGGAGGAGTTCGGAGAGTCATTTGCCGACATCGTCGTCATCATGCTGACGACGTCGCTTGATCCGAAAGACCAGGAAAGAGCCAGCGCCCACAAATGCGTCAAAGCCTATTTTGATAAGCCTCTGAACAACGATCAATTGCTGCAGATCTCTGAAATGCTGCAGGGATAGCGGCGATGCCGATGGGCGGAATTATTGCAGAAACACCTTTGCCCGCGCCGCTGCTCCGTTGGCGTCGATGACCACGATGTCAGCGAAACCTTCGCCGTCCGGCACCCATTCCGCCCGCCTCGAATAGCTCTTGTGCGCAATTGGGGCGCCGTTGACCATGTAGGTAAAGGGCAGTGCACCGTTGCGAACCTTCAAGAACAGGCTTTCGCGTTGCTTCTCTGAGACCCGCAGATCGATCCGCGCCTTGTCGGGCGGATAGGCCAATTCCGGGCCGCCGGTTTCAGCGGACCGCTCCTCCGCCGCTCTGCCGATATGCCGCAAATGGGACGGGAGGTTTGTTGCCCGCATCCGCGATACGCCCGGCGGTGGCGGCGGCATTGGCGTGATGTGGCCAATGCGGGCAAAAATGTCGCCAAGAATTGGCGCCGCAACGTCGATACCGACCAGCCCGGGAACCGGCTTGCCATCCGGTCGGCCGGTCCAGACACCGACCACGTGCCGGCCGTCAAAGCCAATCGCCCAGGCATCCCGGTAGCCATAGGTGGTTCCGGTCTTGAAGGCAAAACCGCCGCCGGCGATCCCTCCGGTGACACCATTGGGATCTCGGGTTCCCGCCAAGATCGACGCCGTCAGCCAGGCCGCTCGTGGATCGAGAATGCGCCTGCGAACCGTTTCCGTATCACTGTCCTCAGATGTTGCGCCGGTCCGCAGATGGACCTTGCGTCCACCCGATGCCAGTGCGGCATACATTGTGACCAGGTCATGCAATGTGACCCCGATGCCGCCCAGACCGATGGCAAGATTCGGCGGCGTGTTCCTGGGAAGCACCGGCTGCATGCCGGATTTGCGCATGGCAAGCAGCAGGCGCGCCGGGCCGATCGCGTCCAGCAATTGCACCGCGGGCACATTGAGCGACAGTTGCAACGCGTCCCGCACCGTGACCGTTCCCTGATAATCCCGATCGAAATTTGCCGGCGCATATCCGGAAAAGGCCACCTGCCGATCGTCGATGAGGCTTTCGGGATGTGCAATGCCGTTGGCAAAGGCCAGGGCGTATATCATCGGTTTCAATGTCGACCCGGGCGACCGCACCGCCCGGGTCATGTCGACGAACCCGTTGTTCGCACGGTCGAAATAGTCAGGCGATCCGACTGAGGCCAGCACGTCTCCGGTTTCGATATCCGCCACCATCATGGCGACCGAGTGGGTACGGCGGGACATTCGCGTCTTCTGGCGCGCCAGATCTTCCAGCCGCGCCTGTAATCCGGCATCGATGCGCAGGTGGAATTCGGCCTGGTCCGGATTTGAGGTGCGCGCGCGCTCGGCCAGATGCGCGGCCAGCACCGGCATGTCCCGTCGCTTGTTCGGCACCGCAGTGGCCAGCGCCCGTTCGTAGGCTCGCCTGTCGATGAGGCCGGCCGCATGGGCGCGCGCCAGAACCCGGTCGCGCGCCCGTTGCGCGCGTTCCGAATACCGGTCGGGCCGCCGCGCTTCCGGCGATTGCGGAAGGGCGACAAGCAGCGCCGCCTCCGCGGCCGACAATCGCAGCGGCTCCTTGCCGAAATAGGCCAGGGAAGCCGTGCGCACACCTTCCAGATTGCCTCCGAACGGCGCGTGGTTCAGGTAGGTTTTCAGGATTTCCGTTTTGCTGTGCCGTGTGTCCAGCGCCAGTGCCCGCAAAATCTGGGCCGCCTTGCGATCAGCTGCCCTTGTGTTGCGGCCGCCGAGCAGCCGCGCCACCTGCATGGTCAGGGTCGAACCGCCGGAAACGGCGCGGCCGTTGCTGACAAATTGCAGGAAAGCCCGGGCGAAGGCCAGCACGTCGACACCATGATGCGCGTGAAACCGCTTGTCCTCGTAAACAAGCAACATGCGGACATAGTCCGGATCGACTTCCGCCGGCGTAACCGGCAATCGCCAGCGACCGTCAGAGATCGGAAACGGGCGCAACAGGACGCCGTTGCGATCAAGCACCCTGACGGATGTCTCAAGCACCGGCAATTGCCCGTCCGCCCCGTCGATGGCGGTGCGCAGCCCATGCACGGCGGCAATCGGCAATATCGCGGCAACCAGACACGCCGCGACCAGAGCCTTTCGCTTCCCGACAAGTTCCAACAACCCGGTCAAGACAATTGCCTAGCGCAACGGGCCGACGATTTCCACCGAACCGGACTCGGTGCGCGCCCGCCGATCCATCCGATACATTTCCTCAACGATGGCGGCCGGATGGGTGAAACGCCCTGGCGATACGGCCCGCACCACATAGGCCAGTTCGACCCGGCCGCTGCTGATATTGGAACGATCGATCGAGGCGATGAACCGGTCCGCCCGGAACTCCTTGTGAGAGGGTTGCGCCGTCAGGTTGAGCCAGTCGAGGGTCTTCACATCGCCGCTTTGCAACAGGTTCGGATTGTCGATTTCGAACCCGGCCGGCAACGGATCGTTGACGATGATCAACCCCTTCTCCTTGTCGTTGAAGACAATGGTGAGAACGGCGACGAAACGTTCGCCCTGACCGATGGCGGTCATATCGACTTCCTGACCGTCAAGTGCAAAATATTTGCGCGAGATCGACGCGAAATTGCCGCCCGCCGGTTCCGGTACCAACGGGGCGCCCAAGGCCGTCACAACGACATCAATCGGCGCCGAGCCATTGTTGCGCAGGGTGACGCCATCGGAAAGTTCGGACAGGCCCAGCCGCCGGTACAGCGGTCCGTCGTTGCGCACCCCGTTCAGCGACAGATCCGGCTTTTGCCGTTCGCTGGTCAGCGCATGCGCCGCCAGAAGCGACCACGCCTCTTCCTGCGTGCTGTGCGCCTTGGATTGGCGCCAGGTATTGTCGAGATCGTCAACCAGCAGGGACGCATTCACGGCCTTGACGCCCGCTTCCGCGGCAAGCGTCACGATGGCGGCATTGTCGCGCAGACGCGAACCGTAATCCTCCCGCCAACCGAAGTTTCCGAGATCGCGGTTCAGATCTTCGACAGCGACCTTGAAGACCTCCTCCGCACGCGTACCGTCTCCGTAGAGCGCCAGCGCAGCACCCAGTTGCGCCTTGGCCAGCGGCGTCGCGAAATTGCTCAGCCGGGCACCGGAATAATACCGGAGATCCCCGATTGCGGCGCGACCGTGACGGGCCAGGATGTAAAGCGCATATGCCACGCCCTGACCGCCGAATTCAAAGTCGCTGACGTAGGCGAGCCGGTTCTGCAAATTGCTCAGGGCAAGCCGGAACGCGGCCTTCGGCAACGTGTAGCCGCGCTCTCGGGCCCGGCTCAGGAAGTCGGTAATATAGGCATCGAGCCACAGACCACTCGATCCCGGCGACCAGAGACCGAAGCCGCCCGACGACGACTGGTTCGCAATCACCGAAACAATGGCTTCCTGCACCCGCTCGTTGACGCTCTTTTCACCGGTCAGTCCGGCGGCCAGCACGACGTCGTCGAGATAAAGGAGCGGCAGTGCCCGGCTGGTCAGTTGTTCGGAACAGCCATAGGGATAGCGGTCAAGGGAGCGCACGATGCCCGCGAGATCGAGGCGTCCGGCCCCGCTGGCGGAAAGCGTCACATCCCCGGTTCCAGGCCTCAATCCCGCGACAAGGTCCGGACTGAGCGTCAGGATCTGACCGGCGGCCAGCCGCAGGTCGGTGGTCCGAGCGACCGGCGGTTCATTGTCGCGAACCGTGATCGGGACCGTTTTGTTAAGGCTCGTCCCATCGGCCAGCGTCAGGGAAAGCCGAAGCTCGGAATCGCCGACACCGTTTGCGTCGATCGGAACCAGAACCGTTTTGCGGCCACCCTCGCCGAGCGCCACCGTCCGTTCGTTGGTTCCCGGAAGAACTTCAACGGCATCACCGCTTGCGGTTACCGAAAGCCCGGCTTCACCGCCAACCTCTTCCACGTCGGCAACATCGATCAGAACGCGGGACTTGTCGCCCGGCGCAAGGAAACGCGGCAGGCTCGCCGTAAGCACCACGGGATCCCGCACAACGATGTCGCGGACGCCGTGCCCAACGCCGTTCGCCGACCACGCCATCGCCATCAGGCGCACGGTGCCGCTGAAATCAGGCAGCGGCACCTCGATTATTACCGTACCGTCCGCACCGACCGTCTGGATACCGGAATGAAACGCCATCAGGGTATCGGGCGGAGGCGGCCCCTCGAACCGCATTGCCGACGCATCGCCGCCGGAGCGCACAGTGCCGCGGGCACCCTGCATCCGGTCGATCAGCCGATTGTAGAAATCCTTGATTCCAACCCCGAGCTGACGTTGTCCGAAGTAATAGGTATCGGGTTCCGGCGTTTCGAAGCCCGTGAGATTGAGAATGCCCGCATCGACAGCGGCCAGGGTCACATAGGCCTGATCGCCGGGATTGGCATTGTCGACGGTCAGGCGGACGCTTGTCGTCTGCCGTGGCCGGACCACATCCCCGGCATCGATCGATACCGAAAGATTGCGCTCCGCCGGATCGACGCCGGCCCAGGCAAGCCCCACCGCGCGCGCCGGCATGCGCTTGTTGCCAAGATCCATCGGGCGATAGACGATGGCCGTCACATAGGCGCCGGCGCCCCATTTCTCGGTAACCGGCACCGTGACGGTCGTTCCTTCCTTGGCGACATCGATCTGCAGGGTCTCGATCACTCTGTTGTCGATGACCATGATCTGCGCCTTGCCCGCGAACGGCGGCGTAATCTGAACCTTGGCACTGTCGCCGATCCTGTAGTTTTCCTTGTCGAGCGCCACCTTCAACGCTTCGGGAGAATCAAGCGACTTCTGCTCGACATACCATCCGGCCTCGAAACGGTGGCTCACCGGAGCGGTGTCGCCCGGACTGGTCGGCCCCGCCTCCAGCATCAGTTCATAACCGCCCCAGGTAACGTCGACATCGATCTTCGCCGGTTCGCCGGCACTGATGTCGACCTGGCCGCTCGCCACCCGTCGTTTGCGGTAGATCGGTTCGTACTTCCAGCGCCCGTCCTGCCGATACCATTGGTAATCGACCTCCACTTTCGACAAGGTCCAGGCAACAGCATCTCCGGAGATCCGCTTGCCGTCCTTGTCGATCGCAATCGCATCGAACTGAACCGAGGAGTTCTCGCCCGCTTCTCCCTCAAACAAGGGTTTCAACGCCAGACGGTCACGCGTCGCCGCGACCGGCAGGGTCAGAGACCGTTCGACCGGTCGGCCGCTCGTATCCTCGACCTGTGCATAGATGGTCGCGGTCAGCGGCTGTGTTGCCGACGGGCTGGCGGGCAGGCTGACGTCCAGAACAACCGCACCGTTATCGTCCGTCTCCTTGCCGTTGAGGCCATCGGTCACCGGCGTTGCTTCTTCATCGGCAAGACCGAACACGAAACCTGGATGATCCGCCTGCGTTCGCACGGCGCTGACGGTCGTTCGGCCATAGACCTGCAGTCCGGACGCCGGAGCTCCATAGAGGAAACGGGCACTGAGGTCGACGGTCAACGGAGTTTCCGGGTCGAATTCGTTTGCCTGCGCTTTGAGATCGAAATCAAGCCGTTCCGGCAGAAAATCCTCAACCAGAAAAGTCGTTTCGGAAAGCGCATCGCCTTTCGGGTCCGCATACAGACCGACCCGCCAGGCGCCACGCATCGCATCCCGGTTCAGCGCGATCTGGGAAACCGACCCACCGGCCGCCTGAGCCGCGATCAGCCGGCGTTCGGACTCCTTGCCGTCGGGGCGATGGATGATCAGCGTGAGCGGCAGATCGGCAATCGCCTTCGCCGTCGCATCTCGCACCAGGGCTGTCGCGAAGACGGTTTCGGCCGGCCGGTAGATTCCGCGTTCCGTCGTGACAAAAACGTCGACCGGGCCGGGCGCTTTGCGCCCTTCGACGCCGCGGTCGGTCAGGTCGAGCCCGGCACTCTTCAATTCCAGAAACGCATAATCGCCATCGGCGCTTTCCGCCACCAGCAGCGCCGGCGCCATGCCTTCGGTGCCCTTCACCAGACCCGGATCGAAGCGTGCGAACCCGTCCGCGTCGGTCTTTGCGGTGCCCAGAATTTCGTTGTTGACCGCAACCAGACGCAGATCAAGGCCTGCGAGCGGATCCGCGCTGGTCAGGGATCGCGCCAGAACATGAAAGCCATCGGTTCCGGAAAAACTCGACAATCCGAGGTCGGTAACGACGAACCATTGTGTCGCCTTGGCCTCCCAGGAATTGGTCGCACCCGTGGCCTTCGCCACCAGCACGTAGGCACCCGGCTTCAATTCGGCCGCCATTTCCTTGACCGGAATAGCAGTGACCACTTCCTCATTCAGGGTTCGTCGTACATCGACAGATCCATTCCAGACCTTTTCGCCTGTGCGCTCGACGATCTGCTCGCTTTCATAAGCGTTCAACTGGCTCAGAAACTGACCGTCGCCGATCGTCCCGGCAAGAGCCCGGTCTCCGACCCGATAAAGCTCGGCTTCGATCTCTCTGGTGTTGACCGAAATGACCGGCAACGTCGCGTCTTCATGGCCCGGCAGGATATAGGCAGTTCCCGGAAACCGGACGGCGGCCTTGCGATCGCGGACATAGATGTCGAGATCGACGGACTTGATTGTCTTTTCCCCGTCGGTCGCACTCAGTCCTTCGCGCAGAGTCACCGCATAGCGGCCGCCGTGGCGAACACCGTCGATGCAGATTTCACGCTTTTGCGCTTCAAGTGCCAGGTTCGCCGATGGACGGACTTTGACGAAGTCCTCTGGCTGCAAACCGTCAAGCGCAATGTCGTCGGAAAGCACGAGACAGATTTGCGGCGCAGCGGAATCGCTGTCGATCCGGTGTTCCAGAAGCCGGAAGCCATGGGCGCCGATGACTGAATCATACGCCTCTCGAATGCCGGCGACTTCGCGCAACGCCAGACTGGCCCGATAGGACTTGATCGCCGGCTTCCATTCCTCGCGTGCCGAAAGGGTCAGGCCGAGTACGGACAGGGCATGCGCCCGGTCTTCCGAGGTCACGGCATTCAGGTACGCATTGTGGGCGGCGGCAACCGCATTGGACCGAAGGGCCCGATTCCGCTGCCAGTTGTTGGATTTCGAGCGCGCGAGCGCATCGGCCAGGAAGGCCCAGGCCTGAAAATTTTTGTTATCGATCCGCACGGCATGACGGAAGGCGTTGACCGCACCGGCAAGGTCGTTGGCGGTGCGTTTTTGCGATCCGGCTTCGATCCATTCGCCGAGTGTGCCGGACGGGCGGGTCGATTGCGCGAGTCTGGCCGCATAGGCCTGCGCTTCATCGGCCCTGGGCTTACCAAGGAATTCCAGTTCCGCGCTGCGGGTCTCGCGTTCGGAGGGGGCATCGGCTGCGCGGGTCACGATGCGTCCGGAGATCGCTCCCTTGACCGAACGCAATTCTCCGACGCCGTTCTTCAGGAAACACCAGCCGGCCGATACGTTATATGTGAAGGCCTTGCACTGCAGGTCATCGGCGCAGCCCGCCTTGCACTGATCCAACGTCACGTCCTTGAGGATATCGTAATCCTCTCCAAAATAATCAGAATCCTGGGAAACGATGACCTGGCGCTCGGATTGTTGCGCGACGGCAAGTTTCGACTGCCCGCCGACGGTCAACAAGGCCATGACCGCAATAAACGTCTGCCTGAAAAGTCCCCTGGACATGGCGCACTCCCTCACGTCGAAATCTGTTCATCCCGGATTCACGGATTAATATAGGGTAAGGAACGCGATTGTGCGATTACCAACTTTGTTTCAATTGCGTAAGTTCTGCGCAAGAAATGCACCGACGCTAGGGAACCAACTGTCTTTGAGGGCCCAAACCCTGCAGTCGTTCATCGTCGTTTCGGCAGCTTGCGCTAGATCCAATCGATTTGCATTTCCGTGAGATCGGCGTTGCCGGCCGCCCGGCCTATGAATCACGGAAACACAGAATGCAGGTCCTTTGTTGGCATCATCTTTTCAATGAAACGGAATCGGCCGGCCTGCATCTCGCGGGCACTGTCCATGAAACATTGGAGCGCGACCCGGGACAGAGCCCCACCGACGCTTACGCGCTTCACGCCGATATCGGACAATTCCTGAAGGGTAATCGACGGATCGGCAAACCCCATGACCACATTGAGAGGCCGGTTGATTTCGGCCAGGGCCGTACGCATTTCGTCGAGCGTTTTGAGACCGGGCGCATAAAGCACGTCCGCACCGACATTTTCAAAGGCCTGCAGGCGGCGGATTGTATCGTCGATATCGTTCACGCCACGGATCAGGTTTTCCGCCCGTGCGGTGAATACGAACGGCGCGTCCAGCGTCCGCACCATTTCAACACAGGCATGCACCCGTTCCACCGCGAGGTTGAATTCGTAGATGGGCTTGTCCGGATCCCCGGAAAAATCTTCTATCGATCCTCCCGCAATCCCGCATTCGCTGGCAAGGCGCACGGTCTCCGCAGCATCGTGCGGAGAATGGCCAAATCCGTTTTCCAGATCCGCATTCACCGGCAACGGCGTGGCGTCACACAGCAACCGGCAGTTCTCCAGGACCTGTTCCCGGGTCACATCCTTGCGTCCATGCATGTTGGCGACGCCATAGGATGTGGTCGCCAGGGCTTCGAAACCGAGGCTGGCCAGAAGGCGGGCCGTGCCGACATCCCACGGATTCGGCAAAAGAAATGCGCCGGGCCGTTCATGGAGAGCCTGAAACGCTTTGGTCTTGGCAATCTGATCAGACATGGCACCTCACGGGATCGACGGGGGTTGGTGACGGCAAAGCCACGGGCCGTTGCTCGCATATTGAAGCGCGCAAACGCGGCAGTTGAGATGGAATTGCCGGATTTGGCCGGCGCTCAATCCTCCGGCGGATCTGCTGGCGCGGTTTCGAACTCCGCCGGACTGATGATCTCGATCAGTTCGAGATCGTCGGAGTGGCGGACCTCCCGATGCCGGATACCCGGTGGTTGCAGGACGCACGACCCGGCCCGCAGAATGTGTTCGCCCTGCCCTTCATATTCGAACACAACCCAGCCGCTGGTCACGTAAACCATTTGAAAATCGAGATCATGCGTATGCCACGCCGCTTCCGAATGGCGTCCGGGCACGGCGCGAATGACATGCGCGCCATATTTGCCGGAGGTCGCCTCGGCTATGCCGAGTTGGCGATATTCGAAAAACGGGCGCAGGCCGGCGCCCTCGAACGCGCCCTGGTCGGCGTGCGCAATGGTGAAGGCCTGGCCCTTCCAGGTCGGATTGCCACCGTCCATGATCGTCTCCTGTACCGGTTTCGCTGGATTGGTTCTGTTCCTGCAATCTCGGCATAAACGGTATCCAGGTCAAGCAACGCCGCATGCCGACGCCTCAGGCGCCGTCGCAAAGGAACTGCGCGACCATCAGGTCGAGATGACCGCCGCCACCGTTTTTGTACAAGGTAATTTCGCTCGGACCGGTTCTCCCGGGATGCTCCCCACGGACGAGCTGAAAATTGTCCGCAAGGATCGCACGTTTCGTCAGTGCGCCGCTTTCAAGTGCTGAAACGATCTCGCCGCAATCCTCGACCGCGCTCCAGCGCGAATCGACGAACACCGAGGCCAGGCGGACTGCTGCTTCGTCACATTCGTGCATTGCAGGCATATAGGAACCGACAAGGTCCAGATGCGCGCCCGGTTTCAGCCACTCCCCAAAAATCAGGGGATCATGCGCCATCGTCGCGCAGGAAATGATGTCCGCCTCGCGGGCCGCCCGCTCGATATCCGCGACCGCCCGGACGGTGACGCCGGGGAGATCCATTGACGCGGCCAGCATTTCCGCCCGTTCCGGCGTCCGATTCCAGATCCCGATTGACCGGATGCCCGGCCGCACGGAAAGGTGAGCCATGATCAGGTGCGGCGCCATTGCGCCTGCTCCGACCATGAGCATGCGCTCCGGCGTTGGCGGTGCAAGAAATTGGGCGCCAAGCGCCGAATCCGCCGCCGTCTTGCGAAGCGTCAGCGCCGTCCCGTCGATGCAGGCAACCGGTCTGCCGTTTTGTCCGTCGAAGAGAACATAAACCGCCTGCACGGAGGGCAATCCGCTGCCATTATGCTCGTTCTCGGGAAAAACCGTGACCAGTTTCGTGCCGACCGCCCGGTCGTGCTGCCAGGTCGGCCCGGCCAGAAAGTGGTTTGTCGTGCCCGTTGCGCCGGTTTGCTCCAGCACTGTCGAACGAACCTGTTCGACATCGCGCATATGACCGTCGCGCAGCGCTGCGACGAGCTCGGGATAGGAAAGCCGGTCATGGACCTCGGTTTCATCAATGAACTTCATGCCGTTTGCGTCTCTCGAAGCACAAAACCCCGGTACCCGTCAGCGGCAATCTCGTCGCACTTTTCAACATATTGCGGAAAGCCGATATAAGGCATGAAGACCCTTGGTTTGCCGGGGATGTTGGCGCCAAGATACCAGGAATTGCAGGACGGAAACAACGTTCCGTCGGCCACGGCGTTCACGTGGGAACTCCACTCCGCTTCGGCCGCGTGTGTGGCTTCCACACAGGTCACGCCCCGCTTGTCGGCTTCGCCGATAAGGGTCGAGATCCATTCCACATGCTGTTCGATGGATGGCAGCATGTTGGTCAGGACGGACGGGCTCCCGGGCCCGGTTACGGTGAACATGTTCGGAAATTCGGCCGTGGCCACGCCGAGATAAGTCCGAGGTCCCTCGTGCCATTTCTCCTTCAGCGCCTTGCCGGCGCGCCCGCGAATGTCCGGTTTCAACAACGCCCCGGTCATGGCGTCGAAGCCGGTCGCAAAGACAATCGCGTCGACGGCGTAGTTTTTGCCGGCAACTTCAAGACCCGCCGCATTCATCCGCGAGATCGGGTTATCCTTGATGTCAACAAGGGTTACATTGTCCCTGTTGTAGGTCTCGTAATAGCCGGTGTCGACGCACATGCGTTTGCAGCCAAGAACCGCGGTCGGGCACAAAAGCTCCGCCACATCCGGATCCCTGACCACGTCCCGGATCTTGCGGCGAACAAAATCTGCGGCAACCGCGTTGGCGTCGGCGTCCAGCAGCAGGTCGCGGAACGAGCCGGTAAAGGAAAGGCCGCCGCGGTCCCAGCGAAACTGCATTTCCGCCTCCCGCTCCTCCGGGCTTGCTTCGAGCGCCGACAGGTCGCTCGGCCCGTATTGATGACCGTTCCGGTTTCGGCGCGCCCTGTCGCGCAGATCCTGGTAGTTGGCCTTGATCCGGTCCTGGACTTCCGGCGCCAGCGGCCCGTTGTGTGCGGGAACGGCAAACGTGGCCGTGCGCTGGAACACATAAAGATGCTCCGCCTGTTCGGCGATCACCGGGATCGATTGCACGCCCGATGACCCGGTGCCGACGACCGCGACCCGCAGGCCGTTGAAATCTACGCCATCGTGCGGCCATTGACCTGTATGATACGTGGCGCCGCGGAATTCGTCTTTCCCTGGTATGTCCGGGATATTCGCCGAAGAAAGACACCCGGTCGCCATGATAAAGAACCGCGCGTAGAACCGGTCCCCGTTTTCGGTTTCGATGCACCAGCGATCTGTCTGATCATCGAATGTCGCACGGGAAACACGCGTATTGAATTCAATGTCGCGGCGCAGATCGAACCGGTCCGCTACATGCTCCGCATAAGACAGGATTTCGGGCTGCGCGGCATAACGCTCGCTCCAGACCCAATCCTGCTGCAAGGCGTCGGAAAACTGATAGGAATATTCCATGCTCTCGATATCGCACCGCGCCCCGGGATAGCGGTTCCAGTACCAGGTCCCGCCGACCCCGCCGCCGGCTTCAAGCACGCGCGCGGAAAGGCCGAGCCCGCGCAACCGGTGCAGCATGTACATGCCGGCGAAGCCGGCACCGACCACCACGACATCGAATACCTGTTTCCGTCCGTCACCGGTTCCGGATGGCGTCTCGTCGGCACTTGCATTCATGGTCGGCTGTTCCTGTTGCAGTCAGAGTTTCATTGTGCGGTCAGACCGCCATCGATGACGAGGCTGGATCCGGTCATGAAGCCGGCATCGTCCGATGCGAGAAAGACGGCACCGCGGGCGATGTCGTCGGCTGTTCCAAGGCGTTTCATCGGATGCCGGTCGATTGCGCCGGCCCGCGCGACGTCAAGATCATTGTCGCCGGTCAGGGCCGCCCGCGACACGATTGTCTGGTGCCCCATATCCGTGTCGATCACGCCGGGATGCAGGGCATTGACCCTGATACGATCGCCCTTGTTGGCGAAGGTCAGGGCGGTTGACTTCGTAAACAGGGTGACCCCGCCCTTGGTCATGGAATAGAGCGGATCGAGCGGCGCGCCGACGAGCCCGGCGATCGACGACATGTTGACGATCGCGCTGCCATGCGCGCTGTCCCGGCCACGTTCCCGCAAGGATGGGGCACACAGTTTGGTTCCGAGAAACACGCCGGTGAGGTTCACGTCGACAAGCCTCTGCCAGTCCTCGAGACCAACCTCTTCAATGTCGCGCCCCAGAAAAATCGCGGCATTGTTGACCAGGATATCCAGTCCGCCGAACCGGGACTGCGCCACCTGCACCGCATCTGTCCAATCGTCGGGCCGGGTCACGTCAAGGCGCACGAATTCCGCCTTGCGCTGCGTCCCGGCAATGTCGGCGACACGATCTCTGCCGGCCTCTTCACGTATGTCGCCGGCGACCACTCTGGCGCCGGCTTCAACCATCAGCCCGGCGATCTCGGCGCCAATACCGCGGGCGGCCCCGGTGATCAGCGCCACTTTTCCATGCAAACTGTTCACCGCAGACCTTTCCCGTATGAGGCGGCCGGCAAGCGGATCACCCGGACCGCAAACCGACCTTTGGGCCAAACGATACAAGCCCGCCCGACAAGCTTCAACACAATACCATTGCTACCGGGCCTTGCCGGATTGCGTTGACACCGGGGATCGAAGGCGCGTGCGCATATGGTCCACGATCTCCGCCGAACAGACCCGGATCCGCTCCAGCATGGCATAATCCTCATAGACAACGCACCAGAACGCCCGGGTGAAGCTGATCTGCTGCGGCAGCACCTTGACCAGCGACGGATGCCGTTCGGCCATGAAGTCGTGCAGGATACAGACCCCGGCACCGTTGAGCGTTGCCTCCAGTTGCACATGCACGCTGGTACTGGTCAGACTTGGCTGAAAGGTCGGACTGATCAGCGGCACATAGTCCAGCTCCTTGTCAAAGATAAGATCCGGCACATAGGCGATACCGCGCAGCGGCCGCAGATCCTCGATCGTCAGGATCTCCGGAAACCGGTTGAGGTAGTCGGAGGATCCGTAGAGGTGAAGCGTGTAGTCGGAAACCTTTTTGACCCTCAGGCGTCCGGATTTCGGGCGCGAGACGGCAATGACGATATCGGCTTCGCGTTTCGAAAGGGAAAAAGTCCGCGGCAAGGCCACGAGATCGATTTCCAGCCGCGGATAGGTTTCGCACAGCTTCTGGGCCGCCTCGACAACGATATAGGCACAAACGCCTTCGGGAACCCCGAGCCGGACCTTGCCCGAAATCGTGTCCCTCTGTCCGCCGATCATGCCCGGCGCGCGGATTGCGCAGACTTCCATCTCCTCGGCGACGGCCACCAGATCCTGTCCCTCGGCCGTCAAAGCGTAGCCGCGCGGCGAGCGATCGAACAATTGCGCTCGCAAGGTGTTTTCCAGTGCCCTGATCCGGCGGGACACGGTCGCGTGGTCGACACCAAGCTGACGGCCGGCCAGGCTGAGCTGGCCGGTCCTTGCAACAGCAAGAAAATACCGATAATCGTCCCAGTTTACCGTCCCGGTTCCCATGACTTCCCGCAGCGCTTCATTGTGCATTTTTGCACAATGGTTCACTGAATAAAAGCGTACTGCAATGGTCGCTGATGACTTATAATCGACAAAACTCTCGGGAGAAGATGATGCAATCCATTTCACATTTCATTGGCGGCAAACACGTTGCCGGCACATCCGGCCGGTTCGCCGACGTCTACAATCCGGCAACGGGTGAAGTCCAGGCGCAGGTGCCGCTGGCCAGCGCCGACGAGCTCGACGCCGCCGTGCAGAACGCCAAGTCCGCGCAGCCGGCCTGGGCCGCGGCAAATCCGCAGAAACGCGCGCGGGTGATGATGAAATTCGTCGATCTCCTGCACCGGGACATGGACAAGCTCGCTGAGACCCTGTCGCGCGAACACGGCAAGACGGTTCCGGATGCCAAGGGTGACGTCATTCGCGGGCTCGAGGTTGCCGAGTTCTGCATCGGAGCGCCGCATCTGCTGAAAGGCGAATTTTCCGAGAGCGTGGGACCGGGCATCGATATGCATTCGGTCCGCCAGCCGCTCGGTGTCGTCGCAGGCATCACGCCGTTCAACTTCCCGGCCATGATCCCGATGTGGAAATTCTGCCCGGCCATCGTCTCCGGCAACGCTTTCATTCTGAAACCGTCCGAGCGCGATCCTTCCGTTCCGGTCATGCTGGCTGAACTGATGATCGAAGCCGGTCTGCCCGCCGGCATCCTCAATGTTGTGCACGGCGACAAGGCCGCCGTTGATGGCATCCTCGATCACGAAGACATCATGGCCGTCGGCTTTGTCGGATCGACAGCGATCGCCGAATATGTCTATTCCCGCGGCTGCGCGGCAGGCAAGCGGGTCCAGTGCTTCGGCGGTGCCAAGAACCACATGATCATCATGCCGGACGCGGATCTCGACCAGGCTGCCGACGCGTTGATCGGAGCCGGTTACGGCGCTGCCGGCGAACGGTGCATGGCGGTGTCCGTCGCTGTTCCCGTCGGCGAGGAAACCGCAGACCGGCTGATGGAAAAGCTGACGCCGCGCGTCGAAAACCTCAAGATCGCCCCCTACACGGCCGGCGACGATGCCGATTTCGGTCCTCTGGTCACCAAGGAGGCCCAGGAGCGCGTCAGGGGTTACGTTGATCTCGGTGTCAAGGAAGGTGCCGACCTCGTCGTCGACGGGCGCGACTTCACGATGCAGGGATATGAAAACGGATTCTTCATCGGCGGCTGCCTGTTCGACAATGTCACCAAGGATATGTCGATCTACAAGGACGAGATCTTCGGCCCGGTCCTGTCCGTCGTCCGCGCCCCCAACTACGAAGAGGCGCTCGACCTCGCCATGACCCATGAATATGGCAACGGTGTCGCCATTTTCACCCGCGACGGCGACGCGGCGCGCGACTTTGCCAGCCGCATCAATATCGGCATGGTCGGCGTCAACGTTCCGATTCCGGTGCCGCTCGCCTACTACACGTTCGGCGGCTGGAAACGTTCCGGGTTCGGCGATCTCAACCAGCACGGGCCGGACGCGTTCCGCTTCTACACGCGCACCAAGACCATCACCTCGCGTTGGCCTTCGGGCATCAAGGACGGAGCCGAGTTCTCGATCCCGACGATGAGCTGAGTGAGGTAACCTGGCGGGAGGCGGAGCGATGGATTTTGCATTGAGCGACGAGCAGAGTGCCATTTTTGAAATGGCGCGAAGCTTCGCGGATGAAAACATGGCTCCGCATGCGGTGGAATGGGACCAGACCGGGACGTTTCCGCTCGAAACGGTCCGGTCGGCCGCCGAGCTCGGAATGGCCGGCATTTATGTCGGCGAGGAACATGGCGGATCGGGCCTGACCCGGCTCGATGCGACCCTGATCTTCGAGGCCCTGTCCCACGGATGTCCATCGGTCGCCGCTTTCATCTCGATCCACAATATGTGCGCCTGGATGATCGACAGTTTCGGCTCAGAGGAACAACGCGCCCATTGGGTGCCGAAACTGTGTTCAATGGAGAAGATCGCTTCCTACTGCCTCACCGAACCCGGCTCCGGATCGGATGCGGCCGCGCTTCGCACCCGGGCGGAGTTGCAGGGCAATGCAATCGTCCTGAATGGATCGAAGGCCTTCATTTCCGGTGGCGGCTTTTCCGATCTCTATCTGGTCATGGCCCGCACCGGAGCGGACGGTCCGAAGGGCATATCAACGGTGCTGGTCGAAAAGGGAACCGACGGCCTTTCCTATGGCGCCGATGAGCGTAAAATGGGGTGGAACGCGCAACCGACCGCCCAGGTCCAGTTCGACGATTGCCGGGTCCCGCCCGGCAATCTGATGGGCGAGGAAGGCAAAGGGTTCGCTTACGCCATGATGGGTCTCGACGGCGGTCGTCTCAATATTGCCGCATGCGCCCTCGGCGCGGCCCAATCGGCTCTCGACAAGGCCGCGCGCTATATGCAGGAGCGCAGCGCGTTCGGCAAACCGATAGCCAGCTTTCAGGCGCTGCAATTCAAGCTCGCCGATATGGAGATCGAGCTGCAGGCTGCGCGAACATTCCTGCGCCAGGCGGCCTGGAAGCTCGACCGCAAGGACGCAGATGCAACCAAGTACTGCGCCATGGCCAAATGTTTTGTAACGGATCGGGCTTTCAAGGTGGCCAATGAGGCCCTGCAGATCCATGGCGGCTATGGCTATCTCGCCGATTACGGTATCGAGAAGATCGTTCGCGATCTTCGCGTCCACCAGATTCTTGAAGGCACCAACGAAATCATGCGGATGATCGTATCGCGGCAATTGCTGCACGATTCCCGCCCCTGACGTCCGCCGGCGGCCCTTCCTGTCGGCCAACACGGGAAAGAAACATGAGCAATATCGGATTTATCGGCCTCGGAAACATGGGTGCGCCCATGGCGCGCAACCTTGCAAATGCAGGCCATCGGGTTCGCGGTTTTGACGCATTGCCCGAGGCCCGAACCGCCGCAGCGGAGTCCGGCCTGCAGCTCGCAGTAGACAACATGGATGCCGCGCGCGGCGCTGACATCGTCATCCTCATGCTGCCGAATGGAAAAATTGCCGATCTCGTTGCAAGTGAAGTCCTCGCGGTGATGGATGCGGGCAGTCTGTTGATCGATTGCTCCACCATCGATGTGGCAACGGCCCGCCAGATTCACGAAAAGGCGGCAAAGGCCGGCGCCCTTTGCCTCGACGCTCCGGTTTCCGGCGGCACTGGCGGCGCGGAAGCCGGCACATTGACATTCATGGTCGGCGGTACCGAAGCCTCCTTCACCAGGGGCACGCCGATGTTCGACATTATGGGCGGCAAGACCGTGCATTGCGGAGACGGCGGTGCGGGTCAGGCCGCGAAGATCTGTAACAACATGCTGCTCGGAATTTCCATGATCGGCACCTGCGAAGCGTTTTCGCTGGCAAAAACGCTTGGATTGTCACAGAGCGCGCTTTTCGATGTCGTCTCGACGTCCTCAGGGTCCTGCTGGTCCGTCAACACCTATTGCCCGGTCCCCGGGGTCGGTCCCAAGAGCCCGTCCGACAACGACTACCAACCCGGATTTGCCGCCGGCCTGATGCTCAAGGACCTGATGCTGTCGCAGCAGGCCGCCGACGAAACCGGCGCGCCGACGCCCCTCGGCCAGCATGCGACGGACCTGTATAACGCCATGGTCGATGCCGGAAACGGCGACAGCGATTTTTCCGCCATGATCCGGTTCCTTGCAACCCGGTCCCGCAACGGTTGAGGATGAACTGCGAGAGCCGCTGTCACGGCCGCAGACCCGCGTCACGTCACGGAAACGCTCCGGCCGATTGAAGTGCGACCAAGCAGGGGATTGTCATGTGATGCCATGATCCCCTATATGCCCTCCTTATTGACGACTTGGCAGGCAGGGATGTTCTGCCGTCAACCGACGCAAAGATCACACCAACATTGATTGCTATCTCCATGACGGACGCGACACTTGCTTCAGATGACCGCATCATCACCGCGCGCGGAAACGCCGGTGCGATGGCGCACGAGGCCCTGACCCATCTTGATCGCCTGGAATCCGAAAGCATCCACATCATGCGCGAGGTGGCCGCCAGCTTCCGGAATCCGGTCATGCTGTATTCGATCGGCAAGGATTCCGCGGTCATGCTGCATCTGGCGATGAAGGCCTTCGCGCCCGGCAAACCGCCCTTTCCCTTGCTGCACGTCGACACGACGTGGAAATTCCGGGAAATGATCCGGTTTCGCGACGAAACCGCATCCCGCCTCGGCCTCGAACTGATCGCGCATATCAATGCCGACGGCGTCAACCGCAATGTCGGACCGTTTACCCATGGATCGAAAATTCACACCGACATCATGAAAACCGAAGCGCTGAAACAGGCGCTTGATGAAGGCGGTTTTGACGCAGCCTTCGGCGGCGCGCGCCGCGACGAAGAGAAATCGCGGGCCAAGGAAAGGATTTTCTCGTTCCGCTCCAAAGCGCACCGCTGGGACCCGAAAAATCAGCGACCAGAACTGTGGAACCTGTTCAACACCCGCATCGACAAGGGGGAGAGTGTCCGGGTGTTTCCGCTCTCGAATTGGACCGAGCTCGATGTCTGGCACTATATCCACCGCGAAAACATCCCGATCGTGCCGCTCTATTTTGCCGCCCCCCGTCCCGTCGTGAAACGCGATGGAACCCTGATCATGGTCGATGATGAGCGAATGCCCCTGGAACCCGGTGAATCGCCGGAAATGAAACGGGTCCGGTTTCGCACGCTCGGCTGCTATCCGCTGACCGGCGCCGTCGAATCGTCGGCCGACTGCGTTCAAAAGATAGTCCTTGAGCTGCTGCAGAGCCGGCAGTCGGAACGCCAGGGCCGAGTGATTGATCAGGATCAGATCGGATCGATGGAAAAGAAAAAGCAGGAAGGCTATTTCTGATGACCAGCCATCCGACCACACCATCCGATCATTTCGACATCGACGCCTATCTGAAGGTCCAGGAAGAAAAGGATCAACTGCGGTTCCTCACCTGCGGCTCGGTCGACGACGGCAAATCGACCCTGCTCGGCCGATTGCTGTACGAATCCAAATCCGTTTTTGAAGACCAATTGTCCGCGGTACAAACCGAGAGCCGGGCTTATGGAACCCAGGGCGAAGCGGTGGACTTGGCATTGCTTGTCGACGGTCTGCAGGCAGAACGCGAACAGGGCATCACCATCGATGTCGCCTATCGCTATTTTTCCACCGACAAACGCAAATTCATCGCTGCCGACACACCCGGCCACGAACAATATACCCGCAACATGGCAACCGGCGCGTCCAATGCCGAACTGGCCATTATCCTCGTCGATGCGCGCAAGGGCGTGCTGACCCAGACCCGCCGTCATTCCTATATCGCGACCCTGTTCGGGATCCGGCATGTGGTGCTGGCGGTGAACAAAATGGATCTCGTTGGTTTCGATCAGAGCCGCTTCGATGAAATCGCCACCGACTATCGCGGGTTCGCAACCGAAATCGGGCTCGCCGATGTGCACGCCATTCCCTTGTCCGCGTTGACCGGCGACAATGTGTTTTCGGCCGGCGAGGCAATGCCCTGGTATTCAGGCCCAAGCCTGATGCATCTGCTTGAAACGATCGACATTGATCGCGACGATATCGGTTCCGCATTCCGGTTCCCGGTGCAATGGGTCAACCGCCCGGATTCGGATTTTCGCGGGTTCTCCGGCACGGTTACTTCCGGAGCAATCGCAACCGGAACCGATGTGCTGATCAGCCCGTCGGAGCGGCGCAGCCGGGTCCGGAAAATCCTCGGTCCGTCGGGAGAAATCGAAACCGCCCAGGCCGGCCAGGCGGTAACACTGGTGCTTGCCGACGAGATCGATGTCAGCCGCGGCGACATGATCAGTGCCGAGGGCGCCGATCCGATCGTCGCCGACCAGTTCGCCGCCCACCTCCTGTGGATGGATGCCGACGCCATGCTGCCAGAGCGCACCTACGCGATCCGGTTCGCGACCGCTGAAGCAACGGTCCAGGTGACCGACCTGACCCACCGCGTCGACGTGAACACGCTGGACAGGGCCGCCGCCAAAACTCTGGCCATGAACGAAGTCGGTTACTGCAAACTGGCCCTCGACCGGGCTATCGCCTTCGATGCCTATGCCGACGATCGCAGAACCGGAGCCTTCGTCCTGATCGACAGGATCTCCAATGCCACCGTCGGAGCGGGTGTTGTCGACTTCGCCCTGCGCCGGGCGAGCAACATCGCCTGGCACGACATGAAGGTGGACAAGGCCCTGCGCGCCGACAAAAACGGGCAGAAGCCGACCATTCTCTGGTTCACCGGCCTGTCCGGCGCCGGCAAGTCGACGATCGCCGACCGGCTTGAGCAAAAACTCCACACGATGGGCCGGCGCACCTATCTGCTTGACGGCGACAATGTTCGCCACGGATTGAACAAGGATCTCGGCTTTACCGACCACGACCGGGTAGAAAATATCAGGCGGGTCGGCGAAGTTGCCCGGCTGATGCTCGATGCCGGCCTGATCACGCTGGTTTCGTTCATTTCGCCCTTCCGTTCGGAGCGCCGCATGGCCCGCGACCTTGTCGAGGATGGAGAGTTTTACGAAATCTTCGTCGATACGCCGCTGGAAATCTGCGAGGCCCGCGACCCGAAGGGTCTTTACAAGAAGGCGCGCGCGGGAACTCTGAAGAACTTCACCGGGATCGATTCAGATTACGAAACGCCGGAAAGTCCCGAGATCCACCTGATGAGCGGGGAGCAGAGCGTCGACACGATGGTCGAACAGATCCTTGACCAGCTCATCCGCGACCGCCGGATCTGAATCCATAAAAGTCAAGGACGTCGGATGTCACGCGTGCTGACATTCGGCTGTCAGCGGTCCTCTGATAAGAATGGAGATTATTCCATGCGCATGAGGCCGCCATGACAGACTTGAACAATTACCAGGCCAGGTCGGGCCGTTTTGTACCGGTATGGACACTGGAGATCCAGACTGTGCCGGAAGACACGGACAGGATCCTCGACGCCGTTATGGCTGTCCATCCCCTGAAATATGGCCGCTATCGGCGGAACGCGAGCATTTCCGCCCCGGGGATGGAAACCGCGCGACCCGAACCGGGCTCAACCACGGACAGTCACGCAGAAGGCTTTAGTGTCGGCGGAACCGAAACCTATCCGATGGTCGAACTGAAAATCTCCATAGAACGCGACGAAGCGATTCTGGAGCAGGTCATGGATGCCATCCTTGCCGTGCATCATTACGAAGAGCCTGTCATACTCCTGCGTGATGCCTGGGCCAGCCGCGCCAATTACAATCCTCAGTCGGACAATCCGAACCGCTGGTGGAACAACGGGCGCGGCCTGCCGAACCGGATTGAATAAATGTGAAGCCACACCGCATATATCAATCGGATGCGGGATCTGATGATGGTGCGTCGGAATTTGGGTGTCGACAGGATTCGCTTTCGGATATAGAGCCGTTCAGGTTTACCCGGACGCTGTAAATCGTTCCACGCAGGCTGTATTGTGGTGGTGCGACGACGGTTTGCAGGTTCATGTGCCCAGAAAGTCTTGCCGATGACCGGTTTCACCACGGAACACCTTACACAACTCGGTCAGCCGACCGAGATGCCGCAAAGCCCGGATGATGCGACACTGGAAAGTGTCCCCAATCCCCAGGAAGGCATGCGCTACCTCGTGCGCTTTACGGCGCCGGAATTCACCTCGCTGTGCCCGATGACCGGGCAGCCGGATTTTGCGCATCTGGTCATCGACTACGTTCCCGACAAATTGCTGGTGGAATCGAAATCTCTGAAATTCTACCTGCTGTCTTTTCGCAATCACGGCGCTTTCCACGAGGATTGCACGATCAGGATCGGTCGCAGGCTTGTTGACGAACTGGCACCGGTGTGGTTGCGCATCGGCGGATACTGGTATCCGCGCGGCGGCATTCCGATCGACGTTTTTTGGCAATCCGGCGCGCCGCCGGCGGATGTCTGGCTGCCGGATCAGGGCGTTCAACCTTATCGGGGGCGGGGTTAGGTCATGGCGGCAATCACCGAAATCGAACTGATGATGGTCGATCTGAAACCGGCCGTACCCCGGTCCGACGCCATCCAGTCCTTCGAATCCCAGGAAACGCCAATCGTCGTCATTCGCGATTCCGAGGGTGCCGAGGGCCTGGGCTATTCCTACACGATCGGCACCGGCGGCCCGTCGGTAATGGCCTTGCTGCAGCACACGCTGGCGCCGATGCTGATCGGTCGCGATGCCGACGGGATCGAAGGTCTTTGGCGCGCCATGCTGTTTCGCACGCACGCCACCTCCGTCGGTGCGATCACCTCGCTGGCGCTTGCCGCGATCGATACCGCCCTCTGGGATCTGCGTTGCCGGCGCGCCAATCTGCCCCTGCACAAACTGGCAGGCGGTGCGCAACAATCCGTTCCGCTCTATACGACCGAAGGCGGATGGCTTCACATCGAAGTCGCCGATCTGGTCGAGGATGCCGTCAAGTCGAAGGAAGCCGGGTTCAGCGGCTCAAAGATCAAGATCGGGCGCCCGCACCTGTCCGAAGACCGCGCCCGCCTCCAGGCCGTCCGCGCCGCGGTCGGCGATGGGTACGATATCCTGACGGACGCAAATCAGGCTTTTTCCCGCTCCGAAGCGCTGAAGCGGGCGAAGGTTCTGGAAGAGGTCGGGATCGGCTGGTTCGAGGAGCCGATGCCGGCCGACGATATCGGCGGCCATGCCCTGCTCGCCGCGGCAACAAGCGTGCCGATCGCAATCGGCGAGAGCCTGTATTCCCTGAGCCAGTTCAAGGATTATCTCGTCCAGGGAGCCTGTTCCATCGTCCAGGCCGATGTCGCCCGTGTCGGCGGCATCACGCCATGGCTGAAGATCGCTCATATGGCGGAGGCGTTCAACATCGATATCTGCCCGCATTTCCTGATGGAATTGCACGTTTCCCTGGTCTGTGCCGTGCCCAACGCGCCAAGGCTGGAATATATTCCACAGCTCGGCCCGATCACCGTGCGCGACATGCGGATCGAAAACGGCCACGCGCTGCCCGCATCGGATCCGGGCCTCGGCATCGACTGGGACTGGCCGGCGATCAGAGCCAATCTCGCCATGCCGTCGATCCGTATTGCTTGACCGGTCGATGGAGAGGCCGAAATCAGGAATGAGCGCATTTTTTGAAAAGGGCTGGGTCAGGTTCCCGTTTGACCCCCTGGTAAAAACATGGGTCGAGGCGGCACTTCCGGCCGCGCGCGCAACCGTATCGGATCCCTCCCAGGCGGAATGGCTGCGGTGCGGCGGAACCTGGTTCGTCGGTGTCAATGCCCTGCCCAATGACGGCAACGGTTCGGTCAATGGCGGGCCGGACCTTCCGGGAGAGGCCATGCACTTCGTTCGCAACACCCTGGCCCTGCCGGACGTGTCTCTCGATCGTGGTCAGGTTTCGATCTGCTATCCCGGCTATCCGCAACCCTCTGACAATGAAACCGACGCCGCCTATCGTTTTCGCCGCAACCGCGACGCCGCACATCTGGACGGACTGCGGCCGCAAGGCCCGGAGCGTCGTCGCCACCTGCTTGAACAGCATGGCTTCGTGCTCGGAATTCCCATGGTCGAGGCCGATGAAGGCGCTTCGCCGCTGGTCGTCTGGGAAGGGTCGCATGAAATCATCCGTGCGGCATTCACCGAAATTTTTTCCGGTATCGCGCCTTCTGACTGGCCGGCAATCGATGTGACCGAACCCTATCAGGCGGCCCGGCGTAAAGTGTTCGAAACCTGCAGACGGGTGCAGGTGGCGGCAAAGCCCGGCGAGACCTATCTGGTGCATCGCCTGGCCATCCATGGCGTGGCGCCCTGGGAGGACAGTGCGACCGCCGGGCCGGACGGCCGCATGATCGTCTATTTCCGGCCGGAAACCGGGGCTCCGGGGGACTGGCTGACCGCCGCCTGAGGGTCGAGCCGGACTGGAAACGCCCTTTGTTCAGGGATCCTCACCCAACCAGATCCCGCACGTGGCGGGCAATCATCTGCTCCTCATCGGTTTCGATACGCAGCACGGTCACATGCGAGGCCGGCGTGCTGATGTCGCGGGCGCCGGCCTGGTTCGCGGCATCATCGAGGATCACATCCATCCACTGGAAACCGTCACAGATACGTTCGCGAATGATGGCCGAATTCTCGCCGATCCCGCCGCAGAACACGAGCGTATCGAGCCCGTGCAAAACGGCTGCCATCGCGCCGAGTTCGCGGCGGATCCGGAATACGAAATAATCGATCGCCTGTTTTGCGTGCACGTCGTCGCTGGCCTGCAGAGCCCGCATGTCATTCGACATGCCGGACAATCCTTTCAGCCCGGACTGGCGGTAGAGGACATCGGAGATCTCGTCGACATTCATGCCCCGCGCCTGCATCATCCACAAGATCACGCCGGGATCGAGCTGGCCGCAGCGCGTGCCCATCGGCAGACCGTCGAGTGCCGAAAACCCCATGGTCGAGGCAACCGAACTGCCGGCATTGATCGCGCACATGGATGCGCCGGCGCCGAGGTGGATGACCACCACCTTTCCGGTGGCGAGATATGGGTAGTTCCGCTGCAGGAAGCCGGTAATGTATTCGTAGGAGAGCCCGTGAAACCCATAGCGGCGCACACCCGCCTCGTAGTACTCGTAAGGCAGGGCAAACGTGTCGTTGACATAGGGATGCTGGCGGTGAAAGGCCGTATCGAAACACCCGACCTGGGCCGCCTCCGGAAACGCGACCCGGGCAGCGTGTATGCACGCCATATTGAACGGTTGATGCAGAGGCGCCAGGGGTTCCAGGTCCTGCAGCGCCGCGACAACCGCATCGTTCAGGACCACCGGCCCATCGAATTCAAGCCCGCCATGCACGATCCGGTGGCCGACCGCGTCAATGCCGATGCCGCTGTCCTGCGCCAGCAGCAACATCGTTTCCAGCGCCGTGGCCATGTCGTTGCCCGACAGCGTTTCCGACTTTTCCGGCCCGCCGTCGACGGCATGGATCAGGGTCGCCTCGTTGCCAAGGCCCTCGACCTGCCCCTTCAGCAGCGCCGTTATGCCATTGAATATACCGAATTTCAAAGATGAGGACCCGGCATTGATCGTCAATGTCGCCATAGTTTCGAACCTTGATTTCCGTTGGAAGGTGTTTGCGGAGTGCCTTGTTCACCACGGGCCGGCAATCATTTCTGCCCGACCCGTTCCAGCATGAGATTGATCCTGGTCAACAGCAAGTCCGCCGAAACGGCGAAGTTCACGCCCGCATTGGCATCGGACTGTTTGGTGAAGATGGCGCTGACCAGGCCGACCAGACGGCCCTGCTCGTCGACCAGCGCGCCGCCCGACGCGCCGGGATTTACGGCGGCGTCGGTCTGAATGAAATCCTCGATCCGGTTGAACCCGATACCTTTTCGCACGCGGGCTGAAACGATGCCGCAAGTGATACTGAGATCGAGACCGAAAGCATTGCCGATGACGCAGACATGGGCTCCGGTCGGCGGCCTTTCCGGCGCGACGGACAGGGGAACAATCGCGCTCTCGATGCGCAACAGGGCCAGGTCGGCCGGGATATCGACCGCGACGATTTCGGCGTCCATACGTTTGCCGCCACTGTCGCGCACCGTCACCGACGTTGCCCGCGCCACGACATGGGCCGCTGTCGCAATCAATCCGGGTTCCAGAATGACGACCCCGGTTCCTTCCGGCGCGGTTCCTTTGGGCGCGCCGAATCCCGGACGCTTGTATCCCGGCCAGGTCGGTTCAACGATAACAACGGAGGGGGAGGCGACGCGCCAGGCGGTTTCAGCGTGATCGGCCGCAGACGGCGCGGCCACGAAGCTCGCGATCAGAGCGGCGAACAGTACGAGCTTCTTGAACATGAACGGTCCCGGTAAATTGTAGGTCGGAGTGTGCGTCAGCACTGGCCCCCAGAGCCAAGACAACCTATAGCAGAAGAAGGCCTGACGCCGACAGGAAACCGACATGCGCCCCGCTCAATTTCCCACGACCCCGCACACCTGGCTGACCGTCTGCCTGGTCGCTTTTTTGGCATCATTGCTGTCACTGCAGCCAACGGCCGCACAGGAAGCGGCCTGTCGACAGGTGCAGCCGGTTTGTGACGCGCGCGCCGCAGTGTTCCCCATATCCGCCTTCGATCCTGTTGGCAGCGCGGTGCGGATCAGCAAGGATCAACTGGTCACGTCCCGTCACCTCGTTGCGGATCGAACGGAAGTGGACCTCTTCCTGCCGGACGGCAACAGGATAAAGGCAAGCGTCATACCGAGCGACTATGAGGCCGATATTATACTTCTCTCCGCCGAAGGCCTGCCGGCCGGTCCGGTCCTGGTCCCGGCTGAGGCCACGCACGCGGCACGCGTCTACACGGTCGGCGCCGATGTCTCGTTTGGCAGCATCCGCGCCTATGATCCCGGCAGCATCACGCTGACAGCGGCTGAGAACAAACCGCTGGCACGCCTGCACCACACCGCCCACGGCCAGCCCGGCAACAGCGGAGGCGCTCTCGTCGATGCGACCGGCAATCTGGTCGGCATCGTCGCATCCGGTGGCGAAGGCCGTCTGGAAGCGGTTCCGGCAGTCGCGATCAGCGTGTTGCGGCAACGCAGCGGCCCGGATCATCGGGATGCCAGTGCAGAGATCGGCACGGCTATCCGGATCTGCACCCTCAAGCTGGAGGAGTTGCGCGCCATGCGTGGCCCCCTGGACGACCAGGAGGCCAAGGCGCTGGACACGTCCTGTCGCCGCACCGGCAATCGGCAATATTTCGATCTCGCCGCACAGGCTTTTGGAACCCGCCGGATGATAGACGAATCCGTCGCCCTGTTCGAAGCTTCGCTGGCGCAGGATCCCAATTCCCTCAACGCCCGTCTGGGACTGGCCATCGCCTATCATTTCGGCGCCCGCTATGAAGAGGAATTGCCGCATCTGCGCTTCCTGCGCCGGCACATGCCGCAAGACCTGCAGGTCCTGCGCCTGGCCATTCAGGCCGGGACATGGAGTGGCGACAGGGAATTTGCCCAGTCGGCATTTGAAACGTTGAAGGCGATAAACCCCAACATGGCACCCGCGGCGGAACGCTTTCTGAATTCGCCGCCGCCGAGGCCCGAGCGGCGTTGAATCCCACACGGAGAATGACGGGCCTCTTCATATTGCGCCCGGTCGGGGTATGTAGCCCGGAGCCCAATCGCACCTCACGACGGCAGCACCGACCTCAAGACACGGATGCCGTGCGGTGTCCGTATGGCGGCCGACAGAAAGGGTTCCCCGGCATCCATCACCGAAACCCGTGCGTCTGTAAGGCGCTCCTCGAGAAACCCGGCAATGATTTCGGCATCCGGATGTCCGATCTCGAGGGATTGAAGGGAACAACCGCTCACCGGCATCGCGGCGGCGGGATGCGGCCCCGCCGGCCATTCGATCAGGGTGGGAAAGGCCCCGTTCATCGGCATTTTGCCGGTGTCGGCAATCGAAATCAGCCAGGTGAGATCGCCGCGCCTGATCTCGACCGCGCGACCGCATTCGGGAATCCCATTTGATAGGCTGTGCCGGATGTCCGATGTAGCAAGCACCCAGGTGGCAAAGAAAGCCCGCCCCATCCGGTGACAATCGAGATCGAACCAGCGCGGTCTCGCCGGCGGTTCGGCGTCGGGATCGATCGCAACAATCTCCAGGAACAGGTCATCCCCGAGGCGCAGGAGATGGTTGTGTGTGCCCATTCGGGGATGTTTTCCTCCGGGAGGCGCGGTGACACCGAGTTCGTCTTCAACGAAGGCAATGCCCTCCGCAAGCGAAGGAGCAACGATTGTCAAATGGTCCAGCTTAAGCGGCACTGTGTCGGTCATCAAAAATCCCGTTGTCATGTTTCGATTTGCAGGCTTTGACGGCGCTACAAAAACCCGTCCAGGGCTGCCAAGGTTCCTTCCGGCGCTTCTTCCGGGATGAAATGGCCACTTGGCATCGGCGCGAATCGGGCATCGTCACACCAATTGTTCCAGATCCGGCGAACATCGAAACGCTGCCCGACGACGCCCTCCTCTCCCCAAAGCACCAGGGCGGGACAGGTAATCGTGCGGCCCGACCGGCGATCTTGCGCGTCATGGGCGCGATCCACATGGAACCCGGCTCGAAAGCAGGCACACATTGCAGCGACCGCCTCCGGCGTCGAAGCAGCTTTGATGTAGAGATCGAGCGCTTCGGCGTCGTAGGGAACCGTTTTCGGCGACAAACCCGTCAATATCTGAGCCATGAAACCTTCGGGGTCACCGGCAATCAGGGATTCAGGCAGCGGTTGCGGCTGGGTCAGAAAGAAAAAGTAGAAATAGTCCTGGGCAATTGCGGCATTTGCCTGGTCGTAGAAATCAAGCACCGGAACAATATCCATGACAACCAGTTTTTCGACGGCGTCCGGATGATCCAGCGCGAGACGCCGCGCAACGCGCGCACCGCGATCGTGACCGATCAGCCGAAAGGACGAAAAACCGAGAGACTGCATGACGGCAAGCTGTTCCCGGGCCATTGCGCGTTTGGAATAGGCTTCATGGCCCGGGCCGGCCGCCGGTTTGTGGGTTTCCCCTCGCCCCCGCAGGTCCGTGAGGACGACGGTAAAGCGTTCAGAAAGGCGCGGAGCCACAAGGTGCCAGCACAAATGTGTTTGCGGATCGCCATGCAACATCAACAAAGGCGGACCTTTTCCTCCCACAAGGGCGAGAACCGGCTGCTCCTCAACAAAAATACGGCGTCGTTCAAAACCGGGAAGCAGGCGTTTGTCCAGAATCTCAAAGGGAATCATTCAACCACCTTTTATAGTCCGCGATGCCGGCATCGTTGCGTGAGAAGAACGACCAGCGTCCGATCTTGCGAACCGTGAGAAAATCGGCGCGCTTGAGCAGTTCCAAATGCCTGCTGACAGTCGGCTGCGACATTTGCAGCTTTTCTGCAAGCAGCGTGACGCACACGCCGATCTTTTCCGGGTCTCCGGTTTGCTGGTGTGCAAAATACTCTTTCGGCGACGCCAGCCAGCTCAGGATGGAGAGCCGAGCGTCGCTTGCAAGCGCCTTTGATTGTTCGAGCCGGTCGATCATGGCGCTCCATTACATCGTTAAAAAGCTATATGTCAATATATAAAATTGATTGGTGAGGCATAGCGAACGGCCCGGGCGACGGGTTAGCGACAATGTATCCGGGGTGTTCGGATTCTGTCCGATGAGGCCGGCACTTCACGAAAAATCCATCCGAAGGGCTTCAAGACGGATATTGACTTTCGTCGAATCCGCAGCCCCTATCGACGCATGGATTCTATAACCCAATTCGCGCTCGGCGCTGTCGTATCCACTGCAATTCTCGGCCCACGCATCGGCCCGCGCAAAGCGGTGCTGATCGGCGGCGTGCTCGGTACCTTGCCGGATTTCGACGTCTTCATTCCCTATGATGACCCTGTCGACAGTTTTGTCTTCCATCGGGGTGTGACGCACGCCCTGGTCGTCCACGCCCTGGTCACGCCCCTGTTCGGTGAAGCGCTCCTGCGATTGGTCAAGGGATTGCAAGCTGCGCGGTCCCAAGTCTACCTGACGGTTCTTCTCTGTTTCACGACACACGCCGTCATCGATGCAATGACCGTTTACGGCACCCGCATTTTCTGGCCGTTCTGGGCGGATCCGGTCGGCGTCGGATCAATCTTCATCATCGATCCGCTTTACGGCGTCCCTTTGCTGGTGGCTGTCATCTGGGCGCTGTGTCTGCCCGCCTGGAACGCAAGGATACGGTCGGTCACAACGGTCGCACTCGTGTTTTCATCAGCCTACATGGCCGGAACGACGGTCTTGCAGGCCATCGCCGAAAATCGAGCCCGCGCGCTCTACGCGGAAGCCGGAATAAAGGTTGACCGGGTCTTTGCCATTGCGGGACCGTTCAACACGCTGGTGTGGAAGGTGATCGGCCTCGAAGAGGATCGCTACCACAACCTTTACCTGTCATTCCTGGACGGAGACGGGTCACCGGAGATTTACACCCATGCCCGCGGCGCCAAACTGCTGGCATGCACCGGCAACACGCCGGCCGTGCAGAAACTGACCTGGTTTACCCATGGTTTTCTGCGCGCCCAGGAACGGGACGATCACATTATGGTTGCCGACCTGCGCATGGGACTGACGCCGCATTATGTGTTTGAGTTTGCCGTCGCCAGAAGCGGCGCAGAAGCGGACGCGGCCATGGCACCGGTCCGCGCCACGTCGGGGCAACGCACGTCGGAGGGTGACTTTGACTGGCTCCTGGCCCGGCTCGTCGGAGAACCGGCCACGCGCGCAGCAGAAGCCACACGCATCGCAGGCGCCGTCCCATCGGGTCAGACCGGAACTTGCTGACCCGCATCGTCGTGATACATCAACCGTCGTCTGCCGGATTGGGAATCCATCCCCAACCGACCCTAGGGCCGCCGCGCTCCAGGGAACGCCCGGCGCGGGCGCGGATCGCAGATTTCAGATCCGTTGCAGTCCACTGAGGGTTTCGTTCGGCAAGGCGTGCCGCCAGCGCGGCCACCCGCGGGACCGCATAACTTGAACCGGATGCAGACCCGGTCGCTCCGCGATGATCAATGACGGAAACCTTTTCGCCAGGCACCATGATATCGACGGTTTGCTCACCCCAATTGGATCCCTGGGCCAGACGGCCGAACGCGTCCGACGACGTCACCACGACCATGTTCTCAAGATGAAGCGCTGCTGGATACAACGGATCCACATCAAGATTTCGGCCGTCATTGCCGGCCGAAACGATGAAAAGCATGTTCGGATGATCCCCGGCTGCCTTTGCGAAAACCTCCCAATCCGCCCGTTTCCGACTGCCAAGCGGCATCATCACGATCTTGATTCCGTTCCCGGCGGCGTGTTCTATCAGGGGTTTCAGGCGCGACAGATCCGGGCGCGGATACCGATAGGGCACCAGCCTTGCCTGAGGCGCCTCGCGCAGCAGCACACTGGCAACACTGGTTCCGTGGCGGATCGGAAAAAACGCCGAGCGCCCGGTATCGATGTCGAACGGACGATCATCCTGATCCCAGTAATCATGACCGAGAATTGCACCATCCTCGCTGCGCGCCAGCCGGTCGGCGATTTGCGGCAGCAGATAATTGACGCCGCTGTCGATATGGGCGACCGCGACACCACCGGGATCACGCCCATCCGGCACCTCGGGATTGAGAACCTCGCCCGGCCCCTGTGGTTTGAGATCCCGGTCGAAGGAGAGGATCCGGTCCGCCCGTCCGCTTGGGTCATAGCGGATCATTCGCGCCCTCATGACCGAACAATCCCCGTCGGCATCGACAAGCGCCACGGGGCGCTGTCCCCCGTCATGAGCTTCGAAGAACTCACCGCGCACACGGCGAATGTGCCCCTGAAAGGCGATCAGTCCGATCCGGACAGTGCTCTGATCCGGGCCCTTTATGTCGAAGGTTCGGCGCAAACCGGCGGACAAGGACCCTCGGTCACGAACGGCAACAACGCGCCCGAAAGAAACGGTTACGGTTTCCGGGTCATGGCTCAGATCGGCTGTACAGACAGCAGCAACGGCGCTTTCAAGATTGTTCAGGAGCTCTGATGCTGCCCGGGCAGGCGTCGTGGAGACTCCACACGCAAGAACCAGCAGCAAGACGCCCAATCCGACGTGTCCGGGCAAACGGCCTTGTTTGCAGCCGCCATGCTCTGGATTTGCAATGGGCCTGGCGGATCCGATCAAAGCGTCGGTCCGATCCGGATCTTGCTGCCGTCGGAAAACCGGGAAAACCGAAACCGGGTAAGATCATGCCCGGTCGGTTTGTCCGCAACGATATCGGCGATCACCTTGCCGAATCCGGGCCCGATGCCAAAACCGTGCCCGCTCATCCCGGTCGCAATCACAAGGCCGGGCAGAGCGGGGACCCGGTCAACGATCGGCACCACGTCGGGCATGGCATCGATCATCCCGGCCCAGGAGTTTTCTATGTCCGGTTTCCCGAGATCCGGAAACCGTTCGGCAAAGTGGGCGCGCAGACCTTCGACAATCTTGCGGTTCGGAGCCGGATCAAGCACCCGCATGCGTTCGAACGGCGAAACCTCATCATTTTCCCAGGACCGGGCCGTACCCCAGGCATCGGGAAAGTCCTTTGGAGCGCCGGGCCGCAGGGCGGTTTCGTTGAGGCTGTGTTTCAGGACCGGCAGGTATTTGAAGAGATTGCGTACCGAATCCCGACCGACAAAATGCTCCGTATAGTCCGAAGGCGCCAACGTGTAGCTGCCGTCCTGCCTTCGCCGGGTCGCCAGGGTTTCGTCGACCGCATTCCCGTCGACCACCGCCGGTAGCGGCACGGTCCGGGCAACCGTGGACCGCACGCTCAGTTGCGGGATCGAAAGGCCGTGTCGGCGGAGAAAAAGCGACGACCACGCACCGCCGGCCAGCACCACCTGATCGGTTTTGACGGTTCCGGCTTCAGTGACGACGCCGGTAACCCTTCCGCCCTCGACGTCAAGGCCGCGGACAGCGCAGTCCTCACGCAGCATCACGCCCTCCTCATGGGCAAGGTCGGCAACGGCGGGAACCGCCTGCCAGGGTTCGGCCCGCGCATCGTTTGGTGTCATGATGCCGCCGGCCCAGCTATGGCCGGATCTGCCCTGGTCGATATGTTCGGCCAGATCGGCTTTCGACATCATCCGTGCCTCGACCTGATGGGTGCGGGCGACATCAAGCCATTCCGCGTGGCGTTCAAGTTCCTTCTGTGTACTGGCGAGGTAGAAGATCCCTTTGCGCGCCAGGCCGGTGCGTCCACCGACCTGTTTGTCGAGGGAATCCCACAAATGATCGGCTTCGATCATGATTGGAAGTTCGGCCGGGTCCCTGCCCTGCTTGCGCACCCAGCCCCAGTTTCGCGAGGACTGCTCGCCGGCGATGCGGCCCTTTTCACAAACCAGGACCCGCGAGCCCCGCCGATTGAGAAATAGCGCGGTGAACATGCCGATGACGCCGCCGCCGATGATGACGGCATCAACGGCGTCCGGCAACGGATCCTGAAATCGAACCGCCGATTTCGCGGTGATCGGGCCAACGGCGTGATTGTCGGACATGGAGGGAAGGGTTCCTCAGACTTGTGCTTGAAGGCGCGGCGGCGCAAACCGATTTAGGGGACTCGGCCTGCTAAGTTCAATGACTATAGCGCCGCACGCAGCAATCCGGTCAAGTCCTGTCGACGGTCAAGGCGATTCCGATTTTGCAATCCGCGCCCTGAGGGCTTGAACCGCCGTGGTCCATCCACCCAGACTTTTGATCGCAACATAAAATACCGGCGTAAAAAACAGCCCGAGGAACGTCACACCGGACATTCCGAAAAACACGGCGGTACCAAGCGCCTGTCGCATTTCCGCGCCGGGACCCGTTGCGATCATCAGCGGGATCACGCCGAGGATGAAGGCAAAGGCGGTCATCAGGATCGGGCGCAGCCGCAGCCGGCTGGCTTCAATCGCGGCCGCGGTTGCGCTGAGGCCACGCTCCTCCTGCGCCTGTTTGGCGAATTCGACGATCATGATGGCGTTCTTTGCAGCGAGCCCCACAAGCACGATCAGTCCGACCTGCGTCAGGATATTGTTGTCCATCCCCCTGGACATGACGCCGAGCAATGCCGCCAGCACGGAGAGCGGGACGATCAGGATGATTGCAACCGGAAGCGACCAGCTTTCGTAAAGGGCCGCGAGGAACAGGAAGGCGAACAGGACCGAAAATGCAAAAATGTAGGTTGCGGTGTCGCCCTGGTTGCGCTCCTGCAATGCCAGTTCCGTCCACTCGAAATCGACACCGGGCGGGGCGATCGACCGGGCCAGGTTTTCCATCGCAATCAGGGCTTCGCCGGTCGAGACGCCGGGAGCGGCCGAACCCTGGACGGGCACGGAGACCTGTTGATTATATCGTTGAACAAGTGCCGGACCGGCCGTATTGCGGATTGCAACCAGAGTACCCAGCGGCACCAGTGCGCCAGTCGCCGAGCGTACCCGCAACGCGGAAATGTCGGCTTCTTCCAGCCTGAACCGCTCATCGGCCTGGGCCCTTACCTGGAACAGCCGGCCGAAAGCGTTGAAGTCATTGACGTAGGCGGAGCCGAGATTGATCGCCAGCGTCTCGAAGATCGACCCAATGGGCACGTTAAGCATCTGTGCACGGACGCGATCGATCTCCAGAAACACCTGCGGCGACCCGGCTGAGAACGTGGTGAAGACGCCTTGTACCTGATCCGATTGCTGCGAAGCCCCCATGATCGCATAGGCCGACCCGAGCACCCGGGACATGTCGGAGCTTTCATTCTCCTTCAATTGCAGTTTGAAACCGCCGCCATTGCCCACACCGCGCACCGCAGGAGGCGCGATCGCGATAATGAAAGCCTCGCGCAAAGCCTGCATCCGGCCGAACAGTTGGCCGACAATGGCTCCGGCATTCAGACCGGATTTGGCCCGGTTCTCGAACGTTTCAAACGTCGTGAAGATGACGCCCTGATTGGTGGCGTTGGTGAAGGTCGCGCCGGAAAAACCGGCAAATGCCACCGCATTGGTGACACCGGGGGTCTCAAGCGCGATGTCGGTGGCCTTCCGCATCACCGCGTCGGTCCGGTCGAGCGACGCACCGTCGGGCAATTGCACGACAACAATCGCATAGCCCTGATCGGCGTCGGGAATAAAACCGGTCGGCACCTTCTGGCTGATCCAGTAGGTCGAAGCCAGAAGGCCGGCAAACACCAGGAGAGACAGGGAGACCGTTGCCGCGGATCCGACCAGGAATGTGACGGCCTTCGTGTAGGCCGTCGTCATGGCGTCGAAGCCCCGGTTGAACCCGCGCACCAGTGGCCCCGTGATCCGCGCAATCAGGTTGCCGGCCGGTTTGTCGGGCTTCGGTTTCAGCATGATTGCCGCCAGCGCCGGCGAAAGGCTGAGCGAATTGACCGTTGAGATAATCGTCGCGACCGAGATGGTCACGGCAAACTGCTTGTAGAATTGTCCGGTAATGCCCGGCACGAACGCCGAGGGCACAAAGACCGCGATCAGGACCAGCGAGGTGCCGATAATGGCGCTTTGAACCTCATCCATCGTTCGTGCCGACGCGTCTCGCGGACTCATGCCGTTCGCAATGTTGCGTTCCGCATTTTCAATGACCACGATCGCGTCGTCGACCACAATGCCAATTGCCAGAATGAGCCCGAACAGGGTGAGGAGGTTCAACGTGTATCCGAGCGCGAACATGACCGCGAAGGTGCCGATCAGCGACACCGGGATTGCCAGAAGCGGGATCAGGGCCGCCCGCCAGCTCTGCAGGAAGACAATCATCACCAGAACGACGAGAAGAACTGCTTCGAACAGGGTTTCATAAACCGCATCGACCGACGCGGAGATGAATTCGGTCGGATTGTAGACGACCTGATATTCCAGCCCGCGCGGAAAATCCTTGGCCAGTTCATCCATGACCGCAATGATCTCGTCAGCGGATTCCAGGGCATTGGATCCGGGCCGTTGGAAGATGCCCAGAGCGACGGCAGGTTTGTTGTTCAAATAGGAATTGTTGACATAGGAGCGTGCGCCAATCTCCACCCGCGCGACGTCGCGCACGCGCACGATGCGGCCTTCGTCGGAGGCACGCACGATGACCCGGCCGAACTCGCGCGGCGTCTGCAGCCGTCCCTGGGTCGTGATCGTCACCTGAAAGGCATTGTCGCTGTTGTTCGGGGGCGCCCCGAGCGAGCCCCCGGAGACCTGCACATTCTGTTCGCGCAGCGCGCCGACAACGTCCCCCGCGGTCAGGCCAAGCGAGGCGAGCTTGTCCGGATCGAGCCAGACCCGTGCGGAGAATTCCCGCTCGCCGAAAATGATCAGGTCGCCGACGCCGTCGAGGCGCACAAGCCGGTCCCGCACCCGCGCACGTGCATAATTGGAAACATAGAGTTGACCGAATGTCTCGTCCGGCGACAACATATGCACGACCATCATCAGGTCGGGCGACGATTTGGTCGTGGTTACGCCGAGCGAACGAACTTCCTGCGGCAGGCGCGGCTCTGCAATCGCCACGCGGTTCTGCACCAGCACCTGCGCCGCGTCGAGGTCCGTGCCCAATTCGAACGTCACCGTCAGGCTCATGGCGCCATCCGACGTGGAATACGACGAGAGATACAACATGTTCTCCACGCCGTTGATTTCCTGTTCCAGGGGCGTTGCCACCGTCGCCGCGACCGTCGCCGCATCCGCGCCCGGATAGCTTGCCCGAACGATGATCGAGGGCGGTGCGATCTGGGGATATTGCTCCACCGGAAGCTGCGTGAAGGACACGAAGCCGACGATCGTCACAAGGATGGAAATGACCGCCGCAAAAATCGGACGATTGACAAAGAACCGGCCCATCTCAATTGTCCGCGATCAATGGCAATTCGGTTTTCTCCGGTGTCACGACACTGCCCGGCCGCGCCCTGACCACGCCTTCGACGACCACAACTTCGGAGCCGTCCAGCCCTTCCCGGATCACACGATATCCATCGATCCGCGGTCCCGGGCGCACTTCGATCGGAATGACCTTGCCATCCGCGTCCACGGACATCACCAATCGGCGGTTCTGATCGGCAACGAGAGCTTCGTCCGGCACCAGCACCCCTTTGTAGGGCAGCGACCCCGGTACATTCACCCGACCGAAAAGGCCCGGAGTCAGAATTTCATCCGGGTTTTCGAGAACCGCACGAACCCGCATCGTACCGGTTTCCTGGTCGATCCTGTTTTCAGAAAAATCCAGATATCCCGACTGCGGTGGAATGCTCTTGTCCGAGAGCGACACCTTGACTTCCAGCCGGCCGCCGCCCTCCTGCAGTGCTCCGCCACGGGCGCGGGCATCGCGCGCATAGGCCAGGAAATAGCGCTCATCGATATCGAAATAGAAGTGAATGGGATCGGACGACACGATCGATGTGAGGATGGTCTCGTTCACCGTCACGAGGTTGCCCGGATCGACCAGCGCCTGGTCTATGCGTCCGGCCATGGGCGCGCGGATCTGGGAATATTCCAGATCGAGCTGCGCCAGTTCCAGAGCCGCGCGGGCCTGTTCCAGTGCGCCCTGCGCCGACAGATAGGCTTCACGCCGCGAATCGACCACGCTCTCGGCAATGCTGCCGCGTTCGACCAGGGCTTCCGCGCGCTCCAGTTGATCGGAGGCGAACTTCGACGTAGCAGTGGCAATATCGATCTGAGCCTGTGCCTGCCGCAGCGCGGTCTTGAACTGACGCTGGTCGATGGTGAAAAGGAGTTGATCCTTCTCAACCAGGCTGCCGTCCTCGAAATGGACGGATTCAAGGTAACCGGAGACCCTGGCCCGGATCGTAACGTCGGCCTTTGCTTCAAACCGGCCGACAAACTCATCGTCTTCCACAATCGTCTTGACGATCGGGTTGGCTACGGTGACCGGCGGCGGTCCCTGTTGTGCGGACAGCATCGAAGGAGCAATCGTCGCGCTGACGACCAACAAAATTCCGAGAACGCGTTTCATGGGCTGATCCGTAAAGAATCCATCTGGGGGGCCAATATAGGATTTGAACTGGCGAAACCTAATCACTTTTACGGACCAGACGGCAGTCAGATCATATTATGGATTCCGGAACCGATCGCAGGAAAACGGCGCCAGCAGATCAGGCCGGATCCCTTCCAGCGCCCACTCGGCCAGCAGTTCCGAAACAGCCGGAGCGATCGCCCAGCCGTGGCCGCTCCAACCGGTTGCAAAAAACATGTTCTGCTGTCCCGGGACGCGGTCGATGATCGGAATTCCGTCGATGGAGACGGATTCAAGATGACTGACATCGGCCTGATCGATTTTCAACCCTTGCAAACCGGGATAGGCTGCCGCGGCGTCAGCCATATTGGCGGCGATACCATCCTCGCGCGCACGACCGGTTGCGGTTTCCGCATTCCAGTCGCCGGCGTGGCCGCCGGAGATCATCAGTCTGTTGCCCGGCTCCGGCTTGAGAGCAAGAGTGCGATGGGCATGACCGACCAGATGGCGCACGGGAACGTGTTTCATCGGCTGCGAAACCAGCACCTGAAACGGCATATTCCAGACCGGAAGCGCGATCCAGTCGGAAATCAATGACGCGACCGCCGGATTGGCCAGAACCAGCACGGCGCGTTCAACCGGAATCCGTTCACCCCGATCCGTGATCACGGCTTCGATACGATCCCCCGCCGGCACAAAGCCAAGTGCGGCGACGCCCTCATCGACCTCAGCGCCAGCCTTGATTGCAATCGCGGCATAGGCATCCGTCGTAGCGGTGTGGTCCGCAACCCCGTCTTCAGGACAATGGATCGCCGCGATGATGGCATCGGACACATCCGGTTCGAACTCCCGCACCTCGGCCGCAGAAAGAAGCGATGACCGGGTACCCAACTGGTTCTGCGCCAGCACTCTTGCCTGTGCCGGCGCAAGATCGCTCTCCCTTTCAATCAACATGAGATGCCCGGTCCGTTCGAACAGCGGATCGGTGCCCAGCGAAAGGTGCAGCTTTGGCCAGATTTCATGAGCCCGTCGGATCAGCGGCAGTTCGCGAACGTCACGGCCGTTTGCGCGTACACCGCGTTTGCCCGGCCCACTGGACGCACCCGACCCGATCGATCGGCCCTCCAGCACCCGCACACTCGCGCCACGGATCGCCAGCATCCAAGCAGTCGCCATTCCGTGAACGCCGGCGCCGACGATTACAAAATCCACCATTCCAATATTCCGGTCCAGTTTATTGCGGGATTGATTTTGCCGTATCCAGGAAGCCGATTGCTCCGCTTTCAGTGCTGTATATCAGCCCAGGGCTCGTATCACGTCATCAACTCTGGTGACGGCGGCAACGTTTTGCATTGCATATTCGATCGATGCGCGATGCCAGTCCGCGTTCATCGTCGAACATCCGTCTTCCGGGATGATCATGACATAGCCTTTGTCGGCACCGGTCCGCGCCGTATGTTCAATCGACATATTGGTCCAGGCACCGGTTTCGATGATCACATCGCGGCCTTCCGCTTTCAAAACCGTCTCCAGTGAGGACCCTTCCCAAGCGCTCATCCGCATTTTGCGGACCACATGGTCTCCAGCCTGAGCCTCGAGACCGGGAACCGGCGCTCCGCCCCATGTCCCGTTAACCAGCGCATTCGCCTCCAAGAGCCCCTCGAACAAGGGTGCGTTCAAGGTGAGCCCCGGCGCACCCGGTTCCACCAGAAACCAGACATGAATCACAGGAATGCCGCGCGACCGGCAGTGCTCCGCCAGTCGGCGAATGTTCTCAATGGCATTCTGCTCCCGGCAATGGGCCGGTGAACCGGACGAGGCAAATGCACCCCCCTCCATCACCACATCGTTTTGCATGTCCTGGATAACAAGAGCGCACCGCGACGGATCGAGGGTCAATCCCTGACCGTTTAATGAAAGATCCTGGGAGGGAGCGGCAGCGGGCGGTGGCGCGGCGCGAACCGGGCTGTTCGAGGAAGCCATCGGCGACATCCGCATAAAGGGTTCGGCGCGGGGCCCGATCTTTGTGCGAACCGAATATACGGAATGGGTCGCACACAAAAACAGCGTCCGCCAATCCTCACCGCCCCAATGCAGGTTGGCGACCATTTCCGGCACAGCGACCTTGCCGATCAAAAGACCCTGCGGATTGTAGACCCAGACCCCGCCCGGCGCCGTCACCCAGACATTGCCGAGGGAATCGCACTTCATGCCATCAGGAACGCCCGGCTTGAGACTGTCGCGGATGCCCGACGCAAAGATCCGCCCGTTTGCGATCGAGCCGTCCGGCCGGACTTCGAAAACCCTTATGTTCGCCTGTTCGGTATCGTTGATGTAGAGCAGCTTTTCGTCCGGCGAGAAGCACAGCCCGTTCGGCATCCCGAACAGGTACCGGTCAACCAGCAGGTCCGGATCCGCACCGCCCTGTCCCGGCAGAACCCGGAACACGCCCTGCCAGCCGAGCTGCCGGGGCCGTTCGACACCAAATACGGGCATTCTCCCGTACCAGGGATCGGTGAAATAGATCGCCCCCGAAGAATGCACGCACACGTCGTTCGGAGAGTTCAACTCCTGGCCCCGAAAGTGGGAGGCGAGTATCGTGCGGCTATTGTCAGGAGCGATCCGGACCAGCGACGACGAAGAATGCTCGCAGACAATCAGGTTCAGATCCGCATCGTAGGTCAATCCGTTGCATTTGTTGGACGGCCGCTTGACCTCACGGACCCCATGTTTATCCCAGCGCCTGCGCACATCGCCCGGCATATCGGAAAACAGGAGATAGTGATCGACCGGGTGCCAGAGCGGCCCCTCGGTAAATTCAAACCCGGTGGCAAGCTGCATGACCGGCTCGTGTTCTTCGATGAGATCCCGGAATTCCGATTGCAGGGCGTCATGGGCCACGGCGCATCCTTTCGCGGCAAGTGTTGTCAGGGTCGATCAGACGGGAAACCAGTTGCGTTTGGGCAGGGTCTGGCTGATGGGGCCGGGAACCTGCATTTCCAGCCGGCCGACCACCTGCTGGTGCTCGATCATCGCCGGCTTGTCGTGGATCGGCAGCAGATATTTGTAATTGTTGAGAAGTTTCTTGATCGCGCCCTTTTCGGCACGCTTCGAACCGGAATGATTTCCGGTGACCTGGGGTTCCATGAACTGATCCTGATAGACCGGTTCGATGATCTGATCCTGGAAATCATAGATCACGTCACCGCAGATGTTGGCGAGGCCGTCCGCGGTCTCGACAACGACGTTCATCGACCCTTCTGTATGGGCGTAGGCGGGTTCGCACCAGACGCCTGGAATGATCTCTTCGCCGCCGGTGATTTCCAGATCCAGAAAGCGCAACGCGTCCTTGGTGTGCAGCCGTTCGACCAGATGCTGGATATCAGGCTTGGGATATTGCGGATGCATCAGGCCGGATACCGAACATTCCATTTCACGTCGATTGATCACCACAGTGGTGTTCATCGGGAAATGGTCGTCCTTGCCGGCATGATCGATGTGCAGGTGGGTGTGCAGCACGTAACGGACATCGCCGAGTTTGACACCGTGTTTCGCCAACTGGTTCTCGATCATATTGTCGTGGAACTGCAGACCGCGCATGCCCAGCGATTCCATGATCGCATTGTCCCGATACCCGGTATCGACGACGATCGGATAGGCGCCACCCAGAATCAGGTAGCCATAGACGGGAACCCGTTTGATCCGGCCGCAATTGTGCCCGAGAACCAGAAAACTGTTTTCCAGCTCGATGTCGCCATAGTCCAGAACCTTGATCTCAAGTGCCATAGTCTGTCTCCCTTTTCTGTCCGGTCCGGAGCCCGGAACCCAGTCCCGTAAGTGTCAAAGCCGGTAGATCCGCGCGGCATTGTCGTGAAAGATCGCCTGCCGTGCAGCCGCGCGCATGTTCTTTGTTGCCGCCAGGAAGGCGTCCAGCAGCGATCCGTAGTCGGTCCAGATCTTCTCGATTGGGAAATTCGAACCGTACAGGCACCTGTCGGCACCGAATATCTTGACCGTTTCGCGCACGATTGCGGCGATGTGTTCGGGATCGTTGCGGTGGATGAATGTCCCGAATGCCGACAGTTTCGTGACCACATTGGGTTGGTCGGCCAAGAGGCGCATGCCTTTGCGCCACGCCGTCCATCCCGGCTTCGAAAGGTCTTCCAGCATGCCCGCATGTTGCAGGATGAATGTCACGTCCGGGCAGGCGGCAGCCAATTCGGCCGCGCCCTCCATCTGTCCGGCAAACACCTGCAGGTCAAACGACCAGCCATAGTCCGCCAGGCGCGCAACATTCCGGCGGACCGCCGGGTCCGCTGCAAGGTCTTTTCGGCTCGCAAACCGGTAGAGCGGATTTTCGTGCCAGTGCAACTGCTGGCGTATGCCGCGCATCAGGGGAATGCTCTTCAGCGCATCGAGTTGCGGTCTGACATCGTCGACACACATATCGGCGTAGCCGACGATCCCCTGCGGCCATCCCGTATCATCAGCAACGCTCTGCACCCATGCCGCTTCGTCGCGAAACCAATTCGGGGCCCAGTTGGCCTGAACATAAACCGACTTCTCAATGCCCTTGTCCCTGATGTCGTCCAGGAATTCCGACATCGGATAATCGCGCTTGATGGCCTCGTACGGACCGAAGATCCGCGGCTGCATCGGACCCAGCAGCCAGGGCAGATCCGTCTGGCGCCAGATGTGGTGGTGCGCGTCGATGATTTTCATGCCACGGACCTTTCCGCATTGAGGATGTGGGTGCACAGGCTTTCGATCGAACCGCCATCCGCGAATCGGTCGATAAAGGGCAGCACGGCTTTCAGCGCCGCCGTTTCCGGCGAGAAATCACGGTCGGCGGCGAGCGGACTGAGCCACAGAATCGACCACGCCAGCCGCGACATGTCCGCGACCGCCTGGATCATTGCCGACGGATCCCCGCGTTCGAGCCCGTCTGACACCACAACCACAAGTGCACCGCGGGCAAAGCCCTTGAATCGGGGAATGCCAAGAAAGGCCTGCAAGGCATCGCCGAGACGGGTGCCGCCATCCCAGTCGGCAACGACTGTTCCGGCCGTGGCGAGCGCCAGGTCCTGGTTGCGAAAGCGCATGACGCGCGAAATCCGCGTCAGTCGTGTTCCGAGCGTAAAGATCTCCAGACGGTCGGATGCGCTCGCAAGTGCATGCGCGAACCGCAACGTGGCGTCGGTCTGCGCCTTCATCGATCCGGAAATATCGATCAGGAGCAGGATCCGTCGCTGCCGGCTCTTGCGCTTGAGTTTCGGCAGAACCAGGATTTCACCGTCCCGGCGAACGGCGTCGCGCAGCGTACGCCGGATATTCCAGGCGTCGCCCTTGCTGGCGGGTGCGCGCCTGTAGGATTGGCGGCGCGGCAGGCGCGACCGCGCCACCCTCCGGAACCGCCGCAGCACCTCCGCTTCGCCAAGAGGCGCGAACTGCCGCAGCGACAGGGCTTCCGCCGAGGCAGCCTCGGCGCCGGCCTCGTTTTCATCCTCCGCGTCCGGCGGGTCCATGGCCCCGTCACGCTCGTCCCGCGCACTGATCTCGTCGTCATCGCCATCCGTTTCCGCGCCAGCCAGACTGTGGCCGAGAAAATGCAGGCGATAGAGCGCGTCGAATTCATCGATCCGGTCGACATCGGGAGCCAGCGTCGCCCGGGCCGAACGGTAGATATCGGCCATGGATTTCGGGCCAAGCAGGCAAACCGCTTCGATAAAGGTCTGAGTCTGTTCCGGTGCAACCGCAAACCGGTTTGCCCGCAAAATCGTCGAGAAATCGACAAACGGCTTTGCGCCGAGGGGCAGGATCGGCGTCTGGCTCATGCCGCCGCCTCCGCCAGAATCCCATCGAGACGATCTTCCAGAAAAACGAGATCGTCCTGGTCCTTGATGACCACGCCGATTGCGCGTCGGAAGGCCGTCGGCCAGGGCGCGCCTTGCGCGTTGAGAACAGTGGCGGCTTCCGCCCATTCGACGGTTTCCGCAACACCCGGCGGCTTGCTCAAGGGCTCATCGCGAAACCGACCGACAGCCGCAACGACCGACCGCGCGGTCCGTTCCGCCACCGAGCTCGCCCGCATCATCACGATCTCGGCTTCGCGATTTGCGTCGGGATAGTCGATCCAGTGATAGACGCAGCGCCGTCTCAGCGCCTCGTGCAGGTCCCGGGTCCGGTTCGAGGTCAGGATCACCACCGGATGCTCGCGCGCCCGGATGGTGCCGCGTTCGGGGATCGAAATCTGGAAATCGGAGAGAAATTCTAAGAGAAAGGCCTCGAACTCGTGATCGGAACGATCGATCTCGTCGATCAGAAGCACGGTGCTGTCCGGTGTCTGCAAGGCTTCCAGCATCGGTCGGGCAATCAGGAATTCGTCCCGGTAAATATTGATGTATTCGTCACCGGCCTGACGGATGGCAAGCATCTGACGGGGATAGTTCCATTCGTAGAGCGACGCTGCCGCATCGATGCCCTCATAACATTGCAAGCGCGTGAGGTTGCGCCCGAGTATGGAGGTCAGGGCTTTTGCCGCTTCGGTCTTTCCGACACCGGGAGCGCCTTCAAGCAGCAGAGGTTTACCGAGTGCAAGTGCCAGATAGGCGGCGGTTGCCAGACCGTCGTCGGCAAGATATTGCGCCGCCCGCAAGGACGCCGCCAGCGTCTCCGGACCGTCAATACCGACAATCGTCTGCCGAACCGCCATGCTCAGCGTGCTCCCGGCGCCTGTGCGCCGACCATGCCCTGCGGTTTCGCACCACCCTGCGCGAGGATTCCGCGCAGCACCTTTTCCGGCGTGATCGGCAGATCGGTTACCCGCACGCCGACCGCGTTGAACACAGCGTTGGCCACTGCGGGAAGAACCGGATTGGCGCACATCTCGCCGGGCCCCTTGCCGCCGAAGGGGCCGTCAGGGGCCGGGCGCTCCAGGACGGCGATATTATGCGGCACCACTTCGCCGGGTCCGGGCATCAGATATTCGTTGAAGTCCACGGCGCCGTGCGAGCGGTCGGGATAGTGCGGCTCGGTGGTCTCGTAGAGCGCATGGCTCACCCCCATCCACGCCCCGCCAATCAATTGCTGCTCGACCAGTTTCGGATTGAGCGCGCGCCCGAGCTCGTAGGCGCTGTTGATCTGGACGACCGTGACCTCGCCTGTCTCGTCATCCACTTCGACATCGATGACAAGCGCCGCGTGCGCATAACACGAGACCGGGGTCATTTCGCCGGTTTCCGGATCCACATCGGACAGGGGAATCAGGAATATCCCGCGACCGGAAACGGTCTTGCCCTGTTTGAACTGGGCCGCGCCGGCCGCGGCGGCCGTGGTGATCGAACGCGACGGCGCGCCGCGCACGTGAATATTGCCCTTGCCGTCGGTCACCAGATCTTCAGCATTGACTTCAAGCTCTTCGGCAGCCGCTTCCAGCATGACCCCGCGGGCTTCGGTCGCCGCCGCGATCACGGCGTTGCCGACGCGGTGCGTACCGCGCGAGGCAAACGAACCCATGCAGTGCGGGCCGGTGTCGGAATCGGCCGTGTCCACATAGACATCCTCAACCGGGACACCAAGCGTTTCCGCGGCGATCTGGCGGGTCACCGACTTCATGCCCTGACCGAGATCGATCGATGACAGGGCAACCATGAACTTGCCATCCGGGTTGGAATGGACGAGCGCCTGGCTGGGATCGCCGCCGAGATTCATGCCGATCGGATAATTTATGCAGGCAAAGCCGCGTCCGGGATGTCTGGCCATGTCAGCGTCTCCTCGTGCCGGAAATGGATGAGAACCGGTTCACGCCGGGACGCTTGACGCCCTGCTGGAACCGCGGTTCGGCCTGCGGCGGTGGCGGCGCCGGTTGCACGGCTGTCGGAGGCGCCGTGGGCGCAGGCACGGCGGGCTGGGGCGAAACGGGCGCTGGGGCCGGAGGTGTGCTTGTGACCGGTGGCGGTGCAACAGGTCGTGATGGCGCCGGGACTGAAGGTTGCAGGGGCTGGTAGGACGGCGTCGTCCGGGGTGCCTGGTAGCCTGACTGCCGCGCGGGGCCGGGTGAGCGCAGCCCGTCCTGGTCAATCGGCGTCTGCGGAATTTCGGCGCGGGGGCCGCCGCCATCGCGCATCGACGCCATGGCGCGGTACTGGTCACCGATTGCCCAGCCGGCCTTCTCGGCCGCCACCTGACAACATTCGATCAGGGCACAGTTCTTGGCTTCGCGTCGGTGCGCCTTCATATCGCCATCGCGATAGGCGTTCAGGATCCGATATTCGATCGGATTCATCCCGATTTCGTGGGCGCTTTTGTCCATATGGCTTTCGATGGCGAAATCGACGCCGGTGATACCGAACCCGCGCATGGCCGTAGCCGGCGTCCGGTTGGTGTAGACACAGAACACGTCGGATTGAACGTTCGGGATCGTATAGGGACCGGGCAGATGACCGGTCGCCTTGATGATCGCGTAACTCGACAGGCGCGTATAGGCGCCGGAATCGAAATAGCCCGTCAGCTTTCGCGCGACGATGCGGCCGTCGCGCATGATCCCGTCCTTGAGATACCAGACCTCGCCGCCGCGCGGCGCGCCGACCTGCATCTCCTCGGCCCGATCATAGGCATAGCGCACCGGCCTCCCGGTCAGGATGCAGCCGAGAATGGCCAGCGGCTCGTGCAGGCTGTCCACCTTGCCGCCGAAACCGCCGCCAACCGTGCCGCCGATGAAATGCAGACGGTTCGACGGGACGTTCAACAATTTTGACGTCGTTCCGAGCGAAAAGAACAGCGCCTGGGTCGAGGTGTAACAGACATAACGATCATTGGTTTCCGGCGCGGCGATGGCGCCGCAGGTCTCGGTCGGCGCCTGTTCGATCGGCGACATCTGATACCGCCCCTCGACGATGTGTTCGGCCTGGCGAAACGCCCTCTCCACGTCGCCAAACCGCAACTTCTGGCGGTCGTAGCGTTCGTGGTAGGTAAAGGTATTTTCCGGATAGGCCGGATTGACCGACGGCGCCCCCGGCTTGATCGCTTCCTCGACATCCAGCACATGCGGCAGCACATCATAGTCGACGCGGATCTTGGCAATCGCATCGAAGGCCTGACGTTCGCTTTCGGCCACGACAGCAACAATCGCCTCGCCGACATAGCGCACCACGTCTTCGGCAAGCAGGGGTTCATCGTCATCGCCGAAATCGAGCAGACTCAGCAACGTATTCAGGTTGCAGGCCACATCGGCGCCCCGGATGATGCGGCGCACGCCCGGCATGCGTTCCGCCTGGGACACGTCGATTAAACGAATGCGCGCGTGATGGTGCGGGCTCCTCAGGCATTTCAGGTGCAAAAGCCCGTCGAACAGATGGTCGTCGAAATAGGGCGAGCGGCCGGTCACGTGCCCGAGCGCGTCCTGGCGCTGTGTGGGCTTGCCGATTTCATTGAGATCGTCATTGCGCTCGTCGGCGAAAAGGTCCTTGCGAAATTCAATCATGTCAGCACCTATCCGTACCGTCTTGCGCCGCTGCCGGCGGCATCCAGGATCGCCGTGATGATCGGCTCGTAACCGGTGCAACGGCAGATGTTCCCGGAAATCGCTTCGATCACGTCATCGCGTGTCGGCGACGGATTGCGCTCAAGCAGTGCTTTCGCCGCCATCAGCATGCCCGGCGTGCAATATCCGCACTGGGCCGCGAAATTTTCCATGAAGGCCGTTTGCAGGGCGTGCAGATCCGGACCATTGGCCAGTCCGCTGGCCGTCTCCACCGACCGGCCTTCGGCGGTTTCCGAAAGGGTCAGACAGGACAGGTGCGGTTCGCTATCGATCAGCACCGTGCAACAACCGCAGGTTCCCTGTCCGCAGCCATATTTCGGCGCGAGATCGCCGATTCCCCGGCGCAGGGTATCGAGGAGATTCTGACCGTCTTCGACAAACGTGGCCTGGTCGGAACCGTTCAGGCGGAACTGAAGGGGTTTTTTCGCCATGTCTTCAGCTCCCTTCGCCGAGCAGCAGGCGCTTCAGGTGCACCGGCGCGACGGCCCGCCGGTACCATTCGCTGGCTACCGGATCGGTGGCCGGCTGCAGACCGTCGACCGCGGCGGAAACCGCTGAAGCCACACCCGCTTCGTCGAGCGCGGCGCCCTCGAGTGCCCGCTCCACGGCGGCGGATCGCAGCGGCATGGGTCCCATTGCCCCGAACGCGACACGCGCGCCGCCGATGCGGCCGCCGGATTGCGGCAGGTTGGCAGCGATCGACAGCACCGACACGCCCTTCGGCTTTACCCGCGTGACCTTTGTAAACCGGAACGCATTGACGTCGCGCGGCCGCGTGATCGTGACCGAAGCAACGAGTGCGCGCGGCTCGCGATCCCGGATCCCGAGAAAGTCCTGCAGTGGAATTCCACGCCCCTGCATCGATTGCGCGGGATTGACCTCGGCGTCCAGCACCAGCAATGCGGCAGTGAAATCCCCGTAGGGCGAGGCCGCAAAGAGATTGCCTCCAACCGTCGCCATGGACCGTATCGCAGGCCCGCCGACGGCCCGCGCCGCCGGAGCCAGAAAGGCCAGATCCCGGTTCTGCAGGATTTGAGACATGGTCACGCCGGCGCCGATCGTGATCCGGTCGCCCCGGCTGTGAATGGCGCGCACAGCCGGATCAAGCACACGGACGATCGTGTCAAAGGACTGGTCGCCCTCGTTGACGGCGCGCATCACCAGTGTGCCACCTCCAAGGCAACGGGCCGTGCGATTGGATGACAGCGCGCGCGCAGCCGCATCCAGGGCCTCGTAGGTTTCGACCCTAAGCGCCATCGCCGCCTCCCGTGTTCAATCCATATCCGGTGTTCATGATCCCAGTCCCATATGATCCTTGATCGCCGCAAAACCGGCTTCGTAAATTCCTTCACCGACGAGCGTCGCCATCGCGTCCTGTTCGCCATCGCGGGTATCGAACCGCGACTCCCATTCCCAAAACGTCCGGTCGCCGTCCGTCACCGGCATCAGCCGGACATGGGCGACGTAATTGAACAGCGGAACCGGCGTATCGAGCAGGCAATAGGAAAACGTCGTTTCCAGATCCGACAGGGTCAGCAATTGTTCGCGCAATTCCGATCCGTCCTGCAGATGAAACCGGCGCACACACCCGATCTTGTCGGAGGCCAGGCTGCGTTCGATCGCACTGTCGCGCACAGCCGGATGCCAGCTGTCGTGGCCGTTGAAATCACGCAGGACCTCCCACACGGCCTCGATGGGCGCGTCGACGATCGTGCTTTTCAGGACCCTGACCATGCCGCCATCAACGTCCCATGAAATGCCGTTTCAGGGCATCGAACCCGCCCTGGAAGACGTTGGTCCCGATACCTTCCACGAGATCGTCGGCAGCGTCCGGCGCGCAATCGAATTCCGCCGACCATTCAACAAAAGTACGCTCGCCGTCGGTAATCGGCGTCAGCCGCAATGTCGCGACATAATTCTCCAGCGGCATAGGCGATTCCAGGATCGCATAGGTGCAGAACATGTCGTAGTCGCTCAGGCCCAGCAATTGCTCGCGGATCCGGTCGCCGTTCTGCAGGTTGAAGTCGCGGATGCAGCCGATCTTGTCCGACGGTTCGGCATTTTCGATCCGGCTGTCGCGAATTCTCGGATGCCAGCGCGGCAGGCCGTTGAAATCCCGGACCCGTTCCCAGACCCGCTCGGCCGGGGCGTCGATGACACTGGATATGTAGACACGCGCCATAGCGACCTCCCCTTACGACTTCGACGAACGCGACGCGCGGCGCCGGCGGGTGCCGGACGGTTCCGGATCGGGTTTTTCGTCGGTCGTCGCGGCCGTTCCGGATCCGGACGCACCGCCCCCCGACCCGGACGATTTCGCCGCGTCCTTGGCGATTGAGGTCAGGTCGCGGGCCTCGCGAACCAGTCCGCCCATTTTCGACAGGTTGGCACCGTCAATGCCGATATCCGAGAGCAGACTGTCGACCAGCGGCGCCTGAACGCGATAGCGGAGCGCCGAATCGATGACCTCGTCGGTCGCATTGCGATGGCCGTCGCCACCGCCGCCGGATCCGCCGCCGTTCATGCCGTCGAGCTGCATGATGCGGATGTCCTGGATTTTCTCCATCGGCTTGACGGAAGCGGCAACGATGCCTTCGACATGTTCCAGGAGCTTGCGCCGGAACAGCGAGAACCGTGCTTCGTCGGTGAGAACGTTTTCGGCCTCGTAAAGCAGCTTCTGCGCTTCCGCTTCGACGGCGCTGCGCACCTTTTCCGCCTCGGCGGCAATTTTCGCTTCTTCCGCCGCCTTTTCCGCCATCACCACGTCGACGGAGCGACGGCGATTGGCTTCCTCGGTCTCGCGCACGGTCTTGACCTTCTCCTCGGCTTCCGTTGCACGGGCCCGGGCATTGTCGGCTTCAACGCGGGCGGCCGATTCCTCCAGCGATTTCTTGAACAGGACGATGGCCTTGTCCATCTGTGCGGCTTCCACGTCGCGTTCGCGCTCGACCTCCAGCCGGCGGCGTTCCTTTTCATGCCCGATGCGTGCATCGTCGAGACCACGTTCGGATGCGATGCGGGACCGTTCGACGTCCTCGCGGGATGCGATTTCCGCTTCGCGCAGCGCCTGAACCCTGGCGATTTCAAGCTGTTCCAGTGAACGTTTGCGCTCCAGTTTGGCTGCGTCGAGGATCCGCTCGCGTTCGAGATCGGTGGTTTCGACATCGCGCTGGGCAACGATTTCCGCCCGCCGCACCTTCGACTCGGCTTCGACGCGTTCAGCCTTCTTGGCTGCCAGCTCGATAACCCGTTGTTCGTTGGCCTCCTCGACCAGGCGCTTGCGCTCGATGTCGAGAACTTCACGCTCCTTCGAGGATCCGATCCGCTCCCGTTCCAGTCCGAGTTCAACCGCAATGCGTTGCTTCTCCACTGCGTCCCGACGCTTGATTTCCGCCTCCTCCACGGCTTCGTCGCGGGCGATTTCGCGGCTGCGGACTTCCTGCTCGGCACCGATCCGTTCGGCGTCGAGCGTTTTCTTCTGAGCGATCCGGGCCGCTTCGATGGCCTCGTCGGCCGCCACCTGCGCCTTGTCGATCGCCTCGTTTCGCGAGATCTCCAATTGGCGGATTTCCTCGTCCCTTGCGACCTGATCGCGCGCGGTTTCCTTTTCTTTTTCGATCCGCATCTGATCGACCAGACGCTTCGATGACACCTCGGTGGAGGCAATCGTCTCGTTGCGTTCGATCTCGCGGCCCCGGACTTCCGCCTCGGCAAGGATGCGTTGAGTATCGACATTCCTGGTTTGCGCGATGCGTGCCGCATCGGTCGCCTCGGCGGCGGCAACCTCGCGCAGGGTGGTTTCCTCCTGTCGGGCGATCCGTTCCCGGTCGATCCGTGACTGCTGTTCGATCCGCGCCGTTTCGATGGTTTCCCGCGCCGCGATCTCCGCGCTGTCAACCACACGGTTGCGCGAGATTTCGCGCTCGCGCACATCCTGTTCGTAGGCGATGCGTTCGGCGGCAATCTTCTTTTCCTGGGCGATCCGGGCCGCCTCTGTCGCTTCGTTGGCCGCGATCTCGGCTTCCGCGATTGCCGCGGTACGACGGATGTCGCGTTCCTTGGTCGCTTCTTCGCTGGCGATCCGTTCCACAGTCAGCGCGCGATCCTGAGCAATGCGCGAGGCCTCGACGGCCTGGCGTGCCGCAATCTCGGCTTCGTCGACGGCCTTGTTGCGGGCGATCTCCAGCGAGCGCACTTGCTCTTCCTGCTGGATGCGTGCCGCCTGTATCGCCTCGCGGGCGGCAATGTCGCGTTCTTCCAGATCCTTTTGCCGGGCGATCTCCAGGGCCCGTGTCGCCTGTTCGGAAGCTATGCGCTCCGCCGACAATTGTTTTTCGCGGGCGATCCGCGCCGCCTCGGTCGCCTGCTGCGCGGCGATTTCGGCTTCATCCAGCGCCCGCTGGCGTTCAATCTCCAGCGACCGGATCTTGCGGTCCGAACTGATGCGCTCCTCGTTGACCGTCGCATCCTGTGCTATGCGCAATTTCTCCGCCGCTTCACGGGCCGCGATATCGGCTTCCTCGACGGCGAGATTGCGGGCAATTTCCCTGCGTCTGGTTTCTTCTTCATTGGCGATCCTGGCATCGGTGAGGATCCGCTCCTGCGAAAGCCGGGCCTGCTCGGTTTCCTCGCGCGCCGCGATGTCGGCCTGATCGATATTTTTCTGCCGCTCGATTTCCCGGGCCTGATTTTCCTCTTCCTGTTTGATGCGCGCTTCCGTGATCGCCCGTTCCTGGTCGATGCGGGCGCGCTCCGTGGCCTCCTTGGCCGAAATCTGCGCCTCTTCGATCCGACGCTGGCGTTCGATGTCGCGTGCCTGTGTTTCCTGCTCGTTGGCGATGCGTGCTTCGGTGACCGACCGTTCCTGTATGATCCGCGCCTTTTCGATTTCCTCGCGCGATGCGATTTCCGCCGTATCGACAATCCGCTGACGGTCGATTTCCCGTTGCCGAACGTCCCGTTCAGACGCGATCCGCGCTTCCGAGATGGTCTGTTCGTTGGCGATCCGCGTGGTTTCAATGGTCTCCCGCGCGGTAATCTGGGCGCGTTCGGCTTCGGTTTCGCGCTCCGCCCGCTCGCGGACCAGTTCCGCGCGCTGCTGGGCGCGCCGGAATTCGATGTCGCGTTCCTGCTCGAGCCGCGCTTCCTCGCTTTCGCGCTCGATCGACAGGGACTGTTTTTCCGCTTCCAGGTTGCGGCTTCGGATCCGGATCATGGAATCCTGTTCGATATCGTTGCGCAGCTTTCGCTTGGCTTCGATGTCCTCGATCAGCAGTGTCAGACCTTCGGCATCGAAGCGGTTCGACGGATTGAAATATTGCAGGTCGGTCTGGTCGATATCCTTGATGGCGACGGATTCCAGCTCCAGTCCGTTCTGGGTCAGTCCTTCCTGCGCCGTCTCCTTGACCCGGTTGACATAATCGCCGCGCTGTTCGTGCATTTCCTCCAGCGTCAAATCGGCCGCAATGGCGCGAAGCGCGGATTCGAATTTGCCGGCAAGCAGGGCGTGCAGGTTGGCTTCTTCAAGCGTGCGCCGTCCCAATGTCGAGGCCGCGATCGAGACAGCGTCCCGCGTCGGTCGAACCCGGACATAAAATTCGGCTTCGACATCGACCCGAATGCGGTCCTTGGTGATCAGCGCTTCGTCGCGCTGGCGCAGGACCTCCAGGGGGAGCGTGTTCATGTTGACCGGTGTGATGTCATGAATGATCGGCCAGACGAAGGCGCCGCCGTCAATCACCACTTTCTCTCCGAGGAAGCCGGTGCGTACAAACGCGATTTCCTTCGTCGAACGCCGGTAAAGCCAGTTCATCACCCAGTAGATGATGGCAATGACGATGACTGCCAGAATGAACCAGAGGATGATTTCGCCAATCAATTGTCCGGTCATGCTCTTTCTCCCCAAGTCTTGGTCGTCACCCCTGTTTTCTGTGACGCACCCTTTGTCGTTCCGAACATCTTCCCGATCACCAGGTGATGGTCTTGAACGCGCGCGTCTGTTCAGTCAGCGCGATTTCTGTCGGTAGCCGCTCCATCGACGACGCGCCGTAGAAGCCGTGGCAGTTTTCGGTATTTTTCAGTACATATTCCGCATCATCCGGCATCGCGACCGGCCCGCCATGCACAAGCACGATCGCATCCCTGTTCACCTTCAGCGCGGCCTCCGCCCAGGCATCGACGAGCGCCGGGCAGTCTTCGAGCTTGAGCGCGGTCTCCGCGCCGATAGCGCCCCCCGTGGTCAGTCCGAGATGACAGACGATAATGTCCGCGCCCGCCTCCGCCATCGCCGTGGCATCGTCCTCTCCGAACACATAGGGCGTGGTCAGTAGGTCCTTGCGATGAGCGGCCGCGATCATGTCGATCTCAAGGGAAAACGACATGCCGGTCTCTTCCAGGTTGGATCGGAACACGCCGTCTATCAGTCCGACTGTCGGGAAATTCTGGACGCCGGAAAATCCGACGCGGGCGACTTCGTCAAGAAACACGTCCATCGACCGGAACGGATCCGTCCCGTTCACGCCGGCAAGCACCGGCGTGTGTTTGACCACGGGCAGAACTTCAGCCGCCATTTCCATGACGATCTGGTTGGCGTCGCCATAGGGCATCAGCCCGGCCAGCGATCCGCGCCCGGCCATGCGATAGCGCCCGGAATTGTAGATCACGATCAGATCGATGCCGCCGGCCTCCTCACATTTGGCGGAAAGACCCGTGCCGGCACCGCCTCCCACGATCGGCACTTTGCGGGCGACCATGTCCCTGTACTTCTCCAGAAGTTTCGATCGTTCAATGCGCATCTGTCACCTCGATGTCTTGCGGCGTTTGGGCCGGTCGCCATGCAATGTGCGAAAGGTTTCGACCACTGCGGCGGAAAATTGCGGATCGTTGATATTGTAGGGCAGCCGGACAAGTTGCCGGTTCCCGGTTTGACGAACAGTCGTCTCAAGGGCCTGAAACAGAGCCGCGTCGGCGGCCGGATCATGAAACGCCATTCCCGGCGCATCGAGCTGCGACACACCGCCTTCCGGCAGGAAAAACCGGACCGGCGCCTCCATCTGATTGAGCCGTTCTCCGATCCAGCGGCCCATGGCGGCATTCTCCTCCGCGGTCGTGCGCATCAGGGTCACCTGCGGATTATGCTCGTAAAAAAGGCGGCCGCGATACTTTTCCGGAACCGTATCGGGCGCACCGAAATTGACCATGTCGAGAGCGCCGCAACCGCCGATATAGGGTTGCTGCGCCCTGATCATCGCGCCGAACCGATCTTCCGACGCAGCGAAAATCCCGCCCATGAGCAGGTCGCACACTTCCGTGGTGGTGATATCGATGACCGCCGGAATCATGCCGCTGTCGACCAGTTTTTCCATCGACTGTCCGCCGATGCCGGTCGCGTGGAAAACCAGGCAGTCATAGTCGGCTTCCAGCGCCTGGGTCATCTGCTGGACGCAGGGTGTGGTGACCCCGAACATGGTCAGCCCGACCGTCGGCCGCTCGTCGGGCGAGGCCGTGTTCGCCCCCCGAAGCGCAGTCGCATGTCGTGACGGCCGCCGCGCCTTGACCATTCCGACAAGTGCGTGCGAGCCGTTCGACAGCACATCGCGGGTGATGACGTTCAAACCCTGAACGTCGGCGACCGAATGCATCATCAGGATGTCGGCCGGGCCCACATATTGCCGCACGTCGCCCGAGGCGATCGTCGAAATCATCACCTTCGGGATGCCGACGGACAGTGCCCGCATGGCGGGCGCCACCATCGCCGTTCCTCCGGACCCGCCGGCGCCGATAATGCCGGCAATACCGGACTGCCGTTTGATCCAGCGTTCGAAAGCCAATGTCATGCCGGCAACCGATTCTCCCCGATCACCGGTAAAGACTCCGCTCGCGCCGCGTGGATGATAGGCGGCCACCTGATGCGCGGGAACGTCGGCACCGGTCTGCTGGCCGGTCGTCGACAGGTCGACGAGACGAACCGGAATATTCTCCGCCTTGAGAATGTCCCGGATAAAACGAAGCTCCGGCCCCTTGGTGTCGAGCGTTCCGGCCACCAGGACAACATCGTCGCCCACCGCCGACAACGGCCGCAATTCCAGATGATCGGTAACCGTACCGGGCGCGGCAATCGCCGACACGGTCCGGGCGGAGGCCTCGATCAGCCGGACCGGCGCCGGTTTCGACCAGCGGGTCGGAATGTTCGGGTTCGAAAGATAGATCCGGGTCGGGCCTGCAGCCGCTGGAGCCTGCCCCGCACCCGCGGCGGCGTCCGGCGCGTCACCGTCGCCCTCATCGCCATGCCGGCCGACGCCGAGCAGTCTCTGCTGCAGGTCACGGTCGCTCGCAAGTTGCCCCGCATCGACGATACGATTGACCCGACCGTTGACCATGATGGCGACATTTTCCGCGATCGCCGTCGCGACACCGATATTCTGCTCGATAACCAGCACGTCGATGTCGCCTTCGTCGCCGAGATTGAGGAGAATTTCCTCGACCTGATTGACGATGACGGGCGCGAGCCCCTCTGTCGGCTCGTCCATGATCAGGAGCTTCGGATTGAGCAACAGGGCGCGGGCGATCGCCAGCATCTGCTGTTCGCCGCCGGAAAGTTGCGCACCGCCATTGGTCTTGCGTTCCGCAAGGCGCGGAAACACGGAATAGATCCTGTCGACGGTCCAGTCTCCGGACTGTCGTGTGCTGACCATGCGCAGATGTTCGTCCACCGTCAGCGAACGCCACAGACGCCGGCCCTGCGGGACGTAACCGACACCGAGCCTGGCGATTTCGGCCGGCGCCATGCCGATGAGTTCCCGCCCGCCGAACCGGATCGAACCCGACGCCGGCACCAGACCCATGATCGCATTGCAAAGGGTCGTCTTGCCCATGCCGTTGCGGCCGACGACGGACAGGACCCCGCCGTGCAGGTGCAGTTCGACACCCTGCAGGGCATGGGAGGCGCCGTAATAGACGTTCAGATCCCTGATATCGAGAGCCGGCGCCGTGGTCGACCGCTTGCCTCCGGGGCGTTCAGCCATGACCGCCTCCGAGATAGAGTTCCTGGACTTCCGGATCCTGCTCGATTTCGGAGGGCTTGCCTTCCTTGAAGATGCGCCCGTTGTGCATCATCGTGACCTGTTCGGACACGCGCAGCGCCACATCCATGTCATGTTCGATGATGATGTAGCCGATATGCTCGGGCAGATTGGTGAGGATTTCGATCAGTTCGCGGCGTTCCGACGGCGACAGTCCGGCCGCCGGTTCGTCAAACAGAACAAAACGCGGCGCACCGGCGAGCGCCAGGGCTATTTCCAGTTGTCGCTGCTGCCCGTAGGACAGTTCCGCGACCGTGGTCATGCGCACATCGGCCAGATGCACCGCTTCAATCAGTTCTTCCGCCGAAGTCATCAGCGCACTGTCGCGGCGCGGCCGCAGCAGCGAGAACCGCCCGCGCGATACGCCCCTGCAGGCCAGATAGACATTGTCGAGCACGCTCAAGCCCGTGAACAGCAGCGAGATCTGATAGGTTCTGCGCAGCCCGCGCCGGATGCGTTCATGGGCGGGGAACGTGGTCACATCCTCGCCGAACAGCCGGATTGATCCCGAAGTCGGCAGGAAATCCCCGGTCACACAATTGAACAACGTCGTCTTGCCGGCGCCATTGGACCCAAGCACGGCCCGGCGTTCGCCGGGGGCCACGGTCATTGTAATGTCGGTCAGCGCGGCCAGCGCTCCGAACATCTTGGTCACGCCGCGCAGTTCCAGGGCATTGCCGGTTCCGCCCGCAAACATGCGATCGGCGGCGGACATACGGGTTGTAGCGGGTGCATTCATGGCCCGGCGCCCCCGTCCGGTTTTCCGGTCAGCCGATCAACGCCGCGCATGCGTTCGCGCCAGCGATCCCAGAGCCCCAACACGCCGTCCGGCGACCAGAACACGATGACCAGAAACCCGAGCCCGATCAGCAGTTGAAACCGTTCCCCCGCGAGACCCAGCGACACGAGTACATCGAGTGCGAATGTCCGCAAGAGCACATAGATGATCGCCCCGATGAACGGTCCGAGGGGACGGCGCAATCCGCCGACGACGGCGATGATCAAAATGTCGATGGCCGGGCCGACGCCGGCGGTTCCGGGCGAAACCTGACCGTTCAACCAGACCAGCAATATGCCGGCGACGGCAGCGATGACACTGGCAAACGCATAGGCCGCGATGCGATGGGCGGTCACGTTGAAACCCAGGGCGGCCATGCGGCGCGGATTGTCGCGAATGCCTTGCAGTGCCAGCCCGAACGGCGAGCGCGACACATACAGCACCAACAGATAGGAGAGCCCGGCAAGGACCGCGGTCAGATAATAAAACGGCACCGGAGCACGCCAGTCGACGCCGAACAGATTCGGCGGCGCGACACCGTTGAAACCGCTGAACCCGTTGAAAAGGGTATAGTTCTGGCGGGTGAAATAGAAAAATGCCGAGGTGATCGCCAGCGTGATCATGATCGTATAGATGCCCTCCGTGCGCACGGCGAGCGCTCCGGTCAGGGTTCCGAACGCGGTCGCGATCAGGATGGCGACGGGTATCGACAGCCACCAGGGCCATCCAAGGCTGATTGTCGTGATCGCGCTGTCACCGAAAATCGCAACCATGTAGGCCGCGCACCCCGCGACGCTCATCTGCACGACGCTGACCATACCGCCATACCCGGCCAGAAACATCAGACTGAGGGCGATCATGCCCAGGATCAGAGCCCAGCCGAAAATCTGAAACAGGACAAAGTTGCTGGCAAAAGCCGGCATGAACACCATGAGGAAGAAGACCACCCAATAGGGCGCCGGGATCCGCTCCAGCAGAAGCAGGATTGGAGATGGCCGCTGCGCAGCGCGAATGCCCGATTTGCCGGTCTTTTCCACAAGGGCCATGTTTACCCCCGTCCGCCGACAATGCCCTGAGGCCGGAATGCCAGCACCAGAACCATGATGAGAAAGGTGAGAACGACGGCGTAGGTCGGGAAATAGACCGACCCGATCTGCTCGGCCAGCCCGATCAGCAACGCGCCGAGCGCGGCTCCGGGAATCGATCCCATGCCGCCGACAATGACCACCACAAGCGAAGCCAGCAGGAAGCGGATATCCTCTCCCGGCGCAACCGACTGAAAGGTGCCGCCCACCACACCGGCCAAACCGGCAAGACCGGCACCAAAGGCAAACACCAGAACGAAAACGCGCTGGATCCGAACTCCGGTCGCCGACAGCATGTCGCGATCGTCGACGCCGGCCCGCACCAGCATGCCGACGCGGGTCTTGTTCAGTGCCAGCCACATCAGGATCCCGATGATCACGGCGGCCACGAATATGACCAGCCGGACGATCGGATATTTGAGGTAGACCAGATCGCCGCTCCTTTTGACGGCCGTTACCAGGGGCAGTTCGACCGGACCGGACAACCAGTCCGGCGCCAGAATCTGATAGAAATCGCCGCCCCAGATCCACAGCATCAGATCGGCAAGCACGATCGAGATTCCGATGGTCACGAGGGTCTGGCGCAAGTCCTCCCCCTCCATGCGGCGAAAGACAAAAATCTGCAGGAGAACCCCGACGGCGCCGACGACAAGGAAGGCCGCGACAAAACTCAACAACCACCAGCCCGTCGCCTCGGCAACCTCGTAGCCGATGTACCCGCCGAGCATGTAAAGGGATCCATGCGCCAGATTGACGTTTTTCATCAATCCGAAGATCAGCGTAAATCCGCTCGCCACGAGGAAATACAGACCGCCGAGCGTAATTCCGTTGAACAGGGCGTTGAGGAAGATTTTCTTCCGGCCGAACACAGACACGAAATCTTTCGACCACGGTGCGATGATCGCCCAAAGGAACAGGGCGATAATCAAGAGGATGATCACGAACCATCCGGTGTGGCGTTCGATGAAGGTCCTCACTGTCCGCCTTTCCTTGCACCCGGCCACCGCGGCCGATTATGGGCGATCATGGTGGAAAGGTCCGCGATGGCCGCGCAAGGATCCGCCAGCGGCCGCAAGCCAGACCGGCGGTCCCGCCTGTTCAACGGACGGTTCACCAAAACAACCCCATCGACACATTCAGGCCTGCCAACGTTCCCAATCCCTTTTCCGCGTGGCCTGTTTTCAGCCCATTGCGAAAACCTACATCCAATAGCGGCGGGACGGCATACCCGAGAGTCTTCCGCTTTCGCGTTTGATCGGGAAAACCGCCTTCCACGAGGCTGTTGAACGTCAGATCGAGATGCCTGAATCCCGTCACTTTCTAACCGGAGAAGTGCGCGACACGGCGGTAATCCGTGGGAGGTATTCCGACATTCGATGTGAAAAAGCGCGTGAAGCTGGCCTGTGAAGCAAATCCGAGGTCCAGTCCGATCGACGTCACAGCATCAACCGATGTCGTCAGTCTGTCGATGGCATTTTCCATGCGCAGGGTGTTGAGGTAGACGTTTGGCGTCAAACCGACATTTTGCCGGAAAAGCTTGTAGAAATGCGGTCGCGACAGGCCGGCATCCCTTGCAATGTGGTCGAGCACCAGTTCATCGGAAATGCGTTCGTTCATCAACCGTATGGAATTGCGCACCCGGAAATCGCGCACGCCGCTCCACCGATCGAGCGTCTGCGGCTCGCTTGGCGACCACTGCCAGGTCTGATCGAAACATTCCCGTGTCAGTTCATAGAGGTAGCCTTCGAACAGATCCGAATCCTCGGCATCCAGCAACAGGGTCGTCACCAGATTGAGCAGCCGGTTGATCTGATCGGTCATCTCGATACCCGACCGGCCGAATCGCAGGGCGCCCTGCGCTGTGCGTCCGACTTCAAGAAACCAGATCGGTTTGATGTAGAGCACCAGCATCAGCGATCCATTTTCGGGATCACCGGGGTGAAAGCTGTGGGGCTGCCAGGAGTTTACGGCAACGGCCGACCCGAAACTGATCGGGTACGGAGCGTCGGAAACGTCCATCTTCGAGGGCTTGCCCTGGACGTGAAACGTCAGATGACCTTCCCGATGGGCGTGCGTGGCCAGCGGTCGATTGAGATTGTAAAGAGATGCACGCCCAAACTGGCCATGGTGCACGGCCAATGCGGTACTCATGATAACCTCCCGTACCGGTACCGCCCATCATCGATGAATGCCGAGCCGCACCAGCTTGTTGTTTTTCTGCGTCTCTTGTCTTTCAGCCGACTGTGTCGGACCGAAAAATATCGGACGCGGTTCTATATGCACTTGCGCGCTTGCAACAGAGTGTCACGGACCTGTGGCGATTGCGCAAGGCTTGAAGGAAAAAAAATTAGACTGTCGGATATGATCTGTCACCTGATCCGCAGCTTCGCGACGATCGCGCAACAGATTCACAGATCACGGTCGCACATAGGCCGTCTTCACGTCGGTAAAGAACTCGGCGGCATGACGCCCCTGCTCCCGCGGCCCGAAACTGGATCCTTTCCGTCCGCCGAAGGCCACATGATAGTCGACTCCGGCCGTCGGCAGGTTGACCATGACCATGCCGGCCTCCGCGTTGCGCCGGAAATGGTTGGCATGTTTGAGGGACTGGGTGCAGATGCCGCTCGTCAGCCCGAATTCGGTGTCATTGGCAACAGAAAGCGCCTCGTCGTAATCCCTGACCCGGATGATGCTCGCAACCGGTCCGAACACTTCCTCCCGGTTTAGGGTCATGGCGTTGGTGGTGTCGGTGAACAGAGCCGGCTGAAGGTAGAACCCGTTGGCCTCACGCCGCAATCGCTCTCCGCCCCACCGCAGGTTTCCGCCTTCGCTGCGGCCGACCCGGATGTAATGTTCATCCTGGTCCAGTTGCGACTGGTCGACGACCGGCCCGATATCCGTGCCAGGCTTCATCGCGTCGTCGACAACAAGCCCGCGCAATCGCTCGACACAAGCCTCGACAAACCGGTTGTGAATTCCTTCGGTGACGATAAGACGGGACGACGCCGTACATCTTTGGCCGGTGGAAAAAAAAGCGCCGTTCACCGCGCAGTCCACGGCAACCTCGAGATCCGCATCGTCGAGCACAACCAGCGGGTTCTTCCCGCCCATTTCAATCTGGCATTTGCGCATGTGCCGGGCGCACGCCTCGGCGACCCGCCGTCCGGTCGCGACCGAACCGGTAAAGCTGATGGCATCGATAGCGGGATCGTCAAGCATTGCCTGGCCGACAACGCTGCCCGGCCCGTTGACGAGATTGAGAACCCCGTCGGGCAGACCGGCACGGTGAAGAATATCCACAAGGGTCCAGGCACAGGCCGGCACCAGTTCGGCCGGTTTCAACACCACGCAATTGCCGTAGCAGAGCGCCGGCGCAAGCTTCCAGGCCGGAATCGCAATCGGAAAGTTCCATGGCGTGATCAAACCGACCACACCGACGGCCTCCCGGCTGATCTCAACATCGACGCCGGGTCGGACAGAGGGCACAGCGTCGCCGGTCAGCCGCAGAGCTTCGCCGGCAAAGAAGTCGAAGATCCGTCCGGCGCGAACGGTCTCGGCAACCGCTTCAGCGAGCGTTTTTCCTTCTTCGCGCGCCAGCAGTCTGCCGATCTCGTCACAACGCGCCAAAATCTCGTCCGCCGCTCTTTTCAGGATGTCATGGCGATGCTGGATGCCGGACCGCGACCATGCCGGCGCCGCAATGCGGGCCGCCTGAACGGCATCGCTTGCATCGCCGGCGCTGGCCTGTGAGAATCGACCGACAATGTCATCGAGATTCGACGGATTGACATTGTCCCGGGCCGTCGTCGCGACAATGCGTTGGCCGGCGATAAAATTGCAGTAGGGTTCCGTCAAGGTCCGCTCTCCCGTAGCGCCCGGGTCCGGCAAGCCGATCAGATGGCCGATCACATGGCTGCCCGTAGCATTTGCAGATATTCATTCGCCGAGGCACGGCGCGGGTTTGTGCTGTTGGTATGATCCTGCTCCGCGCCAATTGCCGCGGATTTCAGGGACTTCGAGGCAACGCCCAGCGCGGAAAGCGACGCGGGCATGTTCAACCGCTCGGCAAGCCGGGACATCAGAAGCGGCAGGGAAGACTTCCTGTCACCGGCGATCGTGTCCGCGAGCGCATCGTAACGATGGCCGGCAGCCGGAGCATTGAAATCCAGAACATGAGGCAGAAGTACCGCGTTCAGTTCACCATGGTCCAGATCCCGACTGGCGGACCCCGCAAGGGCATGGCTCATGGCGTGGGTGCCGCCGAGGCCCTTTTGAAACGCCAGCGCGCCGTTCATCGCCGCGGCCATCATTTCCCGGCGGGCATCAAGATCCTCGCCCTTGTTGACCGCTCTTTCGATGTTCGAGGCTCCGCGGCGCAAACCGTCAAGCGCAATCCCGTCGGCGGGAGGATTGTAGCCCAGTGCGATATAGGTCTCGATGCAATGGGTCAGGGCGTCCATGCCGGAGCTGGCCGTCAGTTTCGGGGACAGGCCAAGGGTCAGGGTGGGATCGCATATGGCCACCTTGGGAATGAGCAGCGGACTGACGAATCCCAGCTTTCTGCCGTCCTCGAACACAAGTACGGCGGTCGGGCTGACCTCCGAACCGGCGCCCGCCGTCGTCGGAATGGCGATCAGAGGCGGCAAGGGATGGCGGATACGGGCAATGCCGCCTTCAACGGCCGCATACGACGCCAACGGTCCGTCATGGCTGATCAGAATCGCCGTGACCTTGGCGACATCGATCGCACTGCCACTGCCAAATGCTATCAGGAGATCGCAATCGTTTTCCGAATATGTCCGGGCGGCGTCCCGGCACGCGGTTTCGGTCGCGTCGGCCTGAAACCCGTCAAACAGCGTGACCTCGGCCGGTGCGCGCACCGCATCCAGAACGCGTTCGACAAGACCGGACCGCACCAGATTTCCGTCCGTCACCAGCATGGGACGATACGAACCGGCGGAACCTATTTCCGCCTGAAGAGCGGTTTCCAGAACATCGTCGGCGAAATGAATTTTCGTCAGATAGCTGATCAGTGACATTGTCAGCTCCTTCCGCCGATCCGCCGGGCTGCCGATGGGCGCCGGCGATGCCGTTTCCATATCCCGCCAGATCGGCAATCCGGTATGCTCGGGCAAGACCTGACCGGGGCGGGGTAACCGGGGCGGTTTGCAATTCCGCCCAGGGATTGATCTCCGGTCCGGGTCGAACACCATGGTGACGACCCGGACCGTTAGGCGCTTCGCGGAGCTATCAGTACTTCTTGCACTCCGGCACATCGCGGCTCGGGAGACCGATCTTGGCGAAGGTCGCCGCGTCGATTCCCAGCGTCTGATTGACGTTTTCCTTGATGCTCACCAGTTTGGTAGCCAGATTGCCGTCTGCGGTTTCAACCACTTCGGACACAAAGTTGGTTCCGATAGCCTGACGGTTTTCGTCAAGCGTAATCTTGCCGTTCGGTGCATCCAGTTCCAGGGATGACAACGCCGCACGCAGCTTCTTGTGACCGTCGGACAAATCGCCGCCGACTTCGGTCATCGCCGCATTCAGGGCCGAAAGAGCGTTGTAGTAACCGGTCGCCAAAAGGGACGGGCTCGGGAAGCGCTTTTCAGGCGGAAACGCATCCTGATAGGCTTTCACATAGGCCTGCCATTTCGGATCGTCCCACGTATCGGCCTGCGGACCGGAGGACGGCGTCCCGATCAGGGCGTTCTTGGCCTTGCCCTTGGAGTTCAGCACCGTTCCGTCGACCATGATCGTGCCGCCAATCAGGTTGGCATCACCGCCGGCCTGCTGGTACTGATTGAGGAAATTCACCGCGTCGCCGCCGCCCAGTCCCAGATAGATCGCATCGACATCGTCCGGCAGCGCGGCAATGATGGAGGCAAAATCCTTCGTGCCAAGCGGCACCCACAACCGTTCGGTGACTTCACCGCCGGCGCCACAGAATTCGGTGACGAAACCGAACACTTGCGTGTAGATAAAGGAATAATCCTCGCCGATCGTCGCGACGGTCCTGTATCCCTTTTCGTTGTACACATAGTCGCCGAGACCGGCCGACCATTGCGCACCATCCATGTTGAACCGGAAGAAATTCTCCGATGGGGTGACAAAGGTGGTTTCCTGCGCGCCGGAAATACCGTTGATGAACGTCACCTGCGGCTGGGATTTCGAATAATCGCGCAGCGCGATGCCTTCGGACCCCGAAAGCGGACCGATCACGATATCGACCTTGTCCTGTTCCACAACCTTGCGCGCCGCGCGCACCGCGCTGTCCGGGCTCGCATCGGTCGCGCCGATGATCACCTCGACCTCACGGCCGCCAACTTTTCCGCCCAATTGTTTGAGCGCGGTCTCAAATCCTCGCACACCGTCTTCACCGAGCACGGTGTATGTGCCCTCCAGTGTCGCAAGCACACCGATCTTGAGCTTGTCTGCCGCATTGGCGACATTGACCGCGAGCAGCGCTCCGACGGCAATCGTTCCAAATAGCCAGGTTCTCATCATAGTCCCTCCCTGTCGATCCACGTTTTGATTATCGGTTCGCGGACACAAACCTGACCCAAACCTATTCAAACCGCTCCCCATTCCGATTTCTCCCAGTGCAGGTTTATATCTTTCAGTCTTTTTTTATGGCCCGGAGCAGGCAAGCAACAGCCGGTTCGCACGATTCCGCTTCCGTCCTCCTGCTGCAAGCCGAACCGGAAGACGACCGAAGCTTGTTCCCATGTCTGGGATGAAGTCTAATACCGCGATCTGAAACCATGGACGGACGGCATCGCGTATGGATCCCGACAAACAATCGGCAACGCCGCTCAACAGCGCAATGTCGGCGCAATCTCTCGATCGCGACCGCGACGATTCACCGGCACGCGCCATCTGCAGGAGAGGCCGCCTGGTTGCAGCCGCCTTGGGCATGCTGGCCACGGGCGTTGCAGGTCCGTTTGCAGCAAACGCTTCGGTCGACAGCTGCGAAGTCGCGCTGGTGCTTGCGCTCGATGCCTCCTCCAGCGTTAACGGGGCCGAATTCCGTCTGCAGAGCCAGGGCTTGGCCACCGCCCTCATGGACAGGGAAGTTCGCGCCGCCATCCTCGGCGTCGAGGGCGTCCTGATAACGGCCTACGAATGGAGCGGACGGCGCCAGCAGGCCATCATCGCCGATTGGGCATTTTTGGCATCTGACGCCGATATCGACCGGTTTGCAGCCAAGCTCTCGAGCCACAAGCGGGCCTTCGTCGAGTTTCCGACCGCCGTCGGATACGCGTTGGGATTCGGCGCCATCCGGCTGGCACGTGCACCGATTGCGTGTGCCCGTCAGGTCATCGACGTTTCCGGCGACGGGGTCCACAATGAGGGTTTCCCGCCGAAATCCGCCTACAGGGCTTTCGATTTCGGCGGCATCACGGTCAACGGCCTGGTCATCAAGGGGGCGGATCCCGACCCCGAATCCTATTATCGCAAGAACGTGCTGTTCGGGCCCGGAGCCTTTCTGGAAATTGCCCACAATTATGAAGATTACGCCAACGCCATGAAACGCAAACTGCTTCGCGAAATCGGCGGTGTCATGGTTTCGGATATTGCCGGCGAACGCGCCCAAAATCCCTGAAAGCTCCCCGGTTCAGATGGAATCGGCTCCTGCGACAGTGTGGCCGCACGGGGCGAGTTCCGATTCGGCGAACGCTCGAAATCCGGCCTGCTGGCGGCGCGAACAAAGGCGGTTCGCCTTGATCCGGTCTCAACATCGTGTGAATGCATGCGACAATTGATGGAGGCTCGCGCTATGTGCTTGATCCATGCGCACGAAAAGGCCTAATACCATCGGTGAGTACCGTTGGTATCGTACCAACCGAGTTGAATGTCGTCGGTGGACCATGCAGACTTCGCACGCCCTGTCACTGCCTAACATTCTGACCTACAGCCGGATCCTTGCCGTGCCGCTGGTAGTCGGGTGCTTTTATGTGCCGGGCGAGACCTTCCGTCTGATTGCCCTTGGCCTGTTTATCGTCGCCGCCGTGACGGATTTCTTTGACGGATATCTGGCTCGGGCCTGGCATCAGCAGAGCGCTATCGGCCGGATGCTGGACCCGATCGCCGACAAGTTGCTGGTCGCCGCATGCCTGATGATGATGGCTGCGGACGGAACCATTCGCGACTGGTCGATGCTGGCCGCACTGACGATCCTGGCCCGCGAGATTCTGGTTTCCGGCTTGCGCGAATTTCTGGCGGAACTGCGGGTCAGCGTCCCCGTGTCGAACCTGGCAAAATGGAAGACCACCCTGCAATTGATTGCGATCGGCGTGCTGCTCGGTGCGCCCGCCGTCGAACCGCTCCTGCCGGGTGTGACCGATACCGGCATCGCCTTGTTATGGATAGCGGCCATCCTGACGCTATATACCGGATATGATTATTGTCGCGCCGGCATCAGACATCTGCTTGAGGAGACTGAACCTTGAAAATCCGGTATTTCGCCTGGGTCCGCGAACGTACGGGCATTGATGAAGAAACCATCGATCGCCCCGACGGCGTGAACAACGCAACCGAACTGATGACGTGGCTCAGCAAACGCGGCGAGAATTTTCAGGCCGCCTTCGAGGAACCGGAAATCATCCGCGTCGCCTACGATCAATTGCATGTCACCCACGACGCTCGTCTGGATGACGTCAACGAAGTGGCCTTTTTTCCACCGATGACCGGCGGCTGACCATGACTGTCACTCCGACGATCCGCATTCAGACCGAACCGTTCGACGTGCAGGCGGAATGCGACCGTCTCACTGACGGACGGTGCGACATCGGCGGACTGGTGACGTTCACCGGACTGTGCCGCGACGAGGACGGCACCCTGGCTGCCCTGGAGCTTGAACATTATCCCGGCATGGCTGTTGCCGAACTTCGCCGGGTCGCCGACGAGGCCCTGCAGCGCTGGCCTTTGCTGGGCCTGACGGTCATCCACAGGACGGGACGTATCGTTCCCGGCGCCCCGATCGTTTTTGTCGCCTCGGCCTCGCAACATCGGCGCGCCGCCTTCGAGTCGGCCGACTATCTGATGGATTTCCTCAAGACCCGTGCACCGTTCTGGAAGAAGGAGCATCCCGCCGACGGGTCCGTCGGAAACTGGGTTGAAGCCAAACAGTCGGATGACGCCGACGCGGATCGCTGGTCAGCACGATAGCCCAGGCCGCATAGCGCGATTGGCGCAATCAGCCCTCGAGGAAGCCGTGGTAATCACCTTCGCTTCGACGGCGGAATCCGGTCAGTCCGAGTGCATCCGCCGATGAACGATCGAGCGCTGCAATGGCCTCATCGATCGCATCGCGCAGCCGGTCAGGATCGCGTCCAAATGCGGTTATCATGGGCAATCCCGGCGTATTCGCCGTCTTGCCGATCACCTCGACATGACCGACTTGCGGCTCGAACAATTGCGCGAGCCGCCAACTGACCGCGTCGATCACCGCGAAATCCGCCCTGCCTTCGCCGACCGCCTGGATCGATTGTCGGTGAGACCCGCTTTCGACACCATCTTCCAGCCAATGCGATGGCCGCCCCTGCGCCTCCAGCAATAACCGCATGACCCGAAAACCGGATTGGGACCCTTGCGAATTGTAGGCAAACCGGTGGGTTTCGCGAATGTCATCCCCGTGTTTGATCGGCCCGTTTTTTGCCGAGATGATCAGACTGTAATAGTCGCCGGGATCGCATCCGTCGATCGCATAGGCGGGTGACCCCAGCATTTGCACCCGCCCCCACAGATGGCGCGCAAACGGAAGGCCGCAAGTCTGTCCGAGAACCAGGCCCGGGTCGAGCCAGCCCTGCAGGGGCCAGTTGTCATTGATGGGACTCGGCCCTTCTCCGCGCCGGGTCAGGCTTTCAGGCGCCGCGATATTGCGGCTTTCACAGGCAATGCGCAGGGCGCTCCAATAAGCGTCCGTCTGGCCGCGAACTTCCGGCCAGTCATACATCGGCAGCAGCGCCATAGGAGTGCCCCTTGTCATTGCGCGTCGCCTTTCCCCCGCCGCCCCGAGGCCGCAAAGGGATGCACAACCGGTTCCTTTCTGCGAAAGCCGTAGCGCCTGAAGATTTCTCCGTAGGACCGATATTGATAGTTTCGGTTGCAGGCGAGAAATCGATCCCGGTTGCGCCGATAACAGTCCGGCAGCTTATACCAGGGCAATGTGGGTTTGGCATGGTGCACGGCATGCAGGTTGTTATTCAGAAACAGGAAGGAAAACAGACCGCGATCCTCAATGATAACCGTGCGGGCGTGCGGATTCTCGTGTGCCCTGTGTTCCAGGAATGTCCGCACATAGATCAGCGACATCCCGATATAGACTGCTATCGGATAGGTCCACCACATCGTTTCAAGGGCGTTCGCGAGCAGGAAACCGACCGGGACGAGCAGTAAAGCGTGCACAATCCATACCACCAGCACACCGGAATCGCCCCGCGCAATCAATCTGGCCTCTGCCCCCCAGAAACCGCAAATACCGAGCGCCGGACCGATCGTCATGCGTCCGACGAGCGTGTTGTTCCAAATCAGCATTTGCCGGAGCCAGGCCGGATATCTGTCCCAGTGATCGGGATGGACATAATAGCTCTCGGGATCGTCGAACGGATCGGTCAGGATGGTGTTGCAGTGATGGGCGAGGTGCAGATCCCGAAAACGATGGTACGGAACGACAAGTCCGATGGGGGCCAGGACCAGCAATGTGTTCAGCCACGACCAGCTTGTCGGATGTCCGTGCAGGACTTCGTGCTGCAGAGAGGAAAACAGGGCCAGACACAGGCCAAGAAGAGCAATTGCCACCAGGGGACCGATCGTTTCGGCGTACCCGATGCCGGTGGCCCAGCCGGCATAACATAGACCGAGCAACACCATGGTCGGCCATTCGAATCCATATCGCGTTTTCACGGCTACTGCCCCCGCAAGCCTTAGATTCCTCTTCGATCAGGCTCTCATTTTGCGGGAGTCAGGGATCATTGGACAACATAATCATTCACAAAGACAGATACACATGCGCAGCGCGATTTACATTTTGATGTGATATCACCATTATGTTGTGTATATACAAGAAAGCATGTCATGGACAAACGGGACCTCACCGACCTCTTCCGCGATCGCCTCAGTCAGTTGGTTGTGGCGGACGGCGGCAACCTTTCCCAGTTCGCGAAGGATGTCGCCCTGGACCGTTCGGCCCTGAGTCAGTTTCTGACCAGCGGTCAGACCCGTTTGCCCAGGGCAGAGACGCTGCACCGGATCGCCGAGGCCAAGAATGTCAGCCTCGACTGGTTGCTCGGCCTCAGCCAGTCCAGCGAGACCGTGACCGAGGTCGCCCCGTCCGTCGAAATCGAACTGGAAGAAGATGGGCAGGGTCGCACCCCGCTTGAGCGGTGGTACCGTGAAGCCAGCGGATACAAGATTCGGTATGTTCCCTCGTCCCTGCCCGAGCTCATGCGGCATGAGGCGCTGGTCGAATTCGAATATGGCGAATTGGGCGTGGACGAGACCCACGCGCGATCGAAGCGGCAATTGGCACTGTCGCGCCTGACCGATACCGATCTGGAGTGCTGCATGCCATTGCAGATTATAGAAAGCCTGGCTGAAGGCGTCGGCGTCTGGTCGCGAATTCCACGGGATGTTCGCAGAAATCAGCTGGATCACATGCGTACGATGATCAGCGACCTCTACCCGTCGTTTCGACTTTTTCTTTACGATGAGCGCAATGTCTATTCCGCGCCATACACAATCTTTGGTCCCCTGCGCGCCGCGGTCTATATCGGCGGCTCTTACCTGGTCATCAATTCGGTCGATCAGATCCAGGCCCTGATCAAGCACTTCGATTATCTCATTCGCAAGGCAAAGGTCGGACCTGACAGGTCCGACCGGTTCATAGCGGCACTGCTTGACACGCGTACCGGATAACACCGACGGCGAGGAACAGCCTTATTCCGCCGCCTGCGCGTCTGCGTTGACATCCTGACGCACCACCGCGTCATAGTCGTTCAACAGCGTTTTTGTGATGTCGCCGGGTTGAAACCGATAGGGTCCGATTTCCGAAACCGGCGTCACCTCGACTGCGGTCCCGGTCAGGAAACATTCTTCAAAACCGCTCATTTCCTCCGGCATGATCACCCGCTCGACGACCTCAATACCGCGCGCCCGGGCCAGATCGATCACGGTACGACGGGTAATTCCGTCGAGAAAACAGTCCGGGATGGGCGTATGAATGACGCCATCCTTGATAAAGAACACGTTGGCGCCCGTCGCCTCGGCAACCTGGCCGCGCCAGTCCAGCATCAGGGCATCCGCATATCCTTCCGATTCCGCCTTGTGCTTGGACAGGGTGCAGATCATGTACAATCCCGCCGCCTTCGACTTCCAGGGAGCGGTGCGCGGATCCGGCCGGCAATAATCCGCCATTTGCAGACGAATGCCTTTCAGCCGCTGTTCCGGGTCGAAATAGGATGGCCATTCCCAGGCGGCAATTGCAAGGTGGATCGTGTTCGACTGCGCCGACACACCCATCATTTCGCTGCCGCGCCATGCGACAGGTCGAACATAGGCATCCTGAAGCTTCATGCGTTTCAGTGTTGCCTCGCACGCCTCGTTGATGGCGTCGACACTATAGGGAATTTCAAATCCCAGGACGGTCGCCGAATCATGCAGGCGCCGCGTATGCTCATCGAGTTTGAAGATCCTGCCACCATAGGCACGCTCGCCTTCGAACACCGACGACGCATAGTGCAGACCATGGGTCAGCACGTGCACGTTCGCCTCCTCCCAGGGAACAAACGATCCATCAAACCAAATTTCACCATTCAGCTTGTCGAAAGACTGACCGGCCATGGCTCTTTACCCTTTCCGCGTTTACGCGTATCGATTTGATTCCGACATCGACACCGTGATCATGCCGGTAACCAATTGTCTGTGTTAGAAACGTCCATCAGGTGCGAAAATAATCCTCGATTGAAATTTAATTACAATCCAAGAACCGATTTCTTTTGGATCGTTCGCATGATGTGAGAGCAATGTAACAATCAGAAAGAAATATGTCAACAAGGCTGACGTAATTTTGTCCCAAATGTCGCAATCTCGTCAAAATCCAGCAAAAACGACGCCGAAACCGGCCGAAGCCGAAGCGATTCGGCACACGGAGTTCATGTCGTTGCTCTATTTCGCCTATCGCGATTTCGTCGGTCGTCCGGACGAAATATTGGCGTCGATGAATTTCGGTCGCGCCCATCACCGGGTCATCCATTTTGTCAATCTCAATCCCGGATTGCGCGTCTCCGATCTCCTCGAAATTCTGAAAATCACCAAACAAAGTCTGAGCAGAGTTCTCAAGCAGCTCCTGGACGAAGGCTATATCGAACAAAGACCCGGACCGGTCGACCGACGGGAACGATTGCTCTATATGACTGAGCGTGGTCACGTGTTTGCTGTAAAGCTGGCGGAATCCCAGGCCGAGCGGATCGAGAATGCCCTCAACGCAATTTCACCGGAAAACGGCGAGATCATACGTCATTTCCTGCTCACGATGGTCGACGAGACGGAACGGGCTAATGTCGAGAACCTGCTCAGATAAGACCTGATGACCGGTGACCTGCGCGACCGCAACCGGATATCACGTATCGGAGCCGGACCGAGACCTGGTCCGCAAGAATTCAAAACACGGGAGATTGCATGGCACACATAAGACCCGTGGACGACGCAGCCCACATCCTGCTGGTTGACGACGACAGTCGCATCCGGATCCTGTTGTCCAGTTATCTGAAAGAAAATGGCTATCGGGTGTCCGAAGCCGCAACCGCGGCGGACGCGGAAAACAAGCTGCAAGGGCTCGACTTCGACCTGATGATCCTCGATGTCATGATGCCGGGCGAAAGCGGCTTTGACTTCGCCAAACGTCTGCGCGGTATTCGCGACATACCGATCATTCTCCTGACCGCCCTGTCGGAAGCGACTGACAGGATAAACGGACTTGAAATCGGCGCCGACGATTACATCACCAAACCCTTCGAACCGCGGGAACTGGTGCTGCGGGTCAGCAATATCCTGAAACGCCTGCAAACCGATCAGGCGGCCCTGGAAAAACCCACCGAAGTTGTGTTCGGGCCGTTCAAATTCGATCTCGAGCGCCTCGAACTGCACCGCGACAATGAACGGGTGCGACTGACCGACCGGGAACGGCAATTGCTGAAACTGTTTGCCGAACAACCGCGCGAAACGGTTTCGCGCTATGACCTGACGGGAGACGGCAATGCACTGGGAGAGCGCACGGCGGATGTGCAGATCAACCGCCTGCGCCGGAAGATCGAACCGAATCCGGCCGATCCCAGCTATTTGCAAACCGTCCGCGGCATCGGCTATCGTCTGATGACCGATTAGGACCTATATGGAGTTCGGTCGTTTCGTTCTCATGACGGGCCGTGTGCGGTCCTTTGGAATTCATCATGACCACGACGGAAGCCCACCTGACGGAAACCGCCTTGCCGGAGGCCCCCATTTCCGAACTTGCGCGTTCCGCCACCTCCCAGCAGCCCGCGGCAACGCGAGAGCGTGCGCGCGGTTTCTTCACCCGGCTGTTGCCCAAGGGCCTGTACACCCGATCCCTGCTGATCATCGTCATGCCGATCGTGATCCTGCAGTCTGTCATCGCCTTCGTGTTCATGGAACGGCACTGGGACCGCGTTACGACAAGATTGTCCAGCGCGACGGTTCGCGACATTGCTGCCATCATCGACGTGATCGAGACCTATGATCAGGGCGGCAATTACGATGCGATCGCCCGGATCGCGAGAGATCGGCTGGATCTTTCAATGGCTGTCCTGCCGCCCGGCCCGTTGCCGTCCCCGAGGGAGAAGCAGTTCTTCTCGCTTCTCGACCAGACCCTGAGCAAGGAATTGTCCAGGCGCGTCGGGCGGCCATTCTGGATCGACACCGTGGGAAGTTCGCGCTTCGTAGAGATTCAGATCAAGCTGCAAAGCGCCAATCTTCGTATCCTGGCGCGTCGTAGTCAGACCTACGCATCCAACACCCATATCTTCCTTGCCTGGATGATCGGCACCTCGCTGGTCTTGATCATTGTCGCGATTCTGTTCCTGCGCAATCAGATCCGGCCGATCGAACGGCTTGCCGATGCCGCAGAGGGGTTTGGCAAGGGACGCCACGTCACCGATTTCGAGCCGCGCGGCGCGCGTGAGGTTCGTCGCGCCGCGCAGGCCTTCATCGACATGCGTCGCCGTATCGAACGTCAGATTGACCAGCGAACGACCATGCTGGCCGGCGTCAGCCACGATCTCCGAACCATCCTGACCCGGTTTCGCTTGCAATTGGCACTGCTGGATGATTCCGATGCGACGGCGGATCTGAAGCAGGACATTTCCGAGATGGAGGAAATGCTGGAGGCCTATGTGGCCTTCGCCAAGGGCGACGGCGATGAAAGCACCCAGGATACGGACATCAAGGCGGTTCTTCATGACCTTGCCAGTGGCGCCGAACTGATCGGCGCCACGGTCGATGTCCGGTTTTCCGGCGACCCGATCATTCCGGTTCGCCCAAATGCGATAAAGCGCTGCCTCATAAACCTGATTGTGAACGCCTGTCGCTACGGCGACCTGGTGATCATATCCGGCGTTCACAAGAAAGGCTGGCTGTCCGTATCGGTGGATGACGACGGTCCCGGAATTCCGGCCGACAAGCGCGATCTCGTCTTCAAGGCCTTTTTCCGGTTGGACCAGGCGCGCAATCAGGATGACGCGGGGACCGGACTTGGCCTTGCCATCGCCCGCGATATCGCTCGCAACCATGGCGGCGACATAGAACTTCAGGAAGCACCGCTTGGCGGGTTGCGCGCAATTATGACAATTCCGGGATGAGGCGGCGGCGTATGGCGCGGTTCATGCCAACGCAGAGCAAATGTCACTCAATCGAAGGGGCGGGTTGTCCGGCTTCCAGACATTGTTGGAATCAATGCATGCGGCCGCCGTTTGGAACCGGACGGTCAGGTCCGGCGAGCACCACATTTCCATGTCGATCCGGAAACCCGAGCGTCAACACTTCGGACATGAACTTGCCGATCTGGCGCGGCGGAAAATTGACAACTGCCATCACCTGGCAGCCGATGAGTTTGCTGGGCGCATAGTTTTCAGTGATCTGGGCCGATGACTTTTTCCGGCCGATATCCGGACCGAAATCTATGACCAGTTTCAGAGCGGGCTTGCGGGCCTCGGGGAAGGGTTGGACGTCAACGACCGTACCAACTCTGATGTCGACCTTGAGAAAATCGTCAAAGTCGATCTGCGGCATTTCTTCAGTGCTCATCAGTCTTTCCAAATTGAGATCAACATTATCCCGATGCGGCGGCCGGCGCGGCGTCATCCCCGGTTTCCGTGGTTTCCCTGTTTCGATCCGTGGCCTTGAACCGTCCCGGCATCACCAGTTTGCCAAACCGGGCAAGACGCTGCAACCGGCGCTCCGCCGTGCGCAACGCCTTGTCCAGCGCCGCCATTGTCTTTGCAAGGCCCGGCTCGTCATCCTCGAACCAGACCCGCATTGTATCCAGATAAGCAAAGGTAACAGCCTTGGTGCGCACGGCTCCCTGCAGTCCCTCGGCCCCAAGACCCGCGGCCATTACCATCCAGCCCTGGGACTGAAAGACGGTGCGCACAAGGACCAGCGCCAACAACGGATCCCGTCGCGCCTGCCGCGCCAGCGCTTTCAATCCGGGCTTGTAAGGTGTGAGAACATCCAGACGCAGCATGAGAATCTCAAAGAACCGGTCCCGCACTTTTTCCTCATGCAAATTGGGATCCACATCGCGCAGCACCGCCATATCGGTCCGTCGCGCCAAATCCTCCAGAATCGCCAACCGGGAATCGTATGTCGCCCTCAGGACTTCAAGCTTCACCGAAGCGGCCCGAGCAATCGCCGGCATCGAAACCTCATCCCAGGAGTCGCGCGCCACCAGGTCCATGAACGCGGTAATAATCTTGTGGCGGTTTTTTTCCGTTGTCATTGCTCGTGCTCCGTCGATTGCAGGCAGGCCCGGCCCAGGCCGGCCGCACATTCACAAGAGTCCAGGCACCTCTGCACAAAAGTACGAGAGCCGGTCGGACCTGCCCGGACCTACCATGGGAATGTGGATCGGCATCCAGGCAAAAACAAGTTGCAATGCGACGCACCGGCTCCAGTCGTTTTCCCGGCGGATCAATCGAAAAGACTTGAAACGGATTCTTCCAGGGCGGTCCGGTTGATGGCCTCGCCGAGCAGCGGTGCAACCGGAAGAACGCGGATGTTCGGTGCAGCTTGTACGGCCTTGGTCGGCTCGATCGAGTCCGAAATCACCAGTTCGCGCAGCTGCGAGGATGCGATGCGCGTCACCGCGCCACCGGAAAGCACGCCATGGGTGATGTAGGCGGTCACCGAGGTGGCGCCCTTTTCCAGCAGAGCGTCTGCGGCATTACACAAAGTGCCGCCGGAATCGATTATGTCGTCGAACAGCACACAATGCCGGCCATCGACGGACCCGATAATATTCATGACCTCCGATTCGCCGGGGCGTTCACGCCGTTTATCGACGATGGCGAGCGCCGCGCCAATCCGCTTGGCCACCGCCCTCGCCCGCACCACGCCGCCGACATCCGGTGAAACCACCATGATTTCGGACGGGTCGTATCGCTCCTTGATGTCGCGGGTCATGACAGGCGCAGCGAACAGATTGTCGGTCGGAATATCGAAGAATCCCTGAATCTGACCGGCGTGCAGATCCATGGTCAGCACCCGGTCGGCACCGGCCTGGGTGATGAGATTGGCAACAAGTTTTGCCGATATCGGCGTTCTGCCGGCAGCGCGTCGATCTTGCCTCGCATAGCCGAAATAGGGAAGTACAGCGGTAATCCGCCGTGCCGAAGACCGGCGCAGAGCATCGGTGATGATCAGCAGTTCCATCAAGTGGTCATTTGCAGGATAACTTGTCGATTGGATGACGAAAACATCCTCGCCCCGCACGTTCTCCTGCAACTCGACGAAGATTTCCTGATCGGCAAACCTTCGAACCATGCATTTCGCAAGTGGGACATCGAGGTACCCGGCGATTGCCTCGGCAAGCGAACGGTTGGAATTGCCCGCAACCAGTTTCATGAGTATGTCCCGACGGCTGGAACAGGGTGACTTGAGATTGAATCGACCAAACTCAGGATCCTGAACGATTCCAAATTATTTACTACGGACTCTCGCCTGCACTTCAACGGATGCGCA